>SMEZ01000099.1_pt1 | contig 26197 bp, 28 predicted proteins | sample 2456351 | NCBI WGS metagenome assembly SMEZ01 (sample SAMN10132605, study PRJNA489261) | soil metagenome | isolation source: day120 antibiotic-loamy sand soil ammended with composted manure from dairy... | place: USA | collected 2015-04-01 | reverse complement strand
TCCTAAATTTCCCCCGTTAACCAAGAATTCTATCCCTATTATACAAAAAAAGCCTGTAGATTTGGCCACTAGTTAGGGACTTTGTCTACAAGCTGAAGCTATCCGTTAGACGGATAGCTTTTTATTTATTAAAATAATATAAAATATTAATTAAATTTTGGATATTAATCTATAAAAAATATAAGTCTCATTTTTAAAAAACTATTTCAATTTTCTTAAGGCTTTTGTATTATAAATATAATAACGGTCAATATATCAGAAAATTCTCATAACTTTCCTGTTCATTAAAGGAGGAGAGTGTATGGAGCTACAAATATCAATAGATGAAAAGGCGCAAAATTTTTTATCAAAAAAGGGAAATATGATGACAATATCAAGTATATGTCTAGAAAGCTGTTGTGTTCCTATTCATGAAGTTGTAATCCAATATACAAAGCCAGAAAAACTTCAGATGTTTAAAGAAATAAAATTAGGAAATATTTCTCTTTTTATAGATAAAAAACTAGAGTTTAAAGATCGTGTTATTAAATTAAAACATTCAGGATTTGGTCCCTTCCAAACCATTCAAGTAGATGGATTGACAAGATTTTAAATATTAATCCTACATCTCTTATAACAAGCTATGGAGGTTTCAACGTGAATGAAGCAAATAAAATATCCGGTTTCGTCAATGAATTAGCTAATAAGTATACCCCTTTCTTTGATGTATATCGAGATGAGAAATTAAATGATTTTTCACTACCATTCATGGCCATTTATAAAAGACGAGACGAACGATACATGATTTCAAAAAAAATAAAGGTATATGGTGTTGAAAATCAACAGCTCGTCTTTACGTCAATTTGCCATAATCAGATTTCAATAGAACATATGCAGCGTTTTCAAAAGGCAGTAGAAGAAAATATGTTTGAATACATTCCAGATGACAACGAACACATGTCAACCATCATCTTATGCATTACCGTTACAGATCAGCAAGTCGATAAAACGATAATAAAGGAGGTGAAGCGTTTTAGAAAACTGAAATTTCTAAAATTTGGTTTTCATGGATGGATAGAAATGTATAAAGTTTTAATCAATCTTAAAGATTACACGGTCTATGTCCATCCGAAAGGAAAGCCCTTTGTCAAATCCATTGAAAAATTGCTAAAGGGGGAAGGGATTCAATTATGAGTGGAATTTTATTAATGTTAATTTCTGCTATTATCTTTATTGTTGCTTATTTTACGTATGGAAAATATCTCGATAAAAAATTGCAAGTCGATCCGAATCGTAAAACGCCGGCGATTGAAATGGCTGATGGGGTAGACTATGTAGCCGCAAATAAGCCAGTTCTTTTAGGTCACCACTTTGCAACGATTGCTGGAGGGGGACCAATTGTTGGACCAATAACGGCTGCCGTTTTTGGTTGGATCCCAGCGGTATTTTGGATCATTTTAGGAAGTATATTTTTCGGAGGTGTTCATGACTATACATCACTTCAAGCTTCTATTCGTCATAAAGCGCAATCAATTGGAACAATTATTAAAGAATATATAGGTAAACGTGGACAAACGCTATTCTTATCTTTTTCAATTGCCACTATTATTCTGATTGTCGGTGTTTTCTGTGTTTTAGTTGCTGATACATTTGCTGCTCAACCTGCTGCTGCTACAGCTTCATTATTGTTTATAACCGTAGCAATGATATTTGGATTTGCAGTAAACCAAATGCGCGTGAATTTTGTAGTAGCAAGTATAATTGGCGTCATTGTTATGTTTATGTGTGTTTGGTTAGGTATTCTTTTCCCTATTCAATTTAGTGCATCTGTATGGATTTTTATTTTACTTATATATTCATATGTTGCTTCAGTCTTACCAGTTTGGGTTCTATTACAACCTCGTGATTACTTAAACTAATATTTACTGTACGGAATGATGTTAGGTGGATTTATCGGAATTATAATTACCAATCCAACCATTCAAATGACTGGATTTACAGGATTCTATAATGATACTTTAGGTCCACTGTTCCCGATTTTATTTATCACTATTGCGTGTGGTGCAATTTCAGGGTTCCATTCTCTTGTTGCCAGTGGAACAACAGCAAAACAGCTTGATAACGAGAAAAATGGTCGTTTTATTGCCTATGGTGGTATGTTAATTGAAGGTTTTCTCGCTATTATCGTTATTATATCAGTTGCATATTTAACATCTGGTGCATTTTCAGAGCGTTTAGCTGAAGCCGGAGGTCCAATTCCAACCTTTGCGTTAGGATTAGCCCATTTTATGAATGCCTTTGGATTACCAGAGGCTACGGGTGTTACCTTTGTTTCTTTGGCAGCCTCTGCTTTCTTAATGACAACTTTGGATTCGGCAACTCGCTTGGGTAAATATGCTGTACAAGAGTTTGCAGAGGGAAGAAGTAAGTTTTTCCATAATCAACATGTAGCAACCGTTGTTATTGTTGTAGGTGCAGCTGCATTAGCTTTTTCCGGAACTTGGGCAGACCTATGGCCACTATTTGGATCTGCCAATCAAATGTTAGGTGCATTGGCATTAATGGCCGTCAGTGCATGGTTAGTTAAAAGAGGCATTAAATCCATGTTCACACTTATTCCAATGGTATTCATGTTTATTTTAACGCTTTCAGCGCTTGGCGTTTTAATGTATCAAAACTTTGCGACTAGTAACTGGTTATTAACGATTTCTGGCTTCATTTTATTTGTACTATGTGTATTCTTAATAATTGAAGCTTGGAACTCTTTTGTATCAAATAGGAAAGATACATCTGTGAAGGCATAATTTCCTGTATTTACAAATGATGGTAGTATGGATTCAATAATATCCTACTACCATTTCTTTTTATGATCATACATGCTTACCAAAGTAAATTATATAACTTTCGTTCAATTAAGTTCGTATCAAATGAATGAGTTTCTATGTCTTGACCATATTGCCAGCCCCACACATTTGCTCGACTCGATGGTTTAATCGGATTGAAAGGGGGGGATTCAGAACGTTTTGTAGCCTCTAGTTCAGGTGCTGCACTCCATAAGATTAATTGATTCGCTACTTTTGGATCGTTACGAATAGCATTACAATAGGCAATGTTAAAGTCACCTTGTACAGGATTATAATATATTCCCGACCGATAACCACAAGGGATGAGAACATCAACATATCCTCTAATCCATTCCTCATCAATAAGAACGAAAGGTTCGACACTAGCAAATAATATAGTACCCTCAGGAATGGCAAGTCGTCTTGCATGAAAAATGGTATTGATGCCTACCGTTCTTCCTTGTTGGTAACCAACTGCTTCTTTAACACCATTATAGATCGGTAATACTTTTGTTCCATTGTTGTGTAGTAGCTCAACTTCTTCTTTTGTTAGTCCTTCGGCACGACCTTGGACAGTAGATAAAGATCGTCCCCAAAATTCTGGTTTTCCGAAATTATACATAACGTAATGATACAATTCATTTGTCACTTTAGTAGCTGAATCAACTCCCCAATGGGCACACATAAAAAAACCTCCATTCAGATCAAACAAATAGGCTTTTATACCATATCATATGGGAGGTAGTGAAATTCAGCTACATGATTTTTCATAAATGTTAAAAATATAATGTATTATTTTCCATAAATTCCTATATAGGGACTAAAATGTTAATGATGGACGATCAGGCAATACAAAATAATGGCATACTGATCAACCTTAATGGAAAGATCAATATGCCATTACGTTCAACTAGTTATCAAATTTTATCACTGCTCTTCTTTCCCACGGTCTACCTTTCCAACGTTTCAAGGCAAATAACCCACGAACCCATTCATCAATACCTTGGGCAAGCCATATACCAAGTAGTCCTAAACTGAAGGTAATACCAAATAAATAACTAAGGCTAACAGCTAATCCCCACATACAAATAATTCCAATGACGACAGGGAATCTAACATCACCAGCTGATTTTAAAGCTCCCATTAGGACAATATTCATTGCTCGACCTGGTTCTATAAAAACAATTGCCCATAAAACTGGTAATGCAACTGCAATAATTTCCGGATCGCTCGTAAATACTTTCAATAACGAATCCCCGACTAAGGCGATGAGAAGAGACGAGAGTAATGAAACGAACATAGAAATTTTTAATGTTTTGATTCCTCTTTTTACCGCTTGATCAAATTGTTTTCCGCCGATATATCGAGCAATTAAGATTTGTGTTCCTTGAGCAATAGCCATTGTAAATAAGAAACAAAGCATCGATAAATTTAATATATAAACGCGAGCAGATAGGGCTGCAGAACCAAGGATGGCAACAAAACTTGTAATCATAATTTGTGAAAATTGATAGGAAAGGTTCTCTCCTGCTGAAGGTACACCGATAGATAATAAGTTTTGGATATCTTTCTTGTTAAATTTAATAAAATCAGTGATTGCAATTTTCAAAGCTAATCGTTTATTTACAATGAATATGAAAGCAAAGACAGCGAAAATACGTGCAATGACAATAGACCATGCAACACCGGTAACACCGGTAATAGGTAAACCGAAAATACCGGTAACGGATAATATATTTCCTATGACACTAATACCGTTCATGATGACGGTGATTACCATTGCGTCTTTTGTATGTCCGTGACTGCGTAAGATAGCGCTAAATGCCAGCGAGATCGCTTCTAAAAACAAAGAAAGACCTGTAATTTTTACAAATGTAGCAGCATATTGAAGCACTTCACCTTCCAAGCCGTAAAAGGCAAGGAATGTGTCACAAAAAATAATAGCGATAATTGTAACTCCAATTCCAATCCATAAGTTAAAACCAATACTGGATCGGGCAAGTCGTCTCGCTATATCAAGACGATTCGCTCCAATGTTTTGACCAATTAGAATGGTCGCTCCAATTGCTGTAATATTAAACACTAATATGGCAATATTCAATATCTGGTTGGCAACTCCAACGCCTGCTACAGCATTATCCGAATAGTGACTTAACATGAGCGTGGCAATAATCCCAATGCTCATGTGTAAAGAAAGTTCAATAAATAATGGCCAAGTTATACTAAAAAGCGACTGGTCTTGATATTTATTTTTTTCTTGTGTCATCGTTTTTCCCGTCCTTTTAATAAATTGACTACAAACCATTATTCTATATCTTTTTATGGAAAAATGTAATCGAAAAATGCAACAAAAAAAGAATTTTTTTAATGGTGATTAGGAGTGGGAAATAATCGCTATAATTTGGATAATAGATTCCATATGTAAAGCATATTTTTTATTATATAGATTTTTTTATTAGTGACAGATCAAATTTCATGAAATAAAGAATGGTAAATTCAATATTACAGTTGGTATATTGATTTATTAAAGGAGAGATAAATTTGCTATATGGATACCCATATCGAAATTCAATTCCTATTCAGGTATCACCACGAAGGGAAGTCAATGTAATTACGATTAGTGGAGAAGGAATGGTTTTGGTACAACCGAACGTTGCTTACATCACAGTTGGAGTTGAGACAGAAAGTAAAAATCTGCAGGCAGCTCAAGCGGAAAATAGTCAGATATCAGCTAACGTTATTCAAGCAATCTATCATTTACAAGTCCCACAGGAACATATTCGCACGACTGAATATCGAATTAATAATGTGTACGATTATGTGGAAGGCAAGCAAATATTTCGAGGATATGAAGTACGTCATTTATTGGAAGTGAAGGTAGAAGAAATTGCCCAAGTTGGGGAGGTTGTCGATGCAGTTGTTAAAGCAGGGGCTAATGTTATTTACAATGTGCGTTTTGATATCACAAATCGTTCAGAACGGTATAATGAAGCTTTAGTATTAGCGTTAAGGGATGCACAAAGTAAGGCGCGAACCATATCTGGAGCACTGGGAGTCAATTTGAATCCAATTCCATTTGAAATCACTGAAGCAAAGGAAGGTATCGTACCTGTTCCATTTCAAACTTTTGAGGCTACAAAAGTAGCCGGAGTCAGTACTCCGATTGAACCAGGTCAACTACAGATAAGGGCCAATATTATTGCGAAGTTTGCCTATTTATATACTTAATTAATTCAATCCTATCTATTAAGGATTATCAAGGCAAAGAACATACCGTTCTTTGCCGAATGAAAAGAGTAAGAGTTAAAGGGAGATTGCCATTGTAAAATTATTCTTCGCTATCCGTTGTTTCATCCTCATTTTCAAAGGAATCTTCATACTCAAGCTCATTTTCTGATTTGTCGGACTCTAACTCATTATCATTTGATGGCAAGTCAGATTCTAACTCACTATTGGTTGCCGGTTGATCGTCAGCATCTAAACTTGAATCTGTATTATCTGATTCAGATGGTATTGAATCTACTGGTTGATCTTCTGGTGCTTCTTGACTGTTACTACATGCTCCTACAAACAAAAGGGCAAGTGTTACTAATGAAATGACGAAAATTTTTTTGAATTTCATCATATCCCTCCTTAAAATAATTTGCTAGTGGAAACACAACTCCTTTCTATATTGAAGTTACTGTTATTATATACAAGCATTATTACGAAAATTGTCGATTAACTTATTTCTAAATGACTTTTAAATAAGTTGATAAATATGTTGATAGAAGGAAATGTAGTTTTCAAATATTAATAGATCGTGATAAAAGATAGCGAATTGTAAAAAAAGAATGATTTTTTAGATTGATCTTACAAAAAGAGGTTGTCCAACAAGTCTTAAAAGTAATTTTTATTCTTGAAGTATGAGTTGGCGGAGACTCCAGCGAGAAAACAAGAGCCGAAGATGTGCTTGTGTGCTTTAGATGATGAGGTCGTGCTACTGGATCGAGTCCGCCAACATACCAAAAAATTAGACTTTTTGGACAACTTTTTTTGTTGTCATTTTAGTGTTCATTCTCATCAGCTACTAAGGCAGTGGAATTACCCGTTCTGGTTGAATAATCTTATTTTTATAATGTCGCTTGTTATGGTCCTTTGAATTGAAATTAATTACCTGCAAGCATTTTACCGAGCGGTCCATTTTCATCAATAATATCTTGAAGGTCGTAAATAGAAATAGGAAACATTGGAAAACCATAGGCATAAGGCACTAAATCGTACAGCTGAAAATATATGACGACTGTTTTATCGGCAATATAGAAATCTTGGTCAGGCTTTATCTCTCTAAATTCATTGATTATAGGTAAATCCCGCTTTTTAATTTGTTCTTTAATTATCCTTGAGATGATTTCAATATAATTGCTACCAGGTTTAAATAAGTCCTTTAACTGGTATTGTTTACCTGTTATAACATTAAATGTTAATGCCTCCAAATATGTCATACCGTGGGCTGCACGATCAGGATAAGCATAATTTGATAAGGTGAGACTTAAAATATCACGCTGATTATTTTTTATTTCAAAGGAACCAACCATTTCAACTATAACGGAGGGCATATTTCCAAATTGTATATCCATTAATTTTTGTGTGTGGTTGATAATTGTTCGATTGATGTGTTGTTCAATTTGCCTGTTTTGTAACTGTGTGACTTGTGGATAATATACATATTTTTGGGGTCCATCACTTACCTTCATAGTTTGAATAGTGACAGGAAACGAAATGGGCATAGACCTCTTCCTTTCATTTTTTAACTATTGTATGCAAGAAGAGGGGGATGGTATCTAAATTCTTGAGAAAGGGAAAACATCAGAAACTGTCACTAAACTCATATATCAACATGTCTCGCTCATAAATGAACAATCCGATAATAATAGCTTTATTATGAAATAAGTATTTCGAATCTAATAAAATGCGGCTTTCTCCTTTCTGTCATTCGTTATATTTTGGAATGTATTCTAGTGAATCCTCTTAACAAAATAATTAATTATTAAATTTCCAAAGATATGTGAATTCGTGACAGTAATTTCTTTAAATTAAAAGGTACACTAGTGAAAACGTTAGAAGCAATTATATTTTCAGTCCATACTTTTATGATAAAAGTGTGATGACTTATGTAGTGAAAAATAGTCAAATACTTGTTTGTAATCGTTTGTCCTGTAGTGACTGTATAAATAAATGTTAATAATAATTGGAATGCTTGTCACATAAATATGGTATAGAGAATAGATTTCAGGTTATAGAAATAAAAGGAGAAGAATGTATGAATTCATTTTTGCGCGGGACGATCATTTTAGCTGGAGCAGCCTTTATTAGTGAATGTATTGAGTTTTTAATTAATTTAACATTGGCAAAGGAACTTGGGGAGTATGGAATAGGTCAATATATGACCGTTATTCCGGTGATCGGCTTACTTATGATTATTGCTAGCTTTGAGTTAGATATATCCGTTTCTAAATTTGTTGCAGAACGAGAAGAGAAGTACCATTTAACATTGTTACGTTTTGCGATGAAACTTACATTCCTCATCATGACTGTATTGCTAACAGGAGTAGCGATCATGTTTATTTTCTTCCCATTATTTAGTGAGATTCACCCAGCCATACGCTGGTTAATTTTATTATTGATTCCGATATTAACCGTTGCGTCAATTGCTCGAGGATACTTTATGGGGATACAAAAAATGAGTAAGATTGCGACCGCTAACCTTTTTAGGAGAGGAACTCATCTGTTTTTGCTCGTTTTGTTGTTTCAATTGTTTGATTTTGAATTAGAAATGTCGATTTTAGTAGCTTTATGTGCAATCATTGGTAGTGAATTACTTGTGTTGATTTATTTAATGTCTGCCTATTTTATGCAAATTAAATATTTGAAAAGTCGCCCGGTCGAAAGGATATCGAAAAATAAAATATTAAGAAGTTTAATGGAAGTTTCGTTGCCAACAACAGCGATGCGAATCTTCTATGCGGTAACGCATGCGATTCAACCTTTTTTTATAAAATTTATCCTTGTTTCAGCAGGACTTTCAATGAATGAGGCTACAGAACATTTCGGAATGGTAACAGGGGTCGCTATGACCATTGGATTTTTCCCGGCGTTTATTGCTCATTCTCTTAATACAGCACTAATTCCCAATGTTTCAAACGCTTTTGTTAACACTGACCAGTCCCGGCTTGTTCGTTTATTACGACAAGTAATTGGCTTAACTATGCTTTATGGTGTCCCGGTTTGCTTTCTATTTTATTATTTTGCGAATCCTTTAACGAGTATGTTTGTTAAATCAAGTATGGCATCCTATTATTTACAATTGATGTGGCCATATTTTCTACTTCATTACTTTACGATTCCGTTACAAGCTTTTTTAATTGGAATGGGGATGGTTAAACATGCTTTTATCCATAATATTTGGGCAACAGTAGTAACATTTGTGATTATGTATTTATTTGGTTCAAGCAGTGTTTTTCAAATGGATGGTGTAATTTTAGGAATGAATACTGGGGCGATGGTATTGATGTTATTGCATTATTTTGTTGTGTGTAAAAAAATCGGTATCTCACTTACATTGAGCAAAAAGGAGCCAATGTATTATGAATAATAAATGTAGTTATGCACATATAAGAGGCGTCCAAAAGTGGACACCCCTTGTTTATTTTTCATATCCTTCAACAACTAAATCTAATTTACCCGTTTTCGGGTCAATGACTAAGCCATGAACAGGAGTATCGGGTGGAAATAGTGGATGGTTTTTGATTGTACTTACACTTTTTCTTACGCTCTCTTCTACATTTCGAAAGCCTGTTAACCACTTTTGTAACTCTATTCCTGACGCATTCAGCGTATGCAATGTATCTTCGGAAATTCCCCGTTCCATCATAATTTTTGTCATTTCGTCGGGGGCTAAATTGGCCATCCCACAATCATGGTGTCCAATAACCATTACTTCTTTCGCTTTTAAAGTGTAAATAGAAACTAAAATACTTCTCATTATACTTCCGAATGGTTCTGTAATTAAAGCTCCCGCATTACGTAAAATTTTCGCATCACCATTTTTTAAGTTCATAGCATCGGGAAGAAGCTCGAGGAGTCTTGCATCCATACAAGTCAGGATGACAAGGCGTTTATTTGGATATTTATCTGTCTCATATTTGATATATTTTTGTTCTTGAACAAACTTTTCGTTATGCTTTAAGATTTCTGAAAGAATGGTCACTTATAACTCCCCCTACAAGAATCGACTAGTATCATGTCTAAATCATAAAATAGTTGATTATCATTTATTTTACTAAGGAATAAAATTAATTTTATATAACTTGCTAACGAACAACTACTGCTGTTCCGGTTGCGATCACCATCATCATACCGTCACGCAGCGTCTCAAAATCTAAGTCAACACCGACAACTGCATTTGCACCTAATCTTTTTGCTTTTGTGATCATTTCTTCAATTGCGTGTTCTCTTCCTTCTGATAATTTATCTTCATAGGCTCCTGAACGACCACCAATAAAGTCCGTTACACTAGCCATAAAGTCTCTAACCACGTTCGCCCCCATAATGATTTCTCCAGAGACGATACCCTTATATTCAATAATATCTTTACCTTGCAAAATATCTGTTGTAGAGACAAGCATCTTTTTCCCTCCTAAAAATTAATTAATAATTTTACGTCTTTGATTAGAGAAAAGTTTCATCGCGTAGCGGGAAAATTAATTTTTTCATGTCGAGGAACTTTAAGTTAAAATACGATCGCCCAGTTTCCATTTCTAAAAATAGGTTCTGCTTGACCGTCTTTCGTTATACCATCGATATTCATTTCACTTGATCCAATCATAAAATCAACATGGACGATACTGTGGTTTACTCCATTTCTCAGTAACTCCACTTGGCTCATTTGTTTCCCGCCTTCAACACAGAACGCATAACCACTGCCAATGGCCAAATGATTTGAAGCATTTTCATCAAATAAGGTACTATAGAATAAAAGATTTGAGTGTGATATCGGAGAGTCGTTTGGGACTAGGGCAACTTCACCTAAATATTGGGACCCATCATCAGTATTGATTAATTCTTTTAAAAGAGCTTCTCCTTTTTCTGCTGTAACATCCACAATGCACCCATTTTCAAATTTTAAAGTGAATTTTTCTATTACATTTCCACCATAAATTAACGGTTTTGTACTTGTTACATAGCCGTTGACATCGTCTCTTTGTGGAACAGTGAAAACTTCTTCGGTTGGTAAGTTCGCCATGAATTCGATACCTTCTGAGTTAATACTACCTGCTCCACACCATACATGTCTTTTTGGCAAACCAATCATTAAATCTGTTCCTGGAGCAGTAAAATGTAGTTTTTGATATTTTTTCTTATTTAAATAGTGAACAGCTTTATGGAGTTGCTCATTATGTATTTTCCAAGCTTGCATTGGATCTTCTTGATCTATACGGCAAGTTTTAAAAATTACATCCCAAAGTTTTAAAACGCGGTCTTTTGGTGGCACTTCTGGGAATACTTTATCAGCCCAAGCTTGAGTTGCGGCCCCGACAATAGACCAGCTCATGTAATCTGATTGTACCAATTGTTGAAATCTTTTTAAGGCTGTTGCGGCTGCTTTTTTGGATTTGGAAATCCGTTTTGGATCAACTTCGCAAAGTAAGTCAGGGTTAGGTGAATCAATGGAAAGGAAAGCGGCTCCTTGTTCAGCTAGTTCATTACGTTCCATCGCTTGGTAGTGCGGATAATTATCAAAGACTTCATCAGCTGCATAGATATATTTTAATTTCGTAACTATATCATCTTTCCAGTTCACACGAACTTCTTTGGCTCCGGCTTCATAAGCTTTTTTTACAATTAAACGAATAAACTCAGCATTTTCAATAGATCCATTGACAACGAGTACTTGTCCTTTTTGAATGTTGACACCGACTTTAACAGCAAGTTCTGCGTATTTTTCTAAATTATTTTGAAATTCACCCATTAAGAATCCCTCTTTATTAAATTTTTTATTAATTTATTTTATCAAAAGTTGTCAATTAATGGTAATCTATTATTATTATAAAACTGAAAATTTTGAAATAAACTTATAGGATTTGAGTATATGTTTCGAATTGTCTTTTTAGTTAATTGTTAGCATAAACTCGTTAAATATAAAACTATAAGGATGATGCAAATGACTCCATTTACGGAAAAAGTCATACAAATCATAAAATCTATACCAGAAGGAAAAGTTATGACTTACGGTCAAATTGCACGTTTAGCCGGAAGTCCTCGTGGGGCAAGACAAGTTGTTCGTATTTTACATTCATTAAGTGAAAAATATCAATTACCTTGGCATCGTGTGATTAACGCAAAGGGTGAAATAGCCTTTAAAGATGAAGAGTTACGCTTTAAACAGATTACGTTATTATTAGAGGAAGGAGTTGTCGTTGATAAACATGATCGAATTGATTTAAGGACATATCGTTATCATCCACTGAATGATCTTTTTTTATGAGTTTATTAAAGGAGGGAAAGTATGATGGAAACCTGGCGAATTGCTGATGACAAAATAAAGAAGGCATATGAAGAAGGGGAGTTTGACAATTTACCTGGATTTGGAAAACCATTGGAGTTAGATGACGATTCGGGTATTCCTAAAAACTTACGAATGGCCTATCGAATTTTAAAAAATGCAGGTTATAAATCGGAAGAAGATAATGAAATAAGAAAAGAGATAATGACCATTGAGGATTTAATTAAATCTAGTACAAATGAGGAAGAACGTGAGCTTCTTGTGAAAGACTTGAATAAAAAGCTGCTGCAGTATAACGCCCTACTATCAAAACGAAGAATAAAGACGAATTCAACAGTGTTTAAAAACTATCAAAATAAGATCGAAAACCGGTTGTTATAATAAAACTAAATTTCCCATCATTTTCTAATTTTTACAGGTTGATGATGATTATGTATAAAGAAAATAGAGCTTATAGATGCGTTTACTGAATTTGAAATGGAATGATGCTGGAACTGGAAAAATAATGGAGTTAGACTATTAAGAAAACGATGATGACGATCGTTATTAAATTTAGTTTTTTAGGCTGTACGAAGTCGTGCGTACAGCTATTTTCATTGTTTTTTTTAGAAACATTAATGAAAAGCATTTGCTTTAATCGTTCGTATAATGAATAATAAATATGATAAAATATTATTTCATGATGTTGAACTTATATATATTTAATAGTTGTAATAGCATCTGTTTATGTGAATATAAATACTTGAAGAGGGTGGAATGATGATCACATTAAAATCTAAACGTGAAATCGATGCAATGCATGAAGCAGGTAAGCTTCTTGCTTCTTGCCATAAAGAAATTGCAAAAATGATTAAACCGGGCATTAGTTCTTGGGATATTGAAATGTTTGTTAGAGAATATCTAGAAAAGCATAATGCCATTCCAGAACAGATTGGATACCGCGGCTACAAATATGCTACATGCGCAAGTATTAATGATGAAATATGCCATGGTTTTCCTAGAAAAACACCGTTAAAAAAAGGTGATATTGTGACAATTGATATGGTTGTTAATTTAAGAGGCGCATTGGCAGACTCAGCTTGGACTTATGCAGTGGGGGAAATATCTGAGGAAAATAAAAAATTAATGGAAGTCACAAAAAATGCTTTATATAAAGGAATTGAACAAGCAAAAATTGGCAACCGCATTGGAGATATAGGTCATGCCATTCAAACGTATGTTGAACAAGAAGGGTTTTCTGTCGTTCGTGAATTTATTGGTCATGGTATTGGACCTTCAATGCATGAGAAGCCTGATGTTCCACACTATGGTTTACCAGGTAAAGGACCACGTATCCGGGAAGGGATGGTTTTTACAATTGAACCGATGGTGAATGTTGGGACTTATTTATCGAAAATGGATTCGAATGGTTGGACAGCTCGTACAATTGATGGGAAAAATTCAGCTCAATATGAACATACCATAGCAATTACAAAAGACGGTCCAATTATTTTAACAGACCAAGATCACTTAGATTAACATAAAACTCCTGGAAGAGTACGGAGCGCACTCAATATTTCCAGGAGTTTTTGCGATGTTACCGAGGTTATTACTTGTTACGTAAATTACCTAATTCTTCAGCGATTGCTTGAATTTCAGCTGGAGAGAAACTGTCCCTTCTCATAACTAATTCATAAATATCAACGAGTTCTTCGTAACGTTCTTCGTTAATATCGCTTGATTTAAGCGCATCCATATTAATAAAGTTCAGCTTTTCTAAAATGACTTCTAACATGTATTCAATGTTTTCCTGACTCTTTACAGATAAGTTCATTTTTTCGTTCCTTTCCATCCGTTTTGTTACCATCTTATCATAGGTTAATTAAGTTGTAATTATATTCAATCAAAGAATTATAAAATTTTGATATAATGCTGATTAGATATAGATCATTAATAATTATATTAAAGGTGAGGATAATGATTCGTGTATTATTTGTTTGTTTAGGTAATATTTGCCGGTCTCCAATGGCTGAAGCGATATTTCGTGATTTAATAAAAAAAGAAGGATTAGAGGATCAAATTATAGTAGACTCAGCTGGTTTAGGGAGTTGGCATATTGGTGAGCCTCCTCATCGAGGTACTCGTGAAATTTTAAAGAAACATGATATTGCTTATGATGGTTTAGTTGCAAGACAATTTAAAGTAAATGATTTAGATGAATTTGATTATATTATTGCCATGGATAATGCTAACATAGCGGGGATTAATCGACTAAAACGAGAGAATCCACGTGCTAATATAGCGAAGTTAATGGACTTTGTATCAGATACAACGGAAAACGAAGTACCAGATCCGTATTATACAGGGAATTTTGAATTGGTTTATGAGCTCGTATCAGCAGGCTGTCACGCATTACTGGAGCATATTAAAAATGAAAAAGGGATCACATAAGTTTTTGAGGTATTTTTACATAAATTGAATTGCTCGATTGACTCAATAAGCAAAATGCTTTGTTATCCGATAGGTTTCTAATGACAAAAAACATGATATCAATTAACAGAAATGAATTGGTAAAGTCATTGCTATTAAACCTGAACAAGAGTTGTATAAAAAATTGAAGGGATGTGGATATATGACGTCCAGTAAATTTTGGAAAGGACTTGTAATTGGTGCTATGGTTGGTGGTGCTGTTACTTTATTAGATAAAGAAGTCCGAAAACAAGTTGCAGAGGATAGTAAGAGAGTTGGTAGAAAAATAAAGGATGTAGTTTCTCATCCACAAAAAACGGTTGAATGTATCCAAAATAAAGTGAATCAATTTACACAAGCGTACCGAAATATAAGTGAAGATTTACAGTTTATTTCTGAAAAGGCGACAGAGATAAAAAAGTTGAGTCAAAATACAATTGAGACAGTACAAGAATTGAAACAACCTACAAAAAAGATAAATGACGATCTTTCCCAAATGCATGAATAAAGTAAAAAGTTACACAATCTAAACAAATCATATTTCTATCTATTTCGCGCACATTATTTATAAGCGGTAATAAAACAGGTGGGACAAATGAACATACAAAAATTTATTGAACGATATAAGGATAACTGGTTTGTAAAGCTTTTTATTCGTATTGAAAAACATGAGGCACTGGGGTATTCTGCTCAGTTAGCCTATTTTTTTCTATTATCGTTATTTCCTTTGTTAATATCTGTTTTTTCCATTTTGCCTTATTTGCCGATTGATCAACACCATATTATGGATTTTCTGAAGGACTTTGCACCAGGAGAAACCCTTGATTTTATAAGGGATAATCTAAATTCTATATTTGCAAGTCAAAATAGCGGCTTATTATCTTTTGGGATTATAGCAACTCTTTGGGCGGCGTCTAACGGAATGAACGCAGTCATTCGTGCTGTCAATCGGGCTTATGAAATTGAGGAGAACCGGCATTTCCTCATTGTTCGTGGTATGTCGGTTATACTGACGATTGTGATGATTTTTGTTTTTTTTTGTTGCTTTACTTATACCTGTATTTGGCAAAAACATAGGTATTTATATTTTCTCAAAACTTGGAAAGACCGCCGAATTTATTCACGTATGGTCAACGATCCGTTGGTTTATTAGTTCACTTATACTTTTTATTGTATTTAGTGTTGTCATCATAGTTTTAATAATTTGGTTTTATTTAACGGGAGCGGTTCTTATTATTGGAGGAGAAATTAATGGATTAAATGAGGAAATGAAAAGGGGAAAGAAATGCGATTGATGGGAGATATAGATATAAAAAATTAACTAGAAAAGTTAAAGAATTCAATGAAGCTAAATTCTCTTTAATAAAGTACAAGAGGGCAGATTTATTGTGTCTACCCTCTACAGAACAAACTTAAGCTTTTAATAATCGCAGGCTGTTTAAAATGACTAAAATCGTACTCCCTTCATGGCCGATGACTCCTAATGGAAGGTCAATGACTTGGTAGAAGTTAGACAGCACTAATAAAATAATGATACTGATTGAAAAAGCAAGGTTTTGTTTGACAATGCGATTCATCTGTTTCGATAATTGAATGGCTTTACCAATTTTTGATAGTTCGTTTTTCATGAGTACAACATCGGCTGTTTCTAATGCAACATCGGTACCTTCTCCCATTGAAATACCTACATTAGCAGTTGCGAGTGCAGGTGCGTCATTAATGCCATCACCGACCATGGCTACCGTTCCGTAAGTATTTTTTAATTTTTTTATTTCGTTTACTTTATGTTCTGGTAAACAATCAGAAATATATTCATGAATCCCTATTTCTTTGGAGATTGATTTTGCAGTGCTTTTATTGTCCCCTGTAAGCATGACTGTTTGCACGCCAAGCTTTTGTATGTCTTTTATGGCTTGCTTCGACTCTTGACGAATAACATCTTTTAACGCAAATAGTCCGATTACATCATTATTTTTTTGTACAAATACGACAGTTTTCCCTTCTGATGCAAAAGTTTCCAGCGATTCTTGACTAACATGTGAATTAAAATTTATAAAACCTTTTTTTCCGATTTTCCAAGTGTCTCCATTTATTTTACCTTGAATCCCCCATCCACTTATATCTTCTACAATTTCAGGTTCGATAAAATCGATTTTATGTTTCAAACCGTATTGGACAATGGCCTTTGCTAGTGGATGGTTTGATTGTTTTTCAATCGAAGCGACACATTGTAAAATATATTGCTTTTCTGATTTATTCGTATCCGTAACGACAAAATCTGTTACTTCAGGTTTACCCTTTGTTAATGTACCTGTTTTATCGAAGGCTACTGCTTTTAAGTTGCTGAGCTTTTCTAAATGAACCCCACCTTTAAACAAAATGCCGTTACGTGCGCCGTTAGAAATGGCAGATAGGACTGCTGGTGTTATGGAAGCGACAACGGCACAAGGGGAAGCAACAACAAGGAGTACCATAGCTCGATAAAAGGTTTCATTCCAACTCCAATTAAACAAATAGTGAGGGAGGAACATCATTATACCGACTGCTATTAAAACGATATAAACATATCTTGCTTCAAAACGATCAATAAATTGTTGAGAAGGCGATTTATCATTTTGCGCGTGTTGAACTAAATCGATAATTTTTTGAAAAAGCGTTTCACTATTGGGTTTCGTAATTTGAACGGTAATCGCTCCGTTCCCATTGACTGTTCCAGCAAAAACTTGGTCATTAACTTCTTTTGGTACAGGCATCGATTCCCCAGTAATTGCTGCTTCGTCAACACTTGTCCGCCCTTTCGTAATGACACCATCGGCAGGAATTTGTTCACCTGGTTTTACTAAAATAAAATCTCCAACGTTTAATTTTTCTACTGGAATTCGGACCTCATTTCCATCTTTGATGAACCGGGCTTCTTTTGGTTGTAACTTCATCAATGCAGTTAGTTCTTTATGGCTTTTATTTGTCGTATATGTTTCTAAAGCCCCGCTGACAGCAAAAATGAAAATTAAAATGGCACCTTCTTCCCAATAACCAATAATAGCTGAACCAATCGCTGCTAGAATCATTAAGATTTCAACATTAAGGGATTTTTCAGCAATCGTTTCAGTGATCCCTTCCTTTGCTTTAAAAAATCCTCCAACTACATATGCTGTAAGAAAAAAAGCAACGGATGCCGTTTCCATTTCAAATTTTCCTAATAACCAACCAAGAAAAATAAAAAATCCACTAAGGATAGCAAAGATAATTTCTAATATCGATTCATATAGCTCAAATCTTGCTTTTAAAGGAGAATTGCTTTGACTTGCCTTTACATTTTGAAGGTTGGTTTCCATTTCGTTCTTCCTCCTATCTAATTGAGAATGAGTATCCCTTTCAAATAAAGTATCTTTTTTTAATTGAGAATGAGTATTAAAATCATTGGTTTGGAAGTGTTGATTTTTGTTATCAAAATTCTATATCGTCCTTGTTTTTATCTATTTTACCATATTTTATATAAAAATAAAGAGATTTGTTATTTGTAATTATAATTATTATAAATAAGTAATTATTATAAATAAAAAGCTGACCTAATTTGGCCAGCTAATCATAATTTAGCCTGTTTTATCTAAATATTCATTTTGGTGTTCATGGTTCCGATAGGAGAGAAGACCGATAAAAATAAGAAATAAAATAATAGCGATAAAATATAAAAAACTAAAATTTGAAAATTGGTCAATAGCTAGACCGCCAAGAAATGGACCGAAAATACTACCTAAACTAAAACAAATACTAATTAATAAATTTCCTGCTGGTAATAATCGTTTTTCAACTGTATCAGTTAAATATGCAATGCTTAAGGAATAAGTGGAGCCGAGCAGCATTCCAGCAATAAAGAATAAAATAATCAGCATGGTTGCTGAGTCTTCAAATAAACCTGCAGCCATAAAAATAACGCTACCGATAAACAATGATGAAAGCAAAACTTTTCTACGGCCGAAATAGTCGCTCATCATTCCAAGAGGTAATTGAAACACAATCCCGCCAATTGCAAAAGCAGAGATTATAATCGACAAATATTCGACTTCAAAACCAAGTCTTAATCCGTAAACAGGGAAATTTCCGTTTAATGATGCTTCTAATACTCCGTAACAAATAGCCGGTAACAGTGGTGCCCAGGCATAGCGTAGGACTTTACTAAAATTTTTAAAGGTCGATCGTAATTGTCGTGAATTTGTTTCATTTTCACTTTGTTCAGGGAATTCATTTTTGAGTAATAAGGCAGCCAATAACGCAATAAAGNNNGGAAGTTTTTCGTTAAAGACCAATAATCTTGTAAATAACGGACCGATGGCAAATCCAATCCCGAAAGATAACCCATACAAAGAGATATTTCGGCCTCTTTTTTCTTGTGGTGAAAAGGAGGTTATCCAGGTTTGGGATGAAAAGTGTAAAGCTTGATCACCAATGCCAATGAATAAACGCAAAATAAACCAAAATAGCAGTGAGTCCCAAATAGTAAAAGCAAATAAAGATAAAACAACGGTTAAACCACCTACAATAATTAAAGGCTTATAACCGAACTTACGTAACGGAGCCTCCATAAAAGGCGATGCAACGAATACACCGATATATAACGCTGTTGCATGAATTCCGTTAACTGTCGAAGGGATTCCATGGTTTTCTAATATTACTGCGATCGTTGGTAGTAACATGCCTTGTGAAAGACCAGAAATACTAACGAGGATAATAAGAAGCCATAATCGTAATTTAAACTGATTCATATTTTGTTACTCCTAATGTTGTTAAAGTTTTACAAGAGGCTTGTATATTTCCGATTTCAAATTTGATAATATCTCTGAATTAAAAGATTGACAAGTAAAATATTTATGATTTGGGATTAAATAGCGATAGTAAATACAAACTTGGAGATAAGTGATGTAAAGGATTTGTTGAATCAAAAAATTTACAATTTTTATAGCAGAGTATGTATAAATGATAACCGGGAGGCCATAGACCACCCGGTAAGTGATGCTATATAAATCTTTTTATAAGAATTATTTACTCAAATATCACCACCTAATATAAACTGGCTAATCTAGTAGAAAGGTTCATGCAAGCAACTAACTGAAAACGGTGTCTTTTTTGCATAGGAAAGTGTTAAGGAAAAGTATACTTTCCTACTTCTTGCATAAGATTAACAACGCCTCTTGTCACCCTCAGTAGTCGTCAATTGGCGTGTTCTTTCTTATCCCTCCTTAACTCGTTTCTTTAGTTGAGCTTACCTTTCCTTTCCCCCCTTTGCCTGTTGGTATTATTAATGTTATTAAAGACAATTTGTCAATATTCTAACTTTATTAAAATTTTTTCAGTGAAATTTGTGGATAAGATTAACAAGGATTGTGAAAAATAAGGGCAAAAGTAGCATGGAAGGAGATTTTTGCAGCATGAAAAAACGAATCGTTAGACCGTTATTATTAGTATTAGCTTTGATACTGACAACTTCATTAAACGTACATACTGGTCATGCAGCTAAGGGGGAAGCAGACAAAAATCCGAAACAAGAGGAAAAATTAGAAGAAAAGAAAGATGAAAAGAAAGAAGAAAAACAAGAACAACCATCTGCGAAATTTAAAATTCCAGACTATGTGTTAAATGTCACGAAAGAAAATACGTATCCGAACCCTTCACAAGATTTACCACAGTTAGAGCCAAGTAAATTGACAAAGTTGTTATTGGAAACATCGGAAGTGAAAATAGAAAATCCAGAACTTATTCTATTATTGAATGAAACAACAATTAATAAGCCAATTGTGGCTTTAGGATATCGTGCAACAATCTATTTAGGTAGATGGCCATTAAATTATGAATCAAAGGAAACATCAACGAATTGGGAATATCAAAAAGTAAATACAAATTTTTACGATAATCGCGGTGGAAAAGCACCATATAAATTTCACTATGTACAAGAAACCCAAAAAATTGTAAGAGGTGGGTTAACAGCAAAGGTCCCACGTGCAAATGATGTAAAGAAAATGATGTTATTAAAAGCTGCGGAAAAAACAGAATTACCATTATCCTTTGATACTGTTATCGGTGCCGGTACGAAAAAGGATCATTTCTATAATATTCCAGCTAAACGTTTAGGATATTTGGATGCATACGCAACCGCTGTAAATGAAAAAGGGACTGTTACTTATGGTGAAGTATATCTTGTGTTAAAGGGAGGAAAAAAATCAATCATCATTAAGAATGTAACTTCACAAGGAATTGGGGCATGGATTCCAATTCAAGACCATTTATCATTTAAATTTAGTGCGGTTGAAGTTCCGAGATGAAGTAATATCGAAAAAATACCATTAAAATCTTGGAAATTATTAAGATAACGTTTTCTAATAAGAAAGAAGGTGTATAATAAAGAAGAATTAGTTAAAGCGAAGGGAGCAATATCGTTGCAAAAAATTGAAAAAAGTCAATTGGACGTATTACAAGAGCGTTTTCATACATTCATGGAAACCTTAGAATCAATTGAACCTGAGAAAGTGGACTTAGCTGAAATTGATCATTTAATTGAAATGATTGATGAAATAGAGGAAAAGTTTAAAGAATTAAAAGATGATGATCAGTAAACTAGAGACTCTCTGCATTTAGCGGAGAGTCTTTTTAATGTAACTTCTTCTGAAAAAAGTGGCAAGGTAAATTTGTCAAATTCAGAAGTTCGTTGGATTTTTTAACCAGATGTTTAAACAGGCAAATTTCGCATGATTTCCTTGCCGAAAGAGAAACTAAGAAAAAAAGGAAAGGAAGAGGAAATTTGAAAAAATATTTTGCCATTATCTTTGCCTTTTGTAGCTTAATATTATTCTTTTCAGGTTCTGCATTCGCTGTTTCAAATTCACCTATTCATTGGGGATTTAAAAAGGCAAGAAATGAAGTGCCTCCTGAAGCAGGAGAATATTACGATGAATTATTAAAAAAGTACGATGCCTTTTATAAAGGAAGTCCTGATGAAAAAACGGTTTATTTAACGTTTGATAACGGCTATGAAAATGGGTATACGGATAAAATTTTAGATGTGTTAAAAAAAGAAAAAGTTCCCGCAACATTTTTTGTGACAGGGCACTATTTAGAGTCGGCTCCTGATCTTGTGAAGCGAATGGTAGAAGAAGGTCATATTGTTGGCAATCATTCCTGGAGCCACCCCGATTTTACCCAGTTAACAGATGAACGAATTGTGCAAGAATTAGATAAAGTAAAAGAAAAGACAAAGGAGCTAACCGGGCAAAAAGAAATGCTTTTCGTACGTCCACCCAGGGGGATATTAAGTGAGCGTACGTTGAAAGTTTCTAGAGAAGCTGGATATATTCATGTGTTATGGTCCCTTGCCTTTGTTGATTGGAAAACAGATCAACAACAAGGATGGCAATATGCTTATAACGAAATAATGAAGCAAATTCATCCAGGTGCTGTTATTTTATTACATACTGTTTCCAAAGATAATGCGGATGCATTAGAAAAAGCGATCGTTGATATAAAGAAAAGAGGATATACGTTTAAAAGTTTGAATGACTATTTATTGAAGGAGTCCTTAGATAATAAAAATATGATATACTAAAAAACTCGCCTGTTAGGCGGGTTTCACTTTTTTAAAAAGGGAATTTTAGGCTTTGATTAAATCAATAAATCATAAAGTAGCAAAACAAACGATAATATTATAAAATTTTCTCATGTGTAAACGGCTATTCATTTTGAAATAATGTTAGCAAAAGTAGAGATTAAGGAGCAAGTTTTATGAAGAAACAAAACACGCGTGCAAATGTAGTTATAAAGAAAGGCCAAGAGTTTCCACTTACGATAAAGCGTCTTGGAATAAACGGTGAAGGAGTCGGTTATTTCAAACGAACAGTTGTTTTTGTCCCAGGCGCTTTACCAGGAGAAGAAGTCGTTGTTGAAGCAACGACAATTAAACCGAAGTATGCTGAGGCGAAAATAAAGAAAATCCGTAAAAAATCTCCCCATCGGGTTAATCCACCTTGTCCCATTTATGAAAAATGTGGGGGGTGTCAGCTTCAGCACTTAGAATATAGCCAACAGTTAAAAGAAAAGCGAGATATATTAATCCAAGCCTTAGAGCGGCATACAAAACTAAAAATTGAAAAAATGGATATCCGCCCAACCATTGGTATGGATGATCCTTGGTTATATCGTAATAAATCTCAGTTTCAAGTTGGAGAGATCAAAGGGAATATCATTGCTGGTCTATACAGTATGAATTCTCATAAATTAATTGATATACCGAACTGTATCGTTCAACATCCAGCAACAAATAAAGCTGTTCGTGTCGTTAAGGAGATTTTAAATGACTTAAATATTCCTGTATACAATGAGCGAAAACGTACAGGGATAATCCGGACCATTGTAGCAAGGGTGGCTGTTGGAACTGGGGAAGTTCAGGTTGTGTTAATTACAGCAAAAAAAGAACTGCCGAAGAAAGCATTGATTGTAGCAGAAATTCAAAAGCGATTACCGGAAGTCAAATCCATAATTCAAAATATTAATGGTAAAAAAACCTCGTTAATCTTTGGTGATGAATCACTTCAACTAGGTGGGGAACAGTCCATACAAGAAGTTTTAGGAGATATAAGTTTTGAGTTATCTTCTCGAGCGTTTTTCCAATTAAATCCAACACAAACAGTGAAACTTTATGATGAAGTTAAAAAAGCGGCGCAACTGACAGGCGTGGAAAAAGTAGTAGATGCGTATTGTGGTGTAGGTACAATCGGGCTATGGCTGGCTGATCAGGCTGGAGAAATTCGGGGGATGGATGTTATAAAAGAGGGAATTGAAGATGCTGAAAAAAATGCGAAAAAACATGGCATCAATAACGCCCATTATGAAGTTGGTAAGGCAGAAGTAATTATGCCAAAATGGATAAAAGCGGGTTGGAAACCGGATGTTATTATTGTCGATCCACCTCGGTCTGGCTGTGATGACGCACTACTGGACACAATAATGAAGACTGATGCGAAAAAAATTGTTTATGTTTCTTGTAATCCGTCTACTTTAGCAAAGGATCTGAATGTGCTCACCAAAAAATATAAAGTTGAATACATGCAACCAGTAGATATGTTTCCACAGACGGCGCACGTTGAGTGCGTTTCGCAGATAGTTTTAAAATGAAAAAATGAGGCAAGATAAGGTTTCTCTCTTGCCTCTATTCAATTTTTGGTGTGGTAAACCGGTAATGAATTATTGGTGTACCGTCCTCTTTTACCTCGATTCGATTAATCAGTCGATGGAGAATATCCTCGGTTAATTCATCGAAATTTAGGAAGTTTCGATTACATCCTCGCTTTCCATCAATGAAAGAAGTTCATTTTTCTGTTCCATTAATTCAGTTAAATCCTTGTTCGTTGCTTCAATACTCTCTTGATATTCTTCATTGGTAATGATTCCGTCAGCTAACAGGTTGATGAATTTCCTTTTTCGATTTTTTAAAACATCCATCTGTTTGTTAATCTTATTGATTTTCTTTTGAGAATCCGATTTTGTACTTTTCGATTTTCTCTCCATCTTCTTTATATATTGCTCTTTGTCAATTTGATGAATTAAGGATTTTATGTCATTTAGAATTGTTTCTTTTAAAAAATCCTCTTTTATTGTGTGGGCGGTACAAGCTTTTTTTCCATGACGCGCATAAGCCCCACAAATGTATCCGTCTCGATTGCTTCGGAACCACATACCTGTACCACAATCGGCACAAAAGAGGACATTAGTAAAAAGATGTATCTTGGGTGCTGTAATATATTTTCTTCTCTGCTCTAATTGATTTTGGACAGCATCAAACGTTTCCCTAGATATAATTGGCTCATGTGCATTTTTGATAATAAACTGTTCTTCTTTAGGAACGTTTTTTCTTCTTTTACTTGTTACACTTACTGTCGTTGTTCTTCCTTGAACAAGATCCCCAACGTAATGGGGATTTGTTAAGATGCATCTAATGGTAGAATCATGCCACTTATCTCCTGCGTTTGCTTTTCCAGCTATTTGAGCAGGAGTAGGAATTCCCTCGTTATATAGCCGTCTTGCAATACTTTGTCGTCCGTTTCCTTCCAAATATTCTTTGAAAATTCGTCTAACAATATTTGGTGTTTCATCATTTCGGATATACAATTTTCCATCTCTTACTTCATACCCATATGGAGGGTTTGATCCTTTAAAAAGTCCATTTTTTGCTCGAGTTTTTAATGTCTCTTTCACACGATTACTCGTGTTTTGAGATTCTTGTTCATACATCCATGCATAAAGGCCAAACATATGGGTGTTACCTGTTAATGTATTGATTGCATTATCTAATGTAATGATGTGAATCCCTTGGTTTTCACATAAGTTTTTGATTTTATAGGATAACTCTCCATTTCGGGCAAGGCGTGATAACTCTTTAGCAAGAATGATATCGAACTTCTTAGCCTGAGCATCTTCAATAAGTTTTTGAAGTTCTTCTCTTTTTGCCGTCGTCCCGCTTTCAACGTCAATATAAAATTTGTAAATATCCCAACCTTTTTCCGCTATATAATTATAAAACAGTTCTTGCTGATATTTTAAGGAATCTTTTTGTTCTTCTTTATCGGTAGAAACACGAACATATACTGCACATCTCATTTTGAATCATACTCCTTCTCGTCTTTTTGAGATGTAGCAGTGTTTACCTTACTAGCATTATTGACGAGTTCTTCAATTTTATGATCAATAATGGAATTTATAACATCCATGAAGGTGAGCGAAGTATCTGCAAAAATTCGCTCAACGGTGTTTTCTGATCTATTCATGATTTATCGCTCTCCCTTTTATAATTTTTCAATATAAAAAAATCCGCAGAATTACATAACCAATAATGTGAATGGTTACGTAACCTCTGCGGTTCTCGCTTTTTATTGGGTTACACTATTTATTTGACTTTGTACAAATATTCTTCAATGCGATGTTTATAGGTATTTCCCTTTCCATTGTAACTATTTCTTCTATACTCAAATAAGAAATTAGTTAGCTGTGAATGTTCTTCTGTTGAAAGTTTTGATGGATGATTCACTCTTATATAGAGAAATCCCTTTAGATTTCCTTGGTTGTTAATCATTTTTCTTCTCCTTTTTTATTTGTATTTTCCGTTTTGCATAAAGCATTGTATCTTCGATTTTTCATATTCGAAGAGAAATATGGAATTTTTTTAAAAAAATTTTTAAGTTGATTTTTTGTTTACCGATTTGTTCTGAAACATTATACTTATCGATTCAATGTATTTTAATAGGATTTTAAAATTTTTTAAGATATTTTGGATTAATCAATCGGGTAAATAGTTATAGGTCTCCAAGATTATCCTTTTAATAAAATAAGATAAATAGGTATA
>SMEZ01000144.1_pt1 | contig 26580 bp, 25 predicted proteins | sample 2456351 | NCBI WGS metagenome assembly SMEZ01 (sample SAMN10132605, study PRJNA489261) | soil metagenome | isolation source: day120 antibiotic-loamy sand soil ammended with composted manure from dairy... | place: USA | collected 2015-04-01 | reverse complement strand
CCACTATGCCACTGAGGATGTCTATAACTACCAAGCCGAATATGACCTGCTCGGGGTCAACAGCTACCACGCAGTGGTAGGCAACCCGCCCTACATCACGGTGAGTGACCGGCAGGAGAACCAAAACTACCGGGACAGGTATGAGACCTGTTCAGGGACTTATGCGCTGTCGGTGCCGTTTGCAGAACGGTTTTTCAACCTCGCTAAACGCGCCGGCGGGGATGGAGCAGGTGCAGGGTTTGTTGGGCAGATCACCGCGAACTCGTTTATGAAACGTGAGTTCGGCAAAAAGCTCATCAACGAGTTCTTCCGCAACCAGGTACGCCTCACCCACATCATCGACACCTCCGGCGCCTATATCCCCGGCCACGGCACACCCACGGTCATCCTGTTTGGCCGCAACATGCCCAACAGCCACACCGCGATCATTCGCACAGTCCTCGGTGAAAGCGAATGGATCAGCGTCGCTGATCTACCCTGGGACCACTTCAAAAAACATCCATGGAATTTGAGCGGTGGTGGAGCCAGAGAAGTTACTCGGACTATTGAATCTGACTCTCGCTCAATGTCGGATTTTATAGAACCTCCAGTTGGACGAGCGATTCGCGCAGGAGCCGATGAGGCTTATATGAGGCCTATTCGCTCCACTCTTCGTACTATCGCAGATCGCTCTTCACTCAAACCTCTTGTGACCGGAGATATTGTTCGAGACTGGACCTCTTTTCCCGAGGAAGCGATCTGGTATCCATATTCACCAGATCTTAATATTTCTAATTTCGAGAGTGAGCTTTGGCCGTTTCGAACTCTTCTTTCTGAGCGTAGAACTTTTCAGGGAAATATGGCGGATGCTGGACTGCAATGGTGGGAGTACATGCAACATACTGCTTCCGCCTACCGGACTCCGCTCTCTATAGCTTTCGCTTTTGTGGCCACGCACAACCACTTCGTGTTGGATCGGGGTGGGAAGGTCTTCAACTTCTACGGCCTGTTTCTGGCTCAAGCAGGTCAGTCATAAAAAGGGCGGGGCAACGAATTCTGGAGGAGGTAGTTCCGACCAACCTTGGTCGTTCAGCTACGAGTTCGCTGGTACGAAGCTTCATCTTTGCCGTTGGAGCGTGCTCGGGAGTTGGATGCTCTCGCTCAGCAGCTTTCCTTGCTGGAGCCGTCAGCGGTGGTGGAGGCTGGCACGCCGTCCCGTGCTGGGTTGAATGAGGCGCGTGCGGAGTATTTCAGGATTCGATCCCGCATGATTGCGCTGCAAGAAGAGTTGGACTGGGATGTCTATCACCGTTATGGCCTCATCAGCGATGCTGAGCGTGCTGAGTTGGTGATGCCTGATACGGCTGCGGTGCCGGGGATTGCGTTTGGGGAGCGGGCGTCCCGATTACGGAGATTCCTGCGCATTGGCCTGAGGCATACAAGCGGGTGGTGGCTCGTCGGATCGAGTTCATCGAATCCCGCAAAGACCTCGCTCTTCTGGAGCGTCCCGAGTACAAGCGGCGCTGGCATGCCGAGCCTTGGGAGAAGAAGGAAAAGGCGGCGCTGAAAGCCTGGCTGCTGGACAAGTGCGAGACCCGGCAGATCTGGTTCGCCCCCACCGAGACCGGTGAGGAAGCCCCACGAGTGCGCACGGTGGTGGAGTTGGCTAACCGGTTGCGGGATGTCTGTCCTGAAGCGGTGGCTGTGGCTGATCTTTATGATCCGGATGCCGACTTCACCGATGTGATCGCCCAGATCGTAGAAGCAGAGCATGTGCCCTACCTGGCGGCATGGCGTTACAAAGAATCCGGCCTGCGTAAACGCCAGCAGTGGGAAGAAGTCTGGCACCTCCAGCGCCAGGAAGATGCTCTCAACGCCGAGCGGGCTGAAGGCGAGCCTGAGCGGCGGCTTGATATCCCGGTGCCACCGCGCTACACCTCCGCAGACTTCCGCAAACCCTCCTACTGGGCTAACCGCGGCAAGCTGGATGTGCCCAAGGAACGCTTCATCTCTTATCCAGGTGCGGAAACCGACCAGGACGGCTCCCTGGTGCTCGGCTGGGCCGGATGGGATCACGCCCAGCAAGCCCAAGCCCTCACCGACCTTGCGTTCAACCGGCTTGACGAGCACGGCTGGGCCGACGACCGCGACAAAATGACCCCGCTGCTGGCCGGGCTGGTCGAGCTGCGGCCGTGGGTGCGCCAGTGGCACACCACCCCGGATGAGTACGGGCAAAGCCCCGCTGACTACCTGGATGAAGACCTCGCCGAGCTCAAAGACCGCACCGGCATCACCGACAGCGACATGCAAGCATGGCGACCTAAAACCACCCGCCGAGGTGGTCGCAAAAAGGCGAGCTAACCCGGTATAAACCCAGTGGCCCTGTCCTCCTGTGGCGGTCGGGACAGGGCCACTGCCGTACAGGTCTTCTTTTTTAGATGTCGGTGATGCGGATACCCGCGTGGGCCTTGTAACGGCGGTTGATCGAAATCAGGTTGGCGGTGAACGCCTCCACCTGGTGGGCGTTGCGCAGGCGCCCGCCGTAAACTCCCCGCACCCCGGGGATACGGGCCGCCAAAGCGCGCACAACATCGGTGGCTTCACGGTCGTCCCCGAGCACGAGCACGTCCAAATCCACCTTCTCGACCTCGGGGTCCAGCAAAAGCACGGCGGACACGTGGTGGAACGCGGCCACCACGCGGCTGTCCGGCAGGATCGCGGCAGCCTGCTCGGCAGCGCTCCCCTCCTCAACCGGCAGCGCATACGCGCCGCGCTTGTCGAAACCCAGCGGGTTCACACAGTCGACGACGATCTTGCCCGCCAGCACATCCTTCAACGACTCCAGCAGGGCACGGTGACCGTCCCACGGAACCGCCACGATCACCACGTCCCCGGCCTCGGCCGCGCCCGCGTTGTCCATGCCGCGGATCGGCAAGCCCTCGCCCAACTCGGCGGCAACCGCCTGGGCCCGCTCCGCGCTCCGCGAACCGAGAATCACCTCGTGCCCGGCCATCGCGAACCGGCGCGCCAAGCCGCGGCCCTGATCACCCGTGCCACCCAGCACGGCAATCGACAGGCCAGAGACGTCAGGAAGATCGTGCGGAGAACTCTTCGATGTCATAATCATGATCATGTCAACAGGGGTGTCGGCCGTGGTACACCGCCCCCTGTTTACCCACGGTCACCACTCGTTCCACTCGCGGTCCTCTTCCTCCCACTGCTCGTTGCGCTGGCGGGCCCGCTCCAACGCCGCCTCAGCGGACGCCCGGTCCGGGTACGGGCCGAGCCGGTCCTTCGTCGGACTGCCCGGGCCGCGCTCCACCTTCCCCGTCTTCAGCGAATACCACCACTTGTCCTCCCCGTCCTCCGGGGTGGGAAGGACATCCCGGCGCCGTTTACCGAACACGGACTTCTCCCGTCAGTCGCTGACTACACTCGTATTCCATGACTACCCCGCTGGTACCCGGGCGTATCTCGCCCCCACGAACGGTCCCGCCGTCCATCCCCCGGCCCGAATACGTCGGTAAGAAACATCCCGTCAAAGGGGTCGCTGGGGATGTGCAGACCCCGGAGACCATCGAAGCCATGCGGGTGGCCGGCCGGATCGCTGCGCAAGCACTCCAAGAAGTCGGCAAACACGTGAAGCCCGGCGTCACCACAGACGAACTCGACCGGATCGGCCACGAGTTCCTGTGCGACCACGGCGCCTACCCCAGCCCGCTCGGCTACAAGGGCTTCCCCAAGTCGCTGTGCACGTCCATCAACGAAGTCATCTGCCACGGCATCCCCGACGACACCGTCCTCCAGGACGGCGACATCATCAACATCGACGTCACCGCCTACATCCACGGGGTGCACGGCGACACCAACGCCACCTTCCTCGTCGGCGACGTCGACGAAGAATCCCGGCTGCTCGTGGAACGCACCCGCGAAGCCCTCATGCGCGGCATCCAAGCGTGCAAGCCAGGCCGGCAGATCAACGTCATCGGCCGGGTCATCGAGTCCTACGCCAAACGCTTCGGCTACGGCGTGGTGCGCGACTTCACCGGGCACGGTGTGGGGCCCGAATTCCACTCCGGGCTGATCATCCCCCACTACGACGACCCGAGCGCCGACACGGTCATGGTTCCCGGGATGACCTTCACCATCGAACCCATGATCACCCTGGGCACCATCGACTACGAAGTCTGGGACGACGGGTGGACCGCGGTCACCAAAGACCGCAAACGCACCGCCCAGTTCGAACACACCCTCGTCATCACCGACGACGGCGCAGAAATCCTCACCCTCCCCTGACACCCGGGCTGCCCGCGGGGCATGCCGGGACAGGAGGATGTCCTCAAGGCACTGGGAGAAGAAGTCGACGGCGGCAGACACCAGCGGCCGAGCCTGCCGCCGTGGCTTCCCCGCGTGCGTGGCGGCGGACGCCACCGCTTCCGCGCGGCTGCACCGGGAAGTATTCCCCGCGGCACAGGCTGATAAGCCCGCTGAGCGGGGGCGCGCCCGACCACTCCCCTACCCGCACACCAGGCGGAACCGGGCCGTCCGCGCACGCAAAGGCCGCCCGTGCTCCGATGACACCTCGACATGATCCCCACGAGCATGCCGAACGCACCGAAGCCGAGGTGCACCGCGGACCGGCCACGGCGACCACGTCCAGCTCTGGGAACCGACAAGCCGATTCCCGACGGCCTAGCCGGAACGGGCGGCTACCCAAAGCATATGTCGAACCACGCGGAATTGCCCCGCCGTTCCACCCGCCCCCGGTGCCCGGCATTATCCGGGAAAAACGCGTTTTCGCTGCACAAACAGGAGGAGAAAACAGCCCGCGTGCGGGACGGTGGCCGTATCCGGCCATTGACCAGGGCTTCTGCCGCCTATCATTGAGCTGAATCTCACACCGGGTCGTCGTGCCGGTACGCTTCCCAACCCCCGACTCGCCAAAAACCGTTCCGAACCGCTACCGTTCCGCCCATGATGGGGCACTCTCACGCGCTGAGCGGCGTGGTTGGATGGATGGCTGTCGTCCCCCTGCTCAACAAGGTGGACGTTCTCGGCATCAACTTCGAACTCGGATCCGGGGAAATCATCGCGGGCGGGCTCGTCTGCGCGGGCGCCGCGCTCATCCCCGACCTCGACCACAAGAGCGCAACCATCACCAAAACCTACGGGGTGTTCACCGAAACCCTCGGCGCGTTCTTCAACTGGGCGTTCGGCGGGCACCGCAACGGCACCCATTCGCTGCTGTTCGCGCTACTCCTCGGCGGATTCGCGCAACTCCTCGTCCTCTGGTCCGAACTCGCCGCCCAAATATTCGTCTTCCTGCTCATCGGGATCGCGTTCAACGGGCTCGGCTACGGCATGGAGAAAAACCGGGTCGCCGCCGAATTCATCAACGCGCTCGCCACCGCGGGAATCACACTCGCCCTCTACAGTTCGGGCGTCGACTATTCATGGCTCGGCCTGGCCGTGGCCTACGGGTGCCTTCTGCACTACCTGGGAGACATTGCCACCCAGATGGGGGTGCCGCTGCTGTGGCCGTTCTGGAAATACCGGTTCGGGCAGAACATCGGCTTCAAAACCGACGGGCCCGTGGAACGCAAAGTCATCACCCCCATGCTCACCATCTCCATCGTGCTCATGTCCATCTACCTGTTCCCGTGGAAAGAACTCATCCCCGACCTGTGACCCCCTCGTCTCCTAGGCTGGGCCTGTGACACGCACCTCAGAAAACCTCAGTCCGGAACTGCACGCCTACCTGGTCGCGCACAGCACCCCCGTCGACGAAGTGCTGACCGACCTGGCCGCGGAAACCGAACGGCTCTTCCCCGACCACGTCGGCATGCAGATCGCCCCCGAACAAGGACTGTTCCTCACCCTGCTCACCCAGCTCATCGGGGCACGCAACATCGTCGAAGTCGGCACCTTCACCGGGTATTCGTCGATCTGCCTGGCCCGCGGCCTCCCCGACGACGGCACCCTGCTCGCCTGCGACGTCAGCGAAGAATGGACCGCGGTGGCGCGCCGCTACTGGCAGCGGGCCGGGGTCGCCGACCGGATCGACCTGCGGCTCGCCCCCGCCCTCGACACGCTGCGCGCCCTCCCCGAAGAACCCCAGTTCGACCTGGCGTTCATCGACGCCGACAAAGAGTCCTACATCGCCTACTGGGAAGAACTCGTGCCGCGGGTGCGGCCCGGCGGGGTGCTGCTCGCCGACAACGTGTTCTCGCACAGCCGGGTCCTCGACCCCGCGCAGACCGCGGCCCGCGTGCAAGCCATCCGCGACTTCAACGTGCACGCCCGCGACGACACGCGGGTCGACCTGGTCATCCTCCCCATCGGCGACGGCCTCACCCTGGCGCGGCGCAGATAGCCCCCGCGCACCAGGGCGGCAGGGCGGGGCGCGGCCCCGCCCTTACCGTCCCTTTACCCGCGGTGGAGACGTCCCCAGTGTGATCGCCTCCCCAACCCACCCCACCTCCGCCTGCTTCCACGACGCCTTCGTGCTCCGCTATCCGCGGCACAGCCTGCTGCTCGTCGGCGGGCTTCCCGGCGCGGGGAAAAGCACCCTGCTGGCCCGCCTCTACGGGCTGTCCGGGCGGGAAACCGCACCCGTGCGCACCCGGGACGGGGTGTGGGTCCTCGACTCGCTGCACGCCCGCAACCGGCTCACCCCCTATCTGCGGGCCGTCCCCTACCCGCTGTGGCGATGGGCCACCCACCTGCTGCACTACGTGCGGGTCTTCGCCGCCCTGCGGCGCCGCGCCCCCGTCGTCGTCCACGAAACCGGTACGCGCCGGACTGTGCGCCGCCTGCTCGCGCTGTACTGCCGGATCACCGGCGCGGAACTCCACCTGCTGTTCGTGGACGCTACCCCCGCGGAAGCGCGGCGCGGCCAAGACATGCGCGGCCGCCGCGTCAGCGAACGCAGCTTTCGCACCCACCAGCGCCGGTGGCTGGCGCTGCGCCGCGCCATAGCGCGCGACCCGCAGCAGGCCGTGCCCGAAGCACGGTCCCTCGTCCTCGTGACCCGGGGCGAAGCCGCGTGCCTCCACCGGATCGACTTCACCGGCCGGGCTGCTTCCAGGGTGGTGCCCGCGGCGCGTCCCGTCCCCGTACCACGCACCCCGCCGCGGAAGACCCCGGTTGCGGTGCCGCGGGCGATCCCACCCCCGCCGGAGGCCCGCCGCAGCCCGGGGGCATAATCCCGTCGGGGCCGAAAGTTATCCACAGCGGTGTCGGCCCCGGGAGAGATCCGGTCCAAGAGTGGGACAATCATGCAATGACTTCGCTGCTCACCACCATCGCGATCTTCGGCCTCGGCGGGGCCGTACTCAACGTTGCGCTGCAAGGACTGCTGCTCACCCTCATCGGCCGTTCCACCAAAACCGGGCCGCGTCTCGTCTCCGGGATCGCCATCGCCCTGCTGCTTCTCGCCTTGCCCACCCTGGCCGCGGGCCGTCTGCTGAGCACTGTGCCCCAGGCCGGGTTCGCGTCCGCGTTCACCGTGGCGCTGTGCACGGCCCTGCTCATCCTCGGTTCCACGCTCGTCTTCTCCACGATTGCGGCGCGGCGCGCCACCCAAGCCAAAGCGCTCCCGCAACTGTCCGGGCCCACCCTCTACGTGGGCGGGCTCGCCACCTGTGTCCTCGTCGGCGTCCTCGGCGCCGTCACCGCACTCCTCCTCGTCTAACCCGGGCTCCCGCACCGCCCGGGCTCACCGGCACGTCCGAGAAAACGGCCTGAGGCGTCCTGAGCGGCACCGGGCGCGGCAACCCTGGGTGAGGGGGTGGGTCCGCGCTGTTGCGCCGCCAGGCGCGCCCCTCGCCGTCGCAGCACTCCGCCCGCATCCGGTGTCCCCGCCGGATGCGGGGACACGCACACACCAAGGGGGCCGCCCTGCGGGCGGCCCCCTTCGCCTGTCTGCCCGTTTACGCAGGCCCGCGGCCCGCCCCTCCTAGGGTTGCGGTTCCTGTTCCGGCTGCTCCGGTCCCGGCTGGCCCTGCTGCTGGCTGGTCCGGCGGTGCAGCGACGCCAGGTAGGCGTTGTACGCGTCCAAGTCGGCGTCCTCCGAACCGCCGCGCTGGCTGTGCCGCTCGCGGCGGCGCTCCGTGCGCTCCTCGTCCCGCGCCCACTGCACCACCAGCGCGATCAGCACCAGCATCGTCGGGATCTCGCCGAGCGCCCACGCCACGCCGCCGCCCGCGTACTGGTCGTCAGCGAGGCTGTCCCGCCACGGCACCTCGAACTGGCCGTAGTACTCCATGCCGAGCGGCTCGGACTTCATCATGATCGCCACGCCGAAGAACGCGTGGAAGCCCATCGCCACCAGCAGCAGCACGATCCGCAGCAGGAACGGGATCTTCCGCGGCGCCGGGTCCACCCCGATGATGATCCAGTAGAACAGGAAACCCGACAGCAGGAAGTGCACGTTCATGAACACGTGCCCCAAGTGGTCCTGCATCAGGGTGCCGAACAGCGGCGTGAAATACAGCGCGTAGATGCTGATGACGAACATGGGGGTGGCGAACCCGGGGTGCGTCACCAGGCGCGCATACCAGCCGTGCAGGAACGCGGTGAGCCACTCCCGCGGGCCGCGGTCCCCCCGCTGCTTCGCCGGGCGCAGCGCGCGCAGCGCCAGCGTGGCCGGGGCGCCCAGCACCAGCAGGATCGGCACCAGCATCGACAGCACCATGTGCTGCACCATGTGCATGCTGAACAGCACATACGAGTAGGTGCCCACACCGGTGAGCAAGGCGATGCCCAGCACCAGCAGGCCCGCGAACCACGCGGCGGTGCGCCCCCACGGCCAGGAGTCGCCGCGGCGCTGCAACCGGATCACCCCGGCCGCATACAAGCCGCCCAGCACCACGATGACCAGGATGAAGAACAAGTCGGGGCGCCACTCGGTGAGCAGGGTCCGCAAGCTCATCGGCGGCGGCATGGAAAACCCAGTGAGGTTGCGGAACGCGTCCGTGGCCCGGTTGAGGTCCGGGGGCGGGGCGGTGCGGCTCAACGCGGCCGCCAACCCCATCGCCGCCGCCATCACCACGACTTCCACGCCCGCGAACCGCAGGAACAGACGGCGGCCCGAATCCTCGGTGATCTGAGGGACCGTGCGGGTGCGGTGCACCCAGCCCAGCGCACCCAAGATGATGAAGACCGCCACCTTGGCGAGCATCACCTGGCCGTAGGCGGTGGTGAACAGGCTCGCCACGCTCGTCAGCCGGCTTGCCGCGCTCGCCAGTCCGCTCAGCGCCACACCGATCCACGCCCACAGCGCCATCGTGCTGAACCGCTGCACCGCGGTCGGCACGTGCTCGCCGCTGCCGCGCATCGCGTGGAAGAACAAGGCGGCCAGCCCGCCCACCCACAAGGCGACCGACGCCACATGCAGCGACAAGCCGACGATCGCCATCTCATGGCTGCCCGCGGAAGAAGCGTGCCCGGTCAGCGGGGGCGGCAGCATGCCGACCAGCACCAGCAGGCTGAGCAGTGCCGCGCCCGTGGCGGTCACCACCACGCGGCCGATCAGTGCGGCGCCCAGCGCGCCCAGGATCGTCAACAGCAGCCCGATCCCCTGCGGGACCGAACTCGCGTAGCTGGTGATCTCGTTGCCGACGATCTCCGCGACCGGGCGGCCCAAAATGTCGGAGAGTTGGAACACCAGCGTGGCTGCGGCCGCGCCCGCCCACACCAGGGCGGCCCACGAGGCGGCGCGCACATAGCCTTGCGCCTGCTCGCCCAGCTCGCCGTTGCGCGCAACCGGCAGCAGGAACACGGCGAGCACGATCAGGCCGAACGTCAGCGCGGCGGAGACGTCCATCACCGTCTTCGCGACCGGCAACCCCCAGCGGGTCAGCATTCCCGGATCCGGCAGCCCCGGCGTGATCTGGGGGTATCCGGCTCCGCCCAGCAGCATGGCGAGCACCAGCGCGATCAGGCAGACCGCTGCGGAAGCCGCAGCGACCAGCACGAGGGTCTCGCCCGCGGCGAGCGCGTTCGTTCTCACACGTTGATTACTGGGGGAAGCCACGCCCACGCTCCGTCGTCACTTGCTCTGTCCTCACGTCTTGCGGTGGTGGATGACCGCGGCGGCGATTCCCGCACCGACCACGATTCCGAGTGCTCCCCACAGCCACGGAACAACAATTTCGGCCGCGTCACCAAAAATCCAGGCCATCACCTTCAGTGCGGACACCACCCTTGCCGACAAGCCTAAACGAAGTACTACACGCCGTCGTTATCCACCCGCATAAGTACCGTATGTGTCGGTATCGCCACTTTCAGAATCCATTACGGACCGTAGAAACTCAACTTCAGTATGGCGAAAAGCCCCCGCGACAGCCGATTGGTGGAGACAATGGCCATGAGCGGCACCTGGCCGGCGCCCTGCTGGAGGGGGGCGGGGCATCCGGCCACGCCGCCACCCGACGTCCACGCCGGGCCGCGGCACCGGCGTGGGCGGCTGTCGGCGACAACCACACAAGGGGGCCAAGTGCGCCAATACGATCTCGTCATCCGATCCCGACGCGCAGTCACTCCCACGAGTGTGGGTCCCGCAGCGGTCGCCGTCGCCGACGGGCGCATCGCTGCCGTCGCCGACTACTTCGACGACCTACCCAGCCGGAAAGAAGTCGACCTCGGTGAGACCGCACTCCTGCCCGGCATGGTGGACGTCGACGCTGCCGTGCAAGCCCCCGGCCAACTGCTGTCGCAAGGGTATGCCCGCACGACCCGGGCAGCCGCGGCCGGGGGCATCACCACCCTCGTCGTCGCCCCCGCGCCCGCCCAGCCCGCCATCACCTCCACCGAAGCGCTCCGCGCCCACCTGCACGCCTCAGCCAGCAACAGCGCCACCCACGTCGCCTTCCTCGGCGGGATCACGCCGCGCAGCAGCTCCGCGGAACTCGCCGACCTGCGCGCCAACGGGGTCGTCGGCTTCGCCTGCTCCCTGTCCGACGAACTCATGGGCCTGCCCGCCCTCGACGACATCCACCTCAGCAAGAGCATGGCGGAAGTCGCCGCCATGGACGTGCCCATCGTCGTCCACGCCGAAGACGCCAACGAACTCGGCACCGTCGTCGGCCCCGGCAACAGTGCGCTGCTTGCCGCGCGGCCGCCGCGCGCCGAACGGCGCGGCCTGGAACGGGTGCTCGCCGCGGCCCGCTCCAGCGGGGCCCGCGTCCACATCTCCCCGTTCGTCGCCGCGGAATGCGCGGCCATCCTCGCCGCGGCCCGGGACATCGGCATCCCCGTCAGCGCCCAAACCTGCCCGCACTACCTGTGCCTGCCCGCCGAGCACGTACCCGACACCGACCCCTCCTACCGGTGCCGTCCCCCGCTGCGGTCCGACGCCAACCGCCAGGCACTGTGGAACGCCCTCCTGCACGGGGCGGAATCCTTCGGGGACGTCATCGTCGACTCGGTCGGCTCCGGGAACCGGCCGGGAACCGGGATTTCCGCGATCCGCTGGACCCTGCCCGCACTGTGGACCGCAGCCCAGAAACGCGGCTGCGGCCTCGCCGAACTCACCCAGTGGACCGCGCAACGCCCCGCCGAGCTGATGGGACTCGCCACCAAAGGGCGCATCCAAGTCGGCTACGACGCTGACCTGGTCGCTTTCGAACCGGACACCTTCCAACGGGTGCCCGCATCCGACGGAGGGCCCTACCGGGGGAGGAGGCTGCAAGGCCGAGTGACCGGTACGTGGCTGTGCGGTATCCCGGTACCTTCAGACGCGGACAACGACCCCTCGCCGCGTGGTGGTCCCCTGCTGTCCGCCTATCGCTAAGGGCACCGCGGAAGTCTCACGGCGCGGCGGCGACCCCGGTCGTCGTCCCCACAAGTGGGACGCGCCACCGGGATCGGTAGGGGAACACATCTGCTCGACACCGAGGAGGAACCGTGCGCGTCGGCGTGCCCCGTGAAATCAAAGACCATGAATACCGAGTAGCTATCACCCCGGCCGGCGTCCAGGAGCTCGTCCGGCACGGCCACGACGTCCTCATCGAACGCGACGCCGGTGTCGGCTCGGCCATCAGCAACGCCGAATACGCGGCCGCGGGCGCCCGCATCATCGACAGCGCCGACGAAGTGTGGGGAGCGGCCGACCTCGTCCTCAAAGTCAAAGAACCCGTCCCCGAGGAATACCACCGGCTCCGCCCCGGCCAAGTGCTCTTCGCCTACCTGCACCTGGCGGCGTCCCGGGACTGCACCGAAGCCCTCCTCAAGCACGGAGTCACCGCGATCGCCTACGAAACCGTGCAGCTTCCCGACGGGTCCCTGCCCTTGTTGGCGCCCATGTCGGAGATCGCGGGACGGCTCGCCCCCCAAGTCGGCGCGACCGCCTTGCAGCGCTCCAACGGCGGCCGCGGCGTCCTGCTCGGCGGAGTGCCCGGTGTGGGGCCCGCCAAAGTCATGGTGCTCGGCGCGGGTGTCTCCGGCATGAACGCCGCCCAAGTCGCGGCGGGCATGGGCGCGGAAGTCACCCTGCTCGACATCGACATCGCCAAACTGCGCCGGGCGGACGCCGTGTTCCAAGGCCGGGTGCGGACGCTGGCGTCCACCGCCTACGAGATTGAACGGACCGCCCTGGAATCCGACCTCATCATCGGAGCAGTGCTCATCCCCGGCGCGAAAGCCCCCACTCTGATCAGCAGCGACCTGGTCGCCCAGATGAAACCCGGCACCGTGCTCGTCGACATCGCCGTCGACCAAGGCGGCTGCTTCGCCGACTCGCGGCCCACCACCCACTCCGACCCCACGTACCCGGTGCACAACACGGTGTTCTACTGCGTGTCGAACATGCCCGGCGCGGTGCCCACCACGGCCACGCAGGCGCTGACCAAAGACACGCTGCGCTACGCGCTGGCCCTGGCGAACAAAGGCTGGCGGGACGCGCTCGCCGACGACCCGGCGCTCGCCGCAGGCCTCAACACGTTCGCGGGAGAACTCACCAACGAGGCCGTGGCCCAAGCCCACGGGATGGCGGCGCGCACCGTCACCGAAGTCGTGGCCGCGGGATAGCCCCTGCCCCGCGGCACCGTCTTTCCGTCCCCCCGCCGTTCCTCTAGTGGTCGGGCCGGTAGAACAGATACCGTCAATGGTGCAGGACAGCGGCCAGACACCCGGCCGTGACCCGGTATGTGGGAGGCGACAGGTCAGTGTCACGCACGGAGCCGACGACCCTTACCCGTGTGGCGGCCGTGGAAATCCGACTCGTCCGACTGGCGTTGACGCGGCCCCGGCCGCAGCGGTCCCCCGGCGAGTCCGACCGCTTCGTGCGGCACATCCTGGTCCGGGTGCGGGACGACACCGGGGCGAGCGGTTGGGGAGAGATTCCGCGCGCCGACCGCGACCTGTGGGATGCCCTGGTGGACGAGTACGCCCCCGCTCTCGTGGGGCACCGCTGGCAGCGTCCCACTGAGGCTGCAGCCGCTTGGCAGCCCCTTGCTCCCCGGCCTGCCGTGGCTGCCGCGTTGGACACTGCCTGCTGGGACTTGTGGAGCCGGCAGCGCGGCATTCCGCTCGCGCACGCGCTCGGCGGGGTGCGCACCGCAGTCACCGCCGGAGTCACCCTGGGACCGCAGCCCTCCCTCGAACTCCTGGTCCAGGAAGTGAACCGGCAGGTCGGTGCGGGATACAAGCGGGTGCGGCTGCACATCCGCCCCGGCTGGGACGTGGAGGCGGTGCGTGCCGTCCGGGAGGCGTACCCGTCGCTTGTGCTGCAAGTCGACGGAGGCGGCCGCTACACCGAAAGCCCGGAGCACTTGGACGCGTTGCGCTCCCTCGACGACTACGGCCTGCTCGCGATCGAACAGCCCTTCCCTGCCGGGGACCTGGCCGCGCACGCCCGGTTGAACCGCAGCCTGCGCACCCCGGTGGCGCTGGACGACTCGGTGGACTCCCTGGAACGGTTGGACGAGGCGATCCGCATGGAAGCAGCGTCCGCGCTGAACCTGCGGATCGTCCGCATGGGCGGGATCACCCAGGCCCGGCGGGCCCACGACCGGGCCGTGGACGCGGGATGGCAGGTGTGGTGCGGCTCCGACCAGGAATCGGGGTTGGGCAGGGCCGCGGTCGTCGCCCTGGCCACCCTCCCCGGCACCACCCTGCCGTGCGAGATGCCGCCTGCCGGGGAACGGTTCGTGCCTGACCTGGTCTCCCCCACGGTGCGCTCCCACGACGGGGTGGTGGCGGTGCCGCTCACCCAGCCGGGGCTCGGCCACGAAGTGGACCAGCGGACCGTGGACACGTTGACGGTGCGTTCGGCGTCGGTGGGCTCCCTCGCCTGAGCGGGTGCCCGCCCCGCCGGGCCGTGACCGAAACCCTGCGGCGCAGGCCCAGCCACGCCGCGGACAGCAGCGGGCCGCTCTCCGCGGCACACCCTGTTGATCCTGGTGGGAAACTGCGGCGCGGGCGTTGGTCGCGGCAGGACCAGAAAAAGATTACGGACATTACGCAATCCGGTTCTCCCCCGTGGGCTGCGTGGCCGGTTGAGGCCATCCTGTTTCATCGGGCCGCGCCTCCCCGGAAGACTCCGGGGCCGGTCTTACCGGCCCTCCGCAGGCGTTTTACCTCTCCGCCAGCCCGGCGGCGAGGATGTTACGTGCGGCGTTGACGTCCCGGTCATGGGCCGCGCCGCAGGCGCACTGCCAGGTACGGACGTTCAGCGGCATCTTCTCTTGCAGGGTGCCGCATGCCGAGCACAGCTTGGAGGAAGGGAACCAGCGGTCCACGACCAGCAGTTCTCGGCCGTACCAGGCGCACTTGTACTCCAGCATCGAGCGGAATCCCCGCCAGGATGCGTCGGAAATGGCGCGGGCCAGCCGCCCGTTCTTGACCATGTTGCGGACGGTCAGGTCCTCGATCACGACCGTTTGGTTCTCACGGACGAGCCGAGTGGTGATTTTGTGCAGGAAATCGCGGCGCCGGTCGGTGATCCGCGCGTGGATGCGGGCGACCTTGCGGCGGGCCTTCTCCCGGTTCGCCGACCCCTTGGCCTTGCGGGACAGGGCCCGCTGCGCACGGGCGAGCTTTCGCCGGTCGCGGCGTTCGTGCCGGGGGTTGGTGATCTTCTCCCCGGTGGAGAGGGTGGCCAGGGCGGTGATCCCAGCGTCCACCCCGACCTTGCTCCCGGTCGGCGGCAGCGGGCGGATCTTCTCCTCGACCAGGATGGACACGAACCAGCGTCCCGCGTTGTCGCGCGACACCGTCACCGTGGACGGCTCTGCACCTTCTGGGAGGGGACGAGACCACACGATGCGCAAGGGCTCGCTCATCTTCGCCAACGTCAGCGTGCCGTCCCGGTAGCGGAACGCCGAGCGGGTGTACTCCGCCGACGCCCGCGACTTCTTCCGGGACTTGAACGTGGGGTACTTGGCCCGCTTGGCGAAGAAGTTCGCGAACGCCGCCTGAAGGTGCCGCAATGCTTGCTGGAGCGGAACCGACGACACCTCGTTCAGGAACGCGAGTTCGGGGGTTCTCTTCCATTGGGTGAGCGCGGCCGAGGTCTCCACGTAGGAGACGCGGCGGCCCTCTTGGGTGTAGGCGCGGGTCCGCTCCTCCAGGGCCTTGTTGTAGACGAGGCGGACGCAGCCGAACGTCCGAAGCAGTTCTTCGGCCTGCTCGAGGGTCGGGTAGAAGCGGTACTTGTAGGCCCGCTTCACAAGCTGCGCCATGCATTTTACTAGAAGATCAGTTAAGAACGATCTGCGATGGGAGGATGGCGCTTCCTCCCCAGGGCTGAAGCCCGGGGTCTCCGCGCCAGAAGAACGATGAGATCTTTATGAATGCTCTTGTGCTGAGAGCCGCGCTGCTGCACTTTCGTGGTGGCGTCACTGCCCGCACACCCCGTGGGTGACAGCCACACCCACGCATCCACGGAAAGGAAGATCGGTGGCTCTGTACGAGGTGCACGCCCGCAAATGGGAGAACGGCTGGGAGCTCCAGGTCGCCGATGTGGGGGTCACCTGGTCGCCCTCCTTGGTCGAAGCCTCCGCACGAGCCAAGGAGTTCGTCTGCGCCCAGCTCTCTTTGGACGAGCGCACCGTCCACATCGACTTGCAGCCCCAGGTGAACAAGGATCTCGACCAGCTCGCAGTAGAGGCGCGGCGGGCGGTGCACATGGCTGACGAAGCCACCCGCATCGCCACGGTCAAAGTGCGGGAGATCGTGCAGGGCCTCACCGAGGCGGGCCTGTCCCTGCCCGACATCGCCCAATACCTGGAAGTGCCCCAGCGCCGCCTGGAAGAGCTGCTCTACGGCTAGGCTGCGGGGCCCGCGGCACCCTCCGCCCCGCAAGCGGGGAGCGTCCGGCCCGTCCCCGTTCGCGGGGCGGTACTGTAATCCCCAAGCCATACCAACCAGTCGGTTCCTCGTGGTGGGGTGCCGACCGGACTGAGAAAGGGGCGCAGCACGCATGCGGGAATTCGCCGACATCCACGCGCTCGCCGCCGCGCAAGGCAGCCACCTGGGACACAGCCCGTGGCACACCGTCACCCAAGACCAGATCAACACCTTCGCCGACGCCACCGGCGACCACCAGTGGATCCACGTCGACGTGGAACGCGCCGCTGCCGGACCGTTCGGCAGCACCATCGCCCACGGCTTCCTCACCCTGTCCCTGCTGCCCATGTTCGCCTGGCAGATCTACCGGCTGCAGAAATCCCCTGCCATGGCCATCAACTACGGGCTCAACAAAGTCCGCTTCCTCCAACCGGTGCGGGTGGGCTCCCGCATCCGCGACAGCCTCGAACTCGCCGAAGCCAAAGAAACCCCCAAAGGCATCCTGCTCACCATGCGGCACGAGGTCGAAATCGACGGGGAAGACCGGCCCGCGCTCGTCGCCGAAGCGCTCAGCCTCGTCGTCCCCTAGCCAGGCCCCGGGGGTGGCCGCACCCCTGCGGCCGCCCCCGGCGACCACGGGGATACACTCCCCGGGCCGCCGCCTGGCCGCAACCGGACAGCCGTCCGGAAAAGCCAGCTCAACGCGGGCGTACGCATGAGGAAAACCGCAGCGGGTAGCGAAGGGCGAAGGCGGGTCGCAACCGTCGAAAACCCCTGTGGCAGAGGCGATACCGAACAGAACTCCCGTGGGCTGATAGTTTTCTGTTCAGCGAGCTTTCGCAGGGGTCAACTGTCAGATCTCTAGAGATTGAAAGGTGCGTAGATGTCCGCGCCGTACACGCTTCCTGAACTGCCCTACGACTACTCCGCTCTGGAGCCGTGGATCTCGGGCGAGATCATGGAGCTGCACCACGACAAGCACCACGCCGCCTACGTCAAGGGCGCCAACGACGCTCTGGAGCAGCTGGCGGAGGCCCGGGAGAAGGGCGACCTGAGCAAGGTCAACCTGCTGCAGAAGAACCTCGCCTTCAACCTGGCCGGCCACGTCAACCACACCGTGTTCTGGCCGAACCTGTCGCCGGACGGCGGCGACAAGCCGGAAGGCGAGCTCGGCGCTGCCATCGACGACGCCTTCGGATCCTTCGACGCCTTCCGCGCCCACTTCAGTGCCGCCGCCACCGGCATCCAGGGCTCGGGCTGGGCGATCCTCGCCTGGGACATCCTCGGCCAGCGGCTCATCATCGAGCAGCTCTACGACCACCAGGGCAACCTGGCTGCCGGCTCCTACCCGCTGCTCATGCTCGACATGTGGGAGCACGCCTTCTACCTGCAGTACAAGAACGTCAAGGCCGACTACGTGAAGGCGTTCTGGAACGTGGTGAACTGGGCCGACGTGGCCAAGCGGTTCGAGGACGCCCGCAAGGTCGCCCTCGGCTGACCCCAGTCGGTTCCACGTCGCCACACATGCTGCGGGGCGGCGCCCACCACGGGTGCCGCCCCGTTGCCATGCTCGCCCGCCTCAGCCGTGCACGAGCTGCACCGCCTCGGTGAGCGAATCAGCAACCGGGTGCCCGGTGGCTTCCAGCCGTTCCCTGCTCATCAGCCCCGTGGCCACCAGAACCGCTTTGGCGCCCACCATGCGGGCCGCGTGCGCGTCATCGTCGATATCCCCGATGAGCACCACCGTGGCCGGGTCGATGCCCTGGGCGTCCAAGTGGGCAGCCAGGTGCTCGGCCTTCGAATCGGCGTCGGTGGTCCGCTGCCGCCCGTCCACCCGGGTGAAGTGCGACACCAGGCCGAACTCGGTGATCACCGGAACCAGGTGGTCGTGGGCGGCCATGGACAGCAGCGACTGCGTACCGCCCGCGCGACGCCACTGGTGCAACGTGTCCACCGCACCGTCAGCGAGCCGGCAGGACGGCAGGAGCCGCTGATAGTAGCTGTTGTAGGCGGCGTCCAGCCGCTGCCATTCCTCATCGCTCAGCGGACGGCCCAACAGCTCCTCGTAGAACGGGACCAGAGGGCGGCGGAAGATCTTCCGCCAGTCCTCCAACGTCATCGGCGGCACGCCGAACATCTCGCACACGTGGTTGGCCGCGGCGAGATTGGCGTGATTGTCGTCGAGAAGCGTACCGTTCCAGTCCCAGACGATGTGTCGGATACCGTTGCGCACACTCAGGGATTGCTCTACCACACCTGTACTCTAAGCTTCCGCTGTCACCGGGCTAGGCGTGCGGCTGCTGCGCCTCCGGCCATTGCTGGTGGTCCTGCTGCGCCGCCTTCTCCGCCTTCTTCTGCTTGCGCCGACGGCGCAACCGCACCAGCAGCCAGATCCCGAGCCCGGCCGTGGCCACGACTGCGATGACGACCAGGACCGGCAGCAGCACGGCGAGGATCGCCATCGCCACACTGGCGGCGTCCTCCATCGTGCTGAGCACCGGCGCGCCGACTCCGACGCTGAGCATGTTGACCAGCAGGCGGATCGCGGCCTTCATCAAATGGAAGAAGAGGGCGATCGCCGCACCGACAACCGCCAGCCACACGCTGACGTCTCCCCCGACACTGGCCGCAGCCGCATCACCCGCGACCTCGGGCTCCCCCAGTACCGCGCTTCCGCTCGCACCGAAGACAATGCCGCCGGAAGTGGGGCGCACCACGGTCTGGATGATGTCGTTGATGTGGTCCAACGCGGGGATCTTGTCCGCGCACAGTTCAACAATCAGCAGGACAGCCAGAATTCCCAGTGCCCACGGGCTTTCCAGCCACTGCCAGGAAGGACCAAGCGACAGTAGATCGGTGTAGCGGGAAAGCAGCCCCGCCACCAGGAGAGGAACGTAAGCGTTCAGGCCGGCCGACGATGACAGGCCAATTCCGGTCAGTATTTCCACTCGCGGTGCCTTTTCTTCCGTCGCCTCGCGAGGAGACGTAAGGGGATCTTTCAGCCGATGAGACGCGGATTACTTTGCTGAGGTTTTCCCCGTACACCGCGAATTCCATGAAGATTACTGTTGGTACTCTTCGACCTGGGAAATAGAGCGCGGGCGCGCTTCGTCGGGATTTTCGCCGAACTCCTCTTTCGCCCGCCGTTGGCGCAGCAGATCCCAGCACTGGTCCAACGCGCGCTCCACCTGTTTGATCCGCTCGTACTCGGCGGCGCTCAACCGGTGCCCGGGCTGCTGCCGCAGCGCACGCTCCTCGGTGACCAGCTCCCCGATCTGCCGGATGAGCTCCTCTTCACGAGTGTGCTGTCCGTTCATGCCCCCATGCTCAGCCCGTGCGCTCCGGCATACAAGCCCACCACGCCACGTTTTGCAGGTCATTGACGGTATGCGGAGGTATGCCCGGAACGCCGGATTGGCTGCGGCGGGCGGGGGAACACCCACTGTCGACGCCGGACACACCTGTATCGTCCGACACCCCCTGATCGCTGTTCTCTGGGAGCCCCATGACGATCTACGCTGACCGTCCCCTGCGCCGTGCCCTGCAACTCGGCGGCGACCTGCTCGCGCTCGCCTGGATCGCGCTCGGAGTGTGGACTGCGGTCGCGCTGCACCGGGCCCTGGCGGCGCTCGCCCGCCCCGGCGTCCTCCTCCACGACGCGGGCGACGGCCTCGCCAGCCACATGGCCAGCGCAGCCGAAGCAGCGCGGAACGTGCCGTTCGTCGGCGACGACCTGGCCGCGCCCCTGGCCCGGCTGGAAGCGACCGGGGACGACCTCAGCGCCGCCGGAACAGGACTCCAGCAGACCGCGGCGGAATTCGCCCTGCTCACCGCGGTGGCTGTCGCGGTGCTGGCGGTCGCGGTCGCGCTCGGCGCCTGGCTGCCCGTCCGGCTCCGCTGGATCCGGCAGGCCAGCCAGGCCCGGCAGCTCACCCGGCTTCCCGGCGAGGCCGGGACCCGCCTGCTCGCGCTGCGCGCCCTGACCGCCGCGCCCGTGCCCGCGCTGTGCCGCCTCCACGACGACCCGGCGGAGGCGTGGCGCTCCGGAGACGAGCGGGTCGTGGCGGAACTCGCCGCCCTCGAGCTGCGCCGCCTCGGCCTGCACCCGGCCCGCCCGGCTCCCAGCGACCGCGACAACCAGCAGCAATGAGCCGGGAAGCCTGGGCTCCCGGTCCGTCCGCCCCACCCCGGAAATACCCGTGGGGGGTATCATTGTTCGAGGAAGCGACCAGTCGACAGGAGAACACCGCGATGGCCGCCTACGGCTACCACGACAACAAGCGGCAGCACCTCAACCGGCTCCGCCGGATCGAAGGACAAGTACGCGGCCTCCAGCGGATGGTCGAGGACGACGCCTACTGCATCGACATCCTCACCCAGACCTCCGCGGTAACGAAGGCGCTCCAATCCTTTGCCCTGTCGCTCCTCGAGGAGCACCTCCACCACTGCGTGGCCAACGCCCTCGCCAACGGCGGCAGCGAAGCCGAAACGAAGGTCCGCGAAGCGTCCGAAGCGATCGCCCGACTGGTCCGCTCCTGACCGTTTGTGGACACCGACCAAGAGACGAGGGTCACCATGGCCAGTACCACCATCACCGTCACCGGCATGACCTGCGGGCACTGCGTGAGCTCGGTGAAGGAAGAAATCAGCGAACTGCCCGGGGTGACCGACGTGCGGGTGGACCTGGAGAGCGGGCGGGTCGAAATCGACAGCACGGCCCCGCTCAGCGACGAGCAGATCCGCGCCGCGGTAGCGGAAGCAGGCTACGAAGTCGTCGCCTGACCCCGGCCCGCTCCGGTACGGCGGCCGCAGCACCTGGCACCGCACACCCGAGTGCCCCGCCGTACCGGACCACGGCAGTGGGGCGGCTATCCGCCCACGGCCAGCCCCACCCGCTCCTTGGCCTGCTCGGGTTTGAGGTAGCGGGAGTACTCCTCCACGTCCACCAGCGTCTCCACGCTGCGGTTGAGGAACCCCAGGCGGGACACGTCGCAGCCCAGCAGCGCCTGGATCAGCCAGTTGGCGGCCACCCGCATCCGGGCCGGTCCCGACGGCAGCGAATACAAGTGGTAGGCCCGGGTCAACGCCAAGGCCGCGGTCCCGTTGAACTCCACCCCGAAGGGGCGGGCCACCGCGTCCCGGCCGCTCAAATCCACGAGCAGGCCGCGGTCCCGGTAGTAGTAGTGCTTCGTCGACCGGCCCAGCAGCGAAGCAATCACGTTGTCGGCCGCCACCGGCCCCTGGGTGGACGCGTGCTGGGCGGTAGGCGGGCACAGCGCCCCGTCCTCGCCCTTGCTCAAATCGGGGACGGCGGCGGAATCACCGATCCCGAAAATCTCCGGATGCCCGGGCACCGACAAGTCCGCGCCCACCGAGAGCTTCCCGCGTTCCGTGGGCAGCCCGGTCGCCGCGATCAGCGGGCTCGGCGCAGTGCCCGCCGTCCAGATCAACGTGCGGCACGGCAGCACCCGGTCGTCGGTCAACGTCACCTTGTCCTCGGTCACCTCGCGGACCGACACCCCCAGCGACACTTCGATCCCGCGCTGGCGCAGCAGCTCCATCGTCTTCTGCCCCAGATGCTCGCCCAGCTCCGGCATCAAGCGGGGGGCGATGTCCACTACGTGCCACTGGATGTGCGGGCGCAGCTTCGGATACTGCTTGCACGCTGCCTCGCACAGCAGCTCCAAGGACGCCGCGGTCTCCACCCCTGTGTAGCCGCCGCCCACCACGATGAACGTGCACCGCTCGTCGCGCTCCGCCGGGTCGTCGCTGGCGTTCGCCAACTCCAGCTGGGCCAGCACGTGGTCGCGCAAGTACACCGCCTCGGCCAGGTTCTTGTTGCCGCGGGCGTGCTCGATCAGCCCGGGGATGTTGAACGTCCGGGTCACGCTGCCGGGCGCCAGAATCAGCCGGTCGTAGCGCTCATAGGAGTACTCGCCGGAGATCTTGCGGACCACCACCGTGTTCCGGTCCGTGTCCAAGCCGACGGCGATCCCCGGAATGATGTGGGTGCGGTGCAGTTGCCGGTGCAGAGAGACAGCGATCGACTGCGGGGTCAGCAGGCCGGACGCCACTTGGGGCAGCAGCGGCTGGTAGAGCATGTAGTCGTTGGGTGCGACGAGTACGATCTCGGCCTTGCCTTCTGGAATCCTCTGTTCGAGTCGGCGCAGCGCGGTCAGACCCGCAAAACCCGCGCCGACCACGACGATGCGCGGCCGTGCCATCGTCGGACCTCCCCTGTCAGGCGTCTGCTCGCCCTTCCCGCTGCCCGTGGACTAGGGCGCCAAACACGCCCGCGGACTACTTCCCCGCGGCGAGCAGTGCCGTGCGGGCCATCGTGAACAGCAGCTCGGCCAGATGGTCCCGGTCCAGTTCCCCCGCGCTGTGCGGGGTCGAGTTGAGCAGGCCGAACGTGGCGTGCACCGCGGTGCGCAGCACCGGCGTGGGGGTGGTGGGACGCACCGCGGCCAGGACGTCCACCCACTGTTCCAGGTAGGCGCGCTGGAGGCGGCGGATCTTCCGGCGCGGCTCTTCGGGCACGTGCAGCAGTTCCCGGTCGTGCACCGTGATGAGCGCCGGTTCGGCCAGTGCGAAAGCGATATGGCCGCGGAGCAGCGCATCCAACGCGTCGTTCGGATCCGGGTGGGCGGCCACGTGCTCGGTGCCCTGGCGCAGCAGCCGTTCGCTGATGTCGAGCAGCACCTCCGCCAGCAGCGCTTCCTTGCCGGGGAAATGGCGGTAGAGCGCGGGACCGGTCGTGCCGACAGCGCGTCCCAAGTCCTCGATGGACACGCTGCGAAAACCACGGGCGGCGAACAGCTCAGCGGCCGCACGCAGGATCGCTGCCCGACGGTCTCCCCCGCGGGTACGCACGCGTGACCTCCCGAATGGTCCCCAAATCCTGGACGCCAATGTTAGCAAGTATTAACATCGGTCCTGTTAATGCTCATTAACATCGGAGGGGGAGGAACCATGAGCGGGACGGCCACACTCACCTCCGCTATCGACCCGACCAGCCCCGCCTTCCACGCCAACGCCGAAACCAACCGCGCCCTCGCCGCGGAACTCCGCCGCCGCCTGGCCGACGCGGCCCGCGGCGGGCCCCCGCACGCCCGCGAACGCCACAAAGCCCGCGGCAAACTCCTCGCCCGCGAACGGATCGACGCCCTCCTCGACCCGGGCACGCCCTTCCTCGAACTCTCCCCGCTCGCCGCCCACGGCATGTACGGCCCCGACGGGAACGACGCACCCGCCGCAGGGATCATCACCGGCATCGGACGCGTCTCCGGACGCGAAACCGTCATCGTCGCCAACGACGCCACCGTCAAAGGCGGCAGCTACTATCCGATGACCGTCAAAAAACACCTCCGCGCCCAAGAAGTCGCCCTGCACAACCACCTGCCGTGCATCTACCTCGTCGACTCCGGCGGCGCGTTCCTGCCCATGCAGGACGAAGTCTTCCCCGACCGCGACCACTTCGGCCGCATCTTCTACAACCAGGCCACCATGTCGCAGCGCGGCATCCCGCAGATCGCCGCGGTCCTCGGCTCCTGCACTGCCGGCGGCGCCTACGTGCCCGCCATGAGCGACGAAGCCGTCATCGTCCGCAACCAAGGCACCATCTTCCTCGGCGGGCCCCCGCTCGTGAAAGCCGCCACCGGCGAAGTCGTCACCGCGGAAGAACTCGGCGGCGGCGACGTCCACGCCCGCGTCTCCGGAGTCGTCGACCACATCGCCGACGACGACGCACACGCCCTCGCCATCGTCCGCCGCATCGTCGCCACCCTCGGCCCGCGGCCCGCACCCGCCTGGGACGTGCGCGAACCCCGGCCCCCCGCAGCCGACCCCGCGGAACTGTACGGCATCATCCCCACCGACACCCGCACCCCCTACGACGTGCGGGAAGTCATCGCACGGCTCGTCGACGCCAGCGAATTCACCGAATTCAAAGCCGACTACGGGCCCACCCTCGTCACCGGGTTCGCGCACCTGCACGGCCACCCCGTCGGCATCATCGCCAACAACGGCATCCTGTTCTCCGAATCCGCGCTCAAAGGCGCCCACTTCATCGAACTGTGCGACCGGCGCGCCATCCCCCTCGTCTTCCTGCAGAACATCTCCGGGTTCATGGTGGGCCGCGACTACGAAGCCGGCGGCATCGCCAAACACGGCGCGAAAATGGTCACCGCCGTCGCCTGCGCCCGCGTCCCCAAATTCACCGTCATCATCGGCGGCTCCTTCGGCGCCGGAAACTACAGCATGTGCGGGCGCGCCTACTCGCCGCGCTTCCTGTGGATGTGGCCGAACGCCCGCATCTCCGTCATGGGCGGGGAACAAGCCGCCTCCGTGCTCGCCACCGTACGCCGCGACCAGAAAGCCGCACGCGGCGAAGACTGGTCCGCTGAAGAGGAAGAAGCGTTCAAAGCCCCCATCCGGGCGCGCTACGAAGAGCAAGGCAACCCCTACTACTCCACGGCGCGCCTGTGGGACGACGGCGTCATCGACCCCGTCGACACCCGCACCGTCCTCGCCCTCGCCCTCTCCGCCGCCCGCCACGCCCCGCTCGACCCGGTGGGCTACGGCGTCTTCCGCATGTAGCCCGCAGCAGAACGGAGCACCGCGATGACCACACCGTTTCCCGCACCGCTACGCACCGCCCCCGCCGTCCTCGTCGCCAACCGGGGCGAAATCGCCGTGCGGATCATCCGCACCCTGCGGCAGCTCGCCCTGCCCGCCATCGCCGTCTACACCGACCAGGACGCGGACGCGCCCCACGTGCGCGCCGCCGACAGCGCGCTACGCATCCCCGACTACCTGGACGGGGACGCGATCATCGCCGCGGCACACGCCAGCGGAGCAGCCCTCATCCACCCCGGCTACGGGTTCCTCGCCGAAAACGCCGGCTTCGCCCGCGCCTGCACTGCGGCCGGACTCGTCTTCGTCGGCCCGACCCCGGACTCGATCGCCGCCATGGGCGACAAAATCCGCGCCAAACAGACCGTGGCCGCCGCCGGAGTGCCCGTCCTCCCCGGATTCGCGGAAGACCCCGGCCACCCCCTGTCCGCAACCGACCTCACCGCCGCAGCCGCACAGATCGGCTACCCCCTGCTCCTCAAACCCTCCGCTGGCGGCGGCGGGAAAGGCATGCGGCTCGTCCACAGCCCGGACGAGCTCGCGGACGCCGCAGCCGCCGCCCGCCGCGAAGCCCGCGCCGCCTTCGGCGACGCCACCCTGCTCGCGGAACGGTACGTCGCCCGCCCCCGCCACATCGAAGTGCAAATCCTCGCCGACACGCACGGCACCATCGTCCACCTGGGGGAACGCGAATGCAGCCTCCAGCGCCGCCACCAGAAGATCGTGGAAGAAGCCCCCTCCCCGCTGCTCACCCCCGAGCAGCGGAACGCCATGGGCCAGGCCGCTGTGGCCGCGGCACGCGCCTGCGGGTACGTGGGGGCGGGCACCGTGGAATTCATCGTGCCCGGGGACGACACCGACCGCTTCTTCTTCCTCGAAATGAACACGCGGCTCCAAGTCGAACACCCCGTCACCGAAGCCGTCACCGCCATCCGCGGCACCCGCGGCATCGACCTGGTGGAAGCGCAACTCCGCATCGCCCTCGGCGAAGCCCTGCCGTTCACCCAAGACGACATCACCTGGCAGGGGCACGCGATCGAATGCCGCATCTATGCGGAAGACCCGGCGCGGAACTTCCTGCCCACCGGCGGCCGCATCCTCCACGTCGCCGAACCCCACGGGCCCGGCATCCGCGTCGACTCCGGCATCAGCGAAGGCACCACCGTCACCTCCGCCTACGACCCGCTGCTCGCCAAACTCGTCGTCTGGGACCACGACCGCGCTAGTGCGCTCCGCCGCGCCGACGCGGCCCTCGCCCGCACCACACTGCTCGGCTGCGGCACCAACACCGCGTTCCTCCGCGCCCTGCTCGCCCACCCCGACGTCGCCGCCGGACAGCTCAGCACCGGGCTCGTCGAACACCTCCACCCCGAGCTCGCCCCCGCCCTCCAGGCAGGCCCCGACGTGCTCGCCGCCGCGGCCCTCGACCGGCACCTCGACCTGGTCGCGACCAGCGACCCCGCCAACCGGTTCACCATCCCCGACGGGTGGCGGCTCGGCGAACCCGCGTGGACCGTGTGGCGGCTCCACTCGCCCGGCAGCGACCCCGTCACCGTGCGCGTCCGCGCCGACCACGACCACCCGCACCGCTTCCACGTGCGCGTCGCCGACGCCGACCCGCACGAAGCCACCGCGGTCCGCTCCCCAGACGGGCGCAGCCTGCACGTCACCTACGCG
>SMEZ01000143.1_pt1 | contig 26975 bp, 29 predicted proteins | sample 2456351 | NCBI WGS metagenome assembly SMEZ01 (sample SAMN10132605, study PRJNA489261) | soil metagenome | isolation source: day120 antibiotic-loamy sand soil ammended with composted manure from dairy... | place: USA | collected 2015-04-01 | reverse complement strand
AAGTGATATTTGTAAAAAGGATTTAGTAAAATTTAGTGGCATGTTATGATGTTTTTACTTTAATATATGAAATTAAGAGAGAAAAATGGGTGAGGTCATGGTTTTAACAGGGACAATTGTGAATGCATTGTTTATTATTTTTGGTTCGATGATTGGGATTTTTTTTACAAATTTATCAGAATCGATGAAAACAACAGTTTTAAAAGGTATTGGATTAACTGTCACCTTATTAGGAATACAAATGGGAATTCAAACGAACAATTTATTAGCGGTTATTATGAGTGTTGTTGTCGGATCGTTATTAGGTGAATGGTTAAAATTAGATGATAAATTTAAACAGACAGGAAAGTGGTTAGAGGCAAAAATTGGTTATAAGGCAAAGGGGAGTATTGCACAAGGTTTTATTACAGCGACTCTTATCTTTGTAATTGGCGCAATGTCCATAGTTGGTGCCTTGGATAGTGGGATTCGCGGTGATCACCAAGTATTATATACGAAAGCGATGATTGACGGGTTTACGGCGATTATATTAACTTCTACTTTAGGAATTGGTGTTATGTTTTCTAGCATTCCAGTTTTTCTTTATCAAGGAACCATTGCCCTGTTTGCTACACAAATAAATAACTTTATTCCTGCCCATTTATTAGATTTAATTGTGATGGAATTGACAGCAACAGGTGGCATCTTAATAATGGGAATTGGACTGAATATGTTGGAATTGACAAAAATAAAAGTAGCGAACATGTTGCCGAGTATACTTGTCATCACTATCGTTATCCCTATTTTTTTCTTTTTTAACTTTTGAGGGCTGTCTTCTTATACAACCCTCTCCTTTCCAAATTTAAACTGTATCTTCATTTATGAGTAAATCATTATTTTGATTATTTTGCCCAAACTGGTACAGTATTCCAGCTTTATAAATGCCGTTAGAAATTGTTTTAGCAAGATTCATTACTAAATATAGGCGAGTATTTTGTAACACAAAGAACTCCATAAAACCGCTAATATTAACAACACCGGTCATATGTATATGACCAACAGGGGGTAATGTTTTATTTACACCAGCACCTGGTTTTAAAGAACCCTTTTTAATTTGTATAGTTCCAATACTTTTCGTTTGTCCTAGACAAGCATCTATGCCAATAATAAATGCTTGCTCGAACTTTTTCTGTATTTGATTTAACTTTTCTTCTAAATTTACTGCATGAATGGGATCTTCAAGCGTACCAAATACATAAAAATTTTCAGGAAGTAATTTCTCTTGCAGAAGGGTTCCTACTAATGGTCCTAAGGAATCACCAGTTGAACGATCGGTGCCTATACAAATAAAAAGGATCGGAATGGATTCATCTATTGGTAAATAACCAAAAAGTTCATTAGCAATCTTACCTGTTGCTAGAGGATCTTCCCAAGAAATTGCTTGATTTTCTTTCCCACGAAAAAAGCTAGCTTTAAACAAAAACATCCCCCCTCACTCTGTTGAATACCTGTATTATCAGTTTAGTAACGTTGGAATGTTTTTATACATCGAACAATTTAAATTTTTAAATAAGATTCATCTATTTTATGTTTTTTAACTTGAATATATGAATGAATTCAAGTTAATATGATTTATAGAGTTGACTTAAACGAATGAGAGAAGGTGGGGAAAATAATGGAGCAAAAAACTTTTCAATTAAATGATATTGTAGAAATGAAAAAACAACACCCATGTGGAACAAACCGCTGGAAAATCATTCGTTTAGGAGCGGATATCCGGATTAAATGTATGGGATGTTCCCATAGTGTTATGATGCCAAGAAAAGAATTTGTTCGTAAAATGAGAAAAGTTATCGAAACTGCAGAATCATAACTTTCTGGTTCTTGTGTTTTATTTTCTAGATGACTATAATAGGAACGAATATATCGTTAGAAAATAGTAGGAGTGACATAGATGTCTTTAACAGCTGGAATCGTCGGTTTGCCAAATGTGGGGAAATCGACTCTTTTTAATGCAATTACACAAGCCGGTGCTGAAGCGGCAAATTATCCATTTGCCACAATTGACCCGAACGTAGGCGTCGTTGAAGTACCTGATGCTCGTTTAACGAAATTAACAGAACTCGTTAAACCGAAAAAAACCGTACCAACTACTTTTGAATTTACAGATATAGCCGGGATTGTCAAAGGTGCAAGTAAAGGTGAAGGATTAGGAAATAAATTTCTTGCAAACATTCGACAAGTGGATGCTATTTGCCATGTTGTTAGATGTTTTGAGGATGAAAATATTACCCATGTTGCTGGAAAAGTTGATCCAATTGCCGATATCGAAACCATTAATTTAGAACTGATCTTAGCGGATATGGAAACCGTTGATAAACGACTAGCAAAAGTTGAAAAACTAGCTAAACAAAAAGATAAAGATGCATTGGTTGAATTCGAAGTCCTTACGAAAGTTAAAGAAGCTTTTGAAAAGGAATTACCGGCAAGAACGGTTGAATTTAATGAAGAACAGTTAAAAATTGTTAAAGGATATCAATTATTAACGCTAAAACCAGTCTTGTATGTAGCAAATATTGGGGAAGATGATATTGGAAATTCAGAAGAGAATCCATATGTAAAGTTAGTTCGTGAATATGCTGAAAAAGACAATGCAGAAGTGGTTGTTATCTGCGCTCGCATTGAAGAGGAGATTTCAGAGTTAGATCCAGAAGAAAAGACTGCATTTTTGGAAGAATTAGGTATTGAAGAATCTGGGTTAGACCAATTAATTCGCAAAGCTTATCATTTACTTGGATTGGCGACATATTTCACAGCCGGAGTACAAGAAGTACGAGCTTGGACCTTTAAGCGTGGTATGAAGGCCCCAGAATGTGCTGGAATTATTCATAGTGATTTTGAAAAAGGATTTATTCGAGCAGAGACAGTTTCATACGATGATTTAGTGAGATATGGTTCGATGAATGCAGCGAAAGAAGCTGGAAAAGTTCGTTTAGAAGGAAAGGATTATGTCGTTCAAGATGGCGATATTATGCATTTCCGATTTAATGTGTAAGCTATTCTGAGGTTTTTAAAAGGGTTAAATATATAGAACGGGGAGGGTTATTTATTGGGCTCTTCCCGTTTTGATATATTCTATCTTTTAAAAATAACAATTTCTTATATTCTCCTAAATAAAAACTACTTCGTCCTATTGAAAAACTGAAAATTGATTGCGCCTATTATAACTATATGTTATAATTTTATATCGTGAGTAATAAATTTATTGCTCCTTGCTCTTATTGATAGAGCCGCTAAGTCCAAAAGGAGGTGAAAGTGATGAGAAAGTACGAAGCTATGTACATCATCCGACCAAATATCGATGACGAATCTAAAAAAGCACTAGTAGAACGTTTTGATAATATTTTAACTGAAAACGGTGCTGAAATTACGGAATCAAAGGAATGGGGTAAGCGTCGTTTAGCATACGAAATTAAGGATTATCGTGAAGGTTACTACCACATCGTTAAATTCGTTGCTAAACCAGAAGCTGTCCAAGAATTTGATCGTTTAATTAAAATCAATGAAGATATCATTCGTCACATTGTTGTTAAAGAAGATGAATAACTTGTATAAATTGAAGTAATGAAAAGGAATGTTCCATGTGGAACATTTCCTAAAAAAAGGAGTGATTCTGATGATTAACCGAGTTGTTCTTGTTGGACGCTTAACGAAAGATCCGGAACTTCGTTATACACCTAATGGTATACCTGTTGCTACCTTCACTCTTGCTGTAAATCGTCCTTTTACCAATACGCAAGGTGAAAGAGAAGCAGATTTCATTCTCTGTGTCGTTTGGAGAAAAGCTGCTGAAAATGTAGCCAACTTCTTGAAAAAAGGCAGTTTGGCAGGGGTAGACGGACGTATCCAAACGAGAAGTTATGATAATCAAGAAGGTAGAAGAGTGTATGTAACAGAGGTTGTCGCAGATAGTGTCCAATTTTTAGACACTAAAGGTGCGTCGAATCGTCAGAATGCTCCAGCATCAAGTTATCCTGATTTCGATCCGAAACCATTCGGTTCTGATAATCAGCATCAAGGCCCATCAAGAAATGAGGATTCGATTTTCAATAGCGGGCAACCGATTGATATTTCTGATGATGATTTACCATTTTAACGATAAATAATAAATTGAAACGGATATAAAAATTTATAAGAAAGGAGTGTTTCTAATGGCAGGACGTAGAGGTCGTGGCAGAAGAAAAAAAGTATGTTACTTTACAGCGAACGGAATTACGCATATCGATTATAAAGATGTTGACCTTCTTAAAAAATTCATTTCTGAGCGTGGGAAAATTTTACCTCGTCGTGTAACTGGTACAAGTGCGAAATATCAACGTATGTTGACAAAAGCAATTAAACGTGCACGTCAAGTAGCATTATTACCATATGTTGCAGAAGATAAATAATTACAAGAAAAAGCAGTTTGGAGATTAATCTCCAAACTGCTTTTTTTATTATATAAAGCGGTGCGTTATTCGAAATATTTCTTACATAAAGATACATTCCATTTTTTTTGTGTTATATTATGAGTAGTCTGAAAAATTAAACAAGTGGTATTCCATGTATTAATGGGGAAATGTTTTTGATTAACGACTGAAGAAATCGTAAATCATCCAAAATCACCATTTATTTAAGGTAGGACTTCAGACATGCCGAAACGTTGATTTCAAAATCATAATTAGTATTGGGGTGGTGGTTTATGTTGAAGAAAATATATGTGGTTAGGCATTGTGAAGCAGTAGGACAATCACCTGATGCCCAACTCACTGATAAAGGATTTAACCAAGCATTTGAATTATGTGAGTTTTTTTCCAACATTAAAATCGACCAAATTATCGCAAGTCCGTATAAACGTGCCATTAAATCTATTCAACCACTCGCAAAAAGATTAGGTTTAGATGTTGAGATCGATAGGAGATTGACAGAACGTATTCTTAGCACTAATAATCTTTCTGATTGGTTTGAAAAACTTCGAAATACTTTTGAAGATATAGAATTGAAATATGAAGGTGGAGAGTCCAGCAGAGAAGCGATGAACCGAATTGTTGAGGTTGTAGAAGAGATCTTTAGCAGAAACAATGATCATACAGTCGTAGTTACACATGGCAATTTAATGTCCTTGCTTTTCATGTTTTATAATAAAGATTTTGGATTCGATAATTGGGAAAGACTTAGTAATCCTGATGTATTTCTCTTAAGTAAAGAAGGTAATCAGGTAACTTTTAAAAGAATATGGGATTAAAAAAGATTACTCATATGGTAGAATGTGAAGATTTATACTTGAGTAATGGGTGCGTTAGTTGAAGAATATGTTACTACTAACAGAACTTCCAAAAAACGGAAGTTCTAATTTTTTAACAGGAATAATGGGAAATAAGCACTCATCCCTTTGGAATAATAATCTGAAAACACAATATTTTATTTTGCTTTTAAGTAGGACTAGAGAATAGATGCCTTTTTTCTTGATATGCTAATAAACGTGATTAAATGTTTGAAAAGTTGAAGCATCGTTTAATAATCGTTAAAATAAATTTATGGTTTATAATAAGCATACGATTTCATAAAAAAGATTATGTATTAACAGAGGTGTTCATGTGCAAACAAATAAGCTTACAGAAGGAGCCATTTTACTAGCTGTATATGTCATTTTACTCATTCTTTTTCTATATCTACCGCTTTTTTGGATGGTTATCGCATTTGTATTGGCTTTGCCTTTTACCTATTATACAGCTAAGTATAATTGGAAAAATGGGCTTTTCTTTTTCATAGGTGCGGTTACACTAACATTGATTGTCGGTAATCTAGTGGCACTACCCGTAACATTTTTATATGGACTTGTTGGGATTGTATTTGGTTGGTGTTTACATGAAAAAAGAGATCGTTTTATTACATACTCCGCAACAACATTAACTTTTTTAACTTGTACAGTACTTCTATATGTCTTTTCAATTCTATTATTTAAAATAAACTTTATTACAGAAGCAATTGAATTGACAAAAGCTACTTTTGAACAAACATTGGCAATGATGGAAGAAACTGGACAAGATGTTTCGGTTTTTGAAGATTCTTTTTCTTTATTAGAGCAGCAAATTATTACGTTAATTCCTTCAATGTTTATCTTAACATCGGGAATCATCGTATTTCTTATTCAATCGATATCCTATCCTATTTTAAAACGATTAGGATTTCATGTTCCAAAAGCTAAACCATTTAGAAATCTTAAGTTACCGAGAAGTTTAATATGGTATTATTTAATTGCCATTCTTATATCCCTATTTATACCTGCAGATAAGGGGGAATTTTTATATAATGTATTTGCTAATCTCCTTTTTATCTTGCAATTTCTATTTGTCATACAAGGGATTTCATTTTTATTTTATTTATCCTTTGAAAAAGGGGTAAAAAGAATTTGGCCGATTATTGGGACCATCTTGATCATTATTAGTCCCTTATTTAATACATTGGCAAGAATATTAGGGATTATAGATTTAGGGTTTGATTTACGCCAAAGGATAAAAAAGAAAAGCTGATCATTCTTTTCATATTATTTAGGAGTTGGAACATATGCCAATCTTTTTAAAAAAGAGAAGGATTCAAAGAATTTTAATAACCTTCTTAGTTATTATGATGATCCTGAGTATTATATGTGTCTTTTACAATTGGTGGTTAGCCATCATCCATATCCTTGTCATTATTAGTTTTTATTATTTATTAATAAAAGCCGATGCAGTTTTTCAAAGTGAAGCTGAAAAATATATATCATTATTATCTTATCGGGTAAAAAAAGTAGGCGAAGAAGCCCTTTTACAAATGCCAATTGGTATTCTCTTAATTAATGATGATTACATTATTGAATGGGCCAATCCTTATATGGCATCCTGTTTAAACGAAGATTCACTTATCGGACGTTCATTATATGATGTAGCAGATGTTCTTATTCCGGTTATTAAACAAGAGATAGAAAATGAAAAAGTAACGTTAAATGACCATCAATATCAAATGATTTATAAGAAAGAAGAGAAATTACTTTATTTTTTTGATATTACAGAACAAGCCCTTATTGAGAAAAAATATAAAGATGAAAAGCCAGTGATTTCCATTGTTTATTTAGATAATTATGATGAAATCACCCAAGCTATGGATGATCGTGAAAGAGGTAATTTAAATAGTCGGGTAACTTCATTATTAAATGAATGGGCCAATCATTTTGGGATTTATCTAAAACGGGTGAATTCAGATCGTTATATTGCCTTTTTTAATGAGAAGATATTACATGAATTAGAAAAAGATAAGTTTTCTATATTAGATAAGGTGAGAGAGTCGATTGTGAGAAATAATATTCCTTTAACACTAAGTATTGGAGTTGGTGTTGGTCTCTCATCTTTACCAGATATTGGTGCCTCTGCACAATCAAGTTTAGATTTAGCATTAGGCCGGGGGGGCGACCAAGTTGCTATAAAACTAACAAACGGTCGTGTCAAATTTTTCGGTGGAAAAACAAATCCAATGGAAAAACGTACTAGGGTTCGTGCTCGTGTTATTTCCCATGCATTAGGAGAATTAATTCAAGAAAGTAGTCAGATTTTTATAATGGGACATAAATATCCTGATATGGATGCAATAGGTTCATCCATTGGTATATTAAAAATTGCGCAAATATATAAAAAGGAAACTTATGTTATACTAAATGAACAGGAAGTAGATTCAGGTGTACAGAAACTATTAGATGAAGTAAAAGCAAAAACTGATATTTATAAACATTTTATTTCACCATCTGAAGCATTAGATTTGAATATGGACAATGCTTTACTCATTATAGTGGATACCCATAAACCATCCCTTGTCATTGAAGAACGGTTAGTTGACCAAATTGAACGTACAGTAGTCATTGACCATCATAGACGTAGTGAAGAATTTGTTCATAATCCATTACTTGTTTACATGGAACCTTATGCTTCATCAACGTCCGAGTTAGTAACTGAGTTGTTAGAATATCAACCCTTTAAAAAAATTGATATACTAGAAGCAACTGCACTTCTTGCTGGTATTATTGTCGATACAAAAAGCTTTACGTTACGGACAGGTTCAAGAACCTTTGATGCAGCATCCTTTTTACGTTCTAAAGGTGCGGATACCGTTTTAGTTCAAAAATTTTTAAAAGAAGATGTCGATACGTATATTAAGCGTGCTAAACTTATTGAAAAGGTTGAATTCTATCATAACGGTATTGCTATAACAAAGGGAGAATCAGATGAAGTTCTTAGTCAAGTGTTAATTGCACAAACAGCTGATATTCTTTTAACAATGGAGAATGTTGAGGCAGCTTTTGTCATATCAAGGCGGCCAGATGATTCGATAGGAATTAGTGCAAGATCGCTAGGAAATAGATTAAAGGAAGTTATTGATAAGTATTTAGAAGGAGGTAATGAGGAATGAAAGTTATATTTATAAAAGATGTAAAAGGAAAAGGAAAAAAAGGGGAAATAAAAAATGTAGCCGATGGCTATGCCCATAACTTTTTAATAAAAAATGGGTATGCTGTTGAAGCAACACCCGCAAACTTAAAGAAATTAGAAGCGCAAAAGAAAAAAGCAGCTCAGCAAGCACAACAAGAATTAGAAGAAGCGAAACAATTGCAGGAAAAGTTAGCCAATATTCAAGTTGAAATTTCTGCAAAGTCTGGTGAAGGTGGTCGTTTATTCGGATCCATCACCTCAAAACAAATTGCTGAACAATTGTTAAAACAGCATAATATAAAAGTAGATAAACGAAAAATTGAAATGGAAGATGCGATCCGTTCACTTGGAGTAACTCGCGTGGATATTAAGTTGCATCCAGAAGTAACGGCAACACTTGCAGTTCATGTTGTAGAAGAAAAATAACCGAAAATATTACCATCGTAAACCAATTCGGTTCATGATAGAATAAAAAAGGAGAAAACGAAAGGCTTGCTCAAAGCCACGAAAATCATTATTGATAGATTTTCAAGCGTTTGAGTTAGCCTTTTTCTTTTGCTAGAAAAAAGATCATTTTCTTAAATGTAGGATCATAGTTTGAATTAATAATAGATCAACCTTTTATGAGTGATTGTTGGAGGTTTGGATGCGAATGAATGATTTGTTAATAGACCGAACTCCTCCTCAAAATATTGAAGCGGAACAAGCGGTTTTAGGTGCGATTTTTATTGAACCGGAAAGTTTAACGGTAGCTTCGGAATTTTTAATTCCTGAAGATTTTTATCGGAGTTCTCATCAAAAAATCTTTTCAGCAATGTTAAAACTAAGCGACCAAGGGAAAGCCATTGACGTTGTTACGGTAACCGAGGAACTTGCTGCAACAGAACAACTAGAAAATATTGGCGGTGTTTCCTACTTAATGGAGTTAGCTAATGCTGTTCCAACAGCAGCTAATGTAGAATATTATGCGCGCATTGTTGAAGAAAAGTCCCTTTTACGTCGACTCATTCGTACAGCTACAGAAATTGCCCAAGAGGGATACTCCCGTGAAGATGAAGTGGAAAGTTTACTTTCAGAAGCTGAAAAGAAAATTATGGAGGTATCAGGGAGGAAAAGTGCGGGTTCCTTTATAAGTATTAAAGACGTTTTAGTCGAAGCGTATGATAATATTGAAAAACTAGCAAATAGACAAGGGGATATAACTGGGATTCCTACTGGTTTTACTGAATTGGATCGAATGACAGCTGGTTTTCAAAGAAACGATTTAATTATCGTGGCAGCCCGTCCTTCCGTCGGTAAAACAGCCTTTGCATTAAATATTGCCCAAAATGTTGCGACAAAAACGGATGAAGTAGTTGCGATATTCTCTCTTGAGATGGGGGCAGAACAACTTGTTATGCGTATGCTTAGTTCAGAAGGGAATATCAATGCTCAAAATTTGCGTACTGGAGATTTGTCAGATGAAGATTGGAAAAAGTTAACCATGGCAATGGGAAGCTTATCCAATGCGCAAATATATATTGATGATACACCAGGAATTCGTATTGCTGAAATGCGGGCAAAATGTCGACGGCTAAAACAAGAACGTGGATTAGGGATGATTTTAATTGACTACTTACAATTAATTCAAGGTGATGGAAAAGCGGATAACCGTCAACAAGAAGTTTCGGAGATTTCACGTTCTTTAAAAGCGCTGGCTCGTGAATTGGAGGTTCCAGTGATTGCCTTGTCACAGTTATCACGAAGTGTTGAACAACGACAAGATAAACGTCCAATGATGTCAGATATCCGTGAATCAGGAAGTATTGAGCAAGATGCTGATATTGTTGCATTCCTTTATCGAGATGATTACTATGATAAAGAAACGGAAAACAAAAATATTATTGAAATCATTATTGCAAAACAAAGGAATGGTCCTGTAGGGACAGTTCAACTTGCCTTCGCAAAAGAGTATAGTAAATTTGTAAATTTAGAGAGAAGATATGATGATGCAGACATTCCACCAGGTGCATAAAAGATAAAAGCAATCGGTCGATGATGACCATTGCTTTTTATTTAGTCAAAACTACTTTTTTAAATGGTAATAGATACAAAAATAAAACTTTAAGTCCTTCAAAAAACAATGCAATGATATTTGTATCCAAGTATAGGCATTTATTTCAAATAATTTCCTTAAATAATACATTTCGTTTACAATTCAAAGACGTTTGGACTCTTTCAATCATAATTATGATAAAGTATCCTTAGATTTCGAATTACTATATTAGTAGAGTAATCAATTTAGGAGGAAACTTCATGAGTTTTAAACTAAAAGAATATTGGTCAAAAATGACCGAGCAAACCGAGAGAGTCCGCCTAAATTCCAAGCTAACCTTAAGAAAATCAGTAGTAACTATATTTATTATTTCTTCTATTTCTGCAAATGCAACAGCAATAGCGGCTGAAAATATAAATGATAAAACAATTTACCATGTATATGATGGTGACTTATATATAGGTGCTGTTTCAGATAAAACAAAAGTAGACAAACAAATACAGGAAAAGATATTGGAAATTGAAAAGAACTATAAAAACCATGATTTTGATTATAATACGGATGAATTGGTGATTAAACCACAACGGAATTTCCAAAATGCAGAAGTGAATGAAGAAGAAGTACTATCATACTTAAATTCCGAGTATGAGTTAGACGTAAATGCAGTTGCTTTAAAAATTAACGGTAAAATTATTGCGTATTTGGAAGATGAGAAGAAACTTGAAAAAGTATTACAAATGGTTAAATTTAATTATGTATCTGATCAAGAACCAGAAAAGTTAGAGCATTCTTCTAATCTAGATGCGTCTCGAATAGTAGATGTGAAGATATCAAAAAATGTGACAGTTTCAATGGAAAGTGTTGCACCTGAAAAGGTAATGACAGTTGATGAAACAGTTCAATTACTACAAAAGGGTTCGGTATCAGAAGAAAAATATACCGTTCAAAAAGGTGACGTTTTAAGTACGATTGCGGCTAAACATGGTTTAAAGCTAAAGGAACTTCTAGATTTAAATCCGAAAGTGAATGAGGATACCCCCCTTCAAATTGGCGATGAACTAGTCGTTACTGTAAATCAACCATATTTGGACGTGATCGTGCAAAAAGAAGTTAGAGCAACAGAACCGGTTCCTTACGAAACAAAGTATATTGAAGATGATGCAATGTATAAAGGTGAATCAAAAGTTGTTGAAAACGGATCTAATGGAGAGAGAAAGCGAATTTATAAAGTTAGTGAAAAGAATGGTAAACAAGTTTCTAAAGAGGTTGTGCAAGAAACGATAGTCAAGGAACCTGTGACTGAAGTCATTCGTATCGGAACCAAGGAAATTCCATCAAAAGGTACAGGGGAATTAATTTGGCCGACAAAAGGCGGTTATATATCAAGTAAACAAGGTTATCGTAGGGGAAAAATGCATAAAGGAATTGACATTGCCCGACCATCCGATCGTTCCATTCTTGCTGCAGATACCGGTACGGTTGTATTTGCAGGAGAGGATGGAGGTTATGGAAATAAAGTAGTTATTGACCATAATAATGGAATGAGAACATTATATGCTCATCTTTCTTCTATTGATGTTTCCGTTGGTCAAACAGTACAAAAAGGTAGTAAAATAGGAATAATGGGAAGTACAGGGAATTCTACTGGAATTCATTTACATTTTGAAGTTTATCAAAACAATAAACTACAAAACCCATTAAATTATTTTTAATTAAATATCCTAAAATAATCGGGGGTCAGAATCCTAACTCAACAATATTTAGGTATTAGTAAAAGGATTACTAATTATTGTTGGTGTAGCAGGAATCACCCCCTTTCGTTATTCTTTTAGGAAATGTTAAGAAACGATTTTACTGTCAATTTATAAAGAATTTTTTAAATGAGAAAAGGTTAGAACGGTTTAAGAATGAATTATTAAAAACATCATGTTAAAGTAGTATTAATAAAAGGATAAGAGTCTTTCCAATAACTATCAAATAAACAAAAAACGAGTAAAATAAAATTAGACATTACTAATTCGTCGGCTCAATTCTTATTAAGGTATTTTAGTTAATTTACATTACTTTGGAAAAACTAAAAAAAATCAATTTTCAAAGTAAGGAATTGTTCATTATAAAAAAAGGAACTATTTGTTTACTGAAAGGAGAGAAGTAAGAATGAGCAAAAAAATCTTAGTTGTTGATGATGAGAAACCAATTGCAGATATTTTAGAGTTTAATTTAAAAAACGATGGATATGAAGTGATATGTGCTTATGATGGTGCTGAGGCTTTAAAACTAGTAGAGGAACATACACCGGACTTAATATTGTTAGATATTATGCTTCCAGAAAAAGATGGGATGGAAGTTTGTAAAGAAGTGAGAAAAAAATACGATATGCCCATTATTATGTTAACAGCTAAGGATTCTGAGATTGATAAAGTCCTTGGTCTCGAATTAGGTGCTGATGATTACGTAACGAAACCATTCAGCACACGGGAAATTTTAGCTCGTGTAAAAGCCAATCTTCGTCGCCATCAACAAATTGCAACAGCGAACCAAGAAAACGAGTCAAATGAAATTGCAATTGGTTCGTTAGTTATTCATCCAGATGCGTATATTGTTTCTAAACGGGGGGAAACGATTGAACTTACGCACCGCGAATTTGAACTTTTATATTACTTAGCGAAACATCCTGGACAAGTTATGACTCGTGAACATTTACTGCAAACGGTTTGGGGTTATGACTATTTTGGTGATGTTCGTACTGTTGATGTAACCGTTAGACGCTTACGTGAAAAAATTGAAGACAATCCAAGTCATCCAGGCTGGTTAGTTACCCGTCGAGGAGTAGGTTATTATTTACAAAATCCTGAGCAGGAGTAAAAGTAACGAATGAAAAAATTCTCAATCCTTTCGTCAATTCGCTTAAAGTTTATTCTCTTTTTTGTATTACTTATTCTAATTGCAATGCAAATTATTGGAGTTTATTTTGTACGTGAATTGGAATTGAAACTTACAGCGAACTTTAAAGAATCGATATTAAATCGTGTCAATTTATTAAAATATAATATTGAACAAGAATTATTGATTGAACGTAATGAGGAAGGGATTAATACATTAAGAGATGAAATTCGCACATTATTATCTGAAAACACGTCCAACGATATTCAACTAATTATGGTTTATGATAAGAACTCCAGGGTATTAGCCACTTCGGATCAAAATAACCAAGGAATCGTTGGACAAAAAACGACGGATAAAAATGTATCTCGTACTATTGTAACAGAGTCAAAGATCCAAAATACATTACAAAATGAAAATAATGAACGGATATTGTACTTATATGTTCCCATTCATGTGAATGGACAAGTGGAAGCTGTATTATACATTGAAGGGGATATCGAACAAGTTTTCAGTCAAATTCAAGTTATAACCGGCGTTTTAGTAACGGGAACATCCATTGCTTTAGGGATTACGGCAGTATTGGCTGTCTTTGTTGCCCAAACAATTACAAGACCGATTATGGATATGAAAAGACAAGCTCAAGCAATGGCAAGAGGAAATTTCTCCCGGAAAGTGAAAGTTTACGGAAATGACGAAATTGGCCAATTAGCCGAAGCATTTAATTATTTATCAAGGAAACTAAAAAATGAACAGGCAAAAACAGATAGTGAAAAGCGCAAACTTTCCTCTATTTTAAAATATATGACGGATGGTGTTATCTCGACTGATCGTAGAGGTAAAGTAATATTAATAAATGAAGCAGCTGAATATATGCTGAATGTTTCACGTGAAACAGTAATTTCGAAATCAATTATTTCAGTATTAGGTTTGGAAGGTCAATATACTTTTGAAGAATTAGCTGAAGAAACGGAGTCGGTTATTCTTGACTTTAGCACAAAAGAGAATCCATTCATTCTTCGTGCGAACTTCTCTATTATTCAAAAGGAAACAGGTTTAATGAACGGTTTAATCGTTGTGTTACATGATATTACGGAACAGGAAAAAATTGAACGAGACCGGCGAGAATTTGTTGCAAATGTGTCTCATGAACTGCGTACGCCGTTAACGACGATGCGAAGTTATCTTGAGGCCCTATCTGAAGGAGCATGGCGAGATAACGAAATAGCACCGAAGTTTTTACACGTTACACAAAACGAAACGGAACGAATGATTCGCTTAGTCAACGATTTATTACAATTGTCGAAAATGGATAGTAAAGACTATGTATTAAATAAATCAAGTATTGATTTTTGTAAGTTTTTCCATCACATTATTGATCGCTTTGAAATGTCGAAGGATCAAAATGTTGAGTTTGTTCGTAAAATCCCAGACACTGAAATTATCGTGGATATTGACCAAGATAAAATTACGCAAGTATTAGATAATATCATTTCAAATAGCATTAAGTATTCACCAGATGGTGGCAAAATTACTTGTAAGGTAATGATGTATCATGAATTTATAGAAGTGAAAATAGCGGACCAAGGTGTTGGTATACCGAAGGAAAATCTCCATCGGATTTTTGATCGCTTTTATCGAGTGGATAAAGCGCGAGCAAGACGTTTTGGTGGGACAGGACTAGGACTTGCGATTGCAAAAGAAATGATTCAGGCTCACAACGGCCAGATTTGGGCAACAAGTACCGAAGGAAAAGGGACAACCATTCATTTTACTCTCCCTTTTGATCGTAAAAAAGGGGATGATTTTTATTGAAAATTGAACAAATAAAAACGATCGTATTAACAGGTTTAGTTTTATTGAGCATTGTTTTGTTTTGGAAAATCGTTACTTTTCAACAAAATTATGGATTTGCTCGAGATAATCAGGAGTATGTGAATGAAGTAAACATAGATAAGAAAAAAGATATTAAAGAATTAGTTTATCCAATGAAGGTTGTTTATCGAGTCGATGATGATGTATATAAAGGTACGCAAAATATGGAGGATATTACTAAAATCGTCAATGAACTCCATAAGTGGGAGTTCTATTCTTTTCAAAATAGTACGGATGAATTTAATTATAAATTTAGAGATATCGCCGACAACCAAGTAATGATCTTTCAGTATCCTGGAGATATTCCATTTAGCTTAACCAAATCCATTTTTAATGTGACTGTAGAATCACAAGAGATTCCAGAGCAAGCAGTATTTAACCAAATATTTATCTTTAGAAGTGATGTCATAAATGATGATGGTGTCGTATATTTTGCTACTTCTGACCTTCGATCTGTTATTAAAGCGAGAGTAAAACACAATTACTTAGATGATTTCCAAAAGGTAATGGATGAATTTGAAAATAAAGGTTATGACTATATTGCTCTAAGCAATAATATAGGAAAATATATATATGTGCAGAATGAAGAAATGAAGTTACCAATATTTCAGTTTCATACGCAAAAGTTATCTTACGATTTATTTAAAGAAGCACTATTTCCTGATCCGAATTTTGTCAAACAAGAAGGTAATTCGTTTACCGATGGAACAAGCTTGTTAAAATTCAATGTGGTTACGGATAGTTTTACTTATGTTAATACATCAATCCCAGAAAATACAGAAGAAAATATTAGTGATATGATCTTGACAAGTGTTCAATATATAAATAGTCACAGTGGCTGGACAGATTCTTATTATTATTCAAATGCTTTCCAAAAACCAAATAAAGTCGTGTTTCAATTATATTTAAAAAACTATCCGGTGGCGAACGATCATTCACGAATGGAACTTGAAATCGGTGATAATAAGGTTCATTCCTATAAACGGCCATTTGTAGAATATGTATCTTTTGCTAGTGAAAATATTACGATTGAATCAGGAGAGAAGATTATTGAAAAATTAAATACTGATAATATTAAATTTGATGACTTGGCAATTTTTTATAGTTATGGCCCTAAAAAAGTTATGCAACCTTCCTGGTTCTATAAACAGAATAATAGTTGGCGTAAATACTCCGACGAAACCACTAGGAGGGAGTAATAATGGATTGGAGTAGGGCAAAAACAATATTTATTATTACATTTCTATTACTAGATCTATTCCTGATTCAACAATTAATTAGTCAACGAAATGAAAATACCTTTGATACGATTGAAGAGATTACCATTGATGAGAGACTAGAAGCGCAAAACATTCAAGTTAATGACTTACCAACTGAACCAACATCGGCGCCCTATTTGGAGGCAGAAGTAAAACAAATAGGTATTAATGATCTCGAAACGGACCAACAAAAGATCGTCAATTTCGGTTCAGGTATTAAAGTTGAAATGGATACACCAATTCCCCTTAAGGAGGATTGGGAAATAGAAGATGTAGATGAATTTATACATTCACAAGCCTTAAATGGTAACCAATATAAGTATTGGGATTATAATGAAGAAAAAAATGAAATTATCTATTATCAAGTCTTTAATGGTCAAATGTTATTTAATAACGAGAGTTCACAAATTGTCATTCAGCTTAATGAAAAAAATGAAATTGTATCCTACACACAAAATATGCTGGAAAATATAAAAGAAATACAAAAGCAAAATATTATTACAGCAAAGCAAGCATTGAGTATTTTATTAAGCAAAAATTTACTTCAGGCCGAAAGTACAGTATCGAATGTAGAACTTGGCTATTATTCTCTTGTTTCAAGTGAACCCAATCAATCGCAAAGTCAATCTCAACTTTTAGCTCCAACTTGGCGGATTACTTTAAATGGTGAAGTTGAATATTTTATTAATGCAATCGAAGGTCATGTTTTTAATGAACAAAGAGTAATTGTTGAGTGATTGAATGAAGTGCAACTTTTTCAAAAAAGAAAATTGTGATATGATGAATATAGCTGAAGGCTGGTAGATGAGAGGTCTACTAGCCTTTCCAATTAAGTGCGGTTTTTTTTATAGAATAGTAGTTTTATAGTTACATAACGATATTGATTTTTGGAGTGAACCTAAATGGCGTTAAACTTTAGCGTATTGGCAAGCGGTAGTACTGGAAATGCAATTTATGTTGAAACTGAAAAAAAAGCATTTCTTATCGATGCTGGATTTAGTGGGAAGCAAATGGAATCTTTATTTCAACAAATTAATCGCTCTCCGAAGGATTTGGATGGCATTTTAGTCACACATGAACATTCCGACCATATTAAAGGAGTCGGTATATTAGCAAGAAAATATAATCTTCCTATTTATGCAAATGAAAGAACATGGCAAGCGATGTCTCGTTCTATTGGCGAAATTCCAACGGATTTAAAATTTATCTTTGATATGGAATCGGTAAAAACATTTGGAGATTTGGATATTGAGTCCTTTGGTGTATCCCATGATGCAGCAGAACCTATGTTTTACATATTCCATCATAGTGGTAAAAAGCTTGTTATTATAACAGACACAGGATATGTAAGTAATCGAATGATTGGTACGATAAAAAATGCCGACTATTATGTGTTTGAAAGTAATCATGATGTTGAAATGTTACGAATGGGAAACTACCCTTGGAATTTAAAAAGAAGAATTTTAAGTGATGTTGGTCACGTATCGAATGAAGATGCAGCTTTGGCAATGAGTGAATGTATTGGTGACAGGACAAAAGGAATTTACTTAGCTCATTTAAGTAAAGATAATAATATGAAAGAATTAGCAAGGATGTCTGTTACCCAAGTTCTGGAACAACAAGGTTTTGTCGTTGGTGAACAATTTTCTTTATACGATACCGACCCAAAGACACCAACGACGCTAAAAGCGGTATAAAAAGAAGAAGGTCATTTGTTGTTATTCAATTAAAAGAATAAGTATAAGAGGCTGTTCATGATAACTCGAACAGCTTTTTTGTTTATACATAAGAAGGAAGAAAGTAGGAAATAATGCTTATAAAACGAAGAATTGATAAAGGGGAATGAAGAATGAGTGAACGAAACCAAGATGAATATAATCATTTTTACGATGATCAAAAAAGAAAAAAACGTAAAGGGGGATATTTTTTCTCTAGTCTTATAGGGGCAATGATAGGCGCATTATCAATTATTTTATTTCTGCAATTTTCAAATAATGGTTCGAATATTCATGTTCCTATAAAGGATTCAAATACAAGGATGGAAAACCAAAGTCAAACAATTGAACAAATTTCCTATGAAGTAGATACCAGTGTAACAAAGGCAGTCGAAAAAGTATTTGATGCAGTAGTAGGAATTACAAATTTACAAGGGGGAAGTTTTTGGTCCCAAGCTCAAGAGGCAGGAACTGGATCGGGTGTCGTTTATAAAAAACAAGGTGACTCTGCTTATATTGTGACGAACCATCATGTTATTGAAGGAGCAAATCAAATTGAAGTAACGTTATCAGATGGAACAAAGGTGGATGCGGAATTACTTGGCAGTGATGTTTGGACAGATTTAGCCATTTTAAAAGTAGATGGAGAGGCAGTAAAAGCAGTGGCGCCTTTTGGTAATTCCGATACGTTAAAACTTGGAGAACCAGTTACTGCCATTGGTAACCCATTGGGTTTAGCATTTGCTGGTTCCATTACCCAAGGGGTGATCTCCGGGTTAGATCGAACCGTACCGATGGATTTTAATGGTGATGGCTTAATTGATTGGAATGCTGAGGTCCTACAAACCGATGCAGCTATAAATCCCGGTAACAGTGGCGGTGCACTTATTAATATTGCTGGTCAAGTAGTTGGAATTAATACTATGAAGATTGCCCGTCAAGAAGTGGAAGGCATTGGTTTTGCCATTCCTGTCAATAGTGCAATACCAATAATTGAAGACATTGAACAATTTGGAAGAGTTAAACGGCCGTATATTGGAATTTCTTTACAAGAATTAAGTGATATTTCAATATATCATCAACAGCAAACATTGCATCTCCCAATCAATGTAAAATCTGGCATTCTTATTGCAGGAGTAGAGCAAGGAAGCCCAGCTGATAAAGCAGGATTAAAGCAATATGATGTCATAGTTAAATTAGACGAACATGAGGTGCACTCTATTATCGAGTTTCGCAAATACTTATATAAAGAGACACAAATAGGTGATTCAATTAGAGTCGGATACTACCGTAATGGGAAATATGGTGAAACAACCATAACATTAACGGAAAATAAAGACTAGATCACATTTAACTTGTAAAAATGTTAATTTTTTCTTGATTTAAAAGGGTGTCTTTTTGGTAATAAGTGAAGGGAATAAAGGGGGAATGGTTATAATTTACGGTTGTTAAGAACATGCAGAATACGTATTAGAAGAAATGGTTATCGAGACTGAAGAACTACCAAGATTGAACCGATTGTGTGGAAAAGTTACCAACAGATATTTGTGGATATTGTGGAAAACTTGAAGAATATATAGTAGCGAACGAATATTCTCACACCAAATGTGGACATCGGGTGTTGATATGTGGATAACTTTTGTGGAAAAACTGTTTGTAAGTTGTACATAAGCTGTAAATATGTTGTTTATAAAGTTTAGGAAATGCGGTAAAAATATTATCGATATGTTCATAAGTCGTTTATAAACAGTTGATAAGTTATGAATTATAAACATTGAATCAGTTTTAAAATAATAAAGGACTTCTACAAATGTGTAGAAGTCCTTTTATAAAAGTTATTCATTATTCTTTTACTAGTAAGCTAACTAACTCAACATGAACAGTATGTGGGAAAAGATCGACAGGTTGAACTGTAACAAGTTTATAGCCAAAAGGTACAAGTTCTTTAATATCAGTTGCGAAAGTATCAGGATTACATGATACATAAACAATTCGATCTGGACCGGAGCGACCGATCTTACGCATAACTTTTCCACCAGCACCAGAACGTGGAGGATCAAGTAAAAGTAGTTCCGGATTTCCAAATTCCACTAACACTTGATCAATACCATGACGTGCATCCTTTGCTAAAAATCGGCTATTTTCAACACCATTATCCTTTGCATTTCGTTTAGCTGATTCAATTGATTTTTCAACAATTTCAATTCCATAAAGTTGTTTGACTTTTGTTGCGAATGGTAATGAAAATGTACCGACACCACAGAATAAATCAATCAATTTTTCTGATTTTTTTGGTTGTGCCATTTCAATAGCCAACTCTACTAACTTTTGTGCTTGTGTAGGGTTTGTTTGGAAAAATGTATCAAACCACAATCGATAACGGAAACCAGCCATTTCATCATAAATAAAATCACGTCCTGAAAGGATATGGGTCTTTTCTGATTGTGTCCGGTCAGCCCAATCACGGTTTTCTAACCATAATACACTTTTGGCTTCAGGTATCTTTTCATTCAGGCGTTTTACAAGATCTTCTTTTGCTTTCATTAAATTTCCCTCGGGCGCTTCAGTGGCAAATAATGCAACCATTAACTCTCCCGTTTTAAAGGATTGTCGGACCATTAAATGTCTTAACAAACCTTCATGTGTATCTTTATTATAACCAGTAAGTTGATGATCCTTCGCCCAAGTGGCGACTTCCATTGCTGCATCAACCATAATATCGCCTGCGATTAAACAAGTTTTCAAAGGAATAATTTTTCTCCAATTACCTTGTTCATGTAGCCCAAGCGATCCATCTGGGGCAAATGTAAACTCCATTTTATTTCGATAATGCCATGGGTTATCCATTCCAATGGTATCTTTTACAAGATTTGGATCAAATCCCTGTGCCTCAAGGGTGTCTTTCACATAATTCGTTTTCCCTTTCAATTGACCACTGTACTCCCAATGTTGCCAGACACAACCACCACAACGATCAAAGTGAGGGCAAAGAGGAACGATTCGTTCAGGATGGGGTTCAATCACCTTTTGTAAAATGGCTCTTCTTCTACGTTTTTCAGGTTTATCTACTGTCACTTCCACTTTTTCACCTGGTAATGTTTGAGGAATCGTTAACCGTAATTTTTTCGAATTTCCTTGTTCATTTTCACGCCATACGACAGCTTGTCCAGATCCCTTTTTATCAAATTGGCGAATTTCCGTAACCAATGTTTCTCCAAAATCGTTCATGAAATAACCTCCTTCTTTCAGAACTCTTATATTAAAACGATCTAATCATTGTTTACATACTTTCCTATTATAACGGAATGTTTACTGTTTTAAAACGTTATGAATCAATTGTTAAGCATTAACAAATTTGTTTTATAGTATTTACTTTTTCCAGGGAATTAAAATCAGCTTAATCTTGTGCTTACTACTTATTTTTTAATAGATTGATATCTTTATATTTAATAGGTGTAACATGTTTCATTTGAGAGATTCCCAAAAAATCCATTGGTTTCCGGATTACGACTTTGTCAAACGTTTCAAATTCAACATAACTAAAAAAACCAACACACATCTATAGATCGATTATATTTAGGTAATAAAACACAAAAAACTCCCCTTAAGGAAACAGATTTTTCATTTTAACCTGTGTCTATCTTAAAGGGAGTATATCTTCATTGTGACAGCCAAGAAACTTATTTTAGAATACTATTTTTTCTTCCATAAAAGAAGTACATGAAAAGACCAATTAAGAACCAAATGAAACTAGCGATCCAAGTGGTTATCGATAATTGTGTAATTAAAAAGAAACACGCAAGAAAGGTTATAATGGGTAAAACAGGATATAACGGAACTTGGAAACCGTCCGTTGGTATTTGTTTATTTTGTCTTAAAGCAATTACACCAATTGAAACAGCAGAAAAGGCTATTAATGTCCCCATATTCACTAATTCGGCTAGTTGTGAAAGTGGTGTTACCCCAGCAAAGATAGCAACTATAATCGCAAATGTCCATGTACTTTTCGCAGGTGTTTGAGAAGCATTTAAGTTCATTAATGATTTTGGTAAAAGTCCGTCGCGACTTAAGGCAAATAATAGTCGTGTTCCAGCGTAAATCATCACAAGAATAACGGTTGTCATACCAACAATCGCACCAATAGAAATGATGCCAGATATCCAACCTTGATTTACAAGCTGCATGACGTAACTAACCGGGTTGCTAACGTTTAAATCAGAATATGGTACAATGCCTGTTAATACGAATGATACAGCGACATATAAAAGGGCACACACAAACAGTGATCCAATGATTCCGATTGGCAAGTTTCTTTGAGGTTTTTTCACTTCTTCAGCAGCTGAAGAAACAGCATCAAATCCTAGAAAGGCAAAGAATACTATTGCTGCACCACTTAAAATTCCTTCGAATCCAAAAGGCATAAAGGGACGCCAATTTGCGGGCTCTACATAGAAAAAGCCAATAAGAATAAATAGTAGAATAATACCTACTTTGATAAAGACCATGATTTTATTTAAATTTGTTGATTCTCGAACACCTCGAGTTAGGAAAAATGCGAGCACTAAAATAATTATCATTGCGGGTAAATTAATAAATGTTCCAGCTTCTGGATTAAATGGTCCTGATAATGCTTGCGGGATGGATATATTGAAACCTTGTAATAAACCATTGAAATAGGCGGACCATCCGGTAGCAACTGAAGCTACTGCTAAACCGTATTCTAAAACTAATGCCCATCCAACAAGCCAAGCAACAAGTTCTCCAAATGTAATATAAGTGTAGATATAAGCACTACCAGTAACAGGTATTTTTGATGAAAACTCTGCATAACACATGCCTGCCAAACAACAAACAAAAGCAGCTATTATAAATGATATCGAAATTGCTGGTCCGGAGTGGGTAGCCGCAACTGTTCCAGGTAAAATAAAAATTCCCGTTCCTACAATTGCACCAATACCAAGCATAATTAAATCAAAGGCACTTAAAGTTTGAGGAAGTCGGGTATTCTTTTTTCTTTCTAAAAGGTCTGAAATGTTTTTCTTACGCATTAAATCTTGTTTCACAATAAACCCTCTTTTTCTGTGAAGTATTAAAGTATGTTATTGATTTTAACCATTTCTTGTTAATAAATCAATAACATATAGTAAAAATGTTTAGAATACGCTCAAAAATATTAGGAGCTGGCCATAAATTTAGTACTTAGCAAATCTTTTCCCATTGGTGGAATGCGCTTATGGTCTACAGGCTTTTGTATATGATGCATAAAAGGTTTTGCTAGACTCTGATATATGCATTTAAAAATACTGCACACACAAAGATTAATGTGTGGCCTTTTCCAAATTGCCTCTGAATTCATATTCAACATTTACTATATAAATCCTTTTGGACAGCTCCATTTTTTCTATTTATTATATTTTCCAGTACATACTTATTCTCCCCACCGTTTTGGGCTCCAAATCGTCCCGTCAATTTCTCCCTCCATTTGTTCTATGCGTTTTGCTTGTTCACGGATAATATCCTGTGTCGCTTTAATGAGGGTTACTTCATTATAATCATTGCTTTTATCATAGATTCGCTGTAGTTCATGTAAGATCCATTCTGTTTTTTCCAATGACATTGCTCCTCCTATAATTAATATGTCTGACGTACTTGATCTAGTACAATTTTTAGACCGTCTATGGAAGATCGATTTTCTTCAATTAATTCAATGGCAAATTGAAAGATTTCTGCATCCTTTTTGTTTTCCATACGCTGTATTGCCTTTTTAAGTCGGGAAATTAACCATTGTTCGCGGGAAGCGAGACTCGTATTATTTTCCATCGTAAGCATTTGCCAATATTTAATTAATGTATCCATTTTTTCATCTTCTTCCATGTAAGCAAACTGAAAAATGGATAGTGTTTTTAAATAAATCATCCCTGTTTTATGGGCCATTGCTTGATAAGGTTTTGTTAGTTCATTAATACTAAATAATTCTGTTCCACCTGCTTGGTATTCCTTTTCATTGACACCGATCATTAGCACTAATCCGAACTCTTTACCTTTTAAAGCATTCCCCCTTTTTCCATGGGCAAAGCCTTCTTCTAACACAACATCCTGCCAATGTTTAAGCATTGGCGGAGAACTATACCAGTAAAATGGGAATTGAAAAATAATTCGATCGTGTGTTTTTAATAAATCTTGTTCCTTTTTTATATCAATGTTTCCATCAGGATATTTTTCTTCTAAGTGATGAACCGTAACTTCATCAAAATCCTTTAATGAACTTAAAAAGTATTGCTGACTACTTGATTCTAAAATATCTGGATGGGAAACAATTAATAGTGTTTTCATCATGAACTCCTTACTTTCTGTTTTGTTTTTCTTTTTATATAAGAGTACAGCATGATCAATATCCAATCAATAAATTCCACCTTACACAATTATATAGATTTATTATAACCATTCAAATATTTTTTATCAGAATATTTAAATAATGTTTTATCCCCGGGAAATAAATGTTCATTTCCAATACTTGTAATCCCTTATATGAGTTATGTTAAACTGATGTATAGATTATATTAAAGGAAGGTTAATGATGAAAATAACAATTCTATCAGTAGGGAAATTAAAAGAAAAATATTTAAAAATGGGAATTGAAGAATATACAAAACGACTTAAAGGCTATACAAAAGTGGAGCTCATTGAAGTTGCTGATGAAAAGGCGCCAGAAAATTTAAGTGAAGCGGAAATGAAGGAAGTTAAACAAAAGGAAGGGGAGCGAATTTTAGCACATGTCCATCCAGACTCATATGTCATTACATTAGAAATACAAGGGAAGTTGCTTTCTTCAGAACAACTGGCAAAAAAGATAGACGAATTAACGACATATGGGAATAGTCACCTTACCTTTATTATTGGCGGTTCCCTTGGGATAAGTGAGGAAGTGCAAAAGAGAAGTAATTTTGCGCTATCCTTTTCAAGGATGACCTTCCCCCACCAGTTAATGCGGCTCATATTACTAGAGCAAATATATCGTGCCTTTCGAATTAATCGGAATGAACCGTACCATAAATAGAGGCAAAAATTGTTGAAGATAAGGTGGAATTTTATTGTCGGAAGCGGGTATTGGCTGTGGATAATCAGATTCATTATCCGCTTCACGATACAACATGTGGATAAGTATAAAGGTTTTAGATATGTTGACTTCTGTAAAATCGAATTCAAGTTCAATGTTTTTAATGGTTCTTGATTTTCCTGTTTGTTTAATTGTAATTTTATCGATCAATAATTGAAGTAATTGTTTTTGATTTTCTCTTGATGTCTGCTTATAAACGAATAGAAATTTTTCAAGTAACAATTCAATAAGTTCCGGTTGAATAACTTTTGAGTCAGAAGAACTCAAATGTAATGTAATCTCATTTTTCTTCTGTTCTAATTCTCTTTTTTCATTGGAAACCTTTTGTAATCTTTCTTGAAGGATATCTATCGGGAGTGTATTCTTTTCAAAAGCTTCCATATATTTGTCTTGCAATTGCTGGATTTCCAACAAGCGGTTTTCAATCTGTTCTAGTTCTTTATTCAGTTTGTTTAGAGAACTAGCAGAACTTGAATTTATTTCTTTTAATGTTTTATATAGCTTTTGCTTATTGGTAACGAGTTTTTCAATTCTATTAATAACCTCGTCCTCTGCTTCATACGCTTTTATGGATCGGCATTTAGAATGGATTAAAAGTTGTGATACTAAAACCTCTATTGTCCTTGGCGTGATTGGTATATTTCTTACTATATTTGCATCTGATAGTTCTATTAATATGTTAAATCTAGTCTTTTCAGAAGCAATCCAAAACCTTAACTTTTCCAATCTTTTATATTTGTTATTTTTTACTTTATCTTTGTGCATTTTTGTGTATGGAGCATTTTGTTTAATAAGGGTATTGATTCCAAGATTGAGTAAGGAAGTCGAAGTGTATCAGGGAACTTATAAGGATTCATTATACTTTTTTGAAGCTATAGCCAAAAGTACTTTTCCTGAATACAAAGAAAAAGTGGCTAAAAGAATAGAGGAAGATGATATAAATGATATTATGTCCCAAATCTTCATTAACGCTAAAATCTGTACAATTAAGTACTCGTTATACAAAAAAGGTATTAAATTTTCCTTCCTAGGAATAGCAGGAATATTAATATTGTATGTAATAGGCATAATCTTATTAAAATCAGGAGGTTTTAATTAATGGAGTTGAAAGTTTATGACTATAAGGATCGTAAAAAAAAGGTAGAAGAAATTCTTGATAATACAGATAAAGTTAATGAGGTTGAAAAGTTTCCAAGAGATGAGGATTTTACATACACAAACGGATATAAGGCATGGGCAGGAGCGATATTTGTTGATTTAAGAGATTCAACCACTCTATTTTCCGAAAAAGATGAAGTAAAAATTGCAAAGGTAATACGTGGATTTACATCTGAGATTATAGAAATATTGAGAATAGATACAGATGGTGATTTGAAGGAAATTGGTATACGAGGTGACTGTGTTTTTGCTGTATATTCAGCTCCTAAAAAAATGACCTTTATGATATAGCTAACAGGGCCTTCTACATAAACACTTATATGAAAATGTTAAACAAATTACTATCTGACAGAGACCTTCCTAATATAAAAGCTGGGATTGGCTTGGCAGCACAAAAAACATTAGCAGTTAAAGCTGGCAGAAAATCGTCTGGAATTAATAATCTTGTATGGATTG
>SMEZ01000083.1_pt1 | contig 27044 bp, 29 predicted proteins | sample 2456351 | NCBI WGS metagenome assembly SMEZ01 (sample SAMN10132605, study PRJNA489261) | soil metagenome | isolation source: day120 antibiotic-loamy sand soil ammended with composted manure from dairy... | place: USA | collected 2015-04-01 | reverse complement strand
CGCCACCCAAGAAGAAGACCGGCCTCATCGTCGGCATCTGCATCGCCGCCGCCGTCGTCATCGGCGGCGCCGTCACCCTCATCCTGCTCCTCACCGGCGGAGGCAGTGACGAAGACCAACTCGAAGAACTCGCCGAGGACGTCGTCACCGCGCTCAACAACCTCGACAACGAGTTGGCCAGGGAGATCTCCTGCAACCCGACGGACGACGAACTGGACGCGGACGATCTACCGAAGGGGATCAAGTTCAGTCGCGGCGGTGAGATCACCATCAACGGTGACACCGCCCAGATCCCGATCAAGATCGAATACATGGGTCGGAGCCAGACCGAGAACTTCCCCGCCGCCAAGAAGGACGGCGACTGGTGCATGGGCAAGGCCAACTGATTCCTCGCGGCACACCATCAACATGACGCGTTCGACGGCCCCGGCCAGCGCAGACCGGCCGGGGCCGCTCGGCTTTTCGCCAGGATTCGTCCCCGCGTAGATATTCGGCAGATATTCGGCAGATATTCGGCAGATATTCGGCATCGCCGGTTTCCCGGAGCCGGACTTGCCCTGATCAGGTGGCACAGATCTCGATCACACACGCACCGTTACTGTTGGACGCATTGATCGCCACAGGCTCACAAGAGGGAACAGCACCATGACCTACCCGCCCGCGCCCGGCCAACCGGGACAACCAGACCCGTACGGCGGACAACAGCCCGGACAGTGGGGACACCCCCCTCAGCAGCCCCAGCAACAACCCGGGTTCCCTAGCTCCGGGCCGATGCCCCACCAAATCGCCGCCGCCGTCGTCATCGGCGGCGCCGTCACCCTCATCCTGCTCCTCACCGGCGACGACGAGGACTCAGACACCGTCGCAGCACCCCCAACAACACAAAGCGCACCACAATCACCGAACGAAACACCAGACGGACTCCCGCCGAACCCCGGGATACCGAGTCCCGACGAGCCGGGACAAGTCCCTTCGGACCTGCCAGATCCTGGTGGCTCGTCCGGTGACAAGGCAGCCGTCGAAGCCCTCGCCAACGACGCCGTCACCGCGCTCAACAACTTCGACAACGAGTTGGCCAGAAAGATCTCCTGCAACCCGGCGAACACCGGGTTCGACGACGATGTGCCGGAAGGGGTCACGTTCAGGCTCGACGGGGAGGTCATCATCAACGGTGACACCGCCCAGATCCCGATCAAGATCGAATACATGGGTCAGAGTCAGACCGAGAACTTCCCCGCCGCCAAGAAGGACAACGGTGAGTGGTGCATGGGCATACTCGATTGATCCCCGCGCCACTTGCACGGACATGAACGCGTTCCGCGGCCCCGGCCGACACACGAGCGGCCGGGGCCGCTCGGCTTTCGACCTGACCCATCCCTGTGTAGGCATCCGGCATCGCCGGTTCCCCGGAGCCGGACTTGCCCTGATCAGGCGGTGCGGATCTCAACTGTGCACGCACCGTTACTGTTGGACGCCCTGAACGTCACAAGCCCACAAGGGAGAACAACACCATGACCTACCCGCCCGCGCCCGGCCAACCGGGACAACCAGACCCGTACGGCGGACAACAGCCCGGACAGTGGGGCCAACAACCCCAACAACCCGGACTCCCCGGCTCCGCACCGATGCCCCACCAATTCGGCGGGCCCCAGCAGGGCCACCCCGGCGGACCCCAGATCGCCGCCGCCGTCGTCATCGGCGGCGCCGTCACCCTCATCCTGCTCCTCACCGGCGACGACGAGGACTCAGACACCGTCGCAGCACCCCCAACAACAACACAAAGCGCACCACAATCACCGAACGAACTCCCGCCGAACCCCGGCATGCCGGGCGCCGACGGGCCGGGACAGCTTCCCTCGAACGCGCCGAACCCCGGCGACTCACTTGAGGACAAAGCAGCCGTCGAAGCCCTCGCCGACACCTTCGTCGAGGCGTTGAACAACCGTGACGTCGTCACGGCCAAAGCCCTGATATGCCTCGATCAAGGGCCTGTCGATTTCGGTGACATTCCCGACGACGCCCAGTTCAGCAGAATCGGTGAGGCGACGGTGACAGGGGACACGGCGACGGTGCCGCTACGAGCGACGATCTCCGGTGAAAACGACGACACGGACTTCCCTGCGAAGAAGCAAGGCAACAGCTGGTGTCTCGGCGATTGACGCCCTCTTTCAGCCCCGGCTGGGTCTGCGCTGCGGCCGGGGCGGGGTGACCCCGTCCGCGAGTCTGCGGGTCGTCACCAGAAACGCCGTGTGGCCGATCATGCGATGCTCCGGCCGCACGGCGAGTCCCACCACGTGCCATGGCCGCAGCAGCGTCTCCCAGGCCTGCGGCTCCGTCCAACACTGCTGTTCGCGGAGGGCCTCGACGAACGACGACAGCTGTGTGACCGTGGCCACGTAGCCCACGAGGACCCCGCCGGGCACCAGCGCCTCCGAAACGGTGGGAAGCACCTCCCACGGCGTCAACATGTCCAACACCACGCGGTCGACCTCACCCGTGTGCGAGGCGAGGTCCGCCACGTGCAGTGTCCAGTTCGACGGCCTCTCGCCGAAGAACTTCTCCACATTCCGCACAGCGTGTTCGGCGTGGTCGGCGCGCACCTCGTAGGACGTCACACTGCCCTCCGGCCCCACGGCCCGCAGCAGCGAACACGTCAAAGCTCCCGATCCCGCGCCGGCTTCCAACACCCGAGCGCCGGGGAAGATGTCCCCCCACATCAGGATCTGGGCGGCGTCCTTCGGGTAGATCACCTGCGCCCCGCGCGGCATGGACAGCACGTAATCGGGCAGCAACGGCCTCAACGCGAGATACGCCGTCCCGTACGTGGAGGTCACCACCGACCCCTCGGGAGCACCGATCAAGTCGTCGTGCGCAATCGCCCCCCGATGGGTGTGGTACTCCTTACCCTCGGCGAGCACGATCGTGTACTGCCGACCCTTCGGGTCGGTCAACTGCACTCGATCCCCCGCACGAAACGGCCCTGCTGCCACCGCACCTCCTGTTCGCACCCGTCTCCGAGTGTCGGACGGGCGTCGCCCGAGATCGTCGCAGACCGGCCGGACGTGTCCCTCACCCGGTCCGCCTATGTCCGAGCCGGGCCCGTTCCATAGGCGGACGGCGCAGCAAGCGCACTGTGCACGTCGTCCCGGCACAGCACTCCCATAGGCCTGCTGTCGGCGTCCACCACGAGGAATTGCCAAGCCGGTACCTGGTTGACATGTTCGGCGATCTCATCCGTCGAGTCGGAGGTCACCAGCACTGTCTCAGCCCGGATCGGCTGTGCGGCCAGCTCGGCGGGTGAGTCGGGCGCCGAGGCGGCCAATCGCTCGGCGGCCTCCGTGTCGAGCAACCCGGCCGCCACACCGTCAGCACGGACGAGCACCACGCCGCGCCCGGCCGAGGCGGTCAACGCCGCCGACACCGGGCTCTCGGCGGGAAGTTGCAACACGGGCCGCATGAGATCGGTCACCGACAGCCCCTCGGGCCAGCTCCGTCTGCCCTCCGAGGCGAACTCCGTGGTGGCCCCCATCGCAACGAACCACGCCGTCACGACCCCGACACCGAGGCGCAGCCAGCGGTCCTCACTGCCCTGCGCCAGCCCCCACAAGGCCCATCCGAGTAAGGCCACGGCCACCAGGCCGCCGCCGACGACGGCCACCCGCGTACCCGTCGAACGAGTGCCGCGCAGCGCCCACACCCCGGCCCTCAGCAGTCGACCACCGTCGAGGGGGAGGCCAGGAAGCAGGTTGAACACGCCCACGGCCCCATTGGCCACCGCGCACTGCGCCACCAGCAGCCACACGGCACCGTCCGCGGGAATCGCCAACAGCAGCACCCAGCACACCAGGGCGAGGGCAATCGACACCCCAGGGCCCGCCAACGCGACCAGCGCCTCCTGCTGGGGACGCCGCGGGGAGCGCACGAGTTCCGACAACCCGCCGAGCAGGAACAGCCGCACCCTCCGTACCGGCATACCGAACCGCAACGCCACCAAGCAGTGCCCGAGCTCGTGGGCCAACACCGACAGGCCGAGCAGCACGGCGAAAGCCCCCGCCAGTACCGCTGACAACCCGAGGCCGGCGTCAGGCAACATCCGCGTCACCAACGGGGTGTAGAGCGCCACGATGAGCAAGGAGCCGATCCACCACGAGCCGGCGAGGAGAACGGGCACCCCGCTGACGCGAAAGAGCAGCATGCCGCCCCCGGAGTCCAAGCTCCGGGACCAGCCACGTTCGTACTCGCTGCCCGCGTGCACCCGTCGAGGGTAAAACGTGTCGTGTCAGATGCCAGTGACCTCCCGCACAACCCTTCCGCGTGTCGAACCGGTGGTCCCGCCGACGGCCTGGCTGTTCTTGTCACGGGATGCCGCTACGCTGCCCGGCATGGCCAACGGCAGCACCACGACCGACACCGCGAACGCCGCCACCCCGACCCAGCAGACAGCGCGGCGTCCCGCCCTGTCCCCGTCGAGGGCCAGCGACTTCAAACAATGTCCTCTGCTCTATCGCTTCCGTGCCGTGGACCGACTTCCCGAGCCTCCCACCAAGGCGCAGGTGCGGGGCACACTCGTGCACTCGGTGCTGGAACGCCTGTTCGGCCTGCCGCGCGCCGACCGAACGCCCGAACGCGCCAGGGAACTACTCCGTCCCACCTGGTCGCAGTTGTCCGAGGAGTGTCCGGAGTGGATGGAGCTGTTCTCCGAGGAGAACTTCGACAAGGAACTGAACCAGTGGTTGACCTCCGCGGAGAAACTGCTCGACTCCTACTTCAAGTTGGAGGACCCGCGTCGACTCGACCCCGAAGCCTGTGAGCTGCACGTCGAGACCGAACTCAGCTCCGGTGTGCTGCTGCGCGGCTACATCGACCGGGTCGACGTCGCCCCCACCGGCGAGATCCGAGTCGTGGATTACAAGACCGGTGCCGCACCGAGGGAGATCGGTGAGGCCAAGGCGATGTTCCAGATGAAGTTCTACGCCGTGGTGTTGTGGCGGCTGCGGGGCATCGTGCCGCGGCAGCTCAAGCTCATGTACCTCAGTGACGGGCAGGCTCTGGCTTACACTCCCGACGAACCTGAACTGGCACGTTTCGAACGGACACTGGAGGCGATCTGGCAAGCCATTTTGCGCGCGGGGAAAACGGGGGACTTCCGCCCTAATCCGAGTAAGTTGTGCGGGTGGTGCTCCCATCAGGCACTGTGCCCGTCGTTCGGGGGCACACCGCCGGAGTACCCGGGTTGGCCCGAGCCGGACCCCGGGGAGGAATCGGTGCTGGACCGCGCGGATTGACTTCCGCGCGCCGACTTTGCAGGAAGGCGACAGTGGTGGAGGCGTTCTACCTGTCCCGCGGCGACGGCCGCTATCTGCCCACCGAACACACGGTGGGACCGTGGACTCCCGACGCGCAGCACTTCGGCCCGCCGTCGGCCCTGCTGGTGCGTGAGCTGGAGGCCTTGCCCCGGGGCACGGAGTCCGGTGCGCAGCAGCTCGCCAGAGTCACCGTGGAGATCCTCGGCCCAGCACCACTGTCCGAACTGACCGTGTCGGCCGAAGTGGTCCGTCCCGGCCGGTCGGTGGAACTGCTGTCGGCCCAGCTCACGGCGGACGACAGGGTCGTCGCCCGGGCGTCGGCATGGCGTATGGCGGCCACCGACACCGATGAGGTCGCCACCGGGACCGAGCCCCCACTGCCCTCGGTCGCCGAATGCTCCGAGGCGTTGTGGCCCACCGGCTTCCGATTCCACGGCGGTTATCTCGACGCCGTGGAATGGCGCACCGTGCGGGGAGCCGTGACCAGCGCGGGTCCCGCCGCCGTCTGGGCGCGGCAACGCGTGGCCCTGGTCGACGACGAGAAGCCCAGCCCGCTCCAGCGCCTCTTCGTGATCGCCGATTCCGGTAGTGGGGTGTCGAACGTGCTGGACCCGGCGCAATGGCTGTTCATCAACTCGGAGCTCACCGTGCACGTGTTACGCGAGCCCGTGGGGGAATGGATTGGTCTCGACGCCGCCACGGCCGTCGGTCCTCGTGGCGTGGGCATCGCTCGCAGCGCCTTACACGACTGTGAGGGTCAGGTCGCGATGGGGACGCAGGCGTTGTTGGTACGCCACCGTTGACCCCCACACCATGCGTGTTCGTCTTGCGCCGACACTATGGCTGACTCGGCGACGCTGATCCACTAACCTGCTCGCAAACCAGGAGACGGGAGCTGGGGCACTGTGCAGATCACTTCGGTGGTCAACCAGAAGGGTGGGGTTGGCAAAACGGCGCTGAGTGTGGGCGTCGCTGCCGCCCTGGCCGAACGTGGCCGGAGAGCATTACTTATCGACCTCGATCCGCAAGGGCACGCCACCTCCGAGATGCTCGGGTTGCCCGAGCCGGGGCCCGAGGAGCCGAGCCTCGCCAAGGCACTCACCAAGGCGTGGCGGGGGCCGGTGGAGGAACTGGTCGTCCCACATCCGCGTTGCAATGTCGGAAAGGGCGGGGCGTTCGATGTGATCCCCACCTCGCCGGGCATGTTCGACCTCGTACGGAGGTTGGACCAATTCCGCGTGCCGGGATGGCAGTTGGCCAGGGTCATCCAGTTCGCCAACTACGACCACGTCATCATCGACTGCCCGCCCGCGATGGACGTCCTCACCAACAACGCGCTCGTGGCCAGCCACGGGGTTCTCGTGCCCGTGCAGCCGGACCGCACCAGCATCAGAGCGCTACGGCTCATGCGCGAGCAGATCAGCCACCTCGAATCGGCCGTGGGACGTCCACCCCTCGCCTACTACGGGTTGGTTCCCGGCCTCTACCGCCGCCCCATCTCCGCCTATGCGGCGGCGGCGTTGCGTGAACTCCAGGAACTGGGCATTCCCGTGCTCGCGCACGTTCCGCTCAGCGTGGTGATGAACGAAGCCGCGGCGCGCGGTATCCCGGTGACCACCTTCGCGCCCGAGACCGTGCAGGCGGCGGCGTTCCGGGAGATCGCGCAGGTGCTCGACACCGTGGCGACCCCCGACCCGATACCGCCGAACCCACCGGAGCAGGACTTCGTGTTCGAGGAGTTCATCGCCGAGGTGTCGAGCACCCGAGCCGCCAACGACAGCGGAACACGCCGTCGGCTCTACGACCTCCTGCCGAAACGGCACCGCCCGAACTGAGCCGTCCGCCGTGCCGTCCGCACGGTCTCCGACCTCAGAGCCGGCAGGCTCGGATGTCGGAGGCCAGGATGGCGCGGGCGCCGACGGCCGCGAGCTCGTCCATGATCGAGTTGACGCGCTTCCGCGGCACCATCGCCCGCACGGCCACCCGGTCCGTGTGGGCGAGTGGCGCGACCGTCGGGGACTCCAGGCCGGGCGTGATGGCGATGGCCTGTTCGAGCAGCTCCCGAGGACAGTTGTAGTCCAGCATCATGTACTGCTGGGCGAACACCACGCCCTGCAGCCGCGCGGTCAGCTGAGCGATCTGCGCGGACTGCTCGGTGTCCGCCCTGCGCACGAGCACAGCCTCGGACACGCAGATCGGATCACCGAAGGCGACGAGGTTGTGCTGTCGCAGCGTGCGCCCGGAACCCACGACGTCGGCGATCGCGTCGGCCACTCCGAGCTGCACCGAGATCTCCACGGCGCCGTCCAGCCGGATGACCTCCGCCTCGACGCCGTGTCGGGCCAGGTCGTCTCGCACCAGTTTCGGGTACGAGGTGGCCAGCCGCTTGCCTTGCAGGTCCTGCACCGTCCATTCGCGTCCTGCCGGGGCGGCGTAACGGAACGTCGATCCGCCGAACCCGAGCGACAGCGTCTCCACTACCGGTGCCCCGGAGTCAAGCGGTGATCCCGCTGCTCATGTCGCTGCCGGTAGCCCGCCTCACCGAGCATCTCCGACGCCGGCCCCGCCAGCGCTCCCTTGTTCGGCACTGCGACCCGCAGCATGATGGTGTCCTTCCTCACGTGACGATCGTGTGCGCGTGTACGGCGTGACGACCGCGCCCGCCGCACAGCGTTCACTTCACCGTTTTCCGACGTCCGGCGCCACCCGGTTGTCCGAGATAACGCTCACAGATAGCGGTAGACGTCCTCCAGCGTCACACCGCGACCGAGCATCAACACCTGCACCCGGTACAGCAGTTGCGAGATCTCCTCGGCCAGGCGCTCGTTCGATTCGTGCTCGGCGGCGAGCCACACCTCACCGGCCTCTTCCAGCACCTTCTTGCCCTGGGCATGAACGCCGGCAGCCAGCGCCTCGACCGTGCCCGACCCCTCGGGTCGAGTACGGGCACGTTCGGACAACTCGGCGTAAAGCTCGTCGAAGGTCTTCACGAAACAGATCCTCGCATCCGACGTCATTTTCCTGCCGAGCGACCCGCGTTTGTCCGGAAACGGCACGGCGACCACCGTGACCACCTCACTCGGCCGCATAGACTGGCTGAGTCGACCCACTTGCCGTGCGCCAACGGAAAGGCTGTGGTATGGGAAACAACAGGTTGCCGAACGACAACGCCGGCTTCTCGAACAAGCACAGGCGGCTGGACGTACGGCTGCCCGAGCACGTGGAAGACATCGACCAGGACAGCGAATATTGCTCAGTGCTGCTCGACGGTTCCTGGCAGCAAGTCCGGTTCCACGACTACGACCGCATCTTCACCATCCCCGGTCTCTACGAACAGCTGTTCCACGACATTCTCGATTGCCGTTCCCCCGACGTCATCGGCAAGCTGCTGAAGGAAGAGTTGCAGCGCAACAACGTGCCCGCCTCGTCGCTGCGAGTCCTCGATCTCGGCGCCGGTAACGGAGTGGTCGGCGAGCAACTTCGCACGGTGGGCGTGGGCTATCTGGTCGGCGCGGACATCCTGCAGGAGGCCAAGGACGCCGCGCGACGGGACCGGCCCGAGGTGTATGACGACTACCACGTCGTCGACATGACCCAGCTCACGGAGTCAGAGCAGGACGCCCTCGCCGGTCACAGGTTCAACGCGTTGTCGTGTGTGGCGGCCCTCGGTTACGGCGACATCCCGCCCGAAGCGTTCCGCGCCGCCTTCAACTTCGTCTCCGACGGAGGGTGGATCGCGTTCACCATCAAGGACCGGTTCCTGTCCGACTCCGACACCTCGGGTTTCGCCCGGCTGATCGAACGCTGCACCGAGGCGGGCGTCCTCCAAGTCCGCGTGTCGGAACGGTACAGGCACCGGCTCAACGTACGTGGCGAGCGGACATCCCCGCCGATCTCCTGCCCTGAGTCGACTCCTGTCCGGCACCGGGTCAGCGCGAGGTGCGAAGCATGTCGGCCAGCACCGTCGCGTCGACGCCGACGAGTGAGGAGCGGAACACCCTACGCGGCCCGGGCGGCACGGCCACCTCGTTGGGCACGACGAGCACCGTGCAGCCTGCGGCCGCGGCGGATTCCGCGCCCACCGGGGAGTCCTCCACAGCCACGCACCGTGTCGGGTCGACGCCGAGGAGGCGCGCGGCCCGCAAGTAGGGCTCGGGATGGGGCTTGTTGAGTCCGTCCACCTCGTCGCCGCAAACGGTGGCGTCGAACAACTCGGCTCCGATGGTGCGGAGAGCGAGCTCGGTCAGCGGCCGCTCGGTGGAGGTGACCAGCGCGGACGGGATACCGGCCGCGCGCACCGCCACGAGCGCGTCACGAGCGCCCTCCCGCCAGGGCAATTCGTCGGCGAACAGCGTTTTGATGCGAGCGCGGATCCAATCGGCGACCTCGGTCACAGCCTGCTCGGCGACGGGATGGCCGGTCACCTCCAACAAGTACCGGGACGTGACGGTCATGTTCGCTCCCACGAGCGTGGCGCGTTGCTGCGGTGTCAACGCACCCCCCAACCACTCCGCCGCGCCGTGGAGCGCGATGTCCCAGAGCTTCTCCGAATCGACGAGCGTGCCGTCCATGTCCCAGAACACAGCGGCAACTCCGTCCACAGCGGACGGTATGTCCACAGTTTCTCCTTCGAATCGACCGGGTCACGACACTGCCACGTTGCCTGTCGATGACGCGCCACTTCCTCACGAACCCGTATGCGGCGCCACCAACAGCCTACGGATACGGTCGTGCCGCGTACTCAGCGTGTGTCCCCGGCCTCCGGTGTCCGTGGATGGATTCCCAGGAAGGTGGGGAGGAGCCGTAGGCTGGTAACTGTGAGTACGCCCTTCGACGAGACGACGCGGAACCGGCCGACATCGAAGCCGGTGACGATCCTGGCTTTCGAAGGCTGGAACGACGCCGACCCCCTACCCCAGCCCCAGCAGGTGTTGCGCTATGAGTGACCAGCCGAACCCGAAGAGCCCTGTGCTTATCGCCGCCTTCGAGGGCTGGAACGACGCCGGCGACGCGGCCAGCACCGCGTTGGAGCACCTACAGCTGAACTGGGACGCCAAACCCCTGGCCGAGATCGATCCCGACGATTACTACGACTTCCAGGTCAGTCGCCCCACCGTTCGACTGGTGGACGGCGTGACCAGGCGGGTCGAGTGGCCGACGACGAGGCTGACGGTGTGCCGCCCGGAGGGCCTCGACCATGATGTCGTGTTGGTGCACGGACCCGAACCGAACCTACGCTGGCGGGCGTTTTGCGACGAGCTGTTGGCCCATGCCGAGCGGCTCGGGGTCTCGACCGTGGTGATGCTGGGCGCGCTGCTGGCCGACACCGCCCACACCCGACCGATTCCGATCACCGGAACGGCCTACGACGCCGACGCCGCGGCCCGGTTCGGGCTCGAACACAGTCATTACGAGGGGCCGACCGGCATTGTCGGCGTATTGCAGGACGCCTGCGTGAAGGCGGGATTGCCCGCCGTATCGATGTGGGCGGCCGTACCGCATTACGTCTCCCATCCCCCGTCACCGAAGGCCACCCTGGCACTGCTGCGCAAGCTCGAGGACGTACTCGACGTGCGTATCCCGATGGGAGCCCTGCCGGAGCAGGCCGAGGAATGGCAGCAGACGGTGACCGAGATGGCCAACGAGGATGACGAGGTGAGCGAGTACGTGCGCAGCCTCGAAGAACGCGGTGACGCGGAGATCAGACTCGACGAGATCAGCGGCGACAAGCTCGCCGCGGAGTTCGAGCGGTACCTGCGTCGGCACCGTCCCGACGACGGAGACGAGCGCCCCGGTCCGACGGAGAAGTGACGGAACGGGCCAGGGCTTCGCGGGGCCGGGAGGTCACAGCACACGCCGCATGGGCACCGCGCCCCGCGCACGCCGGCTCCACTCACGCGGGTATCCCAGCGACACCTCTTCGAAGCGCACCCCGTCACGGTAGGTGGTACGCGGAATGTGCAGATGCCCGTACACGGCGACCTCCGCGCGGTAACGCACGTGCCAGTCGTTGGTCTCCTCGGTGCCGCACCACAGAGCGAACTCGGGGTAGTACAGCGGCTCGGTGGGATGCCGGTGCAGCGGCCAGTGTGAGACGAGGACCGTACCGTGGTCGGAGGGGATGTCGACCAGGCGTTTCTCGCTGTATTCGAGCCGCTGGGAGCACCACTTCTGCCGGCTGGGGTAGGGGTCGGGGTGCAGCAGGTACTCGTCGGTGCACACCACTCCCGCTTCCCTCGCCTGCCGCAGCGCCTCGGACAGTGGCACCCCCTCCGCCCTCGGGGTCCGCCAGCTGTAGTCGTAGAGCAAAAACAGCGGCGCCACCGTGAGCGGCTTGTCCGCGTACGGCCACACGGGGAATTCGTCCTCGGGTGTGACGACGTCGATCCCCCGACAGCGGTCCACCAGCTCTCGATAACGCTCCTCACCCCGATGCTGGTCGGGGTCCTTGGCAGTGGTCCACAACTCGTGGTTGCCGGGAACCCACACCACGGTCGCGAATCGCTCCCGCAACCGCGCGAGCGTATCGACGACCGTGCCCATCCTCTCCGCCACATCACCCGCCACGATCAGCCAGTCCTCGGAGGTCTCGGGGCGGATCTGATCCACGAACGGCTCATTACCCCGGTGGGTGACGTGTAGATCGCTGGTGGCATACAGATTAGGCACGTCCACCACGGTATCCGGTGGGGCCGGGTGTTTGGTGTGTGAAGCCGTTGGTGAACCGTTCGAGCAGCTTGCTGGGTCCCCGCACATCCTGAAGAACCGGCGCCGAGTCCACGCCGCGGGCTGGGCATGGGGTCCGGTGGGCGGAAGCAACGCCACGGTGACTGTCCTGGCTGTCCGAGGAGCGCCCGAGCTCGGCTGAAACCAGGTACCTGGCACCGGTGTGGTCGGGGGGAGCACTCGCAGGTGGGGAGGGTCCGGAGGCGGTGTCGGAAGCGGTGAACAACGACCGACGACACCGCCGAAGAAGTGAACCGTGGACGGTGTCGGGTCCTCCCGCGGCGCTCGTGTTGGACGTCCAAACCGGCGAGAGGCTGCGAGCTCCCCTCGACTCCCGGCCCGTACGGCACAGGAAAGTCCACTTTGCCGGTGTTACTCACACGCCGACGTCCCGCCACCCGATACCTCGCCGGACGGGGACCCGGGAACGGAGCCGTGTTCCTGAAGTGTTCCTGAAGTGGGGCATCACCTTCGACGGTCCATCCCGTACCCGTGCAGCCCTACGGAGCCGCCGTCGGTCACCTCGACGTTGCCCGTGTCGGGGAAGCCTCGCCGAAGAGCACGATCGCCCGAGAGGCACTGTCCCTGGCAACGCGTCCCCGGCAACGCCACCGAGTCGCCCTCACCTCGGTGGACTCTGCCCGCACCGTATCGCCGTGGGACGAACCCACCGCCGCGGTCCCTCTCCCGGCAACGGGTGGCGGGTGCGGCGGTGGTTTCACAGGCGCCGTTACAGCACCACGCCCAGCAGGGAGTCGACCGCGGCACGCACGAGCGCGGGCGCGGACTCGCTTCCGACCGTGCCGGATCGATGGCGCAACGCCTCGTCCACCCACGCGTCGACCGCGGCCAGCGCCTTCGGGGTGTCGAGGTCGTCGGCCAGGTGGTCGCGCAGACGATCGACAGTGGCCTCGGCGTCGGGACCGGAAGGCAGTGACACCGCCTCCCGCCACCGCGCCAAACGGCTGTTGGCCTGCTTCAGCAGTTCATCGGTCCACTCCCGATCGTCCCGGTAGTGCCCCGCGAACAGCGCCAACCGGATGGCCGAGGGGTCGACGTCGTCCGCTCGCAGGCGGGAGACGAACACCAGGTTGCCTTTGGACTTCGACATCTTCTCGCCGTCGAGACCGATCATCCCGGCGTGCACGTAGTGCCGCGCGAACGGATGCTCACCGGTCATCGCCTCGGCATGGGCCGCACTGAACTCGTGGTGCGGGAAGACGAGGTCCGAACCACCGCCCTGCACGTCGAAGCCGATACCGAGGTGTTTGAGCGCGATGGCACTGCACTCGATGTGCCATCCCGGGCGTCCGCGGCCGAGGCTGCTGTCCCACGCGGGTTCCCCGGGGCGTTCGACACGCCACAGGAGGGCGTCGAGCGGATCCCGTTTGCCTGGTCGATCCGGGTCTCCCCCACGCTCCGGGAAGATCGCGCGCATCGTCTCGTCGTCATAGTTCGACTCGTAGCCGAATCGACCGGTGAAGGAGCGGTCGAAATACACGTCGGGGTACTCGGGATCGTCGACCCGATAGGCGGCGCCGCTGGCGAGCAGCTTCTCGATCATCTCGACGACCTCGGGGATGGACTCGACGGCACCGACGAAGTCGCGCGGCGGAAGCACCCTCAGCGCTTCCATGTCCTCACGGAACAAGGCGGTCTCGCGCAGACCCAGTACGACCCAGTCTTCGGAGTCGCGTTCGGCCCGCTCCAACAGGGGATCGTCGATGTCGGTGACGTTCTGCACGTAGTGCACCTCGTGTCCGGCATCCAGCCACAGGCGGTGCACGAGATCGAACGCCAGGTACGTCGCGGCATGCCCGAGATGAGTGGCGTCATAGGGGGTGATTCCGCAGACGTACATCTTGGCCACGCGGCCCGGAGCCGTGGGCCGAATCTGACCGGTCGCCGTGTCGTAGAGCCGCAAAGGGCGCGAGGTTCCAGGGACGCGGGGGACGGCTACCGAGGACCAAGTCTGCATATCTCAACCCTATGCGTGACCGTCGATCACTGTTCCGTGTGGTGCGAGCGATCCCACACAGTCCTGACACCGCTACGCAGTTCCTCGCCGGTGGGTAGCTCGTCGGGGTCGAGTACCCACTGCACCGCGAGCCCATCGCAGACGGCGATGACGAAGCTGGCGACGGCCTTGACGGACGGGTCGTCCGGCCTGGCCCCCTCCCCGAGGGACTCCGCGACGAGTTCGGCGACGCGGGCGCGGCAGCGGCGATACTGTTCCGCGAACTGTTCTCTCAGTACGGGCTCACGTTCGGCCTGGGCCAACGCCTCCAGGTACGACACCACAAGTTCCCGCTCGCGGACCAGTCCCTCCAGCATGGCCGACCATGCCGAAAGTCCGCGTTCCGCCGTCGACGCGGCGGGGTCGGCCATCGCGATCCGGGCGAGTTGTTCGGTCCAGTCCTGCATCGCCTCGCCGATGGCCTCGTTGAGCAGCCCGGCCTTCGAACCGAAGTGGTAGCCGATGGAGGCCAGGTTGGTGCCCGATTCGGCCACGAGGTCACGAGCCGTGATGTGTGCGTATCCCTTGGTTCGCAACAACCGCCGCGCGGCCGCGAGGAGAGCTTCTCGGTGGCCCACCCCTGCAAGGGTACGGCATCGTGGGTGGACATCGAATCTAGACAAGCGTATAAATCAACGGCATGGCGACCGACATCACACCGCCCGTCGTAAGGTTCGACGACGTCACCGCGACTCGGGAGCCCCCCGGCCCCCGCCTGCCCGTGGCGGCGCAGACGATTCTGTTCGGCTCCTTCCGCCAGTACTGGCTTCCCCGGTTACGGCGACGCTACGGCGATATCGTGCGGTTGCGGATCTACCCGAAACGGTCGGTCGTCCTCCTCTCCGATGTGGAACACATCCGCGCCGTGTTCGCAGGCCCCGCATCGGTGTTCCATGCGGGTGAGGGAAACGTCATCCTCAAACCCGTCATGGGGGAGCATTCGGTGCTGCTCACCGACGAGGCCGTGCACCTGCGCGCCCGCAAATTGCTCATGCCCGCGTTCAACGGGGCGGCCCTGCGGGGATATCGCGACATGATCACTGAACTGGCCGAGGCCGAGGTGCGGCGGTGGCCGTCGAATCGGGTGTTCTCCTCGCACGTGAGGATGCAGGAGCTGACCCTGGAAGTGATCCTGCGTGTGGTGTTCGGTGTCGCGGAAGGGCCCCGCCTCGATGAGCTGCGACACCTGTTACGCCGCATCGTCGACGTCACCCCCTTCGATCTGCTCGGCTGGCACAACCCGAAGCTTCAAAGCTTCGGGCCATGGCGCCGATACGCACTCGTCCAACGACGCGTCGACCGACTGCTCTACACCGAGATCGCCGAACGCCGACGCGCGAAAGATCTCGCCGATCGCCGGGACGTACTGTCCCGGTTACTCACCGTCTCCGCCAGGGCCGAGAACGAGACCCCGCTGACCGACGCCGAGTTGCGGGATCAGCTCATCACCTTGCTGCTGGCGGGGCACGAGACGACGGCCACCGCACTGGCATGGGCGCTGCACGAACTGGTCCGCGATCCCGCCGCATTCGACAGGGCCGCCCAGGCCGCCGACGAAGGCGATGACAAGTACCTCGAAGCGGTGGTCAAGGAGGCCATGCGACTGCATCCGGTGATCTCGGAGGTGGCACGGCGCCTCACGAGGGACATCCAGATCGGCGATATCCGCATCCCGAAGGGGCATACGGTGATGCCCTCGATCTCCTTGGTGCACGCCGACCCGGCCCACCATCCGGACCCGAAGCGCTTCCGACCGGAACGGTTCCTCGGCTCCGGCCCCGCGAGCGGGACGTGGTTCCCGTTCGGCGGCGGGGTGCGCCGCTGCTTGGGCGCGGGATTCTCCCTGCTGGAGTCGGTGATCATGCTGCGCGCGATCCTCACCCACCATCGGCTCGCACCCGACCGACCGAATCGCGAACACACCAAGCCACGCAACATCACGATGGTGCCCGCGCGGGGCGCCCGTGTCGTCGCCACCCCCCGAAAGATCACTTAAAGTGACAACAGAACTCGCATAGAGTAACGACACAGTGACGCTCCTCACATAGGGTGGGGCTGTCGCGCCCCAAGGGCGCCGATGTCCCGCCGACGAAAGAGGTGCGTCATGACCAGGACGAACAGCCCCGACGAGAACGACACGGGCACCGGCCGTTACCTGGTGCTGCTGCAAGAGGATTCCGCCGCGGCGGGACTGCGAACGATGGCGCGCACAGCGGGGCTGCGTGTGGCCAGCACGGCCGATGTGTCCAGCGTGGGCGCTTACGACTCGTTGCGGGAAGCCGATGGACTGCTCCTGCACGACCTCGGGGTCGCGGTGGTACGGGCGGCGCGGGATCAGGTCGACTACCTGGCCCGAGCCGTCGAGGAGGGCGGACCACTGGCCTACCTCGAACCAGAACGTCTGGTCCAGGCCTACACCGCCCCGCCGACGGAACCCGGGGCACGCGACGACAAGACCGGGGCGGATCGCGCGCAGGAATCCCTGACCTGGGGGTTGCAGGCCATCGGCGTACAGGACAGCGCGGCCACCGGAGCCGGGATCAGGGTCGCGGTCCTGGACACCGGTTTCACCTCCGACCACCCTGATTTCGCCGACCGGGACGTGGAAGTGCGGTCGTTTGTGGACGGTGAGGACGCCTCCGACGGACATGGCCACGGCACCCACTGCATCGGCACCGCCTGCGGGCCACGCAACCCCGCGCAAGGCCCGGGTTACGGGGTCGCCCCCGGCGCGGAGATCTACGCGGGCAAGGTGCTCAGCAACGAGGGCACCGGAACGGACGGCGACATCCTGTCCGGTATCGCATGGGCGGTCAACAACGGATGCGCGGTGATATCGCTGTCCCTGGGCGCTCCGACCCGGCCAGGGGACCCCTATTCACGGACGTTCGAGACGGCGGCCCGGCGGGCCATGCAACGGAACACGCTCATCGTGGCGGCAGCGGGCAACGAAAGCGACCGCGTGGCAGGCGTGATCGCACCGGTGAGTCACCCCGCCAACTGCCCCTCGATCATGGCCGTGGGCGCGATCGACGCCGCCAAGGAAGTGGCCAACTTCTCGTGCGGAACGGTCGACCCGAACGGAGCCATCGACATCGTGGGCCCGGGCGTGAACATCCATTCCAGTTGGACCCTGCCCGAGCAGTACAACACCATCAGCGGCACCAGCATGGCCACTCCGCACGTGGCCGGGGTGGCCGCGCTGATCGCCGAGCAGCACGGTGCACGGGCCTGGGAACTGTGGGCCCGGCTCGGCCAGGACGGACTACGCCTTCCCCTTCCGTCCACGGACGTGGGAGCGGGGCTTGTCCAAGCACCCTGACGAAAGCGTCCCGTCCCACGTCGTTCGACCCGGACGGGACGAAGCCGGGACAGACACCGTGGAGGCCCCGGCTTCACGAAGCGGCTAGGAAGCCGCGGCCTCCACGGCGGCGACGGCCGCTTCCTCGAGCTTCTCCTTCCGAAGACCGAGTTCGGACAGCACGCCCTTGCCGTTCTCGTGCTCCGAAAGAGCGAGCAGGATGTGCTCGGTACCGACGTATTCGTGACCGAGCCGCAAGGCTTGCCGGAACGTCAACTCCAGCACCTTACGCGCGTCCGGGTCGTACGGGATGAGATCGGGCACCTCTTCTTCGGCCTTGGGCAGAGCCGCGAGCGCCCGCTCGCGCACGGTGTCGAGGGTCACTTCCTGCGCTTGGATCGCCACGGCCGCAACCCCTTCCGGCTCACCGACCAGCCCCAGGATCAGATGCACCGGCGTGATCGAGGCGTTGTTCGCCGATCGCGCCTCCTGCTGAGCCGCCATGACGACCTTCCTGGCCCGCGGCGTGAACCGCCGGAAACCTTCGGAAGGGTCGAGGGTCGTTGCCCTACCCGGTGAGACGAACCGCTTCTGCGCGGCCTGTTTGGTCACTCCCAGACTCTTGCCGATCTCGGTCCAGGACGCACCGGAACGGCGTGCTTGGTCGACGAAGTGTCCGATGAGGTGGTCCGCCAGCTCACCCAGGTGTTCGGCGGCGAGGACCGCGTCGGCCAGCTGCTCCAGGACGTCGGTACGGGACTTTTCGATCGCCTTGATGAGGTCGTCGAGTCGGATTTTCGACATCATGCGTCAACCTTAAGTTGACGATACTCGAGAGTCAACCTTGGGTTGACGGTCTCTGTGGGCCGTCTGTCCCACTCACCCCCGCCGGCGACGCAGATAATCACCCACCACGGCGGCGCCGAGCCCATCGATCTCGGGCACCACGACCCGCCCACCCGAACGCCGCGCGAGCAGATCGGCGAATGCCACCAACCGTGGCGCACCCCCGAGTCGGAACACCGTCAACGAAGCACCGAGCTTCACCACCCTGTCCACTTGGGACAAAGTCCCGGCCAACGTGCGCGAGGTCGGCGGACGGCTGAACTCGGCGGCACCATCCGACTTCAGCCACTCCGTGGGCTCACCGGCGACGACCAGAAACACCACCGGTCGCGCACCGGGATGTCGCCGCAGGTGACGCTCGGCCAGCAACAACGTGTGCTGGAGATCGGTTCCCTGCTCCTCGACTCCCGCCATGCCGACGAAGTCACCGAGCTGGACCGACCGTGCATGCCGACCGAACGTCACCAATCGCAGTGCATCGTCGCGGAATCGGGTGACGACAAGGTGATGCAGGGCCAACGCGGCGCGTTTCAGGGACAGCCGTCGCCCCTCGGCCACCATCGACCACGACGTGTCCACGCAGAGCGCCACCGCCGTCCGCGCGCGATGCTCGGTCTCGACGACCTCCACGTCCGAGACGTCGAGCCTTACCCGTCCGCCTCCCTTCGCCGCGATGCGCAGTACCGCGTTGCGCACCGTCCGGGACACGTCCCACGGCTCGGTGTCACCGAACCGCCACGGCCGGGTCGTCCCCGTGGGTTCACCCCCTGCCCCAGCCGATCTCGTGTCCCGTCGACCTGCCCGAGGTCGCAGGGAACGCAGCACGTCGGCCAAGGCCGCCTCCCCCAGACGACGTACCGCCTTCGGAGTCAATCGAAGCTCTCCACCGGATGCGCCCTCGAGCAAGCCCTGGGCTCGCAACTCGTGTTCCAATTCGGACAGCCTTCGGATGGCCTCGGCCGCCTCCGTATCGAAATGCCGTTCCCACGCGTCGAGGTCGATGGCCTCCCACCGTGCGCCCGCATGGCTCCACAGCTGCTCACCCAACGCCTCGAGCTCCGCCAATGTCACCATGGCGCGTACGCCGTCGGCTAGCTGCAATGCCTCATTCCCCCGGAATCGCGCGGGGGAGGTCCAATCCAACTCGGGGCGCAGCACACGGAGGAGATCGTCCAACTCAGACAGTCGCTGGATGATCCTCGCATCCCCGAACGCCTGGTGGGACAACCCGAGGAGTTCCCGCCGCTGTTTGGGCGCCAGCGAGTTCAGCAGTCGCTGCGCGGCCGCGGCCCGCACGCCGAGAGCGTCGATCAACTCGTCGACGTCCCTCGGGTTCTTCGCGAAGAACCCGTTGTGGCGGCGCAGGAACTCGACGAACCGCGCCTCGATGTCACCGAAGCCCTGCGCCCGTGCCGACAGCAGGGCGTTGAGGTCGAGCAACATGCGGTTGACCTGTTCGACGCGCTCGGGCGAGGTCGAATCCCGTGCCTGCAGCGCCGCCACCGTCTGCCGTGTGCCCTCGAACCGGGACCGCAACACCTGCTCCCCGAGCAACACACGGATACGTTCGGCGTTCTCACGACCGGCCGCGGTGCTCCAGGCGTAGTCGGCGAGTGCGCTCACCGCCGCGGCCGTTCCCGGCGGTAACGCGTCAAGCCACGCCCGGCGCCTCCCGGCCTCATCCGAGGGGTCGGCGAGTACGGCTCGGCGTTCGGCGGCCACCGCCTCGTCGAGTAATCGCCGAACCTCCCCCAGCGTCCCGTCGAGTCGGTATCGACGTTCGAACTCCGAACGCCGATACCACAGGCGGCGAGTCAGTTCGTCGAGGCCGGGCATGGACCGGGTACCACGCCGGAGCACCGCGTTCAGCGCCGAACGCGGCGAGGCCCCCGACAGCACGGCCGCACCGATCGCGTCCACCACCTCGCGCAGCTCGAGCGGAGGTGCCAGCGGGTCGGGGCCACCGCGGTGAGGTCCGTACGAGGACGCCAAGCCCATGGCCGTCCCTTTCACGGTCCGTACACCGCGGTGCCACCGTCGATGTCCTTGGCCAATCGCCGGGCCAGATACAACGACTCCAAAGCCAACTCCACAGCGGCCGCGAGCCGAGGCGAGGGTTCGTCGGACAACACACCCAACCGCTGCGCCACTTCGTGCACGACCGGTAACTCGGGAAGCGCCTCGAGCACCTGGGCGGCGGTCACCCGTTCACCCGTGGCGACGAGGTTCCCGTCCGCCACCGCGTCGGCCAGCGGCCGCAGATCCAGCCCCGCGAAGACGTCATCGGCGGTCTCGGCGACGGAACGGCGCAACAGATGAGTCACATGCTCGGTTGCGCGCCCTTCCTCCCCCGGCTCGAACTCGAGTTTGCCGCGCACCACGTCGAGCACGGTCTCCAAATCCACGGGCCTGGCCACGGCCGGTTGTTCCCCCGTCAACGCGGATCGGCGAAGCGCCGCCGCGGCGACGGTCTCGACGGCCGCGACGGCGAGCCGCGCCGACACCCCGGAACGCTGGTCCACGACCGTGGAGGAGCGCAGATACCGCACGAACCGGGCGAGTACGGACAACAGTTCGTCACCGACTTCCGCCACCAGACGCGCCTCCTGCTTGACGATCGCCACCTCAGCGGCGACGTCGAGGGGGTAATGCGTGCGGATCTCCGCCCCGAAACGGTCCTTCAGCGGGGTGATGATGCGTCCTCGGTTCGTGTAGTCCTCCGGGTTGGCCGTGGCCACCAGCAGCACGTCCAGCGGGAGACGCAGCGTGTATCCCCGGATTTGGATGTCACGCTCCTCCATGACGTTCAGCAACGCCACCTGGATACGCTCGACGAGGTCGGGCAACTCGTTGATCGTCACGATCCCGCGGTGTGCCCTCGGGACGAGCCCATAGTGGATCGTCTCCGGGTCACCGAGGCTGCGCCCCTCGGCGACCTTGACCGGGTCGACGTCGCCGATGAGATCCCCGACGGAGGTGTCCGGGGTGGCGAGTTTCTCGGTGTAGCGGGCGTCCCGGTGCAGCCATGTGACAGGGAGGTCGTCCCCGAGTTCGGCGGCACGTCTGCGCGAGGCGGGCGTGATGGGTGCGAGCGGATGTTCCGCCAGTTCGGAACCCTCGATCACCGGCGTCCATTCGTCGAGCAACCCCACCAGCGTCCGCGCCAACCGGGTTTTGCCCTGTCCGCGCGCACCGAGCAGCACGACGTCATGGCCGGCGAGCAATGCCCGCTCCAGTTGTGGCACCACGGTGTCGGAGAACCCCACGATGCCCGGCCACGGGTCCCGGCCCGCGCGCAACGCGGTGAGCAGATTGTCCTTGATCTCGGCTTTGACGGTGCGTGGTCGATACCCGGCGGCACGCAACTCACCCGCGGTGCGGGGGAGGTCGACCGGGGGATGCGGCTCAGGCCGTGACGACGCCGGAACGGTCCCCATCGCGGGGGAGATTCGGGTGATCCGGGTGGCCGAAGACTGTGCTGACGCTGTCACGGCGAAGACGCTACTGCCGCATTCTCCACACGTCGACGGCGAGGTACTCGAGGTAGGCTGGGTCCTCGTGTGTTGTCCCAGTGCGACCCTCGCCGTGTGGTCCTCGGCCTGGCTGTCGGGGGGCACCGCCTCCGACGACGTCCTCGACGCCCTGACAGCCTGGGGTGAGGCCCACGAGGTGGTGGCTCACGACGACGCGATCGCCGAGGTGTTCGACCTGCCGGTGACCGGACGAGTCCCGGCCACCCCGGTGGGATTGCTGGGCGCGCTGCGCCGCCTGGGCACCCCCGGCGGCCGCCTGGTGTTACCCGTGGCGGGTGATGTGCGCGGTCTCGGTGGTGGAGGACCGCTCACCACGGCGGCCCTGCGGGCCGGCGAGGCCCTGGTGTTCCCCGATCTGGGTTATGCGGTGGTGCCGCAGCCGATCGCCGAGGGACTGTTGCGCTGGACGGTGTTCGGCCTGGCGAGCAACCCCGTACTCGGCACCCCCGCACCCGAATACGTCCCCCTATCAGAGGCGGAGCACGGGCTCACCGAGGCGGTACGAAACAGCGCGGGGGCCCTGCAGGCCCTCGACGTGGCACGCGATCGCCCCGGGGTACGTGCGGAGCTGTCCGCGGCGCTGCGGACGAAACCTCGACTCGAATGGCCGAGCGGGATGCCGGGTCGGGCGTTGCGCGTGTTGCAACGCGCTGACGAGGTCGACGCGATCCTCACCCTCGCCCAGGCCGACGAACCCGGGGGTGCGATGTCGGCGTCGGCCGCCGTTCGTCGTGCCGAGGCCCTGCGACCACTGGGTGACGCGATCCGACGGGCCCGCTGCGCGGCGATCAACGAGTCCGTGCGGCTGCTCTCCCAAGCCTCCGAGGCCTCGTAGCCGTACACCGTCCGACGTGCCCGGCGGCCACTCGTGTCGGGGCTAAGCTCCGTCAGGCGTTCTGCGCGACCGCCGGACGTGGGACGGGTTCACAGCATCGGACGGCGCAGGGCTCCCCGTTGGCGGTGTCCCCGCCGGTGACGAGCTCCGACAGTTTCCGCACCGGCGCGTTCTCGGTCTGCTCCCGGATCAGCTCGACCACCAGCTGCGCGAACCGGGGGTCGGAGTTGGGCGTCGCGGAGCGGACGAAGGACATGCCCAGCTCGGTTGCGCGTTCGGCGGCCTCGTTGTCGAGGTCCCAGATCACTTCCAGGTGGTCGGAGACGAAACCGATGGGGCAGCACACCACGGCCTTCACCCCGGCCTCGTGCAACGCGTCGATGTGGTCCACGATGTCCGGCTCCAACCACGGCACCTGTGGTGGCCCCGAACGGGACTGCCACACGACGTCGTAGGTGTCGACGCCGACCTCGGCCGCCACCAGTCGGGACGCCTCGGCGACCTGACGGGAGTAGCGGTGCCCGCCTTCCTCCGGAGGTCCGGACGCGGCGTCCGCTGCGGTCGGTACCGAATGCGCGACGAATACGAGTCGGGCGGTGGGATCGCCCATCTGCTCGTAGGCCTTCCGGACCCCGTCGGCGAAAGCGGCGATGAACAGGGGGTGGTCGAAGAACTGGCGCAGCTTGACCAACTGGGGCGCCCCGTCCCCGACAGCGGCGCGCGCCCGGCGGATGTCCTCGTCGTACTGTCGACATGCCGAGTACCCGCCGTAGGCGCTGGTGGAGAACACCAGAGCACGCCGTACACCGTCGGCGGCCATCCGCGCCACGGTGTCCTCCACCATGGGATGCCAGTTTCGGTTACCGAAATACACGGGCAGGTCGATGTTCTGCGCGGCCAGCTCACTCTCGACGGCCGCGATCGCCTCCCGGTTCAGTCGGTTGATCGGCGACACCCCACCGAAGTGGTGATAGTGCTCGGCGACCTCGGCGAGGCGCTCCGGCGGGACTCCCCTACCCCTGGTGACGTTCTCCAGGAACGGCATCACGTCGTCCGGACCTTCAGGACCCCCGAACGACAACCACAGCAACGCGTCGTAATCCACGTCTTCATCCTCCCGCCGCAACGGCAGCCCCGCAGGCCGGGTGTGTCCGCCAGCGATCCCCGTCTCACCCGACGTCACGGACGTCACCCGAAAGATCGCCCCGCGGACACGCGGCGCGGCCGCCCGTCACTGACCGGTGGCGTGAACACCACCGTCGACCCACACCATCGAGCCGGTGGTGGCCGGCAACCAATCCGACAACAGGGCACAGATGCTCTTGGCCACCGGTGTGGGGTCGGCGGTGTCCCATCCGAGCGGAGCCCGTTCACCCCACCCCTGTTCCAACTCGGTGAATCCGGGGATGGACTTGGCGGCCATCGTCTTCACCGGCCCTGCGGCCACCAGGTTCACCCGAATACCGCGCGGCCCGAGCTCACGGGCGAGGTAACGGTTCACCGACTCCAAAGCCGCCTTGGCCACGCCCATCCAGTTGTAGGCGGGCCAAGCGACACGGGCGTCGAAGTCCATGCCCACCAGTGACGATCCCCGACCCAGCAACGGCAACACAGCCGCGGCGAGGGCCTTGTAGGAGTAAGCGGAGATCTCCACGGCGGTGGAGACGTCCTCGGCGGGGGCGTCCAGGAACGGCTCACCGAGGCAGCTCGGCGGGGCGTACGCGATCGAATGCAGCACACCGTCGAGGCCGTCGACGTGCTCACGCACCCGGTCGGCGAGGGTGTCCAGATGCTCGGAGTTCTGCACGTCCAGTTCCAGCACGGGCGCGGGCTCCGGCAGTCGCTTGGCGATGCGCTCGACCAACGACATCCGCCCGAAACCGGTCAGCACCACCTGCGCGCCCTGCTCCTGGGCGATCTTGGCGGCGTGGAACGCGATCGAGGCGTCGGTGATCACACCCGTGATGAGCAGACGTTTACCTTCGAGCAATCCGGACACGGTTGTCCTCCAGTCTGGGATGGGATGGGTAACGGACGCGGAGTCTCGCGAGTACGGGTCAGTGCCCCATACCGAGGCCGCCGTCGACGGGCAGGACCGCACCGTTGATGTAGGCGGCCTCGTCGGAGACGAGGAACCGCACAGCGTGCGCGACCTCGGCCGGGTCCCCGTAGCGGGCCGCCGGGATCTTCTCCAGCGCCTCGGCCTTCTGCTTCTCACTGAGCTCGTTGGTCATGTCGCTGACGATGAAGCCGGGAGCCACGACGTTCGCGGTGATGTTGCGGGACCCGAGCTCCCGGGTCAGCGACCGTGCGAGCCCCACGAGCCCCGCCTTGCTCGCGGCGTAGTTCACCTGCCCCGCGCCGCCGGAAAGACCGATGACCGAGGAGATGAACACGAAACGGCCCCACCTGGCGCGCAACATCCCCCGCGACGCCCGTTTGGCTACGCGGTAGGCCCCGGTGAGGTTCGCGTCCAGGACACGGGTGAACTGCTCCTCACTCATGCGCATCAGGAGCGTGTCGTCGTTGATGCCGGCGTTGGACACCAGGATCTCCACCGGTCCCTGGTGCTCCTCGACCTGCTTGAACGCCGTGTCCACCTGCTCGGTGTCGGTCACATCGGCCTGCACACCGAACAGCCCCTCCGGCGCGCCGGAACCGCGGTGGGTCACCGCCACCCTGTGCCCGGCGTCGGCGAGTTCCCGCGCGATCGCCAACCCGATACCGCGATTGCCGCCGGTGACCAGAACGGACCGTCCCACGTGATACTCCTCGCGCCGAGATGCCTGTTTCTGCCAGCGCCGAGATTATCCGCTCGCCCGGACCGGCCTGCGGTTGGGACCGACTCCGCGCGTTCCGCACCCGGTCTGCGAAGGCGGGACGACCACGCGAGAGAATCAGCGCCGTGTTCCGGATCGTGTTCTTCCACCCCGAGATCCCAGGCAACACCGGCAACGCGATCCGGCTCGCCGCCAACACCGGCTGCGAGCTGCATCTGATCGAGCCACTGGGCTTCTCCCTCGAGGACCGATACCTGCGCCGGGCGGGATTGGACTACCACGACCTCGCCCACATCCAGGTCCACCGCGACCTGGACGCCGCATGGCAGGCACTGGACCCCGTCCACGTCTACGCGTTCACCACACAGGCGCACCGCAGACACACCGATGTGGACTACGCGGAAGGTGATGTGCTGTTGTTCGGCCCCGAGTCGGTGGGGCTGCCCGACGAGGTACTCGCCGACGAGCGGATCACCGATCAGGTGCGGCTGCCGATGCTGCCGACGTCACGTTCCCTCAACCTGACCAATACCGCGGCGATCGCGGTGTACGAGGCGTGGCGGCAACACGACTTCCGTGGTTCCGCCCGACAATCCTCTTAAGGGAAGGTCCCCAAGGCGTGACGGAGGTTGAGGGACCGGCCGTGTGAGCCGGTTACGGGAGCCGCTGCCCGATCAACAGCGAACCGACGGCCGCACCGATGAGGGTGATGGTGCCCAGCATCACCCACGGCTTACTGGCGTCGGTCTCCTTGATCTCGTAGCCGATCTGCTCACCCAGGCTGTCGTACACCTGCTTCAGTTCCTCGGCGGTGGCCGCCTTGTAGAAGTCGCCACCGGACAGTCGGGCGATCTCCCGCATGGAGGCGTCGTCCACCTCCACGGGCACCCGCGTACCGTCGATCTCCACACTGCCGTACGACGTGCCGAACGAGATCGTGGTGATGGGGATGCCCTTCTGCTTGGCCACCCCGGCCGCGGTGAAAGCACCGCGCGGCGCGTACTCATCCTGGGGGACGGTCTGTTTACCGTCGGTCATCAGCACGATGCGCGCAGGCGGAGGGCCTTCCGCGCCCCCGATCACGGCTGAGAAACTCTCGATGGCCTGAAGAGCGGCGAAGATCCCCTCTCCGGTGGCCGTGGACTGCGCGAGTTTGAGGTTCTCGATCGCGTGCACCACACCCTCGCGTTCGGTGGTGGGGGCGGCCAAGACGGTGGCCGTACCGGCGAACGAGATGAGCCCCAGGTTCACCCCCGGGGTGAGCCCCTCGGCGAACGAGCGCGCGGCGTCCTGCGCGGCCCGCAACCGTGTGGGCTTGACGTCGGTGGCCTCCATCGACAAGGAGACGTCGATCACGAGCATCACCGTGGCCCGATTGCGCGGCACCTTCTGCTCGGCGGTCGGCCCCGCGAGCGCGAAGATCAGCAGCAACAACGACACCACGAGCAACGCGGCGGGCACATGCCGCAGCCGGCTCTGACTGCGCGGCGCGACGCGTTCGAGCAGCTCCAGATTGGTGAACTTCATGATGCGCTTGCGACGTGAGCGCAGCGCGACCACGTAACCCGCCACGAGTGCCGCCACCACGGCGAGCAGTAGGAACCACCACGGTGAACTGAAACCCGACACGCTCATGAGACAGCCCCCGACCATCCCCGTTTGCGGGCCACGGCGAACCGGACCACGTCGGCGATCCAGTC
>SMEZ01000174.1_pt2 | contig 27270 bp, 23 predicted proteins | sample 2456351 | NCBI WGS metagenome assembly SMEZ01 (sample SAMN10132605, study PRJNA489261) | soil metagenome | isolation source: day120 antibiotic-loamy sand soil ammended with composted manure from dairy... | place: USA | collected 2015-04-01 | reverse complement strand
TCGGCGACCACGTGCTCGCCCGCCACCCACACGTCGGTGACCCTCCGCGACCCGGCCGCCCACACCAGGTTGGCCAGCAACTGGTCGTCCGGCACGTCGAGGCCGGTGGCGAACGCGGGATCGTCCACGTCGATGTGCACCAGGTCGGCCCAGCGGCCGGTCTCGATCGCGCCGATGTCGTCGCGGCCGAGCGCATCGGCGCCACCTCTGGTGGCCAACAGCAGCGCATCGGCCGCCCGCACCGCTGTCGCGTCCTGAGTGGACAGACGGGCGAGCATGGCCGACAGCTGCACCTCCTCCCACAGGTCGAGGTCGTCGTTGCTGGCCGGGCCGTCGGTGCCGAGACCGACCGCGACGGACGCGGCCCGCAGGTCGGTGAGCCGGGCGATACCGGAGGCGAGTTTGGCGTTGGACCCGGGACAGTGCGCCACCCCGGTACCGTTCGCCGCGAACAAGTCGATGTCCGAATCGGACAGATGCACGGCGTGTGCGGCGAGCAGCCTGCCGTCGAGCAGCCCCGTCTTCCGCAACAACGCGGGCACCGACCCGTGCTCGGCACGCTGGGCGGTGTCCTCGTCGGCGGTCTCCGCGACATGGATCTGCACGAGCGCACCACGTGCCGCGGCCGACTCCGCGACGGCCTCCAGGGCCTCGACGGGGAGCGTGTAGGCCGAATGCGGCGCGTACGACAACTCGATGCGTTCACCGGTACCGAACCGCAGGCCGTCGGCGTCGATCCACCGGTCGGTCTCGCGCAGCATCACCCGCCAGTCGATCCCGGGCAGGTCGATGATCGGACCGCCGAGGACGACGCGGGCCCCGGTGGCGAGCACGCTTGCGGCGATCCGTTCGGGATGGAAGTACATCTCGGCGCTCGTGGTGACCCCTCGGCACAGCATCTCCACCGAACCCAGCGTCATCCCCACGCTGATGTCCGTGGGGCGCAGCTTGGCCTCGGTAGGCCAGATCACCTCGCGCAGCCAACGCAGCAACGGAAGATCACCACCCATGCCGCGCAGTAGCACCATCGGGCTGTGGGCGTGGGCGTTGATCAGGCCGGGAAGCAGGATCCCGGACAGCTTCCGGGTCGTGGCGGGGGCGTCGGGGCCGCTCGGTGCGGTCTCCGCGGGCCCGCAGTAGGCGATCCGCCCGTGCGCGTCGATGTCGACCACGGCGTCCCGGAGCACGGAGCAGTCGGGGTCGGCGGGAAGGACGACGGCGGAGTGCAGGCGGAGCGTCATGCCTCGATCCTAGGGCGCGGGGACTACGACTCCTCGTCCATGATCCCGTTGCGCCACGCCCACGCCGCGATCTCCACTCGGTTGCGTACCCCGAGCTTCTGTTGCACCGACGCGAGATGGGTCTTCACCGTGGACAGCGAAAGATACAGTTCGGCGCCGATCTCGCTGTTGGTGAGTCCCCGTGCCGCGGCACGCACGACGTCCAGCTCCCGCCCCGTCAGCTCCTTCGCCCTCGTCGACCGGTCGGGCCGCTGTTTCCTGCCGAAATGCCTCAGCAGCCGCACCGTCACCTGCGGCGACACCAGCGCGTCGCCCCGGGCGGCCGCCCGCACGGCCTCGATCAACAGCGTCGGGCCCGCGTCCTTGAGCAGGAAGCCCGACGCGCCGCCCTGCAACGCCGCGTGCACGTACTCGTCGAGGTCGAACGTGGTCACCACCACGACCTTGAGCGGGTCGGCGACACCGGGGCCGGCGAGCTGCCGGGTCACCTCCAACCCGTCCAGACCCGGCATGCGGATGTCGAGCAGACACACGTCGGGCCGCAGCTCCCGCGCCCGGCGCACGGCCTCCACCCCGTCGCTGACATCGGCCACCACCTCGATGTCCTCTTGAGCGCCGAGGATCATCCGAAACCCCGCTCGCACCATGTCCTGGTCGTCGGCGATCAACACCCGGATCACTCGTCGTCCTTTCTGCCGGCCTCGCTCGCCAACGGTATCCACGCCTCGACGAGCCAACCGCCCTCGGCCGACGGTCCCGCCGACAGCCGTCCCCGCAGCAGATCGATGCGTTCACGCATGCCGACCAAACCGTATCCGGAGTCCTCGGTCGGCCGGCCCGCGCGCTGCCGGGTGCCGCCCGTACCGTCGTCGGCCACGCGAATGTGCAGCTCACCGTCCACGGCGCGCACCGTGACGGACGCCTTGGTCGCGTTCTCGGCGTGCTTACCGACGTTGGTGAGCGATTCCTGCACCACTCGCAGCGTCGACCGCGACACCTCCTGCGGCAGATCGGGGGGGATGTCGAGTTCCAGTCCGGTCGGTACGCCGTGGTTCCCCGCGTCCACCAGGCGTCGCAGGTCGGCGGCCAGGTCACTGGTGGCCTGCTCACTGAACTCGCTGGCACCCGCGGGGGCGTCTCCCCGCATGCTCTGCACGAGCCTGCGCATCGCCTTCATCGCGTCGGTGCCCGCCTTCTCGATCTGCCCGAGCGCCTCCACCACCACGGCCGGGTTCTGTTCGGCGAGCATCCGCGCCGCCTGCGCCTGCACCACGATTCCCGTGACATGGTGCGCCACGACGTCGTGCAGTTCCCGCGCCAGTGCCATCCGCTCGGCAGTCTGCGCGTCGCTCACGGCGGCGGCGACGACGCGTGCCCGTTCGGAGTCGCGGGCACGGAGGAACATGCCGATGGCCACGCAAATGCCCAGCGCCAACAACGCCATGACGAACGTGATCCGGATCTCCACGAGGTTCTTCGGCATGTTGGGCAGGACGACCATGGCGACGGCCGACGACTGGAGTACGAGCAGCCACGCGGCCCGGGCCGGCGGTTCGTGTCGGACGACGGACACGACCACGGCCATGCCGCTGAGCATCACCGTGTACGACAGTCCATAAAGGTCCGCATAGCCGACCAGCACGCCGGTGAACCACCGGATCGCACCCGCCACGACGATGAAGACGCTGTAGTAGACCGCCGACCACGCGGGTGCCCGGGGTGCCAGGACGGCGGCCACGACCGTGCCGACCGAGCACAGCAGCACCAGGAGGCCGAACAAGCCGGTTTCGGCGGCGGTGAACATCTCCAGCAGCAGTAGGGTCGCCAGCGGAGCCACGAGCAACCACTGCTGCCGCAGCAACGCCGTCAGGGGATTCTGCTCGAGGCGGGGGCGTCGTGACATGCGCTGGTAGGCCACGGCCAGCACGATCAGCAGGAACACGACGGCACCCGCGAAGAGCGTCGTTATGGGAGTGTCGTCCTTCCAGAAATCCGTCCGCACCGCCGACGCGAGGAGTGTGGCCGCCACCAGCAGCGCGCTCGCGCAGAACGCCGCGATCGGCGGCAGTCGCAGTACGGCGTAGTACAGCAACTCGACACCCGCCACCGTCTCGGCGAAGGTGATGCCTTCCAACAACGCGGTGAACGACGGGGTGTCGGTGAGTTTGAACAACACGCTGGACGACACCAGGACCGCGGCCCCGGCCATCACCGCCCGTCCCGGTCTGGTGGCGGACCACAGTGCGCACGCGCACAGCGCCACGACGCCGGACAGGAGCCAGAGCTCCTGCACTACGGCGTCGATGCCGTCGAAGGCCGACGTGGCGATGATGACCAGGTCACACAGCACTGCCGCGAACAGCGCGATCTCGGGAAGACCGAACCGTTGCGACACCAGCGCGGCGAGATCGCGGACCGAGCGTCGGGACACGCCTCGACGGTAGGGCAGTCGCCGTTCGGCCGGGGTTGGCCATCCGGCCATCGCCGCCTCGGCCGAACGGCCGAGGCGAGCCGACCGGGTTCCGCCCGTCTGTCCGAGGTGGAATCACCGGTGTTCTCGGATGCTGCTGTGCATGCGTTCGCAGACAGAGACTCAAGCCCTCGGTGCGTCCACCGGGAGCGGTGTTCCGCCCGTGCTCGTCGGGCGCGGACTGATCAAGACCTACGACACCCAGCGAGCGCTCGACGGAGTGAGTATCGAGATCGCCCGCGGTGGGTGTTCCTGGCCGGGCAACGGATCGACAGGCTCGGCGAGACCCGTCGCAGCAAACTGCGACGTGACGAGTTCGGGTTCGTGTTCCAGTCGGGCATGCTCGTCTCCGAACTGACCGCCCAGGAGAACGCGGCGCTGCCGCTGTTGCTCGGCGGGACGTCGCGCCGGAAGGCGATGGCCACCGCGGCCGAATGGCTGTCGAGGATGGGACTTGAGGGCAAGGAGAAGCGGCTGCCGGGGCAGCTGTCCGGGGGTGAGGCCCAGCGGGTGGCCATCGCGCGGGCACTCGGGCACCGGCCGAGCGTCATCTTCGCCGACGAGCCCACCGGCGCACTCGACAGTCGCACGGGTGCGGAGACCATGCGGGCGCTGCTCGACGCGGCGGCGGAGGGTGCAGTTGTGACGGCGTTACGTATCGCGTTGCGGATCCTGTGGGGCGACAGGCGCACCCGCACGTCGGCGATCCTCATGGGGGTGGGTGTCGCCGTCGCCACGAGTCTGATGTTGGTGCTGGTGTCGTTGCCGGGGGCCACCCACTCACGCGCCGACCGCACGGCGTGGCAGGAGGGGTTCCACAGCGTCGACGACCCCGACAACCCCCCGATGTTGATCGCGGTCAGTGAGGACTTCCACGGCGAGCGCCACATCAGGAGGGTGGACGTCGCCGCGTACGGTGACCCCTCGGACATCGAGCTTCCGCCGGGTGTCGAGCGGTTCCCCGGCCCCGGCGAGGTGCTGTTGTCACCCGCGTTGCGGGACCTCGCCGCTGAGCTACCGGGCTCGGTGCTCGCCGAACGCTTCCCCGGCGAGGTCGTCGGACTGCTCGGAACGGACGCGCTGCTCGGACCCGACCAGTTGGTCGCGTTGGTGGGACACACACCCGAGGAGTTGGCGCACTCCGGGATACCGGTCGACGGGTTCGCCCTCTCGGCCGACATGGTCGATCCGCTGCTGGGGCTGCTCGCCGGGGTCGGTGTCGTCGTGCTCCTGGTGCCCAGTCTCGTCCTGGTGGCCTCGGCGGCCCGACTCACCGCCACGCGCAGGGAGAAACGGCTCGCGGCGCTGCGCCTGGCGGGTGCCACACCCCGGCAGGTGGTGGCGATGGTCGCCGGGGAGAACCTGATCGCCGCAGTGGGCGGGGCGTTGTTCGGCTGGGCCGTGAACCCGCTGTTGCGGCCCCTCGTGGCGCAGGTGCCGTGGCAGGGCGGTACCTGGCAGGCCGCTGACTTCGCGCTGCCGGCGTCGTTGTCGCTGTCCGTCGTGGCCGGAGTCCCGCTGTTGGTGTTGCTGGCCGCCGTGCTCGGACTCCGGCGGGTGGTGCGGGCCCCGCTCGGTGCGGCCAACGCGCACCGGCCGCGCAGACCCCACTGGGTGCGGTTGCTGTCCCTGCCCGCCGCCGGAGTGCTGTTCTTCGTGCTGTTGCGGAACATGGGCGACACGCTGGGCGCGGTGTTGCTGTTGGGGGCCCTGGGCCTGGTCATCGGTTCGTCGATGGTCATCGGCCCGTGGGTCACGGCGGCGATCGGGGCGGTGTTCGCCCGAAGCTGGCGGAAACCGTCGGTGCTGCTCGCCGGTCGCCGGTTGCGGCACGACCCGAAGGGCGCCTACCGGTCGTCCGCGGGTGTGGTGCTGGCCGTGTTCACCGGCTCGATGGCGCTGACCCTGCTGGCGTCGTTCGAATCACTGGCGGGGTCCTCCTCGTCGTTCCGGGACTCGGTGCTGTACGTGCATGCGGACGGAGTGGACGCCGAGGAGATCGCCGAACGCACCAACGAGGCCCTTGCCCGCTACGGACAGAACGAACGTGCCCTGACGGTCGACTCCGTGGAGTTGGTGAGCGGTGATCTCCGCCGGGAGGCGTACGTCCTGGACTGCGAAACGGCGGAGCGGTTCTTCCGCATCGATCCGGCGAGGACCTGTGGGGAGGCACCGGGAATCCACGTCCCCGCCTCGATGGGAGTGAGCGACGACGACCGACTCGCCGTGGCGGTGGACCCGGACGAACCCGGAACCCCTCTCCCCGCCGACATCCCGGTGCGCGAGGTGTGGATGGAAAGCCAGCACGTTTCGTCCGTGCTGTTCATCGACCCCGCCGTGGTTCCCGAGACCGTGGAGCCGGCACGCAAAGCCGTGCTCGTGACGTCGACCCCGGACAACGTCGAAGTCGTTCGGACGGCGTTGGCCCGAAGTGCGGACGGGCGCCAGGTCGGGAGTGTCACAGCCCAACTCGTCGCGCAGGAGACCCTGCTGGGCGACCTACGACGCGTGACGGTGATCGGTCTTGTGGCAGCGGTCCTGTTGAGTGGCTGCAGCGCCGCCATCACGACGGCGGGATCGGTGCTGGACCGACGCCGTACCTTCGGGGCGCTCATGGCCGCCGGTACGCCCGTGCGAACGCTGAGTAAGGCACTGCGCACCGAAGCCGCGATGCCGGCACTGGTGGCGACGATCGGAGCCGGAGCGGTGGGCGTGGTCATCGGTATCGGCCTGCTGTACCCGATCACCACCGCGCCGCCCGTGATCACGCCGTGGGTACTCGCGCCGGTGGTGCTCGGCATCGTCACCGCCGTGATCGCCGCCTCGGTGTGCACACCCGCGTTGAAACGGGTCAGCGCCGAGCCGCTCTCCGACGAGTGAGGGCGGAGGAGAGAACCGTGGAGGCCGCCCGTCCCTGAGCGGACGGGTGGCCTCCACGGCGTTCGACAGGAGCTATTCGGAGATCTTCTCGAAGATCAGATCGCGGCTTTCCCGGCCTTCCTCACGGGCCCGCTGTTCGAACTTGGTCACCGGGCGGAAATCGGGACGCGGTGCCCAACCGTCGTAACGGTTACGCAACGTGGGCTCGGCCGAACACACCTCGAGCATCTGCTCGGCGTAGTCCTCCCAGTCGGTGGCCAGGTGCAGGGTCGCCTTCGGGGCCATCCTGGAGGCCACCAGCTTCACGAACGACGGCTGGATCAACCTGCGCTTGTGGTGGCGCTTTTTGGGCCACGGGTCCGGGTAGAAGATCCGCACCGCCGACAACGACTCCGGGGCGATGTGCTCGGAGAGCAGCACGACGGCGTCCCCCTTGATCAGCCGCAGGTTCTCCACGCCGAGTTGCTCGGCCCGTCGCATGAGCTGGCCGAGCCCCGCCTCGTACACCTCGACGGCGACGTAGTTCACCTCCGGTTCGGCGGCAGCGAGCTGTGACGTCGCCTCCCCCATGCCGGAGCCGATCTCCAACACGACCGGGGCCTGCCTGCCGAACCACTCGGCGAAGTCGATCGGCCCTTCCGGCAGTTCCGGGACGGTCCGACCCCACACCGGCCACAACCGATCCCATGCGCGTTGCTGACCGGGCGTCATCCGCCCGCCACGGTTGACGTAGCTGACGACGCTGCGCCACCTCGGTCGATGCGGCTCGTGTTCGTCCGGCTTGTGCTCGCTTCCCACGAATCGCACGATAGCCGTGTCGCTTGCGCCTCAGCCCATCGCCTCGAACTCCCCCGCCAGTTTCCGCAGCTCGGCGATACCCGCCACCGCCACCGGCTCGGGTGGTGGACCACTGTGCGCGGCCAATACGTCGATCCAGCCGTCGTGTCGGTCGGTCAGCGACACGGTGGTCGGAATGCGATGCCCCGAGACATCGCGTTCGGACGGCGCGAATTCCCAATAACCGGATTCACCGTCGGCGGCCCACGGCACGTATTCCCACCCCGGACGCCCGGTCAACAGCGCGTGAATAAGATCTTCCGCTCGGAAACCGTCGGCTCGGCAACGAAGTCGACCGGAGGACACGGCCCGTAACCACCACGGCGAAGGAATAGGTCCCGAATGTGTTCGGGTCGCCCGGTAAAGTGCCAACACCTCGTGTTCCGGGGCCCGGTGTATCCAGGCTCGCCGCGCATCGGCGGGGCAGCTCGCCACCGTGGGATGAAACTGCTGTTCAATCGCCGCTGACCATTCAAGCTCGGCCATGGGCTCCAAATGGAGAAATTGTGTCGCCGTCAAGGGGCACCTCCGGGCTTGTCCTGACGCCGCAATACCCACTATTACGTACTGTTATGTGCCATAAACGCATCGAGTGGGTGTTTTTACGGCGACTTTACCGATAATGAACCCGGTTGGGCGCACAAAAAAGCCGTGGGTGCCGATTCGAAGTTCGGCTCCCACGGCGTGACATTTTCGTTTCAGGCGTCCCGTTTGTTCGCGACGGTGATCGCCGCGAACAACAGTGCGACCGCGAATGCCGCGAAGTACGCGAGTGCCCACCCGGGGCTCAGCGGGGACGTGGACAGCGTCTCGGCCGCGAGACTGTCACCGCCACTGGATTCGCCGTCCCCGGTGAGGAATTTGTGAGCCACGTTGAACGGCAGCCACTTGTAGATGTCGTCGCCGATCTCCGGGATGACCATGATCAGGCCCTCCGCCGCGAACACGTAGATCAACAGCAGGGAGATGGCACCCGCGCTGTGCCGTACCAGCGCGCCCACCGCCACGGCGATCACCGCCGACAGCGCGTAGATGATCCCGACACCGGCGACGTTGATGACGTCGGCGGCGCTGTCGAGCGCCAGGTCGGCCTCGGGCGCGAGCAGCAGCGAGACACCCCACGAGGTGAAGGCGGTGAGCTCCCCGATGAGCAACGCGAGTACAGCGACCACGGTGGCCTTGGCCAGCAGCGCCGCGGTCCGATTGGGCACCGCTTGGAACGTGGTGCGGATGGTGCCGAAGCGGTACTCGGTCGTCACCGCCAGCGCACCGAGCACCATGATGACGGCGAGCCCGATCGTGTAGCTGTACTGCGTCATGGCGACGGAAACCGGGAATACGTCCTCCGGGGTGTTGCCGACGATGAGCGCCGTGAAAGCGCTTGTCAGCACGATGCAGACGATCGCGCACCACCACGGTGAGCGGGTGGTGAGCAACTTGATGCGTTCGACCGCGAGCAGAGTCATTCGTCCTTGCCTCGTCAGTTGTCCGTCGTGGGAAGCGGGTTCGATGTCTCGGTTCCGGGTCCGGTTCCTGCTTCCGCGTGGTACTCCACGGAGTCACCGGTGATGCTCATGAACGCCTGCTCCAGCGAGCCGCGTTGCGGGCTCAGCTCGTGCAACACGACGTTGTGCGCCAGCGCGATCTCCCCGATGCGTTCACTGTCCAATCCGGACACAATCAGGCCGTCGTCGGTGTCCGTGAGGTTGGCCCCCTCGGCGCTCAACGCCTTGCTGAGTACGTCCAGCTGAGGGCTGCGTACCTTCACCGACTGGCCGGTGGCCCGGGCGACGAACTCCTCCGTGCTGCTCTGCGCGATGAGTTTGCCTCGGCCGATGACGACCAGTTCGGACGCCGTCAGTGCCATTTCGGACAGCAGGTGACTCGACACGAACACCGTGCGGCCCTCGTCGGCGAGTCGCTGCATGAACTGCCGGATCCAGAGGATGCCCTCCGGGTCCAGGCCGTTGACCGGCTCGTCGAACAGCAGCACCTCGGGATCGCCGAGCAGCGCGCCCGCGATGCCGAGCCGTTGGGACATGCCGAGCGAGAACCCGCCGGCGCGTTTGTCGGCCACGGAGCTCAACCCGACGATGTCGAGTACCTCGTCGACCCTGCGGGTCGGGATCTTGTTCGACCGTGCCATCCACAGCAGGTGGGCACGCGCTGAGCGGTTGGGGTGCACCCACTTGGCGTCCAGCAGGGCACCCACCGTCCGCAGTGGATGCCGCAGTTCCTCGTAACGCTTGCCACCGATCCGCACCTGACCCGACGTGGGCTTGTCGAGCCCGAGGATCATGCGCATGGTCGTGGACTTGCCCGCCCCGTTGGGGCCGAGGAACCCGGTGACCTTGCCCGGTGTGACGCTGAAGGACAGGTCGTCGACGGCGAGTTTCTTGCCGTATCGCTTGGTGAGGCTCTGCGCCTCGATCATTCGGTCCTCCCTGATGCCCGTGTCCACGTCAGCATGCCGTATCCGTTTTGCCGTGACCTCCGTGATCTCCCTGAACAAACCCTGAGAACAGCCCCGACACCCCGGCCCGCCGTGTCCGCAGCCTGCGTCGTCGTGTCCGCAGGTTGGGTAGTCGTGTCCGCAGCTTGTGTGGCTGTGTTCACATCGCACGATGCGGACACGTCTACATGGGCTGCGGACACGATGTCGGGAGCGGCCGTGCGGGGTGAGTTCCGCGTCCCACCTCCGATACGTCCGGTGCGTGGGAAGATGTCTGTCGTGGTACAGGGGGCAGCAGTGAGCACGACGGCACAGCAAGGCGGCAGGCTTGCGGGGCCGCTGTCGGCATCGGTGGCCGACCTCTGCCGCCGGTTACAACCACAGGTGTCACCGCGCACGGCGGCAGGGTTCGCCCAGGTGTTACGCCGCCTCGGCGCGCCTTTGCAGGTGGCCGTGGCGGGGCGGATCAAGTCGGGTAAGTCCACGCTCGTCAACGCCCTCATCGGCAGGAGGGGGGCCCCCACCGACATCGGTGAGTGCACCCGGTTGGTCACGCGGTTCCAGTACGGCACCGTGGACCGGATCGAGGTGGTCTTCCGGGACGGGCGCAAGCAGGTGCTCCCCTTCGCTCCCGACGGCATGATCCCCGCCGAACTGGGTGTGGACATCGACACCGTGTCGCACATCGAGGCGTATCTGACCAACGCCGCGTTGGAGCACATGACCGTGATCGACACACCGGGGCTGGGTTCACTGGACGCCGCGTCGGTCGCGCGTACGGAACACCTGCTGCGGGACGCCGGTCAGCGGGTCGACGGCTCCGGTGACGGCGCCGACGGCGGTGACGATGACAGCGGCGAGCCGGGTGGTTCGGACGAGCTGGACGAGACGTCGCGTAACGCCGTGGCGGGTGCCGAGGCGGTGCTGTACGTCATGACGCAGGGACTGCGGGCCGACGACGAACAGGCGTTGGCCGCGTTCACGGCGGCCACCGCCAGCCGCGAGGCCGGGCCGGTCAACGCGATCGCGGTGTTGAACAAGGCCGACACGATCGTTCCCGAGACCGTGGAGGGCTCGGACGGCGACGTGTGGAAGGCGGCGACGCTGTTGGCGAAGAGGCAGGCCGACACCTTGAAGCCGCGGGTCGCCGATGTGTTGCCGGTGATCGGACTGATCGCCGAGTCCGCGGAGTCTGGGCAGTTCACCTCGGCCGACGCGGAGGCGTTGCGCCAGCTCGCCGAGCTCGACGACGACGCACTCGACGTGATGTTGCTGTCGGCTGACATGTTCACAAGCTGGGAGTGCGACGTGCCCAACGGGGTGCGGGCGCGGCTGTTGGAGAAGCTCGACCTGTACGGGGTCCGGCGGGCCGTCGAGGCGATCCGCGCGCAGCCGGACATCACCGCGGGGGCGTTGCGCCGACTGCTGCTCGACGCCTCCGGTCTCGCCGCTGTGCGGGCGAGGTTGAACACGGTGTTCGCGGCGCGGGCCGACGGCATCAAGGCGGCCGCGGCGTTGGCGTCGATCACCGCGTTGGCGCACGCCTCGGGCAACGCCGCGGAGCGGCAGCGGGTGCACGACGCCATCGAGGTGCTGTTGGCCAGGCCGGAAGCGCACCAGCTGCGCGTGTTGGAGGCGTTGACGTTGGTGGCCTCGGGGGCCGTGGAGATGCCGGACGACCTCACCGAGGAGGTGCTGCGGGTCGGCAGTAACGCCGACATCCCGACTCAGTTGGGTAAACCGGGCGCTACGCGGGAGGAGCTCGCGACGTACGCGCTCGAGCGGGCCGGGTGGTGGCGTTCGTTCGCGTCGTTCGGCGCGACACCGGCGCAGAGTCGGGTGGCACACGTGGTCCACCGGGCGTACTTCCTGGCTTGGCAGCAGTTGAGAACGCCCGGAGGTGGGCGATGAGCGTCCATGCCGAGGACGTTCCGACGGGGCGGATCGAGTGCCCCGGAACGCACTCGACCAGCTGGGTGACAGTGGGAACCGGAGCGGGGCCGGATGCGTCGGAATCCGACGTGGAACCCGTGGGAGCAACTGTGGCGCCGATCGACCACGAACGGGCGCTCGCTGATCGTCACGCACTCATCCAGCTGTGTCTCTACGCGATGGACCGGGCTCGTAGCGGGGGTGTCGCCGAACGGATCGAGCAGGGGCTGGCGAGTGTCGGGGTACACGCCTTGCGGCCCGACGGCCAGCGTTTCGATCCGTCGTTGCACGAGGCCGGCGGCGCCGTTGCGGGCACCGGTCGTCACCGTCTACACCCGCCGCTGACCCCGCCGATCAGCCGGACGGGGCGGAGCGTCCCACGATAGGGTGTCGCTCCGTGAGCACGGCACCTTCGATCGGCAAGCCGAGCCTGCCCGCACAGGTGAAAAAGGCGCGTGAATCGCTACTGGCGCTGTTGCGGGACCTCGACGCCCAGGCTGCGAAGTGGGTCGAGGAGCAGCGTGGTGCGAAGACGACCAAACCGTCGGTCGTCGTGGTCGGGGAGACGAATCGGGGGAAGAGTTCCCTGGTCAACGCGCTGTTGGCCAAGCCGGGGCTGTCGCCTGTCGAAGCGGAGGTGGCCACGGCGACCTACCTGGTGTTCGACCACGCGGAGGAGTGGCGGGCGCAGGCGTGTTACCCGGGTCAGCTGGCGCCGGTGGAGTTCGGGCTGGAGGAGCTCGAACGCTGGGTGAGTGTGCGGCACGATCTCCCCGAGGGACAACTGCCCCCGCGCTATGTCGAGGTGAGCGGCCCGGTGCCGCTTCTGGAGCGCATCAGCGTGGTGGACACCCCGGGGGTGGGCGGGCTGGATTCCGCGCACGGTGAGCTGGCGATGGAGGCCGCGGCCGGGGCGACCGCGCTGCTGTTCGTGGTGGACGCCTCGGCCCCGTTCACCATGCCGGAGCTGCGTTTTCTGACGATGTTGGCCGACCGCGTCGAGACGGTGGTGTTCGCGCTGTCGAAGACCGACCAGTTCCGTGGTTGGCGGCAGATCCTGGAGGCTAACAAGCGGTTGCTGGCCGAACACGCGCCGCGGTTCGCCGACTGTCCGTTCCACCCGGTCTCCGCGCGGATGTTCGAGCTGGCCGCCAAGGCGCCCAACGAGCAGGCCGCCGCCATGCTGCGCGAGAAGTCGGGTGTGGCCGAGCTGCAGACGGCGTTGCAAGAGCTGCTGGTGGGCCGCGCGGCGATGTTGGGTGAGGCCAACACCCTGCGTGCGTTGTCGAGCGCGTTGGCCGAGCAGCGGGTGAAGTTGACCGCCAACGAGCGGGCGCTGCGGTCGGGTGAGTCGGAGGCACGGCAGCTGAGGGAGCGTCGTGATCAGCTCGTCGCCGACCGACGTTCGTCCACGCGGGGTTGGCAGCTGCGGTTGCGCGGTGAGGTGCAGCGGGCCCGGATCGATCTGGGCCACGAGGTCGGCAGGCAGATGCGGGAGGCGCAGGCGTACTTCCGGCAGCGGATCGACGCGGCGGGCCGGGAGGAGCTGGCCGCGCTGCCGCAGCAGGTGGACGCCACGTTGCAGACCGTGTCGCAGCGGGTGTCGGGTCTGCTCACGCAGCGGTTGAACGAGATCACCGAAGCGGTGCTGGCCGAGCTGTTCTCCGCCGAGGAGTTGGCGGTCATCCGGGCACAGCTCGCCCGCGGTGGTGGCCCGCCGGTGGTGTTGCGTCCGCCCGACAAGCGACCGCCGACCGCCGAGGACAAGTTGCTGGTGTTCATGGGGGTCTCCGGCGGTGCGGGCGCGGCCAAGCTGGTCGCGGCACCGTTCGTCAGTGCCGCCCTGTTCGCGCCCGTGGTGCTGCCGGCCACCATCGTGATCGGTCTCGGGGCGGGCTGGTGGATGGCCCGTACGCGCAGGCACGCCGCCGACAAACAGCACGCGAAGCAGTGGCTCATCGAGTCGATCGCCGACGCGCGCTCGACGCTGGATCAGTTGGTGGCGGAGCAGCTCATCGAGGCCGAGCAGCAACTCGCCCTCGCCCTCGACGACGCGTTGAGCCGGCGGATCGAGGCCATCGAGGCGGAGCTGAAGGAGATCGACACCACCATCAAGTTGGACGAGAAGGAGCGCGCGAGGAAGCTCACCCGGGTGTCGAGGCGGATCAAGGAGGTCGAGGAGGGGTTGCGGCAGGCCGAGGGCTTCCTGGAGCGCATCAGGGCGTTGCGGGACCGGCCGAGCCAGGGATGACCTGAGGTTTCGCGGTTCGGCGCCTTGGTTCGGGAACCGAATGTGCCTACGGTGAGTCCTAACACCGACCAAACCGCGCTCCGACCGGAGGGGGAGTAACGCCAGTGTGGGTCGAGGAGAGTGGCGGGGCTGAGGTCCCCGGTCCCGAGGGAACCTCGGACGAGCTGTTGATCACCGTCGAGGGTGAGCAGTACGCGGCCGAGCTGAACCTGGACATCGACGAGGACGGCGTTGCCGACACCGCTGTGATCGAGCACGCGGACGGGACCGTGCAGGCGTTCGTCGACGAGGACGGTGACGGCGAGGCCGACGCGTACCTCGTCCTCGACGAGCAGCGGAACGTCACGGTTTACGCCGAGTACGACGAGGCCACCGGTGATTGGGTCGGCGGTGAGCCGGCCGGAGGTGCCGATCCCGAGGTGCAGGCCAGCACGGGGGGCACGATCACGGCGGAGTTGCCCGGTGGTGAGGTCGAGGTCGGTCCGGCGACGGTGGACACGGACGAGGACGGCGTCAATGACACGGCCGTGGTCACCGCCGAGGACGGAACCACGTTGGTCTTCACGGACGTCGACGGCGATGGGGACGCCGACGTGGCGGTGGAGATCGACGACAGCGGTAACGCGGTGACCTACGAGCACACCGGTGACGGTGAGTGGGTCGAGATCGACGGTGTCTCCCCGGGCGGGACGGGTACCACCGACGGCGCGTGGGGGCGTCCGGAGCCGTTGGAGGGGGTGGCTCGAATCGACTCGGTCACCGGCCAATGGATCAGCCAGAACTGATCCTGTATCACTCTCAACGGGACAATAAAAGGGATAGCGTGAAAAACGACCCGGTAGTGGGACACCGGGTCGTTTTCGTATACGTCAAATGTCTTTCATACTTGCGCGATTCAGCAAGATCTGAATCGATCCCCTTATCGTTCTTGTGAGAGAAGCGACAGGTCAGAGCTCGGATACGCTCGTGTTGGACCGTTAGTCTCGGGGAAACCAACGCCAACAACACCGCTTCGACGGTGCGGCTTTGAGCCATTCGGTCGCGGCAACGGAGCCCGCATCCGGACCTCGTCCGGTGTGGGCTTTTGTCGTCGAAGACAGGAGTAGAGATGACTGCAGTAGCCATCCCCGGTCTTGACAAGGCACCAACGACACACAGCGGCGTACTTTCCTGGGTACGGGAGGTCGCCGAGCTCACCACGCCCGACCGAGTCGTGTGGGTGGACGGTTCTGACGAAGAGGCCGAGCGCATCAATGCCGAGCTCGTCGAGGCAGGCACGTTCGTGCCGTTGAAGGCCAAGCCCAACTCGTACTGGGCGGCCTCCGACCCGAGCGACGTCGCTCGCGTGGAGGAGCGGACGTTCATCTGCTCGGAGCGCGAGGAGGACGCGGGTCCCACCAACAACTGGATGGACCCGAAGGAAATGAAGGCCACCATGACCGAGCTCTACCGGGGCTGCATGCGTGGTCGCACGATGTACGTGATCCCGTTCTGCATGGGGCCGCTCGGCGCCGAGGAGCCGAAGCTCGGCATCGAGATCACCGACTTCGCGTACGTGGTCGCGTCGATGCGCGTCATGACGCGGGTGGGTAAGGCCGCGCTCGACAAGTTCATCGCCCCCGACGGCACCGAGCGGGAGTTCGTGCCCGCGCTGCACTCGGTCGGCAAGCCGCTGGAGCCGGGCGAGAAGGACGTGCCGTGGCCGTGCAACGACACGAAGTACATCAGCCACTTCCCGGAAACGCGCACCATCTGGAGCTACGGCTCCGGCTACGGCGGTAACTCGCTGCTCGGCAAGAAGTGCTACTCGCTGCGCATCGCCTCGGTGATGGCCCGGGACGAGGGCTGGCTCGCCGAGCACATGCTGATCCTGAAGCTGATCTCGCCCGAGAACAAGGCGTACTACATCGCGGCGGCGTTCCCCAGCGCCTGCGGCAAGACCAACCTGGCGATGCTGCAACCCACGATCCCGGGCTGGCGTGCCGAGACGCTCGGTGACGACATCGCGTGGTTGCGTTTCGGTGAGGACGGCAGGCTGTACGCCATCAACCCCGAGTTCGGGTTCTTCGGCGTGGCGCCCGGCACCGACTACCACACCAACCCCAACGCGATGAAGACCATCGAGAAGGGCAACACGGTCTTCACCAACGTGGCCCTGACCGATGACGGTGACGTGTGGTGGGAGGGCATGGCGGAGACGCCCGAGCACCTGACGTCGTGGAAGCGGGAGGACTGGACGCCCGACTCCGACGAGCCGGCCGCGCACCCGAACTCGCGGTACTGCACGCCGATGTCGCAGTGCCCGATCCTCGCTCCCGAATGGGACGACCCGAAGGGTGTGCCGATCTCGGCGATCCTGTTCGGTGGTCGCCGTGCGACCACGGTGCCGCTGGTCAACGAGGCCCGGGACTGGCAGCACGGTGTGTTCATGGGCGCCACGATGTCGTCGGAGAAGACCGCTGCCGCCGCGGGCAAGGTCGGCGAGGTGCGGCGCGACCCGATGGCGATGCTGCCGTTCCTCGGCTACCACGTGGGTGACTACTTCCAGCACTGGCTGGAGATCGGCAAGAAGGCCGACAGCGACAAGCTGCCCAAGATCTTCTACGTGAACTGGTTCCGTCGGGGCGACGACCGGCGGTTCCTGTGGCCGGGCTTCGGCGAGAACTCCCGCGTGCTGAAGTGGATCGTCGAGCGCATCGAGGGCAAGGCCTCGGCCGTCGAGACCCCGGTCGGTCTCGTGCCGAAGGCCGAGGACCTCGACCTGGAGGGGCTGAAGGAGCCGCTGGCCGACATCCAGGCGGCCCTGGAGGTCAACCCCGAGGAGTGGCGCCAGGAGATCCCGCTCATCGAGGAGTGGTTCGACAAGATCGGTCGGGACAAGGTCCCGGCGGAGCTGCTCGACGAGCTGGAGCGGATGAAGCAGCGTCTGGGCTGAGTCGCGTGTGGACGTCCGGAAGGCCGCCGTTCGCCCGTTGCGAAGGCGGCCTTCCGCCGTCTTCCGCTCCCCTACCGTGCTTGTGTGACAGACATCGAGGACAAGCCGTTCCGCTTCGGGGTGAGCCTGTTCCGGTTCACCACGCGTGATGAGCTGGTCGACAGGGCACGTCAGGCCGAGCGGCTCGGGTACGACGTGGTGTGCGTACCCGACCACCTGGGAATATTCGCGCCGTTTCCGGCACTGGCCGTCGCCGCGCAGGCGACGAATCGAGTACGACTGGGCACGTTCGTGCTCAACGCGGCGTTCTACAACCCCGTGCTGCTGGCCCGTGACGCCGCGAGCACCGATCAGCTCAGTGACGGCAGGTTGGAGCTGGGGCTCGGTACCGGCTACGCCAAGGCGGAGTTCGACGCGGCGGGGATACCGTTCCCGGGGCCCGGCGCGCGGGTCGACCACCTGCGGCACACGGTCACCGAGCTGCGGCGGGCCTTCGCCGAGGCGAAGCCCGCTCCGGCCCAGCATCCTGCTCCACCGCTCCTGCTCGCCGGTCACGGCGACCGCATGCTGCGGCTCGCCGCGAGGGAAGCCGACATCGTCGGGTTCACGGGTATCTCGTTCACCCCTTCCGGGCCGGTTCTCGGTGATGCCGAGGAGTTGGCCGAGCGGGTCGAGTTCGTGCGCGAGGCGGCGGGTGAGCGGGCCGACGAACTGGAGTTCAACCTGCTCGTGCAGCGGGTCGTGGTGACCGAAGACCGGGCCGCGGCCTTGGAGGCCCTGGCACGCGAGTTCGAGGGCATGTCCGCCGGTATGTCCGTCGAGAAGCTGGGACAGCTGCCCTATCTGCTGGTGGGCACGCCCGAGGAGATCGCCGAACAGGTGCGTGCCCACCGTGCGCGGTACGGCATCGGTTACTTCACCGTGTTCGACGACCACTTGACCGACTTCGCCGGGGTGCTCGACCGGCTGCGCTGACCGGCGGGAAGGACAACAGCGAGGTCCAGGGCAGGGTGTCGTGAGCAGGGGGTTCGACACCCTGCGGGACCGACCCCGCGGCGCTCCATGGTGGGGACGCGGCAGGGGCGGTGACGCTCGTTCCTCCCGAGTGGGCCGTCGTCGGCTGTCTTGCGGTTTCATCTCGAGGTGGCCGGACAACTCTCCAGCAAGTGCGAAGGAAGTTGTCCGGGGGTGTTCGTGGGCTCGTTGTGTCTGCTCGCGGCCGGTGGCACCATCGCCGCCCGCACGACCTCCGAGGGAAGGGCGGTGGCCGCGGACGCGGCCGAGTTGCTGGACGCGGTGAGGGCGTTCGGCGATGTGTCCGTCGAGGACGTCGATGCGCGGGATGTGGCGAGGACGGCGAGTTTCGCCGCCACCACGGCCGACGTGCTCAGGCTGGCCGAGCAGGTTCGGGTCGCGGCGCAGAAGTACGAGGGGGTGGTGATCACCCACGGCACCGACACCCTGGAGGAGACGGCCGCTTTGTTGGCGGTCGCCCATCGGGGTCCGGTGCCCGTCGTGCTCACCGGGGCCCAACGTCCTTTCGACGATCCGGCGACCGACGGGCCGCGCAATCTCGCCACCGCGCTGCGGTGGGCCGCTTCTGCCGACGCGGTGGATTCCGGAGTGACGGTGGTGTTCAACGGCCGGGTGTTGCCGGGCATCGGGGTGCGTAAGGTCCACACCCTCGCCGTGGACGCGTTCCACGCTCCCGGGCGGGGGCCGATCGGCTACGTCGGCCAGGACGGTGTGCGACGACATGCGACGTCACGGCGGCCGTCGCCGCTGTTGCCGCCGGGCGTCGCCGAACTCCCCCGGGTGGATGTCGTCCCGCTGTATCTGGGTGCCGACGCCACCGCCGTCGAGGCGGCGGTGGCGGCCGGGACGCAGGGCATCGTCCTGGCGGCGTTCGGTGCGGGCAACACCACGCCCGCGATCACCCAGGCCTGTGCGCGGGTGCTGGGGGTCGGGATACCGGTGGCGGTGACCAGCCGGGTCGGGGAGGGAGCGGTCGCCGGACTCTACACGGGGGGTGGCTGGGATCTCGCCGAAGCGGGCGCCTTCTTCTTCGGCGACCTCTCCCCCTGGCAGGCCCGCATCGTGCTGGCCGCTGCGTTGGCGGTCGAGGGGACGGCGGAGGGCGTGGAGCGCCGGTGCCGTGTCTGGTTGCAGGAAGTCGGGGCGATCCCCGGACAAGTCGAGTGAGGCGGTGGCGATATGGCCAAGGAGATCTTCGTCGCGTTCGGTGTCGACGTCGACGCGGTCGGCGGATGGCTCGGTTCCTACGGTGGTGAGGACTCCCCGTGCGACATCTCTCGCGGTCTGTTCGCAGGGGAGGTCGGTGTCCCCCGGATGCTCGAACTCTTCCGCAGGGCCGAAATACCCACGACGTGGTTCTGGCCGGGGCATTCCATCGAAACCTTTCCCGAACAATTCGACGCCTGTGTGGCGGCGGGTCACGAGATCGGGGTGCACGGTTACAGTCACGAGAACCCCATAGCGATGAGTCGGGAGCAGGAATCCGCGATCCTGGACCATTGCATTTCATTGATCACCGAGCGGACCGGGAGGCGTCCCACCGGGTATGTCGCACCGTGGTGGGAATTCTCACCGGTGACCAACGAATTGTTGCTCGAACGCGGCATCAAATACGACCACTCGCTGATGCACCGTGATTTCGAGCCCTATTATCTGCGGGTCGGTGACTCCTGGTCGAAAATCGACTACGAACAGCCGGCCGAAACGTGGATGAAACCTCTGGAAAGGGGAGAGGAAACGGACCTGATCGAGATACCCGCATCGTGGTATCTCGACGATCTCCCGCCGATGATGTTCATCAAGGCCAACCCGAACAGTCACGGCTTCGTCAATCCGCGCGATCTCGAAATACTGTGGCGGGACCAATTCGATTGGGTGTACCGGGAATGCGAGTACGCGGTGTTCGCGGTCACGGTGCATCCGGATGTGTCCGGACGCCCGCAGAACCTGCTCATGCTGGAGCGGTTGTTCGGACACATCCGCAGCCACGACGGTGTTCGTTGGGCCACGTTCGACCAGATCGCCGACGACTTCCGGCAGCGTAGACCCCGGAATCCGGCGTCCTGACCGGGCCGTGCCCGTTCGGCGGAGCCGCCGGGGTCAGTCGAACAGGTCGATCAGTTCGTGCACGGCGAGGGTGGCGAACAGGAGCAAGCAGACGGTCAACAGCGTGTTCGACACCCACCGGGACCGTCCCTCAGGCGAGACGCGACGCGAGTTCAGCAGCACCAGCAGCGTGCCCGCCAGAAACGGCATGAACAGCGCGCCGAGCACACCGTAGGCGACGGTGAGCTGGAACGGTCGGTCGAGGAACAGCAACATCATCGGCGGGAACGTCAACCACACCAGGTAGGCACGGAAGACGGGACTGCGCTCCCCGGCCTTGCGTTCGTAGTCCTGAAGGTCCGCCTCGGCCTCGCCCTTGCGGTAGGCGGGCAGTCGCCAGGTACGCCACCAGTCGGCGAACAGCAGACTCACACCGTTCCACACCCCGATCAGTGAGGTGAACGACACGGCGAAGAAACCCACGAGGAACGGGATACGGGCCCAGTGCCCGTAGTCCTCGGCGAGCCGGTCCCCCAGCATCAGCAGACCCGCGTCGCCGGTCACGATCTCCTGGTTGAGCAGCAGTTCCGAACCGACGATCAGCATGGCCACGACGAAGACGCCGGTGGTGACGTAGCCGACCGCGTTGTCGAGGCGCAGCATCGGCAGCCAGCGTGAGGAGCGCCAGCCCTTGGCCAAGGCCCAGTAGCCGTAGGCGGCCATCGTGATGGTTCCGCCGACGCCCCCGACCAGGCCGAGGACGTAGACGAGTGAACCGTCGGGCAGTCGGGGCACCAGCCCCTTGCTCGCGTCGAACAGGTTCGGTGTCACGAGTACGGCGGTGCCGACGACCGTGACGAACATGATCCCCACGAACACCGTCATGATCTTCTCGATGACGGCGTAACGTCCGAACCACACGAGCACGAAACCGAGTACGCCGCAGATGATCGCCCAGTAGCGCACCGAAAGACCCGGAATGAGCGCGTTCAGTGGCAGCCCCGACGCCGACATCGCGGTGGCGCCGTAGACGAATCCCCACACGACGGCGTAGGCGCCGAAGTAGACCAGCACCCACCTGCCGAGGGTGCGCCATCCCGCCAGCAGCGTCTGCCCCGAGGTGAGATGCCAGCGGCCGACGGCCTCGCCGAGCGCGAGTTTGAAGGCGGTCCCCAGGATCACCGCCCACAGCAGGGTGTAGCCGTAGCGGGACCCGGCCACCATCGTGGCGACGAGATCGCCCGCGCCGACTCCCGTGGCGGCGGCCATGATGCCCGGACCGATCTGGCGTATCCGAGCCTTCCAGGTCACGGGCACGTCTTCGACCACGTCACCGTGGTGCGTGTCGTTCGACATGCGAGCACGCTAGACCGGCGGTGGTCGGAAGGAAATACGGCAAACGAGGTGTTGCGGCCGCTACTGGGGAAGCGGGTCGGCTTCGATGTCGCGGAGCGTGCCCGTGATGGGTTCGTCGGTCTGGGCGTAGCACGTGAAGTTGTTGAACCCACGCTTCCACGCGACCTCGTCGGGCCACCGCCACGTGACCGACACGTCGCGGCGTTTCGTCCCCAGGTACTCGACCACCGCCTTCTCGCATTCCCTCTTCGCGGCGGCGACGAATTCCTCCTCGCTCGGCAGCGGATCGGTGGGTTCACCCATCGACACCACGGCGACGGCTTCGGCGCGGTGGGGCTGATCGCACGGTGTCGGCACGGGTGGCTGTTTCGACGGGGCCGGCAGTGAGCAGAAACGGTACTCGTGCACGCCGTCGCCCTTCAGCGCCCCACGGACCGAGCCGGTGCGCTGCTTGGCTTCGTTGGTGTCGTCGAGTTCGGCCACACCGCAGCGATACCAGCGTTCGCCGCGGGCCCACGCGTCCTCGCCCGCCCACAGCAGCCACGCGGACAGGGTGGTGAGGTCGTACTCGTCGCTGCCCAGGTATCTGGCGGCTTCCTCCCGGCAGGAGGGGAACACCGTTTCGAAGATCTCGTCCCGGTTGGGTGGGCCGTCGGCCAGCGCCCCGCCGAACGTGCCCGACGCGGTGATCTCGACGGTGTGCGGTTCCTCGCAGTCCACAGGGGTGGGTTCGTTCCCGTTCACGCATTCGCCGGGATCGGCGACGACGGTGTCGGAGACGCGGTCCGGGTCGGCGGACTCGGGCGGTTCGGTGGTCGCCGGTTTCTCGGAGGGATCGGCCGCGTTGTGGGAGTCCGTGGGAACCGTGGCTTGTGGGGTGGCCGTTCCTTCGATCTGAGCGGCGCACGAAGCCACGGTGACAGTGGCCAACAGCGTGGCCATGGCTAGTGCTAACCCGTGTCTCGACATCGGTTCGACCCTACCGAGTGGCGTCCGAGCTCACCTGATACTGCCACCCGTCCGGTGTGGCAGGCCCAAAGGGGCGGCCGGCGAACGGGTCGTGACATCTTGCCAGGCCGGTCCAGACAGGTCCAGACATTGGAAACCCCGTGATGCTGCCAGGTCGGGGGTCCGCCAGCATCACGGGGTCATCCGGCTTATCGACCGCGCCCCCGGGTGCGTTACACCTAAAATCTTTTGTAGCGTGTATCACACTTAAGGGGGTGTGGGAGGTTCACACCACGTGCTGTGCCCGTGGATCGTCGGGTGATGCCACCCCCCGTTCGAGGGGGCGTCGCACCGTCCCGTGTGATCGCGCGGACCTTCCTGCTCCACGACCACTCGGGCGTGACGGGCGGTACCGGCGGCGCAATCGTTTGCGCATGCCTCTTCGGCCGGAATCTCCTCATGCGACGGTGAGTCAGGGGCCGCTCGTCCATCGACGGCGGGAACGGCAGGAACGGTCAGTCTCCTTCGGCCCGATTGCGCCGCGCGGTGGAGCGGGAATTCACGGTGCCCGAGTCGTACCCACTGTGACCTCGACGCGGATGAAGACGGTCGGGAGTGGGTAGCTACCAGACGGTGAGTTCCCAGACCGGACTTCGAACAAGGAGGGCACATGATTCTCCGTCGGGTGGCACGTCCACTCCTCGCCTCTATCTTCATCTCGGGTGGCATCAATGCGCTGCGGCAGAAGGAGGCCCACACCGAGGCCGTCCGGCCGTGGCTCCACAAGGTCGCTCGCAAGGCCCTGGGGAACAAGACCGGTGATCCGGAGGATTCGCTGCCGGCCGCCCCGATGACGCTCGTCCAGGTGGATGCGGTCGCGAAGATCGTCGGGGGCACCATGCTGTCGCTCGGCATCATGCCCCGGGTCTCGTCGATGCTCCTGCTGGGCAGTCTCGTTCCCACGACGTTGGCGGCGCATTCGTTCTGGGAGTACGAGGACGCCGAACAGCGGCAGCAGCAGACCGTCCATTCGGTCTCGCGGGTGGGTTGTTGTTGGCCATCGCCGACACGGGCGGCAAACCGTCACTCGGTTGGCGGGCCCGCCACGTGGCCGAGGAGGCGAGTCACCAGATGCACGGTGTCACGGGGACCGTGCAGCGTAAGGCCGGTATGGCCGCCACCAAGGCCGCCAAGGTGAGCAACAAGGTGAGCGGTAAGGCGGGCAAGACCACCGGTCTGGTGGCGGGCACCGCGAAGGGCAAGGGCAAAGCCGCCAAGGCGATGAGGAAGTCGGCGAAGACGGCGTCGAAACCCGCCATGGTCGCCATGCGTTCCAAGCGGCACCGCGGCCGGAAGTCGATGATGGCGTCCTGATCCGGGCCGGCCGGGTGGCTGGGTCATCTACTGGCCACCCGACGGTAGCGGGCCGTCGCGAGCGGCGCGAAGATCGCGACGATGACGACGCAGCTGAGGATCGCGTACAGGGCGGCGTTCTCGGCGGGCCACCCGGACGGTTCGGGCCAGCCGGTGGGACTCGTGTTGCCGAACAGTTCTCTCGTGGCGTTGACCGCCGCCGTGAACGGGTTCCAATCGGCGATCGAGCCGAGGATGCCCGGCAGGCTCTCCTGCGGCACGAACGCGGATGAGATGAACGTCAAGGGGAACATCCAGATCAGTCCGGCGCTGTTGGCCACCTCGACACTACGGGCGATGAGACCGATGTACGCCCCGATCCAGGACATCGCGAAGGCGAACAACAGGATCATGAGGTAGCCGAGGATCGCGTCGAGCACGCTGCTTCGGATGCGCCAGCCGATCAGCAGTCCGCACAGCGACATCACCACCAGCACGACGACGCTGAGCACCTGATCGGCGGTCGTGCGGCCGACCAGCACCGCGAGCCGTGACATGGGCAGTGAGCGGAATCGGTCGATGATCCCTTTCTGGAGGTCGTTGGCGAACCCGATGACCGTGTAGGACGAGTTGAACGCGACCGTCTGGGCGAAGATCCCGGCGATGAGGAACTCGCGGTACTCGCCGCCACCCCCGCCCGGACCGCCGATGGCGTCACCGAAGACGTAGGCGAACAGCAACACGAACATGATCGGGAACGCGGTGGCGCCGAGCAGCCAGTCGGGGTTGCGTCGGACGTTCATCACGTTGCGCCAGGTGATCGTGGAGCTGTCGGAGATCACTTTGGCCAGACCGGTCATGATGTCGTCTCCTCGTCGGTGGCGGTGGCGCGTCCGGTGAGTGCCAGGAAGACGTCGTCGAGCGTGGGACGGCGCAGTGCCACGTCCTGGAGGGCGAGGTGTTGTGCGTCGAGTTTGCGCAGTGCTTGCACCAGGGCCTTCGCGCCCGCGTCGACGGACACCGTCACCGTGCGGATGGGTTCTTCCACGACCGGTTCGCTGGTGCCGACCTCTTCGAGTATCCGCACGGCACGAGGCACGTCCGCCGCGTCCTCGAGGACGAGTTCGAGTCGTTCACCGCCGATGCGCTGTTTCAGTTCCTCGGCGGTGCCGCGCGCGATGACCACGCCTTTGTCGATGACGACGATGGAGTCGGCGAGCCGGTCGGCCTCTTCGAGGTACTGGGTGGTGAGCAGGACGGTGGCTCCGGTGGCCACGAGCTGTTCGATGACCTGCCACATCTCGAGCCTGCCGCGCGGGTCCAGGCCTGTCGTGGGCTCGTCCAGGACGACGACTTTCGGCTCGGCCACCAGGGCTCCGGCGAGGTCGAGTCGTCGGCGCATACCGCCGGAGTACCCCCTGGCGGTCCGATCCGCGGCCTCGGCGAGCTGGAACCGTTTCAGCAGTTCGCGTGAACGCTGTTTGGCGTGCCGCTTACTCAGCCCGTAGAGCCTGCCGATCATGTAGAGGTTCTCGAACCCGGTGAGGTTCTCGTCCACGGCGGCGTACTGCCCGGACACCCCGATGGCCGCGCGTACGGCGTCGGGTTCGGTGAGTACGTCGTGTCCCGCTACCGACGCTTCACCGGCGTCCGGGCGGAGCAGGGTGGTGAGGATGCGCACGACCGTGGTCTTGCCCGCGCCGTTGGGGCCGAGCAGGCCGAGGACTCGGCCTGAGAGGACGTCGAGATCGACCCCGTTCAATGCTTGCGTGGAACCGTAGCTTTTGACGAGGCCGCGGGCCCGGACCGCGACCTGTTCGTCCATGGCGGGCATAGAGCCAGAGTAGGAGCGTGGGCCGTGGGTCGCTGGGGAAGAACCACGGAGAACCACGAAGAACCGCGGGGGCGCCCGCCGTCGGAGCCGTCACGCGGCCAGGAGGAGCACCCCCGTGGTGATCAGCAGAACGGCTTTGATCACTTCGAATCCGACGTAGACGTAGTGGGCCCGGGACCGAGGGGCGTCCTCACCGGCCAGGACCCGGTCGGAACGCCGATTCAGCCGAGGCCGCACCAGGGCCAGCTGGATGATCAGAACCGCGATGGCGGCCGCGCCCGAGGCGAGTGCTCCCGTGGTCGGGACGTCCACGAGCGCTGCGATGACGACGACCGCGGCGAGAACGGCTTCGGCGGTGTTGAGGGCTCGGAAGACGAGACGGCCGATGCCGAGTCCGAGCCGGATGGTGATGCCCGGTGCTCGGAACTTCAACGGTGCTTCCATGAAGGAGATGGCCAGCACCATGCCCAACCAGATGAAGATCGCCGCCGTCATGATCGCGGGTCCGGGAGTCATCGCCGCTTCACCTCCTGCGGGTCCGATACGGCGGAGTTTACCCAAAGTCTCCTTGTGTAAATGGTGTGGGCGATGGGGAGGGTGGTGGAGAATCAGCGGTCATCTCTGATGTCTTTCCCGTTCTCGAATTTGCACAATGTTTGTTGGATTTAAGGTGGCGGTATGCCTGAGACGTCGTTGACCGACGAGGCGTCCGGCCCGGCGCTGGGCCGAAGCCGGACGCGTGTGCTGGAGCTGCTGCGTACGACCGACGGTCCGCTCACGGCGCACCAGGTCGCCCAGCGGGTCGGCTTCCACGTCAACACGGCCCGCTTCCATCTGGATGCCCTGGTCGAGGCGGGATTGGCGCAGCGCGGCACCGAGGGGGCGGGTCGGCCGGGTCGGCCGCGCATGGTGTACCGCGCCGTCGCGCACCGCGCCTCCGAAGGGCCGCGCAGCTATCGACTGCTCGCCACGATGCTCAGCACTCTGATCGACAGGGTGATGCCCGAGCCGAGAGAGGCCGCGATCGCGGCGGGGCGGGAATGGGGTCGTTACCTCGCCAAGCGCCCGGCCCCGTTCGAGCACGTCGATGCCGAGGAGGGGATCCGGCGGGTGGCGAACGTCCTCGCCGAGGCCGGTTTCGCGCCGGGTGAGGTGAGTGGTGCGGGTCCCCGAGTCCTGCCGCTGCGGCACTGCCCTTTCCAGGAGGTCGCTCGGGTGCACGGTGACGTGGTGTGTTCCTTGCATCTGGGCTTGATGCAAGGGGTCTTGGCCGAGGTGGGAGCGCCGGTCACCGCCCGGCGATTGGAGCCGTTCGTCGAGCCGTCGCTGTGCCTGGCGCATTTCGATCAGCAGAGCGCCTGATGGCGCTGGCCGGTGCCGTGTTGCCGCCGGTGCTGAGGAGGGGTGTCGTCAAAGCGCGCGCAATCCCTCCAGGATGCGGTTGAGGAACGCCAGGTGTGGATCGTCCTCGACGGATGCGTGGGTGCTCACGGTTCGGGCTCGAGCTGCCCGCAGCTCGGCCCTGCGCAGGTCGGCTCTCAGTAGGTCGTTGTCGTCGGGCCAGTGCGGGACTCGGGAGAGCACGTTGGTGCGGAGTTCGCCGGTCCGAGGGTGGGTGGGTGAAACCGTGTTCGGCCTGGGAAGGCAAGTCCTGGTCGGGGAGGTCCTCGCCGGGGAGGTTTTCGTCGGAGAGGCGGGGA
>SMEZ01000041.1_pt1 | contig 28675 bp, 24 predicted proteins | sample 2456351 | NCBI WGS metagenome assembly SMEZ01 (sample SAMN10132605, study PRJNA489261) | soil metagenome | isolation source: day120 antibiotic-loamy sand soil ammended with composted manure from dairy... | place: USA | collected 2015-04-01 | reverse complement strand
ACGCACCTTGATTGTTTTGAAAATGTACGATAACTATTTGAAATCGTACATGGATAAGAAATCATCACTTAAAAACAGCTAAATTTACAATATATTTTTGCTCATTTATGTTAAAAGTACTTTCGTTCAGCAAATGGAATATATAAAACGTCAAACTCTTTGTAAGTATATCAAAAAAGTTTGGCGTATTTTTCCTTTATATATCAGAATCATAATTTTCATATTGCTATGCATACTAGGAAGTGCTGGTAATGAATTTTGTGGACTTAACCTATTCAACAATACCAACCTCATCTATATCCACATGCACATCAACTTTAACGGTCAAGTTTTTATAGTAATCATCCCTCCACTTCTGATAATTGAATTTTCGATCCTCTGACTTAATAAATCGGCCAAATCCAATAGGATCGATATCCTTTTCCTTGAATACATTAATTAATTCTAGACTTCTCTTTTTTATTTCTTCTTCAAATTTTGTTTCAAGTTTACCAAGTGCTTTATTATTAATCATAATTCCTGTATATTCATTGATAACACCTTTTAAATGAATTTTTACGGTCACTTCATAAGGAGGGGAAGATTTCGTTAATTCAAATTTCCGCTTTGTATTAATATTCTGTATAGATGCTTTATACCCATCAATTTCAACATCATGCCAACCTCTACTATATTTGTCCGTTAGTAATTTGAAAAAAAATGCTTCTTCCATTGAAATTTGATGAACAAGCTTTCCGAATCTGATAAATCCCACACCAATAATTTTGATTTTATTTTCTCTTTCTTTTTTTATTATTGGGACATACGGTGATTTACCACGACTATGGAAATCAACTAAAAAGCGATGAAAATTTGTTTTTGGTAAGTTCCCGTGATTAACAGCCGTATCAATTGTCCATTTAATAAAAAACGCATTTCCACGAACACCATAATTGCCTTCCATAAATTCCCTTACATTTCCATCTACAATTGCCATCCTCATTGCGGTACCAATCCTTGGATCTCGTGTAAATGGATCAATTAAATCTAAGATTCCCTTTTGCTTTGTTAATTCTTTACCAAATAATAATATCTCTAAACTTCCCGTGGCAATCGGATTGGCAGACTTTTCCTGAATAACTTGGAGTATTGATTTCTTTAATTCTGCTTTAGCAGATAAAACATTATTTTTTGGTGGTGCATCCTTTTGAAAAATAGGGTTACAGATTACCCCAATAATTTTATCTCCACTTTCACTTATATCAAATCCAATGGAGTTAACCAGAGTTAATTCATCTAAAATCCTAGATTCCCCAGAACTACTTAGTAGCACAATGCAGAATATAGGAATAAACATATTAATTACTCGTTTTCCCACGTTTTTTCACCTTCCAAACAATCAGTACACAAATGAATAAGATCGGAATATAAATTCCAGTTAGATACAGGTCAATTTGGGAAACAAAATCAATAGCACTATGAATTTGTGTACGGTTTTCCATAAAAGGAAGGACGATTAAACAAAGGCTTGCAATTATTGGAATTGAAGTTCTTAATCGTACATCAAAACTTCTCTTTAACATTTGACCGGATATCCAAAGATATAAACAAACTTTTGGGAGCATGATAACAAACCATGTTGCGATTCCGATATATTCAAACCGTTCTACAAAGGGCATTTCAATAATTTTCCACATATTTAAACTTGCCCATATCAGTTGATCGATGGCTTCTACTGGAAAAAACATAAAAGTCAATATAGCTATGTATAAGTAAAACAATGTAGTGAACAACAACGCAAAATGGGCCCATTTTTTTGACTTAGCAGGTTCTTTAAGAAAAGGATAAATAAATAGTATAATTTCATATCCCATATACGAATAAGAAATACCGATAACAGCCTTAAATATCTCTCCTAATGAATGGGAAAAAACTGGTTTTAAAAAAGAAGGGTTAGCATAAGGAACTGTATATAAAAATAAAGGCATTACTAAAAAGAGAATGATCATGGAAAAAACATTTATACCAACAATTGTACGAAAACCACCATAGACGATGTAAACAGATAAAAGTAAGAATGCTAAGCCAAATTTAAAAGTGTTGAATGTATGAAACATCCATACTTGTACAATTTCAATATATCCTCTTAAAACCGTTATCATCTTAAAGCATGCATAAATAGCCAACAGTAATGAAAAAATTTATATCATTAATATTTGTAATAAAATACCGCCAATGATAATTGATATCCAACTGTCCGTACCGGCATCTTTAGCAATTATTCTTTGAAATCCGAGTACCCCTAACCCGATTTGGGAGGATGTAATGATATAAAAAACGAGAAAGGGCGCTATTTTTCGATTTTCTGGTATTTTTAGTTTCACAAAAATCCCTCTATTCACCGATTTTTTCTGATATCTATAAACATGATGTATAGCCCAAAAATTAATAGGGATATGTTCATCACTTTATGCATATAGCTGCGAATCGTTTAAGATATGAATACACCAAAGCTTACATTATATAATTATGTATAGTTTCACCTTACTTGGTGATTTTATCCATAATTTAAAACAGTGATTCGATTAAAAGGTTGGCGACCTGACTTTACGAATATGTTTAGGTCGTTCAAAGATGTCAATTGAAGCTCAAAACGACATGATTCTTTATATGAGTGATTACATGAAAGATTTAATGGAAGAGGGACTTTCTGAACAGGAAGCATTTGAACATGCGAAGAAAGTGCTTATGTTCGGAGTGCAACAACTAAGTCCACTGATTTGAAGAATACTGTGATAATCTTAACGTAGCCCATCAAGAAGCAATGGATTATTTTATGCAGCGTTTATGTTTATGGTTTTTCTATAGCTGCTCTTATTGGTTTTCTAGGTAGTGGCGGAAGAGAAATGTTCTTCTCAGGAGGTTGGATTGATGCACTAATCGGTGTCATGATTGGAGGAGTCATCAGTATGGGATTAGGGCTTATTAACCATGCGATTCTTTTATTAAAGAAATAAGTAATATTTATATTGTAAAATTTTTATATAATCAAGTAACTTGCTTCCTGAAAACAAACCTGGATAGTGGTATGCTAGTGATTCTTGAAAAAGCAGGCTTGCAGAAATGCAAGAATATGTAGTAATACATGTCCATATAGGTGCTAATGTTTTAGCATTAGCACCTGGTCCAGATTATTTGTCTATGAACCGCTAAAAGAGGTTATATTAAGATTTTTGAAGATTAGATAATGCCTTTTGAAGTGGGGTTGTTATCAAGAAAAACTGGAAGCAATATTTCATCCACTAATACTTCCAACCTTTTTTCATCAATACCATCTTGACGCAAGATATTTTCCATACGGATCAAGTCAAAAGGTAGTGTTAATGTCTCATCACTCACTTCTTTTATTACTTCACCGCGTTTTTTTGCAAATTCAAGCAGCTTACGCATGACGAATATATTTTTATTCGTGGCATTCATTTCTAGTTCAGACATTTTATCGTTGTTTTGACCCAATTCAAATAAAATCGCATTCATGATTTCATGTTCAACTTCTATATAAACACTTTGATAGAGAGTAAGCAATTGTAACAAGTCCCCACGCAAGCTTCCGGTGTCCTTAATTCTATCAATCAATTCTCCGCCAAGCGTATTCTTCATTTTATAAACCATAATATCGTAAATTAATTCAAACGTCGTTTTCCAACGGCGATATAGGACTGTCCGACTTGTTTTCGCAGCTTGCGCGATTTGCTGGAATGTAAGATTGGTATAACCGACTTTTTTAATTAATTCGATCGTAGCTTTATAGATGTCTTCAGTCAGTGTGTCTCCACGTCTACGAGTATTTGTACCCACTTTATTCAACCTGTGATCTTCCTCTCTTTGGAAACCGTTTTAATTTTTCAAGTATGTATAGCATTGGAATAGTTGTAAAACATTATAACATATTTTTCAGGAAAAATATAAGGTACATATTGAATCTTATCAGAAAAACATGTATATTAATAAGGTACATTATGTTTCTTAAGGAGATGGAGTTGTGGAAAATGAAAAATTCCCAAAAGAGGTAGTCAGTATAGCATGGATCTTGGTACTTGGCGCAGTTCTACCTATGTTGGACTCTACCATTGTAAATATTGCGGTGAACGATTTGGCAAAGGTATTCTCAGCAAGTTTTACGGTTACACAATGGGTTGTGACCGGATATGTCCTAGCTTTAGGAATTGCCGTACCCTTTTCTGGGTGGATGATGCAAAAATATGACGGAAAAGGAGTATACATGGGTGCATTAGGATTGTTTTTATTAGCTTCACTCCTTGCCGGTCTTTCATGGGATGTACAGAGTTTAATTGCATTTCGTGTGTTACAAGGATTTGCTTCCGGCATTATAATACCTACACTGACGGCTTTAATTGCACAAGTTGCAGGTGAAAACCTTGGTCGTCTAATGTCAGTTGTAGGAATACCTGTCGTATTTGGTCCGATAATTGGTCCGGTGATTGGAGGATTTATTTTACAGCATTTACAATGGGAATGGCTTTTCTTTGTAAATCTTCCTATAGGAATTATTGCTTTATTAATCGCACAATGGAAACTGCCGAAATTCGAAGCAATGAATAAATCCGCAAAATTGGATTGGCTCGGTATTATGTTGCTGGCACTGTTATCAGGAATGTTTATTCTTGGTATAACGGAAATTAGGACGGAAAACGTTCATGTAACAGGCATTTTGGCTTTTATAATCGCTTTTGTCTCGCTAATTTCCTACTTATTTTATGCGCGGAAGAGAAAGGATCAGGCATTAATCCCATTGGATCTATTTAAATCAAAAAATTTCAGTGCGTCGTTTCTTTCACTATTTTTAGCAGGGTTTGCTACTAATGGGCCTATGCTTCTCTTCCCGCTGTTTTTTCAAAATGTATTCGATCTTAATGTTATAACAGCAGCGCTTTGGTTAATTCCCCAGGGCGTAGGGATGCTTGTCGTACGTCCTATGGTCGGTACTTTTACAGATAAGTATGGGGCACGCTTAGTCGTTTTGCCTTCAATTGCCATAACCATTATTGGAACGCTACCCTTTGCATTTTTTGATGCCGATACAGCGCAGTGGATTATATGGGTTGTACTGTTTATTCGTGGAATGGGTGTTGGTGGAATTACAATTCCAGTGATGAGCGATTCATTTGTAGGGCTGCAAAAGTCACAAGTCCCAGCAGCTAGCATTGCTACTCGCATCATTCAAAATGTTGGGGCTGCTTCTGGTTCTGCAATTTTAGCAACGGTGGTAAGCAATGCTCTCTTACAGGAAACTACAATAAATCATTTTGCTCATGCTTATCATGTAGGTTTTGTTACAAGCTTGATTTTTATGGTGTTAAGCATTATACCTGCCTTTTATTTGACTAATAAATTAGAACAAAGTAATTAACCTTTAGGCTATCACAATATATAACATTGACAATTTAGTTCATCCCTAATATAATTCATCTGTAATATAAAAAAGGAGGATTATTAAAAAAGTGACACATTCGATGAGACTACGTTTCCCAACTTTGAACTAATGAATTGAATATGTTCAAAGGCTCTGCTTGTGAATGGCAGAGTAATGGGAGTAGTCTGTCCTTTTTTAATAATCGTTATTGAATATATATGATAATTATTACAATTGTGATTTAAGACAATTGTATATTTATGATATATTAGTGACTTCTATATTAATATTTGAATTTTAAAAAGGCAGAGTTTCTCTGCCTTTTTATTTTATAAAAATTGACTTTTTATAAAGGTATAAAGATTTATAAACTTCAGGTTACCTTTCTCTTGGGTGATGTGTGTACATTTGTCCTTTTTTGATATATAAAAAAGCAATAAAAATAAAGGATAGATTCTCTTCCCCTTACTCTAAAATCGCAGGCAGATCCTTGTGATGATCTATTTTAAGGAGGAAGAGAAAAGATGACTAGAAAAAAACGTATTTATAAGAAAAACAAAATTGTAAGAGGTGAACCTCCCAATTATTTAGGTCAGCACTTAATGCATAATAAGAAGTTACTGTTAAAAATCGTGAATGAAGCAGCAATTAGTCCAAATGACCTCATTTTAGAATTAGGTGCTGGTAAAGGAGCGTTGACCGAGATACTAAGCCAAAGGGCGAAGAAAGTACTTGCTGTAGAATATGATAAGAAGTTTATCAAGATTTTAGAAAAGAAAATAGCAAACACCAAAAATACTAAAATTATTCATCAAGATATCTTAAAAATAAAGTTGCCGAAGGAACCTTTTGTCGTTGTTTCGAATATTCCATACGCCATTACAACGCCAATTATGAAGAAACTCCTTAATTATCCATTTCATCCTTTTCAAAAAGGTGTAATTGTCATGGAAAAAGGGGCTGCTAAGAGATTTACATCAAATTATGTAAAAGATTCATATATAATCGCTTGGAGAATGTGGTTTGATATTTGCTATGTAAGAGATATTTCAAGAAGAAACTTTTCTCCTCCACCACGAGTAGATTCTGCATTAGTTAAGATTTGTCGAAAAACTAACCCGATTGTGCCATATCGTGATTATTTAATCTTTTGGGGCTTAGTCGATTATATGTATAAAAATTATCAATTTCCGATCGATGATGCACTAAAGGGAGTTTTTACAGCACAACAAATCAAGCGGTTGAAAAGAATTCTTCGAATCAATAATGACATACCAGTTGCAGCACTCACTGAACAACAATGGGGTATTATATATGAAACGATGGTAAAGTATGTACCGAATTTTAGATGGCCAAAGATTAGAAAAGGTAAGCTTAAACATTTTTAAAAAGGCACTTAACTTTATCGGAGGAGAATTCACACTACTCTTTCTAAAAATGAATAGAAACCGACTTCATGCAATTTTAAGTATATAATAAAAAAATAAATGTCTCCTTTAGAGCAATGGAGACATTTATTTTGACTAAAAGATCATGTGTGTTGATGTTTTTGTTTAAAAACTTCGAGTTCTCTTCTTTCTTCAGCAGAAAGGGCCTGAAGCCTTTTATTGAGAAGTGTTTTACTGTATTCATATAGTTGTATATCCAATTTATTGTTTTCTTTAATCAATTGAATTAAACTTGGATCAAGGTCTGTTACAGCTGGTCTTCTTTTTGTGATATTTATTTTTTTATATTCAGTGTCTATCCACCCAAACTCTTTTTGTAATAAGTACAATGTTTCATTAAATCGTTCGGTAACACCAACAATGGAAAATGTTTGTAAATGTTTCATCGCTTTCTGGATACTTGGATTTTTACCAATGTCTCCAGAAATCATCTTTGTTTGTAAATTATGTGCCTGCGGTTCTGATAATACAAATTGTTCGAGAGTCATTCTTTTTATTCTTTCAAATCCTGGTGTGTTTCTAAGATAATAATAAGAAGAAATTACACGGTCAATCGGATCTCTTAACATAGTAAAATATGTTGCCCTTTTGTTAAATAAATGGTGGATTCCATAAAAATAGTGACCAGCAATCGCTTGAATCTGTTTTTTTTCTTCTTCTGTTAAATCTTCAAGTTTCATCCTTTTATTTTGATAATTATCATGATCAAATAATTTATCTCTCATAAATTGTTTGCGAAATATAGAGTTTAATGTTGTTCCACCCGTTTTAGGAATATGCAAAAAGATAAGTAATGAATTTTTGTCCATTTTTTCCCTCCGAAGATAAGGTGATATTCTGTAATACAATATGCTTAATAAGAATCGTTTGTTTGGACAATGATCGAATTTGGACGCAAATCACTTTCCTATTTTGTTAGGGAAAAAGTATTTTTAGATGACTAGACATTCAAACATCTAGTTGATATTGGTCATTATCAAAGTTATACTAAATTTGAACAAATATGGAATACTAGATTAAATAGCTATTTAACGAGAGGAATGTGATTGGAAATGCTTAAAAAGCTTTTTAAAAAGACAAAGGGAGAAGAAAAAATTGTTGCGGCTTTGAATGGTAAAGTAGTAAAGCTGGAGGATGTTCCTGATCCTGTATTTAACCAAAAGATGATGGGAGAAGGAATTGCGATTGAACCTGTTCAGGGTGAAGTAGTATCCCCAGTAAATGGAAAAGTAGTGCAAATTCCAGCTTCAAAACATGCGATAGGTTTGGAGTCGGAGCAAGGTGCAGAAATATTGATACATGTGGGATTGGAAACGGTAGCGCTAGAAGGAAAAGGATTTACTCCTCATGTTCGTGTAGGGGATAAGGTCTCTGTTGGACAATCGCTTTTATCCTTTGATTTAGATTTTATTCGTGAAAATGCAAGTAGTACAGTGACCCCAATGGTAATTACGAATACCAATACCTTAAATAAACAAATGAGAGTTGCAGAAGTATCCGATGCTAAAGCAGGTGAAACGGTATTAATCACAATTAAATAGTAGGATCTGGATAGACGAATGTAAATTAGGAAATGTTCTAGAACAATTTAATCAAATTTCATCTATAATAAATAGACTAGAAACAGAAGAATCGGAAAAAAATAACACTGGCAGCGTCAAAAATCAGTAAGGTCTTGAAGAATAATGGTATTGTTCACTAGACTTTAAGCATTCCCATATCTTAATCCAATTTTACTATGAGTACCACACTACTAATAAGCGGGAAATGTAGATTGCGCGAATGAGCATAATCTTGTCTTAATAAAAAGAATATCGAAATAGAATAGGGTTTCAACTGTATAGATGTATAGACAACTATATGATGGTATGTTATAATTTGGATGATATTTGAAGGGTCTTTCTTCCTATTATCAAGGAATGAAAGCGGATTATTGTTCATATTGGATAGTAAAGGAGGTTATTTATATGATGAAGTATTTGCAAAACCTTGGTAAGTCGTTAATGCTTCCTGTTGCGGTTTTGCCTGCAGCTGCATTATTGACTGGTGCTGGATATGCACTTGACCATGAAGGATGGGGTTCAGGTAATATAGTATCTGCATTTTTGATTAGTGCAGGTAACTCAATATTAAATTTTATTCCGATTCTCTTTGCAGTTGGGGTTGCAATAGGAATGTCAAAGTCAAAGGATGGTCCTGCAGCCCTTAGTGGTTTGGTTGGTTATTTAGTAGTAACTACCGTTTTAGCACCCGAAAACGTGGCAAATCTTCTACATACTAATCCTGAAAGTGTAGATGTGGCATTCGGCCAAATCGGAAACGTTTTTGTTGGTATTATTTCTGGTTTAGTTGCAGCTACTTTATACAACCGATACAGTGAAGTAAGATTGCCAGATGCATTAGCTTTCTTTAGTGGAAAACGATTAGTACCGATTCTTACTGCCGCAGCAATGTTGGCTGTTTCTGTTATTCTGTTGTTTGTATGGCCTTATGTTTATAATGCATTAGTTTCATTTGGAGAAGGGATTAGTAAATTAGGTGCAATTGGTGCTGGTTTATATGGATTCTTTAACCGGTTATTAATTCCTACAGGACTACACCATGCATTAAACAATGTATTCTGGTTTGACTTAGCTGGTATTAACGATATCGGTAACTTCTGGGCAAGTGAAGGTGAAAAAGGTATTACTGGTAGATATCAAGCAGGTTTCTTCCCAATTATGATGTTCGGACTTCCAGCTGCAGCCCTTGCCATGTATCATACAGCAAAAACCAAAAGGAAAAAGCAGGCTGCTTCTCTATTAATGGCTGGAGCACTTGCAGCATTTTTAACTGGTGTTACAGAGCCACTTGAATTCTCATTCATGTTCTTAGCACCTGTACTTTATGTGGTTCACGCAGCACTAACAGGACTATCATTGTTCATTGCCGCGTCATTTCAATGGACAGCAGGATTTAGCTTTAGTGCTGGATTAATTGACTATATACTTAGTTTACAAATACCAATTGCGAATATGCCATTCATGTTATTAGTACAAGGTTTAATTTTTGCAGTGATTTATTACTTCTTATTCCGTTTCTTAATCGTCAAGTTCAATTTCAAAACCCCAGGACGTGAAGATGATGATGTTATAGAAACAAACCAAGCAACAGCATCTACTGGTAAAGACCGTTTTGCGGTAATGGCACAAACAATTTATGAAGGGCTGGGCGGAGATGAAAACGTCCTATCTGTTGATAACTGTGCTACACGTTTAAGACTTGAAGTAAAAGATGTAGATGTAGTCGATCAAGGTAAAATAAAATCAACTGGTGTACCAGGAATTAATGTTGTTGGAAAGCATAATATCCAAGTAATCGTTGGAACACAGGTACAGGCAGTTGCCGATGAAATCAATAAAATAAGAAATAACAAATAGAATACCCTAGGGGGCTGGTGATTAAATATGAATCACTGGCTTTCTTTTTATAGTAATATTTTTAAGCTCTGTGTAAGTAAAAATCAATGGAGGATTTATTTAAATGAAACGTATATTAAACTGTACTGCATCAGACTTTGCAAAAATGAATAAACAGGATTTACTCCAGTCGATTAGGGCAGCAGAAGGAAGAACGTTGGTTGCCGAAGTGATGTGCCATACTACCCCGTTATATCCAGGGCTGACCAATGCTGAATATGCATCAGCATTTGGGGCCGATCTGATATTACTGAATGTTTTTGATGTAAATGAGCCGAAAATAGAAGGATTGGAAAATGTTAAAGCAGCAGATACGATTATACAATTGAAAAAACTAGTTGGAAGACCGGTTGGAATTAATTTAGAACCTGTTGATCCAGAAGCGGAAGCGATGGAAACATTGAGTGAGCTACCGGAGGGAAGAAAAGCAACAGCGGCATCGCTAAAAAAGGCTGTTGAATTAGGGGTGGATTTTGTTTGTTTGACGGGAAATCCTAAAACTGGTGTAACCAATAAAGCGATTTTAGAAAGCACAAAGTTGGCGAATGAATTAGGTTTATTAATAATCGCTGGCAAAATGCATGGAGCAGGGGCTAATGAATCGCTGGTTAATGAAGAAACAGTTAAAGCTTTTGTTGTTGCAGGGGCAGATATTGTATTAGTGCCAGGGGTTGGGACGGTACCTGGAACGACGTTAGCGAAGACGGAAAAATTAGTTGAAGCTATTCATGAAAGTGGAGCACTTGTTTTAAGTACGATTGGAACAAGTCAAGAGGGTGCTGATAAAGAAACAATTCAACAGATTGCTTTGTATAACAAAATGGCAGGAGCAGACATTCATCATATTGGAGATGCTGGAATGAACGGTATAGCTGTTCCAGAGCGCATTATGGATTACTCGATTACCATCCGGGGTAAAAGACATACATATTTTCGGATGGCCAGCTCAATCCTTCGATAAAGTTTAGGCACCTTTCGTTTTGGAGTTAAAAAACTTCAAAAGGTGCCTATTCATTAATCACGTTTCATTTGGATAATAAACTTGTATTTGTCAGAACGATATGCAGATTTAACATATTCAATCGGTGTTTCTTGTTCATCATGTAGAAAACTGATTCGACGCATGACGAGAACAGGTTTCCCTTTTTTGATGTTTAAATAATCAATCTCATCTCCTCTTGCAAGAGAGGCCTCAATAGTTTGTGTACCATAAGCAATTTTTAAGTTGAGTTTTTTTTCAATATAATCATAAAAAGAGGTAGTGATATCTCGCGCTTCGATTTGACCAACTATTGCCTTCGGTGTGTATATTGTTTCTAATGCGACGGGTTCATCATTCGCCAGTCGAATTCGTTTTATTTTATATATTTCACTTTCTAAATCGATCTTTAGTTTAGAAGAAAGCGAAGGATCGCCAGTAATTGTTTTAAAACTGATTAATTTATTTGAAGGAGTAAGTCCTCGCTTTTTCATGTCTTCGCTAAAACTAGATAATCCGGAGAGGTCTTGTTCAAATTTTCGTTCTGCAACAAAGGTTCCTCTCCCTTTTTGACGATAAATCAATCCTTCTTTGACTAAATTTGCAATGGCTTGTCTAACGGTCATTCTGCTAATATCGTATTTTTCTGAAAAGTCCCGTTCGGATGGCAGCATATCACCAGGAGAAAGTTCTTTTTCGATCATACGGCGGATTTCCTGTTCCAATTGATAGTAAATAGGAATCGGTGAATTTTTATTAATCATGTATATCCCTTCTCCTATCGTTAATTTTAATATTAGTTTATCAAATAAAGGTAAAATTGTACAGAAGACAATATGTATAGACATCTATATATGTATTTGGTAATCTAATGGTGGAAAGGAATGATGACATATGCATACAACCACTTTTATAAAAAATGCAACTATTTTTTTAGAAGACGGTACCCTTATAAGAGGTGGCTTGTTTATAGCAGACGGAAAGATAAGCGCGATTTACGAAGAGCAAGGTAAGCCGATTGATATACCTGAAAATGTTCAAATTATTGATGCTACGAATCTTACTGCCATTCCGGGGTTTATAGATGGCCATATCCATGGAGCCAATGGAGCAGATACGATGGATGCAACCGAGGAAGCATTAGATAAAATGGCTTCATTTTTACCAAAAGAAGGCACAACGAGTTTCTTAGCTACCACGATCACACAAGCACCTGAAAATATTGAAAAAGCGTTACAAACAATTGCAAGCTATCAAAATAAACCGACCTTTGCGGAAATGATTGGTGTCCATTTAGAAGGACCTTTTGTAGAGAAATCCAAGGCAGGTGCGCAACCTTTAAAATATATTGTAGAACCAGATATTGATCTTTTCTTAAGATGGCAGGAGTTGTCAGGTAATAAAATCCGAACAATTACGATGGCTCCAGAGCATGACATAGATGGGTCATTTATCAATACATTAAAAGAACATGGGATTAACGTATCTGCAGGACATACCGGTGCAGGATTTGCAGAGATTAAGAAAGCTGTTGAACAAGGTGTTTCTCAGTTGACACATCTATGTAATGCGATGAATGGAATTCATCATCGGGATATCGGTGCAGTAGGTGCTGCATTTCTATTAGAAACATTGCGAGCTGAATTAATAGCAGATGGGATCCATGTTGTACCTGAGATGCTTCAGCTCATTTATGATAATGTTGGTAGTGATAGAATTATTCTAATTACCGATTCTATGCGTGCCAAAGGCCTGCCTCCTGGAGACTATGAATTAGGTAACCAGCCAGTAAAAGTAGATAATGAACGTGCGGTACTAGAAGACGGTACACTCGCTGGTAGTATTTTAAAGATGGATGATGGTGTTCGGAGAATGTTTGGATTAAATGGTGTTTCACTTCATGATGTGGTCAAAATGGCTTCCGTTAATCCAGCTAAACAAATTGGAATATATGATCGGAAAGGGAGTATTACAGTCGGTAAAGATGCAGATATTTTACTAGTAGACAATGACTTAAATATCCAGTATACGATTTGTCGTGGAGAGATTGCCGTTCGTCCATAAGTTTGTTATTTACTAAAACAACTCCTAAATTCATAATAGTTAGGAGTTGTTTTTTAATTGAACGCCTAAAGCTTGTATCATACCAGCTCCACCATCAGATGTACCTAAATCACAACAGCCAACTCTATAAGTATTTTTTAAGGGGTTCTTTTATTACGAGGTACTAGTTTTAATCCTGTTACTGACAAAGCAGGCAGTTCGTTTTCCACTCTCTACATATATCCTAAAATGACTGTGAATCTTCTTGCTAACTGGTCCTGTCACTTTTTTATAGATCAATTCTCCTCCTTTTATGTTAATGAGTTTTCGCAAAACTTTCTCCTCCATCGATCATTGGTAAAACACCCATTTCAATCGATGGATCAACACGTTTCATTGCTGAAGCCACAAACATTCTTTATATCCCGACGGTACTATAACAATTTCTATTAAAACATTCCTCTAATACTTCTACCTAATTTATACAATCAAAAAGTTAGAAGTTAATAAGAGCCACATTAAAAAACAAATATAAAGCTTAATTTATATGAGAAAGTGTTTTAATAGGTTAAGAAGATGACATGTCATTACAAAATATTTTTTCTAAAATATTAATAATTTAGGTTTACAGTATTGTGTTTTCTTTATCCTTCTAATGGCTGTTTCAGAACTTTTTCCTATATTTCCATAAAATGTTAATTGTAAGCACTTGCAAAACTTGTATATACAAGATAAACTATAGTTAGAACATGTATATACAAGTTAATAGAAAACGATTTCTTGTATATATAAATTCAGACTAGAACATGTATACAAGTTCTTTCATACCAAATAATCTTTTAAAAGTTGAGAGCGTACGCTTTTTGTTGAATATTTTTATTGTTTTATTAATGCGTATTTGTGTCTTTTAACCAAAATAAGGATACTACTGTTTTATGACGGGAAATATAACAATAGCAATTAAGAATTGGAGTGAAAAACATGGCAAATCAAGCAAGAAAAATAGCTTTGGTAGCGCCGCTAACTGGTAAGGTTGTCGCAATTGAAAATGTTCCAGACCAGACATTTTCTGAGAAGATGATGGGGGATGGACTGGCCATTGAACCGACAGATGGTAAAGTGGTTGCACCGGTAGATGGAGAAGTTGTCGTAACGTTTCCAACGAAGCATGCAGTTGGTTTAAAAACCGCTTCAGGTATGGAATTGCTTATTCACGTCGGTTTAGAAACCGTTCACATGGATGGTGAAGGGTTTGATATGCATGTTAAGCAAGGGGATAAGGTTAAGGCTGGAGATCTGTTGTTGACATTTGATTTACAGCTAATTAAGAAAAAAGCAGCAAGTCATATTACTCCGGTCATTATTACAACTGGTGAGCTAGTTCAAAGTATTAGAAAAACCAATGATGGTACGGTGATCGCCGGGGAATCAACATTGTTGGAAATCACGTTGAAAGGTCAATCTGAAGAGAGCTCAAAAGAAAAAGTAGTCACTCAATCTGGTATGGAATATAGCGAAGAGGCAAAGCAAATTGTTGAAGCGATTGGTGGAATCGAAAATATTAATGCAGCAACTCATTGTGTTACAAGACTACGCTTTGCATTAGACAATGAAGACATTGTAGACAAAGATAAATTAGAAAAAATAGATGTTGTAAAAGGTACGTTTTCTGCAAATGGACAATTTCAAATTGTGATTGGTCAAGGTACTGTAGATAAAGTATACAAGGCATTAGTTCATGAAACAGGTATTAAAGAAGCGACCAAAGAAGAAGTAAAAGCTGCTGGCGGTCAAAAATTGAATCCGCTTCAACGAGGAATTAAAGTACTTGCTGATATATTCATTCCAATTTTACCGGCCATTGTTATGGCAGGTTTACTACTGGGGCTAAATAATATCTTAGTTAACCCGATATTTACAGATCAGCCGATCATTGAAATGTATCCTTCTTGGGCTGGCGTAGCGGATATGATTAACGTAATAGCCAATACTGCATTTACATTTTTACCTGCACTAATTGGTTGGTCGGCAGTAAAACGATTTGGTGGAAATCCGTTACTAGGGATTGTACTCGGGTTGATTCTTGTACATCCATCCTTAATGCCTGCAAGTGATTATGCGGTTGCGGCAGCAAAAGGTGAAGCACCCACTTGGAATCTTTTCGGTTTTGAAGTAAACATGATGGGCTATCAAGGACAAGTGTTGCCTGTTTTAGTTGCATCATGGGTGTTAGCAAGTATTGAGAGATGGTTAAGAAAACGAGTAATTGACTCCTTACAGTTGTTAGTCGTTGCACCTGTTGCTCTTCTTGTAACTGGATTTTTAGCATTTATTGTCATTGGGCCAGTTACCTTTACAATTGGAAACTGGATAACAAACGGATTAATTGCTATCTTCGAGGCAGTTCCACTCATTGGTGGTCTAATTTATGGATTATTTTATGCTCCTTTAGTTATTACTGGAATGCATCACACATTTCTTGCCGTAGACTTGCAATTGATCGGTAGTACAGGTTCGACTTTCCTATGGCCAATCGTAGCACTTTCCAATATAGCCCAGGGATCTGCTGTATTTGCAATGTTTCTTGCTACTAAAAATGAAAAGTTAAAAGGACTAGCAGGAACTTCTGGAATATCCGCCTGGTTAGGGGTTACAGAACCAGCGATGTTTGGGGTTAATTTACAATATCGCTATCCATTTATTGCTGCAATTATCGGAGCAGCAATTGCCGGTGCTCTCATTACAGTAAGTAATGTACAAGCTTCCTCTATCGGTGTTGGTGGAATTCCAGGATTTTTATCAATATCCAACAGCATAGGAGCCTTTTTCATTGGAATGTTGATTGTAATCGTGGTTCCATTTATCATTACATTTATTATTGCAAAACGGAAACAACTGGAAAATTAAATGCATTGTTATTTAAAAATATTTGCCTTAGTTCTTTCGTTTTAAAATGGTACGAAGGAGCTGAGGCATCTATCTATTTTTATTCATAATCGTTTTGAAAGGAGTATATATTATGATGAAAACAGAAGCATGGTGGAAAAGGTCGACGGTCTATCAAATTTACCCAAAAAGTTTCTATGATACGACAGGATCAGGGACTGGTGATATTCAAGGGATCATTCAAAAACTTGATTATATAAAAAAATTAGGTGCTGATGTCATTTGGTTAACGCCAATTTACCAATCTCCTCAAAATGACAATGGCTATGATATTAGCGATTATTATGCGATTGACCCGTCCTATGGAACAATGGAAGATTTTGAGCAGTTGTTGGAAGAAACACATAAACGTGGGATGAAACTAATTATGGATCTAGTTGTCAACCATACCTCCACTGAACATGAATGGTTTAAACAGGCGAGATCATCCAAAGACAATCCTTTTCGAGAATTCTATATTTGGAAAGATCCAAAAAATGGTGGTCTTCCGAATAACTGGCAGTCAAAATTTGGTGGACCTGCCTGGCAGTTTGATGAGAAAACCGGACAATATTATTTACACTTGTTTGATGTTACTCAGGCCGATCTGAACTGGGAAAATGAAGCGTTAAGAGAAAAAATATTCGATATGATGCGCTTTTGGGCAGAAAAAGGAATTGATGGTTTTCGTCTAGATGTCATTAATTTGATTTCTAAAAATCAAGATTTCCCTGATGATGATATCGGTGATGGGCGTAGATTTTATACAGATGGACCGCGGATCCATGAATTTTTGCATGAAATGAACCGGAATGTTTTCTCGAAATACGATATGCTTACTGTCGGGGAAATGTCGTCTACCAATCTGGAAAGCTGTATTAAATATACGAATCCGGAACGTGAAGAACTGTCGATGACATTTCAATTCCATCATTTAAAAGTGGATTATCCAAATGGGGAGAAATGGACGAAAGCACCGTTTGACTTTTTGGAGTTAAAAAAGATTTTATCTGATTGGCAAGTTGGCATGCATAAAGGTGGAGGCTGGAATGCCTTATTCTGGTGTAATCATGATCAGCCTCGGGTAGTTTCACGATTTGGGGATGATGGTGAATATCATCGTGAGTCAGCGAAGATGCTAGCGACCACTCTGTTCATGATGCAAGGTACACCGTATATTTTCCAAGGTGAAGAAATAGGTATGACGAATCCTAATTTCACATCCATTGATCAATATCGTGATGTCGAGTCTTTAAACGCCTACAAAATTTTGCAAGAAGAAGGAAAAAACGAAGAAGAAATTATCTCTATATTGCAGCAAAAATCCCGCGATAATGGTCGTACGCCGATGCAATGGACAAAAGAACGTCATGCAGGGTTTACAAAGGGAACTCCTTGGATTGGAGTTGCAGACAACTATTCGGAAATCAATGTAGAAAATGCACTCGAAGATTCAAATTCCATCTTTTATCATTACCAGAAGTTAATCCAATTGCGGAAACAATATGATATTATCACATACGGTGATTACAAACTCCTTTTGGATGCTGATCCACAAATTTTCGCTTATACTAGAAATTGGGAAAACGAAAAATTACTCGTGATTAGTAATTTTTACGGAAAAGATGCGGTCGTCAATTTGCAATTTGAGGAAGAGAAGGAACCTGAAATCCTACTATCAAATTATGAAGATTCACCACGTAAGCTGGATCAGTTGCAACTTCGGCCGTATGAATCGATTGTCTATTATTGGAAGGGATAACTGCATGCAAAAGAAATATTTAAACATCTACAATGATTTAGTGAAAAAAATTCAATCCAATTTATGGTCGATAGGAGAACTGTTACCATCTGAAAATGAATTGGCCAGTCAATATGAAACTTCTAGAGAAACCATCCGTAAAGCATTAGATTTATTGTCTCAAAACGGCTATATTCAGAAGATCCAAGGAAAAGGGTCTATGATAATTGATCGGAATAAATTTTCATTTCCTGTTTCCGGCATTGAAAGTTTTACAGAATTAGCGGGCAAATTAGAGTTAAACAGTCGGACTATTGTTCATTCTATTAAATACTTAGATCCGAATAATAAGTCGATGGAATTTTTAAAAACTGATCCACATGATCGGGTATGGAACGTAAACCGGATCCGGGCAATAGACGGCGAAAAGGTAATTTTAGATAAAGATTATTTTAATGATCAATATTTACCTTTACTAACAGAAGAAATTTGTCAAGGATCCATTTATAATTATATTGAAAATGAGTTAGGACTTGTCATTGGATTTGCACAAAAAGAAATTGTCGTGGAAAACCCAACGGATGAGGATCGTGAACTCCTCGATCTAGAAGGTTTTTCTAATGTGGTTGTCATCCGAAGCCAAGTCTATTTGGATGATGCTAATTTATTTCAATTTACCGAATCGAGGCACCGCCCGGATAAATTTCGATTTGTTGATTTTGCAAGACGAGTAAAAAATTAGCCACGGTGGGAGGATTCATATTGCAAAAAAATTGGTGGAAAGAAAGTGTTGTTTATCAGATTTATCCGCGTAGTTTCTTTGATAGCAACGGGGACGGGATCGGCGATATTAGAGGTATAATTAAAAAGCTAGATTACCTAGAAAAACTTGGAGTAGATGTTATTTGGCTTTCTCCTGTTTATGAATCACCAAATGATGACAATGGATATGATATATCCGACTATCAAAAAATTATGGATGAATTCGGAACAATGGACGACTTGGATGAATTAATTACTGACATCCATGCTCGTGGAATGAAAATCATTATGGATCTCGTTGTTAATCATACGTCTGACGAACATGAATGGTTCAAACAAGCAAGAAAATCTAAGAATAACCCATATCGAGATTATTATATTTGGCGACCTGGAAAGAATGGAAAAGAACCGAATAATTGGCGGTCCAACTTTGGGGGATCCGCATGGGAATATGATCCTGTGACGGATGAATATTATTTGCATTTATTTAGCAAAAAACAACCGGATTTAAACTGGGAAAATCCGAAACTGCGTAAAGAAATATACAAAATGATGACATGGTGGCTAGATAAAGGAATTGACGGTTTCCGTATGGACGTTATCAACTTTATTTCTAAAGCTCCAGGATTACCAGACGGAAAGGTTATGCCGGGAGAAATATATGCTTCCGGCAGCCAATATTATCGAAATGGTCCGCGTATTCATGAATTTTTGCAAGAAATGCACGAACAAGTACTGTCCAAGTATGATGTGATGACCGTTGGCGAAATGCCTGGTGTTGATGTAAAAGAAGCGAAAAAATATACAAATCCAGAAAGAAAAGAATTGAATATGGTGTTTACCTTTGAACATATGAGTCTTGATTCTGGACCATATGGCAAATGGGACTTAAAACCCCTTAGGCTTATTGATTTAAAGAAAAACCTTACCAAATGGCAAAATGGACTCAATGGAATCGGCTGGAACAGTTTGTATTGGAACAATCACGACCAACCGAGGATCGTTTCACGATTTGGAGATGACAAAGAATATCGGGTTGAATCTGCAAAAATGCTTGCGACATGTCTGCATATGCTACAGGGGACACCTTACATTTATCAAGGTGAGGAAATTGGCATGACGAATATCTGCTTTGATTCGATTGAGGATTATAGAGATATTGAAACTTTAAATTTTTACCGAGAAAAAGTGATCGAAGGTAATGAGGACCCGGAACAAGTGATGGAATCGATTTATGCAAAAAGTAGGGACAATGCCCGGACACCATTTCAGTGGAGCGATAAACCACAGGCAGGATTTACAACAGGAAAGCCGTGGATTCAGGTGAATCAAAATTATAACGAAATTAACGCAAACCAGGCAATCGAAGATCCGAATTCAATTTTCCATTATTATCGGAAATTAATTCAACTTAGAAAACAATACCCGATCATTATATATGGGGACTACCAGCTCCTACTACCGGAACACGAACAGGTTTTTGCTTATTTACGAACATATAAAGGTCAAAAATTGTTGGTGATTACAAATTTCAGCAAGGAAAACATTCCATTTAAATTTCCAGAGGATATTCCGTTTTACGCAAACGAGTTATTAATTAGCAACTATAAAATAGATGGGGATAATTTCCAAATATTTACACTCAAACCGTATGAAGCACGAGTATATCTAGGAGTATAGGACGTTAAATATATGATCCTTGCAAAGACACAAAGGTAAGACACATAAAATGAAAATAGTATGATATAGGAAAATTTAAATGTCTCCAGTTGTTATATGGAGACATTTAAATTTTCCATTTTAATTATTAATTCTACTTTATGAATATCTTGCTTTATATAAATGTTTTAGAAATAAGATATAGTCTCTTTTCTTCACTTGAAAAACTTAGTTTGTATACTAGACAAACAATAACCGTTTTGTTAAGCTATTGATGAAAGGGGTTTCACAATAAATCTATATAACAACTTTTCATTAATAGAAGTGATGGGATTACTTTACATATTTTTTTCTGATTATTCTGATGAGTATAACGATGATGTTTTTTAACCAATAACATACTTGGATATCGAAAGTTTGAGCGTTAGAAAGCAATCATGATAGGTGATAAAAAGAATTCAACAGTCATCATTTAGCTTATACCCTTTTTAAACGATCCTTCAATATGTAAATGTAGAAAATTTGAAGGAGTATTTATAGATTGTCTATATATTGGCTTGATTAAAATGAACTGCCAGGAGGTGTTTTATGAGAAATACAATAAAAAATCCGATATTGACAGGTTTTAATCCAGATCCGTCAATATTAAGGGTAGAAGATGATTATTATATTGCTGTATCTACTTTTGAATGGTATCCGGGTGTACAAATCTATCATTCAAAAGATTTAGTTAACTGGAAATTGATTGGTCAACCTTTAACTCGTACCTCTCAGTTAAATTTGATAGGAAATATTGATTCTGGGGGAGTATGGGCACCTTGTTTAAGTTATTCAGATGGGCTGTTCTATTTGGTATATACAGATGTGAAAACTAGAATGGGTGCTTTTAAAGATACTCACAATTATTTAGTTACCGCAGAAAATATTGAGGGTCCTTGGTCGGAACCGACATATTTGAACAGCAGTGGATTTGATCCGTCTCTATTTCACGATGATGATGGTAGGAAATGGCTAGTGAATATGCTTTGGGATTTTCGTAAGGGGCGTAATTCTTTCGCAGGGATTGTCATTCAAGAGTATTCTGTAGAAGGAAAGAAACTTATAGGTCCAAGAAAAAATATATTTAAAGGTTCGGAGCTGGGAGTCACTGAAGCTCCACATATCTATAAACGAAATGGATATTATTATTTAATGACTGCTGAAGGAGGGACTTGGTACACTCATGCTGTATCTGTAGCACGATCAAAGTCCATATTTGGTCCCTACGAACTAGACCCAACAAATCCAATATTGACCTCTAATCAGGAAGATATGAACGAATTACAAAAAGCAGGACATGGTAGCTTAGTAGAAACACAAGATGGGGAATGGTATTTGGCCCATTTATGTGCAAGACCGGTGGTGGATAAAAAGTGTATATTGGGTCGAGAAACAGCCCTGCAAAAGTGTTATTGGACAGAGGATGATTGGATTCGTGTAGTGGGAGGTCCAAATCCACAGAAAGAAGTCGAAGGTCCAAATCTTCCTTTATATCCATTTAAACAGGAAAGTAATTTTGATGACTTTAAGGAGAAACAGTTGAAGAAGTATTGGAACTCATTAAGAAGACCTTTTTCAGAAGACTGGGTTTCCTTAACTGAACGTCCAGGGTACCTGCGTGTAACCGGGGGCGAATCAATGCAATCAACACATCGTCAGAGTATGATAGCTCGAAGATTAGATAGTTTACAAGTTGAAGTAGAAACAGCATTAGAATTTGAACCAGAAAATTTTCAGCAAATGGCAGGACTTATTTTTTATTATGATACAGAAGATTATGTTTATCTTAGAGTGACACATGATGAAAATATAAATAAATGTTTGGGCATTATTGAAACGAAACATGGAAAGTATAATGAACTACTAAATGAAGATATCCCATTAGAATCTGGATTAATCAGATTAAAAGCAAAGCTTGATCATCAATGGTTACAATTTTATTATTCAACAGAAGATAACCGTTGGCAAAAGATTGGAAATCGAATCGACATAAGTCATCTTTCAGACGATGATTCACATTATATCCGCTTTACTGGAACATTTGTCGGTATGTGTGTACAAGATTTGAGTGGTCAAAAAATACCAGCATACTTTAAATACTTCGATTATCGAAAATAGTCATATAATTTCTAGATAAATAGAGTACTAGGATCTGTACTACTATAAGTTTGTTCTGCATTACTCTTTTTTTGAATTTTATTTCAGAAAATTTGATTTTGTGTAATTTGTGATAAATAAGTTATGAATAATAATATTTAAAATTATCGTATAAAACAGGGATAAAACTATGTTTCAGGAGGTAGTTTTAGAATGGGACGTGTTTATCATGTGGCAAAAACTGGTTCAGATTTAGGGAATGGAACAAAAGAGGCACCATTTTTAACAATAAATAAAGCTGCTTCTATTGCAGTGGCAGGTGATACAGTTATTGTCCATGAAGGTGTATATCGTGAATGGATAAAACCGAAAAATTCAGGCTTAAGTAATACTAGACGAATCACATATCAAGCAGCTGAAGGAGAAAAAGTAGTTATTAAAGGTTCCGAAAGAATTCAAAATTGGAGACATGTAGAAGGCAGTATTTGGAAAGTACAACTATCCAATAGTTTCTTTGGAGACTTCAATCCTTATAAAGAGGAAGTATATGGCGATTGGCTTTTATATAGTCCAGGTAAACACCTAGGTGAAGTATATTTAAATGGTATGTCTTTTTATGAGGTAAATAGTTTAGAGAAGTTACATAATCCAAGTGTAGTGAAAGAAGTATTAGATCATTGGACAAATAAAGTTGTTCCTGTAGATAATCCTGAGCAAACAAAATATGTATGGTTTTCACAAGTAGATGAGGAATTCACTACTATTTATGCAAACTTTCATGAGTATGATCCAAATAAAGAATTAGTAGAGATTAATGTACGTAAATGTTGTTTTTATCCAGAGCAGACAGGAATAAATTATATAACTATAAAAGGATTTGAAATGTGCCATGCTGCTACTCCTTGGTCTCCGCCGACAGCCGAACAACCTGGTTTAATCGGAGCTCATTGGAGTAAAGGTTGGATTATTGAAAATAATATTATCCATGACTCAAAGTGTAGTGCAATTAGTATTGGTAAAGAAATCACAACAGGTAATAATTATCGTACTAAAAGGAAAGATAAACCTGGTTATCAATACCAACTGGAATCTGTCTTCTCTGCAAAGAAAATAGGGTGGAGTAAAGAAAATATCGGTTCACATATAATTAGAAATAATATCATATATGATTGTGGCCAAAATGGAATTGTCGGACATCTTGGTTGTATATTTAGTAAAATTTATAATAATCATATTTATAATATTGGTATAAAAAGAGAATTTTATGGACATGAGATCGCTGGAATAAAATTGCATGCGGCAATTGACGTGCAAATTGTTAATAATCGAATCCATAATTGTAGCTTAGGTACCTGGTTAGACTGGCAAACTCAGGGAACTAGAGTAAGTAAGAACCTGTACTATAATAATAATCGGGATTTGTTTGTCGAAGTCAGTCATGGTCCGTATTTAGTTGATCATAATATTCTTGGCTCCGAATATGCAATAGATAATTTTGCACAAGGAGGAGCCTATATCAATAATTTAATCTGTGGCAAAATGGTGCACCGCAAAGTTTTAGAACGATCAACACCATACCATTTTCCACATAGTACGGATATAGCCGGCTGTGCTGTAGTATACGGAGGAGATGACCGTTTTAAAAACAATATTTTTGTCGGCAAAGATTCAGTTGAAATGGTCGGCACTGCACATTTTAATGGTTACACAAATTCATTAGAGGAATATATTGAGCAAGTTGAAAAGAGAGAACCCGGTGATTTAAATATATTTTTAGAAGTAGAACAGCCTGTATATATCAATCACAATATGTATTTAAATGGTGCTGTCTCATATGAAGATGAAAAAAATAAATTAGTGAAGAATGATTTTTCTCCAGAAATAAACATTCTGGAAAAAGAAGATGGTGTCTATCTTCATTGTAAACTTCCAGAGGAATTTGAAGAATTTCTAGGTGAAGTTCAAACGACGAAAACGTTAGGAAGAGTAAGAATTGTTGATATGGAATTTGAAAATCCAGATGGAAGTGAATTAATCTTAGATACTGATTATTTTGGAGAAAGAAAAACGAATCGACATGTCATAGGTCCTATAAACCAATTAAAAAAGGGAAATAACCAAGTGAAAGTTTGGATAAAAGAAAATGTGTAGCTTAGGTTTTAGCGATAATACGAAATGGTTCTAAACAATACTGTTTAGAACCATTTTTTTGAAAAGAGCACCCTATTTTAAGTGATTGTATTATTTTCAGATAAGGAAAGTTAATTCTAAATATATTGACAATTATGTATTATTATAATAAACTGAAGTTAGTTAGTACAGTGGCTAAACTAACTTTATTGAAAACGTTACCGTCCGTTTATCATTCTTTTTAAATGATTGAAGGGGGGACTTATATTAGTATTAGGAAATTTGTTTGTTATCCGAGTGGGTAGCAACACTGTTAAACAAACAAACTACAAAATCTAAATCGGGAAAATCGAAAACATGATATTTCTATGATTAGTAGATTGTTATGCAAAAATGTAGATTATAGCTGTAGTGGATCTTAATTATTCTGAATTATCTGTCATATTAACGATAACTAATAATTTTTTAAAAAACATGATCTTTCTTAAGTAACCTGGATATCGGATGTAGAAGTAATGGGGTTTAGTAAAACATGTATGACAAAATGTGATTATAAAGCTAGATTTTAAAAAAGAGAGGATGATGAAATTGAAAAGGTTACTTCTCCTTTTCATTGTGACATGTATAAGTCTGGTAGGCTGTCAAGGTTCAAATGAGTCTAAAGAACTCAATGCCACCAAGGGCCAAAAAGAACTTGAGCTTTGGCACTTTGACACTGGAGCAAGAATAGAAATATATAATGATGCTATAAAGCGCTTTGAAGAGAAACATCCAGGTGTGAAAGTAAACGTAGTACAGGTACCAAATGATGATTATAAGCAACGTTTAGTTGTTGCTATGTCAGGTGGCCAAGCACCAGATGTCTTTGCGAGTTGGGGCGGTGGATGGCTGGAAGAGTTTGTGAAATCAGGGCAAGTAAAAGATCTAACGAATGAAGATATTGAGTTTGATCGTTTTATAGAAACTGCCTTAGAAAACGCTACATATGACAATAAAATTTACGGACTCCCATTAGGTATATCGCCATATATTTTTTACTATAATAAAGAAATTTTTGAGAAATACGGGTTAGAAGTACCAGAAACCTATGATGATTTGCTAGAAATTGTTGATGTTTTAAAGGAAAATGACGTATATCCTATCGCGTTAGCAAACCAACCTAAATGGCCAGGTGCATTCTTTTTAATGTATTTTGTAGATCGATTAGGTGGAGAAGATGTATTTAAACAAGCTTATCGTCGAGAAGGAAAAGGTTTTGATGATGAAGTCTTTGTAAAAGCTGGTGAATATATTCAAGACCTTGTTAATAAAGGAGCCTTTAATCCAGGCTTTAATGGACTCCCTTATGATTCTGGCCAAGCAAGACAATTGATGTATACGGGACAAGCAGCTATGTTACTGCAAACAGGTGCTTTTGTTAATCATGTTCGTGAAGAATTTCCTGAGTTTGAAGAAAAAATGGGGGTATTTCAATTTCCTAAATTGGAAGAAGGAATTGGAGATCCAACAAATATGAGTGCTGGGGTTTCACCAACATGGTCTATCAAAGAAGATACGGAACATCCAGAACTTGCTGTAGAGTTGATTAAGGAATTAACAAGTGATGAGACTGCACAAGATTATGTTGATAGATCGGGTAATGTAGTTGCGATCAAAGGTGTGGAAGTTGAAGATGAGTATACAAGTATCTTTACAGAATGGATCAATAATGCAAATTCAATCCAATTTCCATATGACCAAACATTGCCACCAGAATTAGCTGAACTCCATAAAAATACAACTTTTGATTTATTTGGACTAACCATGACACCAGAAGAAGCTGCAAAGGCAATGGAAAAAAAAGCAAAGGAAATCCTAGATAAATGAACAAAGGCTAGTATACAAAACTAGCCTTTCTACTAATATATGATACTCTCTAGAAAAATAAAGGGGGGGCACAATGGATAGTAACAACAGTTCGCTTAAAATCGAAAATCGAAAAAAAAGAATGGCAATCTTATTATTCGTATTACCTGCACTCTTAGTTTATACAATTTTTATCATTTATCCTATACTTGCCACCTTCAATTATAGTTTATTTGAATGGAATGGTATTTCAAAAGAAAAAGTATTTATTGGCTTTGAAAATTTTAAAAATCTATTATCTGACAGCACTTTCTGGCTAGCATTGAAAAATAATGTATATCTCATTTTAGTATCTGTTTTTGTTCAAATACCATTAGGATTAATAATGGCATTGGTATTATTAAGTAAAATTAGAGGGAAAAAGATCCTAAACGTAATATACTTTTTACCGTTTTTAATGTCAGCAGTGGCTATTGGTCTTTTATGGACTTTGATGTATGATCCTGTGAATGGACCGATTAATAAATTTTTGGAGTTCTTTGGTATCGACTCAATCCATTGGTTAGCTTCAAATAAAACGGCAATTGTTGCTGTTTTGGTTGTAATTGTATGGCAATTCGCTCCGTTTTATATGATATTATTTAAGGCTGCAATGGTAGGAATTCCTGAAGAACTATATGAAGCTGCAGATATCGATGGGGCAAATGAAGCTCAGAAATTCTTTTATGTTACACTTCCATCATTAATGCCAACAATTGTAAGTTCATCTATTCTTGCTGTAGTAGGTTCTCTTAAAACATTTGATATGTTTTATATAATGCTAGGCGGAGGCTCCGGTAGTGCAACTGAAATATTAGGAACTTATATGTATAAACAAAGTTTCATTAATTTTAATATGGGGTATGGAAGTGCGATTGCATCAATGATGTTTATTCTTGCATTAATTAGTGTAATATTAATTTTAATTACTGACGGTCTAAGGCAAAGAAGGGAGTCTCTAAAATGAAATCTGTAACAAAGGTGATTAATAAATTTTTAATTTATATATTCGCTCTCATTTTAGTTATTTTTACAGGATATCCCTTTTTGTATATGGTTACCACTTCCTTTAAGTCGATGAATGACTTTTTTTTAAATCCTTTCTCCATTTCGTTGGATTCTATGACATTTGAACAGTATGTGTCAGTGTTTGAAAAAGGGCTTTTCAACTTTTTCCTGAACAGTATTTATGTAACGGTTGGTTCTGTTATATTAGTTGTTATTATATCTGCCCTTGCAAGCTATCCATTAAGTCGGTTGAATTTCAAATTAAATAGACCGCTATTTTTATTATTTATCGTTGGTATGATGATTCCAATTCATGCCACTTTAATACCAATATTTATCATGTCAAATAACTTTGATCTCTATGACTCATTATTAGCGTTAATCGGTCCATATGTTGCATTTGCTTTGCCAATTTCAATATTTATTTTTGTACAATTTATGAGAGAGATTCCTGTTGAGCTTGAAGAGGCTGCGAAATTAGACGGTGCTGGATATTGGAGGATTTTTATTAATGTCATATTTCCGAATGTTAAACCCGCCATTTCAACTGTTGTCATATACAACTTTGTTCATATTTGGAATGAATTTGTATTTGCTTTAGTATTAATCCAAAGTCAGGAAGAAATGACATTGCCACTAGGACTCCAAAAGTTTTATGGTGAATTCTCGGTTAATGTACCAGGTTTAATGGCAGCTTTAACGTTAGCTAGTTTACCAATAATTGCAGTATTTATTTTCTCTCAAGAAAGAGTAGTAAGAGGTTTAACGAGTGGTTCTGTAAAAGGTTAATAGATTATTGAATATTATAATTGAAAGTGATAAAAAGTGAAATTAATTGTTAAAAGGGAGCAGAGGAATTTTTAATTAAAGAATCAATTATTAAATAAAAGAAAACGCTGTTTTGAAGTATCTACCTAATCATAAAAAGAGAGGTAATCCTCCCTCTCTTTTTTTGTATGCTTGTGTGTAGCTTTGTCATTATATCTCTAGTTTTGATGAACATCCAATGCTTTTTTTATATTTTTAAAAGAACCTTTTCCGTATAAAAATACGCCACCTTTGAAAACTCTTGCTGTGACAAAGATTGTA
>SMEZ01000262.1_pt1 | contig 28681 bp, 26 predicted proteins | sample 2456351 | NCBI WGS metagenome assembly SMEZ01 (sample SAMN10132605, study PRJNA489261) | soil metagenome | isolation source: day120 antibiotic-loamy sand soil ammended with composted manure from dairy... | place: USA | collected 2015-04-01 | reverse complement strand
GTCCGACGGGACGCTGGCCCCGCAGTACGTCATCGAGCGTCTCGGCCAGCTCGTGGGTCCCGACGCCATCTACACGGCCGGGGTCGGACAGCATCAGATGTGGGCGGCGCAGTTCATCAAGTACGAGAAACCGGGGACGTGGATCAACTCCGGTGGCCTCGGCACGATGGGCTACGCGGTGCCGGCCGCGATGGGTGCGAAACTGGGGCGGCCCGACAAGCAGGTGTGGGCCATCGACGGCGACGGCTGCTTCCAGATGACCAACCAGGAACTGGCCACGTGCGCCATCGAGGGACTGCCGATCAAGGTGGCCGTCATCAACAACGGCAACCTCGGCATGGTGCGCCAGTGGCAGAACCTGTTCTACGCCGAGCGTTACTCGAACACCGACCTGGGCACCCACAAGCACCGCATCCCGGATTTCGCGTTGCTGGCCGAGGCGCTGGGCTGCGCGGGGCTGCGGTGTGAGACCAAGGACGAGGTCGACGACACCATCCGCAGGGCGATGGAGATCAACGACCGTCCCGTCGTGATCGATTTCGTCGTCGGTAAGGACGCACAGGTCTGGCCGATGGTGGCGGCGGGAACCAGCAACGACGAAATCATGGCCGCACGGGACATTCGGCCGCTGTTCGACGACGACGAGGTGTCGCAATGAGCCCCGAGGATCGAATGGACCGAACAGATCGAACGGATCGGACAACGGATCGGACATCGAGTACCGACGACCGGAGGGAGCACGCACGTCCATGACCCACCACACTCTGAGCGTTCTGGTGGAGAACGTCCCGGGCGTGCTCGCCAGGGTGTCCGGTCTGTTCTCCCGCCGTGGCTTCAACATCGAATCCCTCGCCGTCGGGCCCACGGAGAACCCCGAGGTGTCCCGGATGACGATCGTGGTCGCCGTCGAGGAACAACCACTCGAGCAGGTGACCAAGCAGCTCAACAAGCTGGTCAACGTCATCAAGATCGTGGAGCTCAGCCCAGCGCAGTCGGTGCAGCGTGAACTGCTGCTCGTGAAGGTGAGGGCCGACGCCACGGTGCGCAGTCAGGTGCTGGAGACCGTACAGCTCTTCCGCGCCAAGGTCGTCGACGTGTCACCGGAGGCGTTGACGATCGAAGCCACGGGCACCAGCGACAAGATCAACGCGTTGTTGCGGATGCTGGAGCCCTACGGCGTGCGTGAACTCGTGAAGTCGGGCATGGTCGCGGTGGGCAGGGGCGCCCGTTCCATCACGGCGACGGCGGCCCGCTGACGCCTCCCGCTCGCCCAATTTCAATCGAAAGGAAGTACCACCCCTCATGTCAGTCGAAATCTTCTACGACGCCGACGCCGACCTCGGCATCATCCAGGGTCGCAAGGTGGCCGTGATCGGATACGGCAGCCAGGGTCACGCGCACGCGCTGAGCCTGCGTGACTCCGGTGTCGACGTCCGCATCGGGCTTCCGGAGGGGTCGAAGTCGCGGGCCAAGGCCGAGGAGGAGGGCCTGCGCGTCCTCACGACCGCTGAGGCCGCCGCCGAGGCCGACCTCATCATGATCCTCGCCCCGGACACCAAGCAGCGTGCCATCTACGAACAGGACATCGCGCCGAACCTCAAGGACGGCGACGCCCTGTTCTTCGGGCACGGCTTCAACATCCGCTACGGCCTCATCAAGCCGCCCGCCAATGTGGACGTCGCGATGGTCGCCCCCAAGGGGCCGGGCCACTTGGTCCGCCGGCAGTTCGTCGACGGCAAGGGCGTGCCGTGCCTGATCGCGGTGGAGCAGGACGCAAGCGGTAACGCCCAGGCGCTGGCCCTGTCGTACGCCGCGGCCATCGGCGGTGCCCGTGCCGGTGTCATCAAGACCACATTCGCCGAGGAGACCGAGACGGACCTGTTCGGCGAGCAGGCGGTGCTCTGCGGTGGGGCCTCGGCGCTCGTGCAGGCCGGTTTCGAGGTGCTGACCGAGGCGGGTTACGCGCCGGAGATCGCGTACTTCGAGGTGCTCCACGAACTGAAGCTGATCGTGGACCTCATGTACGAGGGCGGTATCGCGCGTATGCGGTACTCGATTTCCGACACCGCCGAGTACGGTGACCTCACGCGTGGTCCGCGGGTGATCACGTCCGAGGTCAAGGAAAACATGAAGGCGATTCTGCGAGAGATCCAGGACGGCACTTTCGCCAACGAATGGGTCCGCGAGGACGAACAGGGTCGCCCGAACTTCACCAAACTGCAGGAAACGGGTGAGAAGCACCCGATCGAGGAAACCGGCCGCAAGCTGCGTGGCCTGATGTCCTGGGTGGACCGGCCGATCACCGAGACCGCCTGATCAGGCCGTACGTCGCTCGTACACCGTTCCCGGGGGCCCGAGTGGCCCCCGGGTTTTCCTCTGGTCGTCGATTGTTCGGAAAGGGCGGGAATGTCCTACTGTGGCCCCCTATGAGGAATGACCGCCACGGTATCGACGACAAATCCTCCGTTCGCGGGGGACTCGACCTTTCCTCCGCGAGCTGGCGACGACTTCCCGGCTCCTCCGGGGATTGCGGAAACGAATCCGGTGGTCCGGTGGAGTACGCGTTCGTCACCCATGGCAACGCCACTTATGCCGTGTTGCGGCAGAGTCTCGAATCCGACGGCACGGTGTTGGTCTTCACACCGTCCGAGTGGGACGCCTTCCTGCTCGGTGTCAGGGACGGGGAGTTCGACCGTCCCCGTTGAGAACGTCCGGGGCGGGCCGCACGGGCTCGCGATGTGTGCGCGAGAACCGTCCCGGCGTCGACCTGACCGCGTTCGTCTTCCTTCGTGGATGTATTGCGATCCGGGGGCTTTTCGGGTCTAGACTTCGAAACCCGAGGACACAGTGTCGTGGCCTGCCAATGAGCGCGTCTGCAATGGCCCCAATCTCTGAGACGAAAGGCGCATCGTGAGCAATCCCAGCCAGCCCGTCGTTCTCCTCGCCGAGAAACTCGCCCCTTCCGCAGTCGACGTGTTCGGTGACGAGGTCGAGATCCGGCATGTGGACGGAACGGACCGCCCTGCGCTGTTGCAAGCGGTGAAGGAGGCCGACGCGCTCCTGGTGCGATCCGCCACGAAGGTCGACAAGGAGGTCCTGGCCGAGGCCACGAAGCTCAAGGTCGTCGCGCGTGCGGGTGTCGGTCTCGACAACGTCGACGTGGCCGAGGCGACCGAACGCGGGGTGCTCGTGGTGAACGCCCCGACCTCCAACATCGTGTCGGCCGCCGAGCACGCCATCGCGCTGTTGCTGGCGGTGGCCCGCAACATCCCGGCCGCCGATCAGAGCCTGCGAAGCGGTGAGTGGAAGCGCAGCGCGTTCACGGGTGTGGAACTGTCCGGAAAGACGGTCGGCGTGGTGGGCTTCGGCAAGATCGGCCAGCTCGTCGCCTCCCGGCTCGCCTCGTTCGGCACGAAACTCCTCGCCTACGACCCGTATGTCTCGGCCGCGCGGGCCGCTCAGTTGGGTGCCGAGCTGGTGTCGTTGGACGAGCTGTTGGAGCGTGCCGACATCATCACGATCCACCTGCCGAAGACACCGGAGACCCAAGGGATCATCGGTGCCACGGCGCTGTCGAAGGTCAAGCCCGGCGTGCTCATCGTCAACGCCGCTCGCGGTGGGCTCGTCGACGAGAACGCCCTCGCGGAGGCGTTGCGGGAAGGCCGTGTGGCGGGCGCGGGCATCGACGTGTTCATCGAGGAGCCCACGACATCGAGCCCGTTGTTCGAACTGCCCAACGTCGTCGTCACCCCGCACCTGGGTGCCTCCACGCGAGAGGCACAGGACCGAGCGGGCACCGATGTGGCGCGTTCGGTGTTGTTGGCGTTGCGCGGTGACTTCGTTCCCGACGCCGTCAACGTCACCGGTGGGGCCGTCAGCGAAGAGGTGCGGCCGTACCTGGGGCTCACCCAGAAACTCGGCACGGTGCTCTCCGCGTTCAGCGCCAAGGCCCCGTCGTCGGTGTCCGTGATCGCCAGCGGCGAACTGGCCAGTGAGGACGTCAGCGTGCTCCAGCTCGCCGCGTTGCGGGGGGTGTTCTCGAGTGTCGTCGAGGACCAGGTCACGTTCGTCAACGCGCCGCGGCTGGCCGAGGAGCTCGGTGTGCAGGTGAGCGTGTCGACCCAGCCGGAGAGCACCAACTACCGCAGCCAGGTCACCGTGCGCACCGTGCACGCCGACGGCAGTTCGTACTCGGTGTCGGGAGCGGTGACGGGTAAGGACGACGTGCACAAGCTGATCGAGGTCAACGGTCGGCACTTCGACATCCGCGCTGAAGGCCACATGCTGCTGCTGGAGTACCCGGACCGTCCGGGCATCATGGGCCGGGTCGGCACGTTGCTCGGTGAGGCGGGCATCAACATCGAGGCGGCGCAGATCAGCCAGACCACCAACCGTGCCGACGCGGTGATGCTGCTGCGTGTCGACCGCGCCGTGAACGCCCACATGCTCGACCCCATCGGCGCCACCGTCGACGCGAAGATGATCCGCGCGGTCAACTTCGACTGATTCTCCGGATCGGGGAACCGGCCGCTCCAAAGCCTCGTCGTAACCGTCGTCCATGTCGGTGCGGGACCCGGTTGGTCCCGCACCGACGGTTCTGATGAGGCACTGGGGTCGGTGTATGGGATTCGAGGTTGTCACCAAGTCCTTGCGGAATGCCGCGGACGCGGCCGAGGAGGCCGCGGATCAGCTTCGCAAGGTGGATCTCGGCGTCGTGGGAGACCTCGCGCAGGCGCTGCCCGGAGCGAAGGCCGCGGGCAGCGCCAAGAAGGTGGCGACGCAGTGGGACGACGATAAATCAACCTGGTCCACGTCCATGGACGGCTACGCGGAGAAACTGACGGCGGCAGCCGACGCCTACGACAAGAACGACCAGGACGCCGGTGGCACCCTCGGGGGTGGCAACTGATGGTGTCCTGGAACGATGTCGAGGAGTGGGACGCCGACGGCGTCGCTGCGGTCGGTGACGCGCTCGTGAAGGCCCGCAACGCGATCGTCGAGCTGGAGGACGAGCTCACCGACTCCGCTTCTCCGGAGGAATGGACCGGGCCGAGCGCGGAGTCCGCGCGGCAGAACCTGGCCAAGTACCGGCAGGACCTGGAGACCCTTGTCACCGAGGTGGCGGCGATGGTCGCGACGGTCGACACGGTCGAGGACGCGGTCCGGCAACTCCGTCGGGACATCGACGAGGCGAAGGGACTGGCGGCGACCCACGGTTTCCGGATCGACGACGGAAGGATCGTCGAACCGGAGGGGGAGGCCGGGGCCGATACGGCGTCCGTCAAGTCGGACCTCGTCGAGCGGGTGGATTCCATCCTCGCCAAGGCGAAGGAAGTGGACACCGACCTCGCCACGATGTTGGACAAGGTCCTCGCCGACAAGATCAGCGATGAGGGCGCGACCACGCTCGCCCAGGCCGCCGAGGTGGGGGAGGAGCGTGTTCGACTCGACCGGATCCTGGAGGACTACCAGGTCGATCCGGACCCGGACGGGCTGGTCAACTTCTTCGGCAAGACGATCACGAAGTCGGAGGCCGAGTTGCTCGACGACATCGGCCTGCTCGGGATCAAGGACATGTACGACATCCAGAACAAGGCTTTCGAAACCGCGGAGGAACGGTTCGAGGGACAGGACTCCAACGACAGCCATCAAGATGCGTTCCGGCATGCGTGCGGTTGCCGGGCAACCCCGCCGATCGGGAGGCCATGGACCTCTACAACAACGAGGTGGGTCGCAAGATCGCGGTGGATAACCCGGACGCCGACCCGAAGAAGTTGGCGGATCTCGTCGAGCAGGCGGTGAAGGACGGCCGCATGGTGGTGATCGACGAGAACGGTGAGCTCGCCTACAGCGATGACGTCGCTGAGGGGAAGACCGGGAGAGCCGATGATCCGGCGCCGGAAAAGGAAGGCGGCGACGTCGCTGGCTCGCACACCAGCGGGGGCTCTGGTGACAACAGTGGCGACTACGACTGGGGTAGCTGAGTGAAGCGTGCGATCACGGCGCTGTTCGTGCTGTTCCTGATCGTGTGCGCCGGATGTGGCATGGGAGGAGTATCGGTGGAACACGACGAGGAACTGCAGGACAGGTTGAGGGAACTCAGCGCGGCAGGTGCGTCGGCGTCGCTGGCCGAGCTGACCGAGGGCGGCTGGGACACCGTGTACGTGTTCAGTGAGGGCGCGTCCGCCGAGCGGATCGAACGTGAGGTCGGTCAGGCCGTACTCAGCTCGGAGTACTACTACGACGCGGGTAATCTGCTCGTCTTCGCTCGGGACGGGGAGGTGGTCCGTGCCGTCACCGTGCTTCCCGACCTGTTGGCCACGGGCGGACAGTCGCGGTGGAGCCACGACGTCCGGCTGGAGCCACAGGGGAAGCGGACACCTGCCGTGCTCCGGTTGGTCGAGCCCGCGCCGTAGTCGGGTTCCACTATGGATCGAGCTCGCGGACGCGTGGTGAACCGCACCTCTTTCGAATGCCGTTTCCCTCGGCCCATATGACACGATTGAGTGACGAGATGTCGCCCTGACTGCAGCATACGGGTGGTCGTGCTTCGACGTCCTATCCACGAACGGTAACCTGCCGTCGCTGGAGTTCGATCGCGGATGGGCTTCCGGAGCGCCGGGTGCCTGACTGACGGAGGTGTGTGGATGCGGCTCGCTGTGATCCCCGGTGACGGGATCGGGCCCGAGGTCGTGACCGAGGCGCTGAAGGTGCTGACCGAGGTCGTGCCGAATGCCGAGATCACCAAGTACGACCTCGGCGCATCTCGCTGGCATGCCACAGGCGAATTGCTGCCCGAGTCGGTGTTGAATGAACTCCGCCAGCACGATGCCATCCTGCTTGGCGCCGTCGGTGATCCGAGTGTGCCCAGCGGCATCCTGGAGCGCGGTCTGCTGCTGCGTCTGCGCTTCGAGCTCGATCACCATGTCAACCTTCGTCCGGGCCGGCTCTATCCGGGCGTGCGCAGCCCGCTCGCCGCGCCGGGGGAAGTGGACATGGTCGTGGTGCGGGAGGGCACCGAGGGGCCGTACGCGGGTAACGGCGGCCTGCTGCGCAAGGACACCGAGCAGGAGATCGCCACCGAGGTCAGTGTCAACACGGCGTTCGGTATCCGGCGTGTGGTGGCCGACGCCTTCGCCCGTGCCGAACGGCGTCCGCGCAAGCATCTCACCCTGGTGCACAAGACGAACGTCCTCGAACACGCTGGTTCGCTGTGGTCGCGGATCGTGGAAGAGGAGTCGCTGAAGCACCCCGACGTGACCGTGGCGTACTCGCACGTGGACGCCGCCACGATCCACCTCGTCACCGACCCCGGTCGCTTCGACGTCATCGTCACCGACAACCTGTTCGGCGACATCATCACCGATCTCGTCGCCGCGGTGACCGGTGGTATCGGGCTGGCGGCGAGCGGCAACCTCGACATCACGCGCCGCAACCCGAGCATGTTCGAGCCCGTGCACGGCAGCGCCCCCGACATCGCGGGGCAGAACCTCGCCGACCCCACGGCGGCCGTGCTGTCCGTCGCGCTGCTGCTCGATCACCTCGGGGAGAAGGAGGCCGCGCGTCGTATCGAGGCGTCGGTGGCGTTCGACCTCGCTACCCGGGATCAGAACTCGCCGGGCAGCACGCAGGCGATCGGCGACCGGCTGGCCGCGTTGGTCTCCTCGAACACCCGTCAGACGAGCTGAACCGTCGCATCGGAGGCCGTGCCCACCGTTTTCGGGCGCGGTCTCCAGGGGTAACCGGCGCCTATGCGCACCTGGCTGAGGAAGTTGTTGGGGCGTCGGGAGCCTGTCTCGTCCAGCGCGCCGGAGGCCGATGCCGCCGACGATCCCGCCGTGTCGAGGACGCGTGCCACAGGCGGCAGGCACGGCGACGAACGCAGCGACAATCCGTCGTCCACCGGCCCCGGACACAGCGGTACGTTCGTCGGTCGGGTCGAAGGCCAGGACCTGGGTTACGCCGAGGAGACCGGGGCGGAACGGCGCAGCCAAGACGGTAAGGACTGACGCCGTACTCGTTACGAGTCGTCCTCGGTGCGGTCCGGACGTGGCGCCGCGCGGTAGTGATATCCGCAGAGTTCGGTGAAGCCGGCCCGCGCGTAGAGGTGACATGCCGCGACGTTGTCCCGCTCCACCTGGAGATACAGGTGATCGGCGTGCCGGGCGGCGGCCCAGTGAGCCAGCGCGGCGACCACCGCGCGGGCCGCGCCCCTACCCCGGGCCTTCGGAAGTGTCGCGATCCCGAACAACCCCGCCCAGCCCGTGTCGGCGACGGCTCGGCCCACCGCCACCACGACGCCGTCGAGCACCGCGCGGGCGAACCCGCAAGGCTGTGTCACACGCTCCAGCAGCGCCCACTCGGTTCGGGGATCACCACCGTGTACGGCGTGCCAGGTGTCGAACCACGCCCGTGTCGGCCGCTCGTCCACCGCCACCCACGGTGGAGGCGGGCCGAGGCGGTCGACGACGTGCGCGGTGCCGGCCGTTTGCAACGACATCGGGCTCTGCTCGTCGTAACCACGTTCGGCGAGCAGGGAGTCGAGCGAGTCGGGACACGCTCCCGGAGTGATCTGGAACCGGGTGGGCACGCCCCGGCGGGCGTAGAAGTCCTCCGCTTGTTCGATCCGATACGTCAACCGCTCGCCCGAGGCGTCCGCGTGGGGGAGCACCGACCGCACCCACCACGCCGCTCCGACGGCGTCGCGCAGCCACCAACCGGCCACGTGTCGCACGGTTTCGGCGGGCACCGCTCGGGCCGTTCTTTCCTGAAGCAGACGCGCCAGTTCGGGCAATGACGGGCTCCTCACCGAGTGGACTCACGGCAGTGGCGGAGAGTGTCTGTGGCAGGATGACGGACGTGACCACCCAAGGCCAGTACCCGACGCGCAGACCTCTCGCGTGCCGCGAGGGGTCTTTTTTGTTGGTCCGTTCATCGTCACAAGGAGACACCGTGAGTCGCACGGAACCTGCAGGTACCCCGCTTGGCGATCGATTCCACCTGTACGACACGACGCTGCGTGACGGCGCCCAGCGCGAGGGTATCTCGTATTCCATCGCCGACAAGTTCGCCGTGGCCCGGCTGCTGGACGATCTCGGTGTCGGGTTCATCGAAGGCGGTTGGCCGGGTGCGATGCCGAAGGACACCGAATTCTTCGCGCGTGCGGCAGCGGGGGAGCTGACGTTGCGACACGCGGTGTTGGTGGCCTTCGGCTCCACCCGGCGTGCCGGTTTGTCCGTCACCGAGGACCCCCAGGTGCGGGCCCTGCTGGATTCGCAGGCGCCGGTGGTGACGTTGGTGGCGAAGTCGGACGTGCGGCACATCGAGCGGGCGTTGCGCGTGGATGTCGACGAGGCCTGCGCGATGGTGCGGGACACCGTGTCGTTCCTCGTGTCGGAGGGGCGGCGGGTCTTCGTGGACGCCGAGCACTTCTTCGACGGCTACGCCCACGATCCGGACACGGCGTTGCGGGTGATCGACGCGGCGGGACAGGCGGGCGCCGACGTGGTGGTGTTGTGCGACACCAACGGTGGCCAGCTTCCGCTGGGGATCGCGGAAACCGTGCGCGAAGTGGCCGACCGCACGGGACTGCGGCTCGGTATCCACTGCCAGGACGACACGGGCTGCGCGGTGGCCAACAGCATCGCGGCCGTGCAGGCGGGGGCGACGCACGTGCAGTGCACCGCCAACGGCTACGGCGAGCGCGCGGGGAACGCGGACCTGTTCGTGGTGGCCGGAAACCTCGTGGCCAAACTCGGGATGCCGGTACTGCCGGAAGGACGCGCCGCCGAACTGACTCGCACCGCGCACGCGCTCGCCGAGATCGCCAACATCGCCCCCGACACCCATCAGGCCTATGTGGGAGCGTCCGCTTTCGCGCACAAGGCGGGACTGCACGCGAGCGCCATCAAGGTCGATCCGTTGCTGTACAACCACATCGATCCGGCCGTGGTGGGCAACGACATGCGGGTGTTGGTCACCGAGATGGCGGGCCGGGCGAGTCTGGAACTCAAGGGCGCACAACTGGGAGTGGACCTCGCGGACAAACCCGAGGCGGCTTCCAGCGCGTTGAAGAAGGTGAAGGCGCTGGAGGCCGAAGGGTGGTCGTTCGAGGCCGCGGACGCCTCGTTGGAACTGTTGCTCCGCGCCGAGGCCGACGACGTACCCGTCGAGGCGCCGTTCCGACTGGAGTCCTATCGCGTGGTGCTCGAACACCGGGTCGACGGAGAGGTCGTGTCGGAGGCGACGGTCAAGGTGCACGTCGGCGGGGAGCGGGTGATCGCGACGGCTGAGGGCAACGGCCCGGTGCACGCGCTCGATGCCGCGTTGCGTCAGGCCCTGCGGGGGCACCTGTCCTGGTTGGACAGCGTGGAGTTGGCCGATTACAAGGTGCGTATCCTCGCCGGCAAACCGGGGACCGACGCCGTGACGCGCGTGCTCGTGGAATCCAGCGACGGTGAGCGCACGTGGACCACCGTGGGGGTCCACGCGAACATCGTCGAGGCGAGCTGGATGGCCTTGTGCGATGCGTTGGTGCACAAATCGCTGCGGATGCGGGACGCGAACGACGCGGACACGGCTACGCAGGTTGCGGACACGGCTGCACAGGTTGCGGACACGACTGCGCAGGCTGCGGACACGGCTGCACAGGTCGCGCGGGGCGCGGACGCCTCGGCGTCACGTTAGGATGGTGCCGTGCGTTTGGCTCGAATCGCTCATCCTGATGGCGTCGCATTCGGCTCGATCGAGGCCGAGGGGGACAACGACGACGCGGCACAGGTTCTTGAGATCGCCGACCATCCGTTCGGGAAGCCGAATTACACGGGCAGGCGGTGGCCGCTGTCCGACGTCCGGCTCCTGGCGCCCATCCTGCCGACGAAGGTGATCGCGGTGGGTCGGAACTACGCCAAGCACGCCGAGGAGTTCGGCAACGAGGTTCCGGCCGAGCCGATGATCTTCCTCAAGCCGTCGACGAGTGTCATCGGCCCGAACGCGCCCATCAAACTGCCGCCCGCCTCGTCGCGTGTGGATTTCGAGGGCGAGCTCGCCGTGGTGATCGGCCAGCCGATCAAGAACATCCCCGTCGACCGGGCTCAGGCCGCCATCCTCGGCTACACCATCGCCAATGACGTCAGCGCACGCGATCTGCAGCAGACCGACGGGCAGTGGGGCCGGGCCAAGGGCTTCGACACGTTCTGTCCGCTCGGCCCGTGGATCTCCACGGATGTGGACCCGGCCGACCTCACGTTGACCACCGAGGTGGACGGCGTGGTGAAACAGGACGCCCGGACCTCGGAGATGGTGCACAAGGTCGCCGATCTCGTCGCCTTCGTGTCGTCGGTGATGACACTGCTGCCGGGGGACGTGATCCTCACCGGTACGCCGGAGGGCGTCGGTCCCATCGAGGCCGGGCAGCAGGTCTCGGTCACCATCGAGGGCATCGGCACGCTCACGAACCCGGTCCAAGCGGCCTGAGGTCGTCTCCCGACCTCAGGCCGCGGGTGGCCTCCGCGCGAACGCGGGCGCCCGCTCCGGGCGGGGCCCCACTCCGAGCAGGTAGGCCGGGACGAACGAGAGCCACGGCGCTCGCCGCAGCAGCGTCAGCATCGGCTTCGGCGGGCCCGACCTCCTGCCCTCCACGACGGGCGCGACGACCAGGTGGTGCAACGCGCGTTGCAGTCCTTGGATGACAAGAGTCGGCATGAGCCGTCTGCGACGCACCAAGGCCAGCGTCTCCGGGCTGACCCTCCCCTGCCGTAGCGGTTCGGCCAGGGTCCGAGCGGCGGCGACGGCGTCCTGCACGGCGAGGTTGATGCCCACCCCGCCGATCGGGGACATGGCGTGGGCCGCGTCGCCGATGCACAGCAACCCGTCGGTGTGCCACCGGTGCAGGCGGTTGAGCCGGACGTCCAGGTGTTTGATCTGGTCCATCGTGGTCAGCTCGTCGACCCGGTCGGCCAGTTCGGGTAGTGCCGCGGCGATGTCCTCGCGTAGCGCGGCGATGCCACGCCGCCGAAGCTGGGGGTCGAGTCCCTTCTTCGCCACCAAGGCGATCTGGAAGTAGTCACGGCGGGGAATGACGACGAAGAACTGGCCGGCCCGCATGGTCGGGGTGAGCTCCTGCGGCCCTGTCCCGGGTTTCCGGCTCAGTCGGAACCACCAGACGTCGATGGGTACGGGTGTCTCCCGGGGGCGCAATCCGGCTTGGGCGCGGGCCAACGACCAGCGGCCGTCACAGGCCACCGTCACGTCGGCCAACAGCGTGTGGGTGTCGCCGTCCTCGGTGCGGTAACGCACGCCCCGAACGCGTCCACCGTCCCGCACGAGTTCGGTGACCTCGGACCGCATGCGTAGCGAGAAGGTCGGCTCCTCCGCGGCGGCGGAGGCGAGGAGGTTGAGGAAATCCCATTGCGGGGTAATGGCGATGTAGGGATACGGATATCGGATTCGCCGCAGGCGGTTCAGGTCGCCGACCACGACGCGCTCGCCATCACCGTACGGGAAGGCGATCTCCGTCAGTGCGGTGTGCGGCAGGCGTGCGAACCGTTCTCCGAGACCGAGGTCGTCGAGCAAGCGGAGGGTCGAAGGGTGCACGGTGTCGCCCCGGAAGTCCCGGAGGAAGTCGGCGTGTTTCTCCAGCACCGTCACGTCGACACCGGCTCTGGCTAGCAGGAGTCCGAGAACCATGCCGGCGGGTCCGCCACCGATCACGGCGCATGTCGTGCGTTCGGTCGTCGCCACACCGCCACCCCTATTTCATCGTTTGTTGAATAATTCCACCGTGCACGGAGTCGCGGCTTACGTCAAGGGAGATACGCTGACACTGCTATGAGTGAGACGAAGGCTGTACGCGCCCGCTTCTGTCCGTCACCCACCGGGACCCCGCACGTGGGGCTGATCCGCACGGCCCTGTTCAACTGGGCTTTCGCGCGCCACCACGGTGGTTCCCTCGTGTTCCGCATCGAGGACACCGACGCCGCTCGGGACAGTGAGGAGTCCTACGAGGCGCTGCTCGACGCGCTGCGGTGGTTGGGGCTCGACTGGGACGAAGGCCCCGAGGTCGGGGGTGACTACGGTCCGTACCGGCAAAGTCAGCGAGGCGACATCTACAACGACGTCGCTCGCAAGCTGTTGGAGGCGGGTGAGCTGTACGAGGCCTTCTCCACCAACGAGGAGGTCGAGCAGCGCCGCCGCGAGGCAGGCCAGGACCCCAAGCTCGGCTACGACAACTTCGACCGCGACCTCACCGAGGAGCAGAAGGAGCGCTACCGCGCCGAAGGCCGGTCGCCGGTGCTGCGCCTGCGGATGCCCGATGAGGACATCACATGGCACGACCTCGTGCGCGGTGAGATCACCTTCAAGGCGGGCACCATTCCCGACCCCGTGCTCGTGCGGGCCAACGGGCAGCCGCTCTACACGCTCACCAACCCGGTCGACGACGCGCTCATGCGCATCACCCACGTGCTGCGCGGCGAGGATCTGCTGCCGTCGACCCCGCGTCAGATCGCGCTGTACCGGGCCATGCAGCGTGTCGGCATCACCGACTTCACCCCCGAGTTCGGGCACCTGCCCTACGTCATGGGGGACGGCAACAAGAAGCTGTCCAAACGCGACCCGAAGTCGAACCTGTTCAACTACCGCGAACAGGGCTTCATCCGAGAAGGACTGCTCAACTACCTCGCCCTGCTCGGTTGGTCGATCGCCGACGACCGTGACGTCTTCACCGTCGACGAGCTCGTCGAGGCCTTCGACATCACCAAGGTCAGTGCCAACCCGGCGCGATTCGACCCCAAGAAGGCCGAGGCCATCAACGGCACGCACGTACGGGCCTTGCCGGTGGAGGACTTCGTCCGGCGTACCGTGCCCTATCTGAGCGCGGCGGGGGTGTTGCCCGAGCAGCCCAGCGACGAGCAGCTCGAGAAGTTCCGCGCCATCGCGCCGTTGGTGCAGGAACGCGTCACGGTGTTGTCCGACGCCGTCGACCTGGTGCGGTTCCTGTTCGTCGACGAGGAGACCTTCGCGCCGGAGGAGGCCGCCGCGGCCAAGGCGCTCGGTCCCGATTCCGAACCCGTGCTGCGGGCCGCCGTCGACGCGCTGGAGGCGCTCGACGAATGGCGCACCGAGGCCATCGAAGCGGCGTTGAAGGAGGCTCTCGTCGAGAAGCTCGGACTCAAGCCTCGCAAGGCGTTCGCGCCTGTTCGCGTCGCTGTGACCGGGCGCACGGTGTCCCCGCCGTTGTACGAGTCGATGGAGCTGCTCGGCCGAGAGATTTCACTCGGGCGGTTGCGTCGCGCGCTGTCGGGCCACTGAGCGTAGACAACCTGGACCGAAACAGAGGCGCTTTTATCACCTACTCAGCAGAGTTGGTGACGCGAAATCTGCCCTAGCCTCGCGGGGTGGCTTCTGCGCTTGGCTTTCCATCGGGCTCGCACACTGTTTCCGATTTCGACGGTGCTCCGCCTTGGGCACCGCCCGAACTACGGTTGGTGTGCCTCGACATCGACGACACCCTCATCGATTTCACGTCGGCCGGCCGGAGATCCCTTGAGGACCTCATCGGCCGCGCCGACATGTGGCCGTTGTGGGAACGCATCACGGACGATCACGTCGCGCGCGTCGTGTCCGGTGAACTTCCTTACGCCGACATGCACACCGTCCGCACGCGGGCTTTCCTCGCCGAGCTCGGCGTGGACATCGACATGGCGGTGGCCGGCGAAGTCGAAGCGCGCCGTAAGGAAGTGTTGCGTCGGTCGTGGCGATTGTTCGAGGACGTGTTGCCGTGTCTGGAATGGCTCGCCACGGCGGGCGTGAAGCTCGCCGCTGTGACCAATGCCTCAGGTGAGCATCAGCGCGACAAACTCGCCCGCCTGGGACTCAGCGAATTCTTCGACCACGTCGCCATCGCCGGTGAGATGGGGGTGGCCAAACCCGATCCTGTGATGTTCCACAAAGTGTGCTGTGCGCTGGGCTGTGAGCCCGCCAACGCCGTACACGTCGGCGACAAGCTCACCACCGACGCCGTGGGGGCCCGAGACGCCGGGCTCGGGGGTGTCTGGCTCGATCGGCGTGGTTCCGCCGGTGTCGATGTCGAGGTGCCGCCCGGCGTGCATGTCTTTGTAGGGGCATGTTCTAGTATTTCTTTCCAGCGGCACCGATCCGGAGAGATTCGGTGAGGTGCCCGATGGGGTATGGTGTAATTGGCAGCACAACTGATTCTGGTTCAGTTAGTCTAGGTTCGAGTCCTGGTACCCCAGCGGGAAGCGAAATCCGAACTGGTAGAGTTCCTTCGCGGACCACAGGCCCCCGTCGTCTAGCGGCCTAGGACGCCGGCCTCTCACGCCGGTAGCGTGGGTTCGAATCCCATCGGGGGTACAAGAAAGGGCCCTCCCCGCGGAAACGCGGGGAGGGCCCTTCTCGTTTGCCCCTCATCGCCTCATTCGTTGCCTCATCGCGTCGTTGCCGGTGCCCTGGCCGTCTCCTCGGGTCCGTGTGCCCCGGTGGCGTCCTTGCGGCCCCGGGCGTCCTGTGTCGCCCTGTGGGTTCGGCCAGGACGCCCGGAGGGCTGTCGATGCCTCATTCCCCTCGTCGAACCCTTCGCGGCGTTCTCGTGCGGATCGCGGGCCCATACGGAAGGTTCCGCGGGAGGCGAGGCCTTGGACGGTCCTCGGCCTCGCTTCGCTCACCCGCCACTGTGCGCTTCGTTCCACACGGACCGTCGTGCTCGGCCGTGTTCGATATCTCGGGCCCTCTGCGCAGCTTCCGTGCAGCCCGGTGGGGTCCTGGACGGGCCTTCGTGGCGCGGGACGTTACAGGCGTTCCTGAAGAGCGCTGGCCGCTTGGAGCAGATCGCTGGCCCACTTCGCTCCCGGGCGGCGGCCGATGCGGTCCACCGGACCCGACACCGACACCGCGGCGATCACGTTGCCCGCGCTGTCACGGACCGGTGCCGACACGCTCGCCACGCCCGGTTCCCGCTCCGCCACGCTCTGCGCCCAGCCACGGCGGCGTACCTCAAGCAACGTTCGCTCGCCGAACACGGCGTCGGCGAGGATCGCTTGTCGTGTATGCGCATCCGCCCAGGCGGCCAGGACTTTCGCGCCCGAGCCGGCCGTCATCGGCAGCCGTGCCCCCACGGGCACCGTGTCGCGCAGTCCGCTCGGCGGTTCCGCCACCGCCACACACACCCGCACGATGCCGTCGCGGCGGTACAACTGCACGCTCTCGCCGGTCAGATCCCGCAATTTCGGTAGCACCACGCTGGCGGCGTCGAGCAGCGGGTCCACCGTGCCGCCCGCCAGTTCCGCCAGCGCGGGTCCCGGGTGCCATCGACCGTCCGGGCCCCGCCGCAGCATTCGGTGCACCTCAAGACCCACCGCGAGCCGATGTGCCGTCGCACGCGGAAGTCCCGTTCGCGTGCACAACTCCGCCAGTCCGCACGGTTGTTCCGCGACCGCGTGCAACACGGACATGGCCTTGTCCAGTACGCCGATTCCGCTCTGCTGGGTCTGTGAGTCAGTGCTGTTGCTAGTATCGGGTTGTCCCACAAAGCGATACTATAATCTCGCGATTTGGGATAGTCCATGTTTCCCGAAGTGAGTCCGCTCGCTTTCCGACACACGTTCACGGAGGAGCCCTGATGACCGAGAAGCGGGGCCGCACACTGGCGGAAAAGGTGTGGGACGCACACGTGGTGCGTCGCGGCGAGGGCGCCGAACCCGACTTGCTCTACATCGACCTGCACCTCGTCCACGAGGTCACCAGCCCGCAGGCATTCGACGGGCTGCGGCTGGCGGGACGCAAGGTGCGGCGTCCGGATCTCACGATCGCCACGGAGGACCACAACGTCCCCACGACCGGCATCGATCTGCCCATCGCCGACCCGGTGTCGCGTACGCAGGTCGAGACATTGCGGCGCAACTGCGAGGAGTTCGGCATCCGGTTGCACCCGATGGGGGATGACGAACAGGGCATCGTGCACGTCATCGGCCCCCAGCTCGGCCTCACCCAGCCCGGTATGACCGTGGTGTGCGGCGACAGCCACACGTCCACGCACGGCGCGTTCGGGGCGATGGCCTTCGGTATCGGCACCTCCGAGGTGGAGCACGTACTGGCCACCCAGACCCTGCCGATGCGGCCGTTCAAGACCATGGCGGTCAACGTGGACGGTCAGTTGCGTCCCGGTGTGACGGCCAAGGACATCATCCTCGCGGTCATCGCGAAGATCGGTACGGGCGGCGGTCAGGGCCACGTCATCGAGTACCGGGGCAGCACCATCGAAGCGCTGTCGATGGAAGCCCGCATGACCATCTGCAACATGTCCATCGAGGCCGGCGCCCGGGCGGGCATGATCGCGCCGGACGAGACGACGTTCGCCTATCTGAAGGACCGGCCGCACGCGCCGCAGGGCGCCGATTGGGACGCCGCCCTCGCCGAGTGGCGGGAACTGCGCACCGACGACGACGCCGTGTTCGACACCGAGGTGCACCTCGACGCCTCCGAGCTCACCCCGTTCGTGACGTGGGGTACCAACCCGGGGCAGGGGTTGCCGCTGTCGGAGTCCGTGCCCGACCCCGAGCAGATGACCGACGAGACCGAGCGTCTCGCCGCCGAGAAGGCCCTGTCCTATATGGATCTCAAGCCGGGGACGCCGCTGCGGGAGATCGCGGTGGACACCGTGTTCCTCGGTTCGTGCACCAACGGTCGCCTGGAGGACCTCCGCGCCGCCGCCGAGGTGCTGAAGGGCCGGAAGGTGGCCGACGGGGTGCGGATGCTCGTCGTGCCCGGTTCCATGCGGGTGCGTAAGGCCGCCGAGGAAGAGGGGCTGCACGAGATCTTCACGGAAGCGGGCGCGGAGTGGCGTGCCGCCGGGTGTTCGATGTGCCTGGGCATGAACCCGGACCAACTGAAGCCCGGGGAGCGCAGCGCCTCGACCTCCAACCGCAACTTCGAGGGCCGACAGGGCAAGGGCGGCAGGACCCACCTGGTGTCGCCGCTCGTGGCCGCCGCGACCGCTGTGCGCGGCACCCTGTCCTCGCCCGAGGACCTCGATTGACGATCTGACAGCGACCGCCACCGAACAGCGACGAGGAGCAACGTCATGGAACCGTTCACCACACACACCGGCATCGGGGTCCCCCTGCGCGCGTCTAACGTGGACACTGACCAGATCATCCCGGCCGTTTACCTCAAGCGGGTGTCCCGAACCGGGTTCGAGGACGGCTTGTTCGCGGGCTGGCGTCGCGACGAGCAGTTCGTGCTGAACCGTGAGCCCTACAACCGCGGCACCGTGCTCGTCGCGGGTCCGGATTTCGGCACCGGATCGTCCCGGGAACACGCGGTGTGGGCGCTGATGGACTACGGATTCCGGGTCGTCATCTCCTCCCGGTTCGCCGACATCTTCCGCGGCAACTCCGGCAAACAGGGATTGCTGACAGCCCAATGCGAGCAGGCCGACGTCGAGCAGCTGTGGAAGCTGTTGGAAACCGAGCCGGGCACCGAGGTGACCGTGGACCTGCGGGAGAAGACCGTACGGGCCAAGGACTTCGTCACCCGGTTCTCGATCGACGACTACACCCGCTGGCGGCTGTTGGAAGGTCTCGACGACATTGCGCTGACACTTCGGCACGTCGACGACATCGAGGCTTTCGAGAAGCAGCGGCCCGCGTATAAACCCACCACCACTCCGAGGTAGAGCGACGGCCCCCGGATTTCGTGTCATCGCAAAAGGAATCCGGGGGCTCGGTGCCCGGCTCACAGAACAGCCGAACACTCACGCCGAACGGCGCGCGAGAGGCTCACACGGGCTTGCGGATGCGTAATCGCGCACACGATAAGGAAAAAATCCGCGTGCCGTTTGGAATTTGTGCTGTGTTGGTAATACCGTGTGCGCATGTCGGCCGGTGTGGCCGGGTAACACGTAGTTCTTCTTGGAGGACTGAATGGCCAACAAGGCCCAACTCATTGAAGCGCTCGCCGAGCGCTTGGGCGACAAGAAGGTCGCCGCGCAGGCAGTCGACAACCTCGTCGACATCATCATCCGTACGGTCAACAAGGGCGAGAAGGTCAACATCACCGGCTTCGGTGTGTTCGAGAAGCGTACCCGCGCCGCCCGTACCGCCAGGAACCCGCGCACAGGCGAGACCGTGCGTGTGAAGAAGACCAACGTGCCCGCTTTCCGTGCGGGGACGACGTTCAAGGAAGTGGTGAGCGGCGCGAGGAAACTGCCGAGGGCCACCACCGTGAAGCGGGCTACCGGCACGTCGAAGACGGCCACCACTCGCCCGACCACGACGCGCACCACCACGAGTCGTACTCGCGGCACCACCACGGCACGTACCACGTCTGCTCGGACGACGAAGGCGACGGCTCCGACCAAGAGCACCAGGACCACGACGAAGGCGACTGCGCCGAAGACCACGACGAAGGCGAGCACCACCAAGGCGGCGTCGAAGACGACACCGAAGACGGCGACCAAGTCGACCACCAAGTCGACGGCCAAGTCGACCACGGCCAAGGCGGCTCCGAAGACCACCAAGGCAGCGAGCAAGACCACGAGCAGGGCGTCGTCGACGAAGGCGAGCACCACCAAGGCGGCGAGCAAGAGCACCGCAACCAAGGCCACGAAGGCCACCAAGACCACGGCGGCCACGGCGAAGAAGACTCCCGCCAAGACCACGCGGGCTACGGCGAAGACCACGCCGAAGACCACCGCGAGGACGACGTCGCGGACCTCTCCTGCGAAGAAGACCACTACCGCGAGGAAGAAGTAATGCCGAACGCCGCACCCAGCGGCGTTCGGTCTTTCGGCGGGGCTTTCACGATCTGAGCGAACGTGGGGGCCCTGCCGTGTGCCGGAGGGGATCTCCCCCGAAGATCAACAGGGTTCGGGCAGCGCGGTGGGCAGGTAGTGAGCCGCCACGAGCCGGGGAGTGTCGTTGGTGGTGTCGAACGACAGCACCCACACCGAGCCCTTCTTGCTCGGCACCTCGCCCGTTCGTTTCCGGGGCAGCTCGACGCCGTGCCGTTGCGCCAGGGTGTCGAGCAGATCGGGTATGACACCGCCCTGGCTGCACACGACCGAGCTGGTGTGCGAGGCCGCTACGAACAGCAGCCATTTGATCCCGATCTCGGGGTTTTTGGAGTACTCCTCTTCCGAGATCGACGGTTCGATCTGCACCTCACCGTCGATGTCGTCGGCCACGGCACGTACCGTCTGGACACACCGCAGCCGGGGCGCCGAGTACACCTGTTCGGGGCGGAACGCGCCCAACAACGGCCGTAACGCCTCGGCCTGGCGGATTCCCGCGTCCGAGAGCGGACGGAGGTCGTCGTCTCCCGCCCAATCCTCCCGTTTACCCGCTTTGGCGTGCCGTACCAGCAGCACGGTGGCGGTGTCCGAAGGCAATCTCCCGGCGAGGTCACAGACGTCGCGGTCGCTGGGATAGGTCAGAAGCGATCGCGCCTCCTGCAGCGGCAGCCAGCGCAATTCGTCCACTTCCTCATTGGGGGTGAACTCGCCGGAAACGGTCTGCGCTGTGAAATAGTCCACCTTTTTCGGCGCCCCGTGCACGTCGTATTCGACGGTGGTGAGGAACTGGCCGAGAGCGGCGTCGAAGCCGGTCTCCTCCGCCACTTCTCTGACGGCGGCGACGGGGGAGGTCTCCCCGGGGTCCAGTTTTCCTTTCGGTAGTGACCAGTCGTCGTAATGGGGCCTGTGCACGACTGCGATCTCGGTCCCTGCGGAGGTTCGGCGACACAGTGCCGCCCCCGCGGCCTTCACGACCTTGCTCACCCTGAGGCTCCGTGCTTGCGCAGCATTTCCAACTGATGGTCGCGGACTTGGCCGCTGTCCGTGGGAGAGGGTACCCATTCGCCCGTGGGTTGAAGGACCCAGCACCGGGTCATGGGGTCCAACGCGGAGTTGAGGACGGTATCGAGTTGTGCGGTGAGTTTCGGGTCGGTTACCCGCACGAGTGCCTCGATACGGCGGTCGAGGTTGCGGTGCATGATGTCGGCGCTGCCGATCCAGTGGGTGTTCGCTCCCCGGAAGTGGAAGATGCGGGAGTGCTCCAGGAAACGGCCGAGGATGGAGCGCACGGTGATGTTGTCGCTCAGGCCGGGCACGCCGGGTTTGAGGGCGCAGATGCCCCGCACCACCACCTCGACCGGGACGCCCGCCTGTGAGGCCCGATAGAGACTGTCGATGATCTGTTCGTCGACCAGGGCGTTGCACTTGATGCGGATGCCGGACGGTTCACCGGCCTTGGCGAACGCGATCTCGTTGTCGATGAACTCCAGCAGCCCCCGCCGGATGCCGTTGGGGGAGGTGAGGATGTTGCGGTACGTCTGCTGCCGGGAGTATCCGGTGAGGACGTTGAACAGGTCGGTCAGGTCGGTGCCGATGTCGGGGTCGGCGGTGAACAATCCGATGTCCTCGTACTGACGCGCGGTCCTGGGGTTGTAGTTGCCGCTGCCGACATGGCAGTAGCGGCGGATCGTGCTCCCTTCCTGGCGTACGACGAGCGCGATCTTGCAGTGCGTCTTGAGTCCGACGAGTCCGTAGACGACGTGCACCCCCGCGCGTTCCAAGGTGCGAGCCCAGGCGATGTTGGCGTGTTCGTCGAACCGTGCCTTGATCTCCACCAACGCCACGACCTGTTTCCCGGCTTCGGCGGCGTCGATGAGCGCGTCCACGATCGGTGACTCGCCCGATTCCCCGGACGTGCGGTACAGCGTCTGCTTGATGGCCAGGACCTTGTCGTCCGCGGCGGCCTGCTCGATGAACCGTTGCACGCTCGTGGAGAACGAGTGATACGGGTGCTGCACCAGCACGTCCCCCTCACGCAGGGTCGCGAACACGCTCTTGGGCGTCTCGTGCTCCCCGAACGCGGGGTGGGTGGCGGGGACGAACGGGGGGTGCTTGAGTTCCTTGCGGTCCAACGAGTACAGCTGATGCAGGCAGCTGAGGTCGAGCAGGCCCGGGACGGCCACCACGTCCTGGGGGTCGACCTCCAGTTCGCGCAGCAGGAGTTCGAGCACGTGCTCGCTCATGTCGCTGGCGACCTCCAGCCGCACGGGCGGGCCGAACCGACGTTGCGCGAGTTCCCGTTCCAGAGCCTGGAGCAGGTCCTCGTCGCGGTCCTCCTCGACCTCGAAGTCGGCGTTGCGGGTGACGCGGAAGACATGGTGTTCGCTGACCTGCATCCCGCTGAACAGCTCGTCCAGGTGCGCGGCGATGAGTTCCTCCAGCGGAAGGAACGTCGCGGTGCGGGCATCCCGGCTGGTCTCGATGCGGACGAGCCGGGGGACGTTGTTGGGCACCTTCACCCTGGCGAACCGTTCGGTGCCGTCCTCGGGATCGCGGACGGTCACGGCGAGGTTGAGCGAGAGGCCGGAGATGTAGGGGAACGGATGCGCCGGGTCGACGGCCAGCGGGGTCAACACAGGGAAGACCTGCTTGGTGAAGTACTCCGACATGCGGGTTCGTTCCTCGCCCCCGAGGTCGGCCCAAGCGACGATGCGGATACCGGCCTCGGCCAGTGCGGGCCGCACCCCCTTCTCGAACGCCTGCGCGTGCCGCTGCACCAGTTCGGCGTTCCGTTCGGCCACGTAGGCGAGCTGCTCGGAAGGGGTGAGGCCGTCGGCGCTGCGGACGGGCAGGCCGGTCTGTTCGCGGCGTTTCAACCCGGCCACGCGAACCATGTAGAACTCGTCCAGATTGGACGCGAAGATGGCGAGGAACTTGGGTAACGGTCGGCCGGAAGCGTGTTCTCGGTGGGGTCGACGTCGGTGGCGGCGGGAGGCGCGGACGGTACCGGGCAGGCGCGGCTGGTGTTCGCCCCGGGCGGCGGCGTGGTGGTGGCGGACCGACGCCCCGGGTCGTTGTCGCTCTGGTCGAATCCGGTGGCCGGGGATGCCTGGGTCTCATCGCTCACACGACCATTGTCCCTTATGAGCGGGTGTTTTTGCCCCTACTCAGGACGGTAGACAGACCCGGTCGAGAACGGTTCGGGTGCGCTCTCCCAGCCCCAGCAGGCGAGCGTGTTCCAGGTCACCCGGAGTGTCCACGTCGGTGCGTAGTGAGGGCAGCGGCGCCGACAACGGCAACGCACCCGAAAGCGCGTGTGCCCGAGCCGACCCCGGGCCGAAGTGGGGATCGAGGCGTTGTCCCGGTGCGGACAGCAACAGCGTGGTGCCGCTGCCGTGTCGATCGGCGGTGAACGCCCTACGCCCGTCGGCGGCGGCGAGGGCGGCGGCGAGTTCGTCAGGGCGTAATGCGGGCAGATCCGCCTGGAGAGCGCCGATGACGCATCCCGGGTCCGTGGCTCGCAACACCCGTTCCCCGGTGCGCAGAGCCGCGTTCAGGCCGGTGTTCGCGGCGTCCGCGCCGTCGGTCGTGCCCACCGGCCCCGCCGCGCCATTCCCCGCCCCGTTGCGTCCGGACGGGGCTCCATCGTCGCTGTCGCTGCCGTCGCTGTCGTCGCCGTCGTCGTCGCTGTCACTGTCGTTACCGATGTCGCCGGTGTCGTCGGCATGTTCGCCGACGACGTCGACCCCCAGCTCCCGCAACGCCGTCAGTGCCGCGGGGACGGAGCTGACGACCAACACCCGGCGTACACCCGGTGTCGCGGTGGCTGCGCGCAGTGTGTCGAACGCGAACGCGAGCACGAGTTCGGCGTGCCGGTGGTCACTCACCGGACAGCCCAGGCCGTCCCTCAGCCGGGACTTGCCCCTGCTCGGTTCCTTGAGCGGCACGATCAGGTCGACAGCCACACCACCATTCTTTACTGGAGAGTGGATACGGTCGCGGTCAGGAGGCCGTGCAGGACTGTGGGAGGATCGTTCGGACGCGTCGGAGACGATGGGAAACGGACGTCGGGAGGAACAGCCTTGGCAGATCGCGAGAAAGGTGGCTTCTGGGTCGGCGCCGCCGCGGCGTTGTTCTACCCGCTGACCTGGATGGGCCGCAGTGTGTACCGCAACGCGGAGCGCATCCCGCGGAGTGGACCCGCGCTGCTGGTGCTGAACCACATATCGCACTTGGACCCCGCGGTGGACGCCGTCTTCGTGCACCGGAACGGGCGCGTGCCGCGGTTCATGGCCAAGGACAGCCTGTTCCGGACCCCGATCTTCGGCAAGATCATCGCGGGTTCGGGCGGCATCCCGGTGTATCGGGACTCCAGTGATGCGGGCGACAGCCTGCGGGCGGCGCACCGCACCCTGCAGGAGGGCAAGATCGTGGTCATCTATCCCGAGGGGACGATCAACGGCTACACCAAGAAGTTCCGCCCGTTGCCGCGCAAGACCGTGTACCACTACGTCGGCGAGCCGGTGGACCTGTCCGCGTATCGGGAGCGGAAACGTGATCAGGCGCTGCTACGCGAGGTCACCGAGCTGATCATGGACCGAGTGCTGGAGCAGCTCGTGGAGATTCGGGGTGAGCAGCCGCCGTCACGTCATCGGGACAGTGCGGAGGGACGCGCCTGACGATGTCGGTGCAACGTGTGACGGTGCTGGGCGCGGGCTCGTGGGGCACGACGTTCGCGAAGGTCCTCGCGGACGCCGGACGTGACGTCACCTTGTGGGCACGGCGAGCCGAGGTCGCCGACGAGATCCGCACTCAGCACACCAATTCCTCCTACCTGCCCGGGGTCCGGCTTCCCGAGCGGCTGACGGCCACCTCCGACGCGGCGACGGCGTTGGAGGCGGCGGACGCCGTGGTGTTCGCCGTACCCAGCCAGAAGCTGCGGGAGAACCTCGCCGCATGGCGGGATTTGCTACCCGCCGACGCCATCCTCGTCAGCCTCGCCAAGGGCGTGGAACTCGGCACGCTCAAACGCATGAGCGAGGTCATCTCGGACATCACCGGGGTCGAACCCGGTGATGTGGTCGTGGTGTCCGGCCCCAACCTCGCCAAGGAGATCGCGCAGCAGCAGCCGGCGGCGGCGGTGCTGGCATGCGCCGACCACGATCGGGCCGTGGCCATCCAGCAGGCCAGTTTCAACTCCTACTTCCGTCCGTACACCAACACCGACGTCGTCGGCTGCGAACTCGGTGGTGCGTGCAAGAACGTCATCGCGTTGAGCTGTGGCATGGCGGCCGGGCTGGGCTACGGGACCAACACGATGGCCACGCTGATCACCCGGGGGCTCGCGGAGATGGCCCGGTTGGGCGCGGCACTCGGTGCGGATCCGCTCACGTTCGCCGGGCTCGCGGGCGTCGGCGACCTCGTGGCGACCTGTTCGTCACCCCTGTCCCGCAACCGCACGTTCGGTGAGCGCATCGGTCGCGGCGAGACGATGGAACAGGCCCGGGCTGCGCAGGGGGGACAGGTGGCGGAAGGCGTGACGTCCTGTCGCTCGATCCGGGAGTTGGCGCGTCGACTCGACGTCGACATGCCCATCACGGAGACCGTCGTCAGCATCGTGCACCAGGGCAAACCGCGTTTGACGCGGCTCGGTGGCTCTGTTTGCCTGGGCCTATGTCAGTCATCGGTGCGTCGAATCCCCTGCCGCGTTCGCGGGATGTCCTCGTCCGCACCTGTTCGGGGCGCTGCTGTCGCTGTTGTCGGTGATGCCACGCCGCGCGTGAGGACACGCGTGTGCTCTTTTCGTACGTTCGTCGCCCTTTTTTCGCATTCTTAGCTGATATCGAGGATTCCCACGTATGTTCGCCGTGCCCGAGAACACCATCGCGCCCCTGCCCGCTGATGTGCTGTCCCGCCATCCCGTGCGGACGGCCATGGAGTTCGCCGCCGATCGAGGCCGTTGGCGCTCGCTGCTGCGTTACGACCCGGACGAACGGTTCGCCGTCCTGGTCGACACCGTGGGTGGACACCGGGTGTGGTTGCTGTCCTGGTTGCCCGGCCAGGCCACCGTTGTGCACGACCACGGTGCCACCACGGGTGCTTTCACCGTGGTCAGCGGGGAACTCGTCGAAACGGTCCACCGGGACGGGTCGCCCGGCGTGATGGCGGAGACACACGTGGTGCGGGCCGGGAGTTCGCGGGTGTTCGGACCGGGCTACGTGCACCGGGTCCGTAACGTCGGTCCCGATCCCGCCGTGAGCGTGCACGTCTATCAGGACGGGGACAGGACCGTGCGTCCCGTGCGGTGGTCGGACGCGTGCCCGAAGGCGGTGACCGCGACGGACGCGTAGTCGACGGCGGTTCGACGGGCGGGAGGTCGGGAGATCCCCGCACGCCATGGCGCATCGTGGAAAGGCCGTGACAGAACGTCGCAGTGGCATGATGAAGTGGCCACGTTGACAGGATCAGGTCAGTCCACTTGAGGCGAAGGTGGCCCCGATGCGTGCGGATGCGGTTCAGACGGTTGTGCCGGTGACGTTGGACCGTTCCTCGTCGGTGCCGCTGTCGGTGCAGCTCGCCGACGCCTTGCGGGAGGCCGCCTCGGCCGGGCATCTGAGGGGAGGTGACCGACTCCCGTCCACCCGGGCCCTGGCGGCCAGCTTGGGCGTGAGCAGGGCCGTCACCTCGGCCGCCTACGAACAGCTGCACGCCGAGGGGTGGATCGTCGGTCGCCACGGTTCGGGCACCTACGTCACCACCTCGCCGCCCACACCGGTGGCCCGCCGCCGGGACGCGGTGGACGTCGACCGGAAGCCCACACCGACACTGCTGGCGCTGACCCCCGGTGTTCCCTGGGCCGAGGGCCTCGACCGGGCCGCGTGGCGGCGGGCCTGGCGCGTGGCGGCCGACACGCCGCCGTTGTCGGTGGCCGAACGCGCGGGGATCGTGGAGTACCGCGCTGCCATCGCCGAACACCTGCTCCGTCACCGGGGTTTGGACGCAGCACCCGAATCCGTGCTCGCCACCGCGGGCACGACCGCCGCCGTCGCGGAACTGGCCGCGGCCATGCTGCGCCCCGGTGACCTCGTGGGGGTGGAGGAACCCGGATATCAGCGGGCGGTGGAGGCGTTCCGCCGAGCGGGCGCGGGGGTCGCGCCCGTGGCGGTGGATTCGGAGGGGCTCCGGCCCGACGCGATACCCGACGGCGTGCGTATGGTGTTCTGCTCCCCGGCACACCAGTACCCGCTCGGCGGCAGGATGAGCGCGGCCCGTCGCGTGGAACTCGTCGAACGTGCCCGAGCCCAAGGTTTCCTGGTGGTGGAGGACGATTACGACGGTGAGTTGCGTTACGACGTCGCACCGTTGCCGTTGCTCGCCTCACTGGCACCCGACGTCGTCGTACACCTCGGGACCACCAGCAAGATCCTCACCCCGACGTTGGGGGTGGGGTGGATGGTGGCGCCGCCCGCCGTCACATCCGCCGTGCTGGCTTACCGGGACGACACGGGCACCCGGGCGTCCCCGGCGGGCCAGTTGGTGTTCGTGGAACTGGCGCGGCACGGGGACCTCGGGCGGCATCTGCGGCGGCTGCGCAGAGAATTGTCCGAGCGCCGTTCCATGCTCGTCACCGCGCTGCAGGAGGCGGACATCCCCGTCCTCGGGGACGACGCCGGGGCACATCTTGTGATTCCGCTCGCTTCCACCCGGGAGGAACGAGAACGCCTGGAGGCGGGACGCGAACGTGGACTGTTGCTCGACGGATTGGCGCGACACTTCGCGGGCACTCCCACCACTGCGGGCATCGCTGTCGGATACGCGGGCTGCTCACGCGAGACGCTGCGGAACATCCTCGGGGTGCTCGTCGACATACTCCATCCGACGCGAAGGTAGGGTGCCGCCCATGAGTAGCCGTAAGACCCGAGTGGCCGTCGTCTTCGGCGGTCGAAGCACCGAGCACACCATTTCCTGTGTGTCGGCGGGCAGCATCATGGCGAACCTCGATCCCGACCGGTTCGAGGTCGTCCCCATCGGTATCACCCAGGAAGGTGGCTGGGTACTCGGCACGAACGACCCCGAACAGTTGCGCATCAAAGGCAGGGAACTGCCCGTCGTCGAACACGGGAAGACACTGGTGCTCGCCGGCGACCCCACGACGGGTGGTGTGCTGAGCCTGACAGCCGGAGAACCCGCCGAGGTGTTGTCCGGGGTGGATGTGGTGTTCCCCGCATTGCACGGTGCTTTCGGCGAGGACGGCACCATTCAGGGCCTGCTGGAGCTGGCCGACATCCCCTATGTGGGTTCCGGCGTGTTCGCCAGTGCGGCCGCCATGGACAAGGAATACGCCAAGAAACTGCTCGCCGCCGAGGGACTGGAGGTCGGCCGCTACGCCGTGGTCCGACGCGGCCAGGACACCCTGCCCGCCGAGGAACGGGAACGCCTCGGCCTGCCCGTGTTCGTCAAACCCGCGCGCGCCGGGTCGTCCATCGGCATCTCCCGGGTGACCGATTGGTCGCAATTGGACGCCGCCATCGCGCATGCCAGACAGACCGACCCCAAGGTGCTCGTGGAGGCCGAGACCGTGGGAAGGGAAGTCGAGTGCGGGGTGCTCGAATTCGCCGACGGCAGGGTGGAGGCGTCGTTCCCCTCCGAGATCCGCGTGCTGTCCGACGACGCCGACGCCTGGTACGACTTCGAGACCAAATACCTCGGTGAGGACGCCGAACTCGACATCCCCGCCAAACTCGACGACACGATCACCGAACGCCTCCGCGACATGGCCGTGCGTGCTTTCACCGCGCTCGAGTGCCAGGGGCTGGCCAGGGTGGACTTCTTCGTAGGTCCCGACGGCACCCTAACAGTCAACGAGGTCAACAC
>SMEZ01000136.1_pt1 | contig 28771 bp, 26 predicted proteins | sample 2456351 | NCBI WGS metagenome assembly SMEZ01 (sample SAMN10132605, study PRJNA489261) | soil metagenome | isolation source: day120 antibiotic-loamy sand soil ammended with composted manure from dairy... | place: USA | collected 2015-04-01 | reverse complement strand
GGACACTCGAAGGCGAGTCGCGTGAGCCATTCGGCGAGTTCCCGCGGCGGCGGTGGGTGCGCCGCACACGCCCGCGCGTACAGCGACACGGCCCGATCCGTGTCTTGCGGACTTCGCCGACGCGCTCGGTACCGAGGGGTGTGCCCACGTGCGGACGATCGTGGAGGCCGCGCTCGCCGACACCGGCGTGGACGGCGACCGGCGGACGCGCGTGGCACGCGCACTGCGGTTGGAGCTCGCCGAGATCACCGGCGACGTCGACACGGTGGTGAGCCTGTTGTCCGAACAGTTGCCCCGGCTCGACGTGAGCCTGCGGATCGTACGCGTGCTGCGGGCCGCGGGACGGCACGCGGAGGCCATCGCCCACGCCGCGAAGGCCCTGGGCAACGCCACCGGCACGGTGGGGAACCAGGGCGACGGTCGTGGTCCGGTCGTCGAGGCCCTCGAACGCGTGCGTACCCAACAGCCACCCGTCGACATCTCCGACGTCGAACGCCTCCTGCGCCAGGACCGTTGTGACGAGGCGTGGAAGGCGACCGCGCGACACGAGCCCTCCGACGTGATCCCCTTGTACCGCGAGCACGTCGAGCGTCTCATCGACTCGCGCAACACCCGGCTCTACGAATGCGCGGCGGGGCAGTTGCGCAGGTTGCGGATGTTGTACCGGCGTGCGGGCGCGTCCCAGGAGTTCACCGCGTACCTGACGGAACTGCTGGGCCGGCATCGCCGTAAGACCCGACTGCTCGACGAGATCCGCAAGGCCCGTATCGCGCTGCCCAGGACCGTCGACGGGTGATCGCGGACACCGATGTCACCGTGTCGGTGTGTCGGTCCGCTGAGTCCGACCGCCTCGCAGGTCGGTGTAGTCCAGCACGAGGGAGCCGAGGGCCATCACGATCAGCATCGTGGCCCCCAGGAGCGCGCCCACCCACGTCAGAACGTCCTCGATCATCGTCTTCCCCTCCACCCCGGTTGATCTCTTCGTGTTCCAGGGTCGTCGGAGGCACCCGTTTCGGGTATCGGCCAACCGGTTACAGCAAGCCGACCGGGATCGGCCGTTCGACTGACCTTCCGGCTGTGTGGGTGGGGGTGTGGCGTGGGTGGTGGATGCGTTCGGTGCCGAACACGTCGGCGAGCGCCGCGACGAGGGTCCGCGCCGCCCGTGCGACGACCAGCTCCTTCGGGGCGCTTCGCCCGATCAGTTCGTGGGTCAGGGCCTCGGCTGTGGCGCGGTCGCCGGTCGAGGCGAGACAGCGCGTTCCGAGCTCCACGCTCGCGCGCAGCTGACGTGGTGCGCGCATGCGGTGCCACTCGTCCACGGCGTACTGGAGGAGTTTCGCCGCCTCGGGGACCCGGCCGAGTGTGAGCAGCGTGTCCGCTAACGCCGTGCCGGCCGAGGCCGCGATCCAGGTGGCGTGAGCGCTCTTCGCCTGTGACCGCGCCCGGGCGAGTACGGCGGCTCCCTCGCTCCCTCCTCGAGGTCGGTGAGTGCTCGCGCCCGCCCCTCGGCGTAGGTGGCGAGGGCGATGCGCGGGTCCGACCCCGACGCGCGAGCGTACCGGGCCGCCGTCTCGGCGTGCCGTAACGCCTCCCGAGGGCGGCCGCCACGGGCCGCGAGCAGAGCCAGGAAGGCGTGGGCGTCGGCGTTGCCGGAGTCCGGCACGTCCGCCGAGTCGAGCAGCTCGTGACACATCTCGGCGGTGCGGTCGTCGTCACCGAGGTCGTGGTAGCCGCAGATCAGAGCGCGCACGGCGGAACAGCGATGTTGCGCGGTGGTGGCGAGTTCGGCGGCCCTGGCCGCGAGGCGTAAGCCCTCCTCGGACAGGCCGCAACGGAGGGCGGCGTCCGCACCCGACGCCGTGGCCGGGGCGTGTTGGGCCAGCCTCGGGTCCGGGTCACGGGCCACCCTGAGCTGCCACGGCAGCAGCCGCGCCCGGGGACGGTACGCCGTGAGCAGTCCGATCTGCCCGCTCAGGTCGGCCGCGAGACCGGGTTCCTCGGACATCGCCCACCGCAGCGCGGAGCACACCTCGTCCTCCATCCGGCACAGCAGGTCGAACGCCGAGGGGTCGTCGTTCGACGCCACCGCGTCGGTGATCAGATCGGCGCACCACAGCGCGTGTCGCTGCCGGATCTTGCGCTCCGAATCGGTACCGGCGAACCGGCGCGTGACGATGCGACGCACCAGGTCGGGTGTCCGATAGCGGGTGCCGGTCTCGGTGTCGACGGTCGTGAGCAGGCCCGTACGGACCAGTTCGGTGAGAGCGTCGCTTGCGTCACCATCGGTGTCCACTACGGACTCGATCGCGGAGGGGTCGACGTCGCCGTCGAACACCGTGAACGCGCCGAGCAGCTCCCGTCGTGACCCCGAGAGCCGCTCGTACGACCATTCGACGAGGTCGGACGGCCACGGTCGCGGAAGTGCGGGGTCGTTCCCGGTGGCTCGAGCGGCCAACAGTTCCACCGTCAACGGCAGGCCGTCCGCTCGGCGCAGCAGGTCCCGCGCGAGGTGGGCCTCGTCGTCGGTGGAGGGGAACTCGGGCCGTACCCGGTGGGCGCGGTCGAGGAACAGCTTCCCGGCCCGGGACAGCAAGGGGTCACGCACACCGTCCCGGGCCAGCGACCCGAGCGGGAGCACCCGCTCACCCGCGAGGCCCAGCCTGACCCGGTTGGTCGCCACCACGGTGACATCCGGACACCGGGCCCGGATCCGCCGCACGAGTGCGCGTACGGACGTGAGCAGGTGTTCACAGCCGTCGAACACCAGGATGTGCCGTCGGCCACGGAGGTATTCGGTGAGCACCATGGGTAGGTCGTCGGTGCCCTCATCGGGCCCGCGCGAGTGCAGACCCACCGCGGCGGCCACTTTCTCGTACAGCCCGAAATCGTCGCATGTGGACAAAGGAATCAAGGTCACGGGGACATCCGTGGTGGACAGTGCCGCCGACACGAGCCGGGTCTTCCCGCAGCCCGCGGGACCGGTCACGGTCACCATCCGTTCACGGTCGAGCATCGTGGACAACCGAGCCAGTTCATGTCCGCGGCCGACCAGGGGTATGCGGTCGGTGGGCCGATCCGACGGCGTGGGCTCTCGACCCGTGACGGCACGATAGGTCTGTCGCAGTTCGGTGCTCGGCCCCTCGCCGAGCTCGTCCTCCAACCGCTCGACGAGCTGGTCGTAGCACGTCACGGCGTCGGCGGTCATGCCCAAGCGGTGCAGCGCCCACATCGCGTAACCGCAGGCGCGTTCCCGCAGCGGCTCGGCCGACAACAGAGCCAACAGCCGACTCGCCGCGTCCTCCACCGCGCCGATCCTCAATTCACGCACGGCGAGGTCCTCCACGGCCCGGGCCCGAAGCTGTCGCAGTCGCACCCCCTCCGGGTGTTCGAGCCCGTTGCGGCGCAGGTCCGGCAGCGGGTCCCCCCGCCACAGCCGCAACGCGCGGTCCAACACGGTGATCGCTTCCCGGTCGGAACACCAATGGGCCTCCTCCACCATCCGTTCGAAAAGGACGGCATCGGCGCGCTCGGCGTCCACCGTCAGCACACAGCCGCCCGCGCACCAGCTGACATCGGCCTGTGGGGCCAACAGCGTGCGCAGTCGGGTGATCCGCGTGTTGAGGGAATCGAACGGGTTACTCGGGAGTTCGTGCGGCTCCCACGCCACGTCGATGAGGGTTTCGACGTCGACACTGCGGCCCGCGTTCGCGACCAGCATCGACAACAAAGCCCGTAGCGCCTTGTCGGTAACCGGTTGGTCGGCCCCGCGTCTTACGACACGGAGTGGACCGAGAACACTGACGAAGAGGTGACCCGGGCCTTTGTACACACGGGCTATGGTCGAGCCCTACCGGGGGATTCTCCACTCGGGACTCACCGGACCGAGTGAGTGTTAGAGCTTGCGCAGCCGGACCCAGTTGATCGAATGGTCGCTGTCCTTGCGCAACACCAGCGTGGCCCGGGGGCGCGTGGGTCGGATGTTCTCCACCAGATTCGGCTCGTTGATCGTCTTCCACAGGTGGCGCGCCTCGGCCCGGGCCTCGTCGTCGGGCAGGTTCGCGTAGTGGTGGAAGTGGGACGCGGGGTCGGAGAAGGCCGTGTGCCGCAGCTTCAGGAACCGTTCGATGTACCACCGCTCGATGTCGGCGGTATGGGCGTCGACGTAGATCGAGAAGTCGAACAGGTCCGACACGGTGAGTCGCGGTCCCGGTTGCAGGACGTTGAGTCCCTCCAGGATCAGGATGTCGGGTCGGCGTACGACCTGCTCCTCACCGGGCAGGATGTCGTAGGCGAGGTGGGAGTAGACGGGGGCCCTGACCTCCTCCGCCCCGGATTTCACCTCGGTGACGAACCGCAGCAATGCTCTGCGGTCGTAACTTTCGGGGAAGCCCTTGCGGTGCATCAGCCCCCTGCGCACGAGTTCCTCGCGGGGGTAGAGGAAACCGTCCGTGGTGACCAGGTCCACCTTCGGATGATCCGGCCAGCGGGCCAGCAGGGTGCGCAGGATACGGGCGGTCGTGGATTTACCCACCGCGACGCTCCCCGCGATACCGATGATGAACGGCACCTTGGTTCCTCGGGTGTCCTCCCCGAGGAACGTGGTGGTGGCCTCGTAGAGCCGTTGCCGCGCGGCCACCTGGAGGTTGATCAGGCGGGACAGCGGGAGGTACACCTCGGCGACCTCGTTGAGGTCGATCTGCTCACCCAGCCCACGCAGCCGGTTCAGCTCCTCGGCGGTCAGCGGCAACGGTGTCGAACGACGCAGTTGACGCCACTGGTCACGCTGAAGTTCGACATAAGGGCTGCGCTCGCGGACCCGCGGCATTGCTCACTCCTCGCCCGTCGGTGGGCCAGTGTGTACGGCTTGGCTCACGAGCATTCAACGTTAGGCGCTCGACGAGCTCAACGCGCTGTGACGTTCTACACCGTCATCGTGGCGCGGTTAACTCTCCGCGGGCCGGCGGTCCTGGCGATCCTTCGGGAACACTTCCTCCCACGCGGCGGCGACCTGCCGGGCGCATGTCGCCGGGGAGACCCCGCCGACACCGGTGCCGAGACCGGGCATGGCGATGGTCTTCACGATGTCCCGGAACCGGGTGCCGTGCTCGAACTGGCCGTCCCGCCACAGCAGGAACACGGCCTTCGCCGCGAGGTACGGATGCACGGTGTCGTCCGGGAGCCGCTCGCCCGGTTCGCGCATGGTCGGCGCACTGATCAACCACTCGGGCACGGCCTCGCCCGTCGGGACGACGACGGCCTCGCCGATGGGGAGCTCACCCCCGTGGTAGGCGAGGATGATGCTGCGTACCTGCTGTTCGATGCCGGGGAACGCCTGGGCGTACACGGCGTCGATCCCACCTCGCATCCAGCCGTAGCTGTTGGCCGGGCTCACCACGGCCTGTGCCGCGATGTCCAGCACGGAGCCCCGGTGGACACGCACCGGGTCACCTACGGCATCGGCGACGGTGTGCCAAGCCTGGGCCAGTGATTCGTCGAGTGCACACAACACCAGTTCCGGAACGTGAGAAGAGGTGGGGGTAGCCGAGGGATCCGAGGGGTTCGGGTTACCCGAGCCGTTCCACGTGTGCGTGCCTGATTCGGCGGTCACACCAATAGCATGGCAAAGAACGCACGGAGTGGTAACCGCCGCCCCTGAGTGATCAATGGGTGAAACTCGTCTCATCACGGCCCGGCGTAGCCTTTGACGTATGTCACGTATCGCCTACTTCGGTCCCGTCGGAACGTTCTCGGAACAGGCCGCGCGTATGTTCGCCCAGGGGGAGAACCTGGTTCCTGTCGAGACGATCCCGGCGGCCCTGAGCGCCGTGCGCGAAGGGGAGGCCGAGTCGGCGTGCGTGCCGGTGGAGAACTCGGTGGAGGGTCCGGTGACGGCCACGCTCGACGGGCTGGCCGAGGGCTCGCCGCTGGTGGCCGTCGCCGAGGTGCTGTTGCCGGTGCACTTCACGGTGCTGGTGCGACCCGACGTGGACACCATCCGCACCGTCGCCAGCCATCCGCACGCACTGGCGCAGGTGCGCCACTGGCTGGAACGCAACCTGCCGGACGCGGAGACCGTGGTGGCGTCCTCCACGGCGGCCGCCGCGGTGGGGGTGTGTGACGGGGAGTACGACGCGGCGGTCACCGCGCCCGCGGCCGCGGAAACCTATCCGCTGAAGGTATTCGCCGAGGGTGTCGCCGACGTGCCCGACGCGCGGACCCGGTTCCTGTTGCTGTCGCCGCCCGGGTCGTTGCCGGAGCCGACGGGCGCCGACCGCACCTCCATCGTGGCGGCGGCGGCGAACCGCACGGGTTCGCTCGCCGAGCTGCTCACCGAACTCGCGCTGCGTGACATCAACCTGACCCGCCTCGACGCCCGCCCGGTCAAGGGCAACTTCGGGGTCTACCGGTTCTTCCTCGACTTCGAGGGGCACATCGCCGAGGAGCGGGTCGGTGACGCGCTCGCCGCCTTGCGGAGACGCTGCGAGGTGCGGTTCCTCGGTTCGTACCCCCGCGCCGACGGCGCGCGTCCCGTCGAGCGGGACACGGCCGCCGAGGAGCGGTTCGTCTCAGCTGCGCGGTGGGTCCAGGCGGTCAGGAACGGTGAGCTGGCGTGACCTCGTGATGGCGCACCGCGAACCAGGCCACCCCCGCCACGCCGAGCAGGAGCACGCCCGACAACGCGAACGTCGCGCTCGGTGTGCCCAGTAGTCGGGTCGTGACACCGCCGAGCAGCGCGCCGACGGGCAGGGCACCCCACACCACGGTCCGCCACACTCCCAGCACCCTGCCGAGCAACTCCTCCGGCACCAGCGTGTGACGCGCCGTCGCCAAGATCACGTTCACGACCACGATGGCGGCGGCGAACAGACCGAACAGCACACCGGACACCACCGGCTGCGATACGAGTCCCATCGCCAGGAAGGTGACGCCACAGCCGACCGTCCCGGACACGAGCGTGAGTCGACCCCCGAAGCGGTCGATCAGCCGTGCGGCCACAGCCGCACCGACCAGCCCACCGATACCACCGGCGAACGCGAACGCGCCGTAGGCGGCGTTGCTCAGGTCGAGGTCCTGCAACGCGTACAGGACGAGCTGGGCCTGGGCCAGTTCGCTGACGAGACTGACCAGCCCGGCGATCACGACCAATCGCAGCAGCAGCGGGTTGTGCCGTAGCCAACGCAGCCCTTCGGCGATGTCCGTGCGCACCGTCGCGGCGACGGAAGCGGTGTCCCCGGGTGCCTCCTTCCGCCGGGGGCGGTAGTTGCCCGACATGGCGGCCAGTAAAGCCGCGCCCAGGGCGAAGGCCACCGAGTCCAGCAGGAACGGGAAGGCGGCGAACAAGGCGAACGTGAGACTGCCGACGGGGCCGCCGAGGAAGGTCTGTCCGACGATCTCGGTGGCCTGGAGCTTGCTGTTGGCGCTGGACAGGCCGCTGCGTTCGACCACCGAGGGGATCAGCACGTTGGCCGCGCTGTCGGCGACGACCTCGGCGATGCCGACGGCCAGCGCCGTGGCGTACACCAGCCAGATGTTGGCCGCGTCGAAGTAGACCAGCACGCCGGTGACACCGACGGCCACGGCCCTGGCGGTGTTGGCGAGCACCACCGCCTTGCGCCGATCGACGCGGTCGAGCATGGCGCCGGCGAGCAGCCCGAACAGCAGCCACGGTAGGAATTGCGCCGCTGAAAGCCCCGCGATGAGCAGCGGATCCCTTGTCACGGTGGCCGCCAGCAGCGGAAACGCCGTTTTCGCGATGCCGTCGCCGAGGTTGGCGAATGCGTTGGAGCCGAGCAGCCAGTTGAGTCTTCTGTCGGGCTCAGCGCTCATGGATCCTCGATGGCGCTGATGTCCGGAATGTCGCGGCTGCGCACTTCGGGCGCTCCGGCCGGCCCGGTCTTCCCCGGTCACCCGGGCCGATGGGATTCCTACCCATGTCGTCTACCCCCAGCCAAGTTCGTGCAGGCGTGCGTCGTCGATACCGAAATGGTGTGCCACCTCATGTACCACGGTGATCAACACCTCGTCGACGACCTCGTCTTCGCTGTCACAGATTTCCAGGATCGGTTCCCGGTAGATCGAGATGCGGTCGGGCAGTACGCCACCGTAGTCGTGACCGCGTTCGGTCAGGGCCACACCGTGGTAGAGCCCGAGGAGATCGGGTTCCTCCTCATTGCGGTCCTCCACGAAGATCACCACGTTGTCCATCGCGGCGGCGAACTCGGGTGGCAGCTGGTCGAGCGCGTCGGCGACGAGCTCCTCGAACCGCTGCCGCGTCATGTTCACGGGCATCGGCTTCAGTCACCACTCCCCGGCGCGCCGCTGGGTGCGGGTGCCTGACCCGACGGTCCGGCCGCGTCCTCCTGCCCGTCCCGGCCACCGCCCGAGTCGTTCTCGGAGCCGTCCCCACCGCCTTCGGCGCCGTCCTTGCCGTCCTTCGTGGAGTCGTCCTTGTCCTGACCGTCTTCGTCGCCCTTGCCGTCCTCGTCGTCCTTGTCGTCCTCGCTGTCCTTCACGCTGCCCTGCACCGGCGCCAATCCGGTGTCGTCCTCGAGGACCGCGCCGACCTTGCAGTTCACCAGCGTGGAGCCGGCCTTCCAACTCTCCTTGGAACGCGTGTCCCAGCCCAAGATCAGCCCTTCTTCGGAGAGATCCTCGACCTTCTTACCGCCCGTGTACTCCTCCACCAGTTCGGCGCACGTCGGATCGAGCCATTCGGACTGCTCCTCGCGAGAGGGGTAGGAGTCGAACTCGTCACTGAGGTCCACCACCGCCACGATCTCGTACGAATGCTGCTCGTCACACGGAACCGGATCGCCGACGCTCTTGTCGACCAGGCCGAGGCAGGTGCCGGGCTCCCACACGTTGGACTGGTCGATCTCCTTGGCCGGTTCGGTCAGCACCTGGAGGCCGCCGCCGGGACCGACCCACTGGAGGCCACAGTGCAGTGTGCGCTCACCTTGGGACCACTGCCTCTCGTCCGGACGCAGTATGCCGATGGTGAGCTTGCCCTCGGGGTCCAGCGGTTTGTCGAGATAGTCCTCGGCGAGTTCGACACAGTGCTGTTCGGTGAGTTCGTGCCAGGTCTCGTCGTCCGGCAGCGGCGCGTCCGGCCCGTATTCGGGCGGCAGGTCGGCCAGTCCCACCACCTCGAAGAAGTGCTCTTCGTCACAGGAGACCCTGTGCACATCGCTGGCTTCCGGGTCGGTCCAGTTCAGGCAGCTCCCCGGAGGTGCCCGGAACGCCTCCTCACGGGCTTTGGCGATCTGTTCGGCTTTCTCCTCCGCCTGCCGTTGCAAGACCATCTCGGGGGTCTCGGGCACCCACGAGAACGTCCAGCTCAACGCCATGGCGGCGAGGGCGCCGAAGAATGCGCCACCCATCAACACACGGGTACGCAGCGCCGAATTGATCGGCGAACGGTCGGGCTGGTCGGACATCAAGCTCCATCATGCCTGTTTCACCGTGTGCGCGTAGTCGAGTAGCTAAGGTGCATACCGCATGGCCCGCGGTCTTGGAGTGCACGATGACGGAGAACAACGAAAACGACGAGGATCGGCCCGTGCGCGGTTCGATGCGCTTCCAGGATCCTGCGACGGCGACTCCTCGGGAACCGACGCTGGCGGAGAAGCGGGCGCGGCTGAAGGCGATGGAGGAGCAGCGCCAGCGCGAGGAAGAGGCGCGGCGGGCGCAACTGGAAGCGGAGGCCAAGGCCGAGACCCGTCGCAAGGTGTTGGCCGGTGGCGGTGTGACGGTGGGCCTGGTCGGACTGGTCGCCGCGTGGTACGTCGTGGCGGCGCCCGAGGACGTCACGGCCGTGTGCACCACCGCTGACGGCACCATCGTCGACGACGACTACTGCGACGACGACTACGTGCGAAGCCACGGCGGTTACCACGGCAGCGGCGGCTGGGTGTTCCTGCCGAGTCCGGGCGGCGGATACGACCAGTACCGCTACAACTACGGTGGCAGCGGCACCGTGGGGCAGCGCGTGGCAGGCGGCACCTATGTCCGTCCCTCCAACGCGGAGATCAAGACCAATTCGGGGAAGACCATCCAGCGTGGTGGCTTCGGGATCAGTGGCGGCAGCTTCGGCAAAGGTGGAGGCTCGTAGGTGCACAGGGAGACGGGGACGCCCCGCGCCGACTGGGAGAGGATCGTCGCCGAACAGGGGTTGGTGTTCGGCACCCCCGCGCGGTATGCGTCGGGGGAGCCTCGGCCGTACTGGGACGAGTCGGTGCACTACGTGCTTCAGATGGACGAGGTGCTGTCGGTGGAGGCCGACGTCGAACTGTTGCACTCGATGTGTCTTGAGGCCGTCGACCACGTGGTGACCACCGAACGGTATGCCGAGTTCGGCCTGCCCGAATGGGTGTGGCCGCACATCGCGGAGTCGTGGCGGCGTGGGGATCCGCACCTCTACGGCCGGTTCGACCTGCGTTACGACGGCAGGCGCCCCGCCAAACTGCTGGAGTACAACGCCGACACGCCCACCTCACTGCTCGAGGCGGCCATCCTGCAGTGGTATTGGAAGACCGACGTGCACCCCGACGACGACCAGTGGAACTCACTGCACGAACAGCTCGTCGACCGGTGGCGGGAGATCGGTAAGAAGCTCCCCTCGAACGAGGTCTACTTCACCTGGTCGACCGCCGACTCCACCGGTGAGGACCACCTCACGGTCACGTACCTCCAGGAGACGGCGGCGGAAGCCGGACTCGACACGGTGGCCCTGGCCATCGAGGAGATCGGCTGGGACCCGTTGCTCAAGCGCTTCGTCGACCTCGAGGAGGCGCCCATGGGTACCGTCATGAAGTTGTACCCGTGGGAGTGGATGATCGACGAGGAGTTCGGGCGTTACGCCCTCGAATCGCTGCCGCAGACGCTGTGGATCGAGCCGTTGTGGAAGATGCTGCTGTCCAACAAGGCGATCCTCGGCATCCTGTGGGAGAACTATCCCGGGCATCCCAACCTGTTGCCCGCGTTCAACGACCAACCGGGGCTGCTCACCGAATACGTGCGCAAGCCCAAGCTGGGCCGGGAAGGCGCGAACGTGCGGATCGTCGCGCCCGGTTACGAGACCGAGACCGGCGGCGTCTACGGCGCCGAGGGCTATGTCTACCAGGCGTTCGACCCGTTGCCGGAGTTCGACGGCAACCGGCCGGTGTTGGGTGCGTGGATCGTGGGGGACAACGCGGCCGGGCTCGGCATCCGGGAGTCGTCGGGGCTCGTCACCGATGACGGTGCCGCGTTTGTCCCACACCGCATCCCGGAGTCGTGATAGGACACGCCCCGGCGACTGCCGCCTACGACTCCGTTGACTTTGTTCGCTGATTCGACTGGGAGACCCTCGTGCTTGTAGCACTGTCCGACACCTTCGGTACCGACCTGGCCAGGGGCATCGGGGCGATCATGCTGTACGCGATCGTCGGTCTGGTGCTCATGCTGCTGGGGTTCTACGCCATCGACTTCACGACCCCGGGCAAGTTGTCCGAACTGGTGCGTCGCGGCATGCCGAACGCCGTGGTGATCACGGCGTCGGGGATGGTGTCGATGGCGTTCATCGTCGTGGTGGCCATCTGGGCGTCGGCGAGCGACCTCGTCGAGGGCCTGATCACCTCGCTTGTGTACGGCCTGATCGGCATCGTGGCGCAGGTGTTGGCGGTGCGACTGTTGGAGTGGGCCACCCGTATCGACGTGCGCTCGACCATCGAGAGCGAGAGGTACACGCCGGCGACCCTCATCGTGGCCGCCGCACACGTCGCCCTCGGCCTGGTGGTGGCCGTGGCGATCTCGTAGGACCGTCCGACGTCCTCGTCTAGGCCATCTCGCCCGGCTGCGGCGGGGTGGCCTTCGTCATACGTGGGTCACGCCGGAGAGTGGGAACACCGGGGAAACACGGTGATGGTCCCGGGGTTTCACTGCTCACGGTATGTATCGCCTTGGTTTCCGTTGGTCCACACGAGCTCCGTTCTCCACTACGGTGTGAACCGTGCGGTTACTGCGGACACCTGAGGACCGGTTCAGCGACCTGCCCGATTTCGACTATCCACCGCTGTACGCGGACATCGAACACCCTTTGGCCGGCATCATCAGAGTGGGCTACGTCGAGGCCGGACCACCCGACGGACCCACGGTGCTGCTGCTGCACGGTGAGCCGAGCTGGTCGTTCCTCTATCGCAAGGTCCTCCCGGTGCTGGCCGAGGCGGGGATCCGTGCGATCGCCCCCGACCTGGTGGGTTTCGGCAGGTCCGACAAGCCCGCGGACATGGCCGACCACACCTACGCGCGGCATGTCGAGTGGATGCGCGCGTTCGCGTTCGACGTTCTCGACCTGCGGGACGTCGTGCTCGTGGGGCAGGACTGGGGCGGACTGATCGGCTTGCGGCTGGTGGCGGAGAATCTCGACCGTTTCGTCGGGGTCGTCGCCGCGAACACGGGCCTGCCCACCGGGGACCAGGCCATGCCGGAGGAGTGGTGGGCCTTCCGCGACGCCACACAGAAGGCGCCCGTGTTCGACACGGCCCGATTCATCCAATCGGGGTGTCGGCGCACGTTGACCGCCGCCGAACGCGCCGCCTACGATGCGCCGTTCCCCAACGAGATGTACAAGGCGGGGCCGAGGGCATTGCCCACCTTGGTTCCGACCAGTCCCGATGACGAGGCGTCGGAGGCCAACCGGGCGGCGTGGCGGACGTTGACGACGTCGAACGTGCCGTTTCTGTGCGCGTTCTCCGACGGCGATCCGATCACCGGGGCCATGGGGCCGATCCTGCAGCGGGCCATGCCCGGCGCCGCGGGTCGTGAGCACCCCACCATCGCCAACGCGGGGCATTTCCTGCAGGAGGACGCCGGGCAGGAACTGGGGCGCGTGGTCGCAAGGTTCGTCCGCGGCCTGGACTGAGCCGAGGGCGCCCGTGGGAATGGGTGACCACGTGCATGCCCCGGGACCTGGCCCGGTCTACCCTGGCTAATCGTGATTGACCTGAGGACTCTGCGCGAGGAACCGGATGTCGTGCGCGCTTCGCAGCGCGCCCGCGGTGAGGACGTCGGTGTGGTGGACAGGTTGCTGTCCCTCGACGCCGAACGCAGGTCCGCCATCGCCAAGGCCGACAACCTCCGCGCCGAGCAGAAACAGCTCGGTAAGCGCATCGGCAAGGCGTCCGGTGAGGAACGTGAGGCCTTACTCGCGCGGGGCAAGGAGCTCGCCGCCCAGGTCAAGGAGGCCGAAGCCGAACAGAACCGCGCCAGCGAGGAGTTCGAGAAGCTCTACAACGTGGTGCCGAACATCGTGCACCCGGACGTTCCCGAGGGCGGTGAGGACGACTACGTCGTGCTCAAGCACGTGGGTACGCCCCGGGAGTTCGACTTCACGCCCAAGGACCACTTGGAGCTGGGTGAGGCTCTGGGCGCCATCGACACCGAACGCGGCGCCAAGGTTTCGGGTGCCCGGTTCTACTTCCTCACCGGGGTCGGGGCGCAGTTGCAGCTGGCGCTGTTGAACATGGCGGCGGCCCAGGCGGTGGAGAAGGGCTTCCAGCTCATGATCCCGCCGGTGTTGGTGCGGCCGGAGATCATGGCGGGGACGGGTTTCCTCGGCGCGCATTCGTCGGAGGTGTACCGCCTGGCCGACGACGACCTGTACCTGGTCGGGACCTCCGAGGTGTCGTTGGCGGGGTATCACGCCGACGAGATCCTCGACCTGTCGAACGGCCCGTTGCGGTACGCGGGTTGGTCGTCGTGCTTCCGTCGAGAAGCCGGTTCGTACGGCAAGGACACGCGCGGCATCATCCGCGTCCACCAGTTCGACAAGGTGGAGATGTTCATCTTCTGCAGGCCGTCCGAGGCCGAGGCCGAGCACGAGAAGCTGTTGGCGTGGGAGGAGGAGATGCTCGCCAAGATCGAGGTGCCCTACCGGGTGATCGATACGGCGGCGGGCGATCTCGGCACCAGCGCGGCGCGTAAGTACGACTGTGAGGCCTGGATCCCCACGCAGCAGGCGTACCGCGAGCTGACCTCGACGTCGAACTGCACGACCTACCAGGCGCGCAAGCTGTCGGTGCGCTACCGGGACGAGGACGGGCGCCCGCAGCATGCCGCGACCCTCAACGGCACTCTCGCCACCACCCGGTGGATCGTGGCCATCCTGGAGAACCACCAGCAGCCCGACGGTTCGGTGCGGGTTCCGGAGGCGATGCAGCCGTTCCTCGGTGGGAGGACCGTGCTGACACCGATCGACTGAGCTTTCTTCGCACACCACCACCGCGGCCGGGCAGTCCGGACACCCACCGGACTGCCCGGCGTTTTCGTGACTGTATGTGAGTGATTGGTGACGGAAGGCGTTGCGTGTGGGTGTGAGACGCGCGCCGTTGTGACGAACGTCCTTTCCCGCAGGCCGAAGCGCTCCCGAAGGTTTAACTAGCAACACCTGGTTGGTGAGCTCCAACTCGCGAAACGCGGTCTGAATTCGGGTTGGTTCCGTGGGTGAGCAAGTAGCTTTCACCTGGGAGGGTGTGTCGCCAGTCGAACGGGTGCGGATGTGGTGTTGACAGCGGTCACGGTCGGTTTATGGCTTGTGCTCGCCGTCGTCGTGTTCACCTGTTGGTCACGGATCAACAGGGAGCGGTCTTGGAGATACACGGCGCTGGGGCTTGCACTTCTGTTGTCGCTGTCCCACCAACTGCTGTATCCCCCGGTGACGGGTGACGTCTACGTCACGCTTCGTTACGCCCGCAATCTCGTCGAGGGGTACGGGCCGGTCTACAACCCGGGCGAGTACGTCGAGGGGTACGTGAACTTCCTGTGGTTGTCCCTCGTCACGGTGCCCGGCATGGTGTTCGACGACCCGGACGTCAGCGTGGCCGCCGCTGTGGTGCTGGGGGTGGCGTGTGTTCTCGGCTGTGTGCTGCTCGCGTACCGGTTGACCAACCGGATCGTGCGGTTGGCCCGGCCCGAGGGGGCCGACCTTCCGGGGCTCGGCGTGGTGGCGGCGATTCTGACCGCCGGGGTGAGCTCCCTGGCCGCCTACGGTGTGTCGGGCGTGGAAACGCCGTTGTTCGTCCTCCTCGTGCTCACCGCGGGACTCGCGTTCACCGTGAACCGGGCGGTGGTGTCCGGGGTCGCGGTGGCCATGGCGATCATGACGCGGCCGGAGGGCGTCGTCCTCGCGCTGGTCGGACTGGTGTGGTTCGCGGTGGGGGCGGTCCGCGGCAGGAACACGGTGTCGGCCGTTTTGGCGTATCTCCTCGGCGGAGGTGTGCTCCTCGTCCCGTGGACGGTGTGGCGGCTGACGGTGTACGAACATCTGCTGCCGAACGCGCTGCTGCCACGGCTGAGTGGCCCGTGGCAGCAGCGTTTCGCCGGCGGATGGGACTACCTCGCCGAGTTCGTCCTGGCGTATCAGGGGTTCGTGGCCCTGGCCGTGGCCGCGCTGGCCTTGTTGTCCACGCGTCGGGGCGTGCCCGAACGTGTGGCACGTGCCCGTTCCATGGTGTGGCTGCTGTTCGGGCTCGCGGTGAGTCACGCCGCGGGTGTCGTGGCGATGGGTGGGGGATGGCTGCCCGCGTGGCGGTTGCTCGCGCCGGTTCCCGTGTTGTTGGCTGTCGCGGGTACGGCGGCGTACGGGCTGTTCGCGGCGACCAGTCCCGTGAAGGATCCGCCGGAACCATTGGGATTGGCCCGGGATGCGCGCGTCGTCGGCCATGCATGAACTGCGCGAGTCCGCCGATCAGCTCGCCGAGATCGGCGGTTGGCTCGACGAGACCCTGCCTGCGGGCACGGTGATCAGCTCCCACAACATGGGTACGTTGGCCTACGCCGCGGGTCCGTCGCTGGTGGTGGTGGACGTGTTCGGGCGCACGGACGAGCACATCGGCCGCGAAGGCGAGCCGTTGCGGATGGGCTCGAGCGGCGTCTACGTGACGCGCGATTTCGACTACGTCGTCAACGAGCGCTCGCCGGTGGTCGCGGTGGAGGGCCCGGGCTACACCACCGGACAGCGATGCGAGATCAACCCCGTCTACGCCGGCCTGTACGAGGTGGCGAGTTTCCGCCGTGAGGGCACTCCGTACTGGGTGTCGGTGTATGTGCGTCGGGTGTTCGCCACGCATCTGGTCGAGTTACTCGACGCACATCCCGACTACTCCTACGTCTCGTGCGAACGGAGTGAACACGTTCCGGTCGGGTAGGTGAGCCGCGACTTAGAACCAGCGTTCGAGCACCTGTGCCACGCCGTGCTCGGCGTTGGACGCGGTGACCTCGTCGGCGGCCTCCAACACGGTCGGATGGGCGTTGGCGACGGCGACCCCGTGCCCCGCCCATTCGAGCATCGGAAGGTCGTTGGGCATGTCACCGAACGCGATGACGTCCGTGTCCGCGACGCCGAACAGCTCGGCGATCTCGGCGAGCCCCGAGGCCTTCGTGACGCCGGGAGCGCCGATCTCGATCAGGCCGCTGCCGGAGGAGAACGTGATGTCCACGCTGTCACCGAGCACGTCGTACGCCGCGGCCGCCATCTCGTCCGAGGTCATCTTCCGGTGGCTGGCCAGCAGTTTCACGGCAGGATGTCCGAGCACTTCCGCCCGGGGGACCACCGAACCCTCGCCGTCACCCCATGGGTTGTAGTACTCGGATTCGATCACGAAGTTCTGCAGGCCGGGTTCCACCGCCCTCGCATGGGATCGAGCTGGCTCTGGACGTCGACCACCCGGTCGGCGCCGATGTCGTAGAGCACGGCGCCGTTCGCGCACACCGCGTAGCCGGTCAGGCCGGTGGCTTCCGCGACAGGGGGAATCCAACGGGGTGGCCTGCCGGTCACGAGTATGACCGGGACTCCCTCGTCGCTGGCACGACGCACCACGTCGACGGTGCGCGGGGCCACCTCCCCGAGTGGGGTGAGCAGGGTGCCGTCGATGTCAGAGGCGATCAGGTTGGGCTTCTCCACGAGCCCAGTTTTCCAGATCATCCCCGTTCTGCGAGGTGTCGTGCTTCACCGATAGCGTCGACGCGTGCGTGTAGGCATTGTGATCCTCCCGGAGGACAGGTGGTGGGCCGCCGAGCCGAAGTGGCGGGCCGCCGAGGAGTACGGTTTCGATCACGCGTGGACGTACGACCACCTGGGGTGGCGTTCGCTGGTCGAAGGACCTTGGTTCAACGCGGTGCCCACGCTGGCCGCCGCGGCCATGGTCACCTCGACCATCGGACTCGGTACGTTCGTGGCGTCGCCGAATTTCCGACATCCCGTGCCGTTCGCCAGAGAGGCCATCACGCTCGACGACCTCTCCGACGGCAGGCTGATCCTGGGTGTGGGTGCCGGGGGACTCGGCTACGACGCCGAGGTGTTGGGTGCTCCGGCGCTGTCGGCCGCGCAACGCGCCGAACGGTACGTCGAGTTCGTGGAGGCCCTCGACGGACTGCTGCGTACGGACGGGTTCGACTACTCGGGTACGTACTACTCGGCGGTGGGAGCGAGGAACCTACCCGGCTGCGTGCGGCGGCCGCGATCGCCGCTGTTCCTCGCCGCCAACGGACCGAGGATGATCGAGTTCGCCGCTCGAACGGGTGATGGCTGGATCACGACGGGGGCACCTCGGGAGGGACGGACGCAGGACGAGTGGTGGCGGGGTGTGGCGGAGGTGGCGGCGCGGTTCGACGAGGCCGCCGCTGAGGCCGGGCGGGAGCGGGTGACGCGTTGCCTCAGCCTCGACGCCGCCCCGGTGTACTCGTTGTCGAGTCGGGAGACGTTCTCCGACGCCGTGGGCCGGGCCGCCGAACTCGGTTTCACCGACGTGGTGGTGCACTGGCCGCGCAGTGGGGATCCCTATCAGGGCAAGGAGACGGTGTTGGAGGACATCGCCGCGGACCTGCTCCCGTCGGTGCAGGGTCGGAACGGGGGCGGCACATCGGCCGATTAACTCGAACGGGTGGATTGTGTCGAATGAGGAACCCTGCGGTTTCGGGAGTCGTCCGTACCAGCACGGACGTCAGTGCGAGACTGCCCGGGGGAATATGCGCTCCGGCCCTCGTGCGGCGAGGCGGAATGCCGTGAAGTGTGGAACGGGGCAAGCCCACTTCACAGGGGTTTCATAACCACGGCCTCGCCGCACGAGGGCCGATGCGCGTGGGTAGCCTTTCGGCCGTGAGCGCGGACACGAACACCACAGACATAACAAACGACACATACACCGGTTTCGATTTGATTGTCGTCGGTTCCGGTTTCTTCGGCCTGACGGTGGCCGAACGTGTCGCCAGCCAGCTCGACAAGCGGGGGCTGGTGTTGGAGCGACGGAACCACATCGGCGGCAACGCGTACTCGGAACCCGAGCCGGAGACCGGCATCGAGGTCCACCGTTACGGTGCGCACCTGTTCCACACGTCGAACAAGCGGGTCTGGGACTACGTCAACCAGTTCACCGAGTTCACCAACTATCAGCACCGGGTGTTCGCGAAGTACCAGGGGCAGGTCTACACGTTCCCGATGAACCTGCACCTGATCAACCAGTTCTTCGGCAAGTCCCACTCGCCCGACGAGGCCCGCGAGTTGATCGCCCAGCAGGCCAGCGAGATCGACACCAAGGACGCGAAGAACCTGGAGGAGAAGGCCATCTCCCTCATCGGACGCCCGCTGTACGAGGCGTTCGTGAAGGGGTACACGGCCAAGCAGTGGCAGACCGACCCGAAGGAACTGTCTCCTTCGATCATCACGCGGCTGCCGGTGCGTTACAACTTCAACAACCGGTACTTCAACGACACCTACGAGGGGCTGCCCGTCGACGGCTACACGGCGTGGCTGGAGCGGATGGCCGACCACCCGAACATCGAGGTGCGGTTGAACACCGACTACTTCGAGGTGCGCGACCAGATCCCGGAAGGCACGCCCACGGTGTACACCGGACCCTTGGACCGCTACTTCGGCTATTCGGAGGGGCGGCTCGGTTGGCGCACGCTCGACTTCGAGCAAGAGGTCGTGCCCACCGGTGGTGCGGGAGTACTCGCGGTTCGCCGAGGACGACGACGATCCGTACTACCCGATCAACACGCCCGAGAACAGGGAGAAGCTGGAGCGCTACCGCGAGCTGGCGAAGAAGGAGGCGCGGGAGCGCAACGTCCTCTTCGGTGGGCGTCTTGGTACGTACAAGTACCTCGACATGCACATGGCCATCGGTTCGGCTCTGTCGATGTTCGACAACAAGGTGGCTCCACATCTGACCGACGGTGCGCCGCTCGACGGGTCGATCGATGCTTGAGCGACGTTCCGGTGCCGAGCGGGTGAGTGACGAGGAGCGGGTCCTCGACCACTCGCCCGCCTCCGGCGAGGTGGCTCTCCTCATCGGCGTGCAGCGCGCCCTCGCGCGGCCCGTCGTCGTCAAGGCCGCCCGTGGGCTCTCTCACTTCGGGGAGCACAGTGCGGGCTGGTTCGCGTTGGGACTGGTGGGGGCAGCGTTCGATTCGGCACGGCGCAAGGAGTGGCTCACCGCCGCGATGGGTGCCGTCGGCGCGCACGCGGCCTCGATCGCGGTGAAACGTGTCGTGCGGAGGCGGCGACCGGAGCACCCCGACATCACGATCGGTGTCGGAACTCCCAGCCGATTGAGTTTCCCTTCGTCACACGCCACGTCGACAACGGCCGCCGCTGTGCTGTACTCGGGGCTGATCGGGCGTAACCTCGTGCCTGCCCTCGTGCCGCCGATGCTGGTCTCTCGCCTCGTGCTCGGCGTGCACTACCCGACCGACGTGCTCGCCGGCGCCGCCCTCGGTGGTGCCGTCGGCGGCATCCTGCGCCGCAGGCTGACCTCACGGAAGCGGACACGACGATGAGTGAGACGACCGAGCGTGCCGACGTACAAAGCAGTGCCTCCGGGAAGGGGCTGCTGCCGACACTGCTCAGCGTGCTCAAAACGGCACGGCCCCGGCAGTGGGTGAAGAACGTCCTCGTCTTCGCGGCGCCGTTCACCGCGGCCCAGATCACCAACATCGGTGTGCTGGTCGACGCGGCGATCGCGTTCGTGGCGTTCTCGTTCGTCGCCAGCTCGGTCTACCTCATCAACGACGCGGTGGACGTCGAGGCCGACCGCGCGCATCCGACGAAACGGAACCGGCCGATCGCCGCCGGGATCGTGTCGATCCCACTCGCGTACGCCTCGGCGGTCGTGTTCTTCCTGGCCGGACTCGGTGTGAGTCTTCTGGCCGACTGGCGATTGTTGATCGTGCTGGTGGTGTATGAAGCGGTCCAGCTCGGTTACTGCTTCGGGCTGAAGCACCAGCCGGTGATCGACCTGACCATCGTCGGTTCCGGATTCCTGATGCGGTTGATCGCCGGTGGTGTCGCCACCGGCATCAGCCTGTCCCAGTGGTTCTTGCTGGTCACCGCGTTCGGTTCGCTGTTCATGGTGGCGGGCAAGCGCTTCGCCGAGGTGATGCTCTACGAGCGCACGGGGGCGAAGATCCGGTCCTCGTTGAAGAAGTACTCGGCCAGTTATCTGCGGTTCGTGTGGGCGACCTCGGCGGCGATACTGATCATGTCGTACTGCCTGTGGGCGTTCGAACAGCAGCAACGCGTGTCGGGGACGGTGTGGAGTGTCATCTCCATCGTCACGTTCGTCATCGCCGTGCTCCGCTACGCGGTGGACGTCGACTGCGGCAACGCGGGTGAGCCCGAGGAGATCGCGCTACGCGACCGGGTGTTGCAGGTGTTGGGCGCGACCTGGGTCGTCACGCTCGCCTGCTCGTACTACCTGTGAATTCGTCCTACCTGTGGATTCGTTGCCGGGACACCTCGGCCAGCGGTGGGGCGACGTAGTCGAGGCGGAACACCCTGATCGGTTCGCGCAACTTGTCGCCTCGCAGATAGGTGGGCACCGGGACGCGCTCGGCGACCTCCAGCAACGGCGCGTACGGCCCACCGGCGGCGGGTGAGTAGGACATGCGGGTCAGCCAGCTGCTGTCCGAGCCGACGGTCAGAAGATGACTCACCGGCTGCGTCACACCGTGTGCCACGGAGGCCGGTTGCCTGCATGGCAGGAAGAACGCGTTGACCCACTCCAGTCCCACGGGTTCGGACACCGGCAGGTAGTCCGTCAACGGCACCACGCGGGGGATCCGCGGAGCACCGATCGCGATCCAACCGTCGTCGTCCCGGCGGTCGACGGCGGTGACACGCACCCGTTCGGCGTCGCCGGGCTCCAATCGTGCCTCGCGCCATGTGCCGTCGCCGAGCCGTAGTCGAAGTTCCTTGTGCACCGTCCCCTCGCGATCGGCGAACTGCACGGTCGCCGACACGGCCCCGGCGCCGGCGATGGGTACGACCAGCGGTGGTGACTCCGGGGAGCCGGCGTCCTCGGGCAGCGTGTACCACGGGGTGGTCAGTGAGCCGGCGGAGCCGCCGCTGCCCCACACCGGTGCCGTGTCCGTGCCGTAGGGGACGGGGGGTGGCACGTCGTCGGGATATCCGGCGTTGGGTTCGAATCCGTGCGCGATCACCCCAGCGGTTCCGGGAGCGGGGGTCAGGACTCCCGTGCGCCGGTCCGGTTCGACCTCCAGCCAGTCCTCGATGCCGCAGCTGTGGGAGAAACCGGCGACGGTGGCGTTGACGACGCTGTACGTACCCGATCGGGACGTCACCGCCGGATAGAGCAGTGACGACATCTCCAACAGCACGGTGCCCACGGCGACCAGTGGAGGCAGCCACGCGGGCCAGGGCGGTCGCCGCCGAGCCAGCAGTCCGACCACGGCGAGCAGGGCACCCCCGGCGAGCACGATGGTCGAGAGGGGGAGACCGCCGAGGTTCGGCTGTTCCAGCGACCACGGCACCCCGAGGTTGGCGAGGAACCACCAACGCATCGGTGCGGCGAGCGCGTACGCCGTCACCGCGGCCAGCGCGAGGATGAACAGCGACCGCTGCCAGGCACGTCGGAGCGCACCTTTGCCGATGGTGTGCACCATGGCGGCGAACAACACCGTGGCCAGTCCGCCGACGGCGCCGAAGTGGTGGGTGTACTTGGTGGGGGTGAACACCAGCGCGGCGAAGCACAACGCGGTGAGCACCAGCATGCGATGGGTGGGCCGGGCGGCGAGTCCCGGGGTCCGCCGCAGCAGCGACAGCACGGCGAGGACGACGATCGACAGCCACAGCAGTAACAGCGGCATCCGGAGATTGAGCCCACCCCGTATGGGGTCGAACAGGTCCGCGTAGCGCCTCGACTCGTCCAAGACCCCGAAGTTGGGGCCGATGGCCGAGCGCACCTCGACGGAGTGCAGCACCGCGGCCAGTGACTGGTCGGCGAACATCGGCAGCAGGGCCACCGAACCCGCGCCGAGCACCACGGGCACCACCACCGCGCCGTGGTGCCGGATCAGGCGGACGAGCCCGAAGGCCGCGGCGAGGAAGGGCGTCAGGGCGACGATGCCGCTCGGGGTGACGGCCACGGTCAGGCCCGCCGCTGTGACGGAGGCCCCCAAGGCCGCCAGGTCCCGGGTCGCCAGGGCCCGTTCGAGCAGCAGGAACACGGTGACGGTGCCGAGCATGACCCACGGTTCCGGGCGCAGGCCCACGCCGAACTGGACGTACCACAGGAGGAACGCGGCGGCCGCGGCGAACCGCGCCGACGGCGTGGGTCTTCGGGCGATCCGGGGGAGCAGCAGTCGGTCGATGAGCAGCCACAGCACGAACCCGAGCAACACCGAGGGCAGCCGGAGCCACCACGTGGCGCCGCTGACCTCGATGAACGGCCGGTAGAGCTAGTAGAACCAGCTGAACGGCGCCTCGGGGGCGTTGAACCAGCGGAAGTAGTTGCCGACGAAGTCACCGTCCCCGGCCGCTTTGAGCATGGTGGCGATGTAGCCGTCGTCCACGGTGGGTGCCCCCACCACGAGCCAGCAGGCGAGGGCGCCCCCCACGACGACGTCGAGCGCACGTGGTCGCCACCAACGGCGCGGAAGTAAGCGAGTTCGGCGTATCCCGTCGTTTCGGGCACGAAGAATCAGGACGAACATCGCGGTCAGGGCGGCCACCGTCGCCACTGCCCAAATGATCCGAAATGTTCCGGGTGAGCTTTCGTATCGGGTGTCGGGAACCACGGTCACGCGTAATTCGGAATTGTTCGGTGCCTCGGTGAACATTCCGGTGACGACGGGTGTGTCCTCGATACGCGCGACGGTGTCGCCGTCGACGGCCACGGTCGTCTCGGTTTCATCTGCGAAAACGGACCATTCGCAATTTTTTTCATCCGAAAAGGTGACGATTTGATGGTTTCCGACCGCAACGTTGATCGTGTTTTCCGCGATATCGATGGTGAGTCCGTCGTGAACGGCGTCCTTTCGGGAGACGTCACGGGGCGCGGTGGTGGACAGCAGTACGCCCTCGCCGATCCCGTGCACGTCGGCGCAGGAGAACGTTACGTCCAAACGGTGAGGTTTGTAGGGGAAGAGCGGCAGTGAGCTGTTTCGCACCTGGGTATCCGGCCAGCTGTACACCGAGGTCCGGGTCTCGACAGGGGTGAGCACGAACAGTCCGGCCAGCGCGGTGGACAGTAAGCCGCATAGAGTGATCAACCAGAAACGGACGGTCACCGTTGGAGCCTAAGGAATTGATGTCTGCACCGGCACGGCGAACGACTGTGCTCGTGGTCGGCGTGTCGGCGTTGCTCGCTGCCGCGGTCTTCGTCGTCGTCAAGGACGCCCTCATCGACGACGCCTACATCACCCTCGCTTACGCGAAGAACCTCGCCGTCCACGGGCAATGGGGGCCTCACCACTCAACGTCCTGCTGCTCGGCGCGCTGACCGCGCTGACCCGGGTGTCGGGTGACCCGCATCCGGTCGTGGCGTTGGGGGTGCTGACGGTGTTGACGACCGCCGTGCTCGGCTGGGCGTGGACCCGGCTGTGCCGGGTGTACCGCCTGCCGTGGCCGGTCGCCCTGCTCGGCGTGCTCGTCGTGCTGGCGAACCCGTTCGTGCTGTCGGCCATCGGGCTCGAGGTGCTGCTCATCCCCGCGATGTTGATGTTGCTCACGGTGTTCGCCGCGCAGGGACGTCCCGAATGGTTCGGTGTCGCTGCCGGGCTCGCCGTGCTCACGCGTCTCGACCTCGTGGTGTTCGTGCTGGTCATCGCTCTCTGCGCGGGAGGGATCCGGCGCCACATCGGTAAAGCCGCGTTGGTCGGCGTCGCGGTGTCGGCGCCGTGGTTTTTGTTCAGCTGGATCGCGCTCGGTTCGGCGGTCCCCGACACCCTCGTCATCAAGCAGAACCAGGACGACCTGTTCGGCAGCTGGTCCTACGCCACGGGGCCGGTGATGTACTACCTGGGCCAGGAACTCGCCGTGTCGATGGCGTTCGCCCCGGCCGTGGTGGGGCTCATCGCCCTGTGCGCGCTGGTGGGACTGTGGTTCGCCCGACGCTGGGACCGCTTCCCGTCCGTTTCGGCGCTCGTGGGGCTCGGCGCGGGAGCCGTCGCCTACTACCTCACCTACATGGTGTTGGGCGTGGGGCCGTACCACTGGTACTACGTCGCTCCGACGACCGCGCTGGGAATGTTCGCCGTGGCGATACTCGGCGTGTGGCTGGTCTGGGCCCGGCGGGAGGCGACGCTACGGGTGCATGCGCCCGCAGCCGCGCTCGGTGTGGTGGCCGTGTTCGTCTTCGGTGCCGTGGCCGTGGACACGGGCAGGGACATGCCGTGGCGATCGCCGGTGATCTTCGGTAACTGGGCCAATGCCCCCGATTACGCGCACGTGGGATTGGAGCTCGGCGAACGGGCCGGTGACGGCACCACCGTCCTGTCCCCCGGTGAGATCGGCGCGCTGGCCTACTACTGCGAATGCCGGATCGTGGACGTGTTCTCCGATCGGGGTCGTGTCGCCGATCTGGTGAATCAGCGCATCGCCGAGGCGGGCCCGGTGGGGTCGGCGTTGTTGCGCCTCAACTACCTGTTCTTCGACGACGTCGAACCCGCGAAAGTGGACAAACGGATCCGCTACACCCGAGGCCCCGGCAGCGGTCCTGACACGTGGCAGGTGTACTCCGACGCGCTCGGCGTCGGCCACTTCACCCTCGTCGACGAGCCGAGTGAGGACTCCCGACCGGTGGAGTGACGGGTCAGCGCCACGCGTGCGCGCGTTCCATCGCCCGGCGGACCTTCAGCGTGGCGTGGATGTCGTACGAGTACAGCCTCGAACCGTCCGCGAAGGTGAACTCGATGACGCGCCGGGGTGGCACACTCCGGCCGAGGAACGGTGTGTCGAGCCCGGCCAGTCGATGCGGCTCCATCTCCTCCAGCGTGGTGAAGACGTTCTCGTCGGTCACCGGTTCGTCGGTCAGGTACTTCGTCGGACACAACACGGCGATGCGCCGGTCGGTGACGACGACCCTGGCCATGCCCTGGCTGGCGGCCAGGTGGTCGGCGCACAGCACCGCGTCCTGTCCGTCATGGTCGGCGTGCACCCAGTGGCCGAGCGTCGGGTCGTCGACCCAGTCCTCGACGGGAAGGTCCTCGACCGGGAGCGGCCATCGGCGCGGCCGGTCACACCGCGACGGCAGTTCCCTCGTCGGGACGTAGGGCACCAGGCGACGTCCTCCGATGAACGCGCCCACGTGGGCACGGATGGGTGGGCAGGCAAGGAGCAGACGTTCGTCGCGGTCGAGCCAGAACCGGGTGAGTTCGGTTTCGACCACTTCGTCGATCTGCGCTGCCGCCCTGGGATTCTCCTCCACTACCGGTCTCCTCGGCTCAGCGCGACCATCCACTCGAACACGCTCTCATCGTCGACGCCGAGCAGCAGGTCCAGACCCGAACCGTCCACAAATGACACTCGCAGGCAGGGGCGGGTGCGCCACTGCGTTCGCCTGCGGGCCACGGCGATCTCCGTGATCGTGCTTTTCGCGAACGTGCCGTACACGGCCATCGGCTTAGCCGCCACCGGGACACCTTCGACGTGTTCGCCGTAGCGTTTGGTGCGGTCGGTGACGATGTCGACCAACTCCTTGCCCAATCCGAGTGTTCTGCGCAGGAACGAGGTCGGCGAGTCCCCCGCGTGCTGACGTCTGGTCGGCCGCGTGTCGAGCACGAGGAGGCGGGTCGAGGTGAGTGCCCACGTGCGTGACCGGGTGCCCCCTCTGGGATCGAGGTGCCGCACCCCGTTGTGCGCGTGACAGCCGGGACCGTCGCCGAACACATCGTTTCCAGTCCTTGGGTGAGCGGGATGTGCTGCGGTTCCCCCAGCGCGTCCAAGCCCTCGATGTCGTAGGCGAATTCAGGGCCGAACGCCGCCCACAACAGCTGCTCATCGGGCTCGATCACCTGGCGAGCGTGTGTGGCTGGACCGACAGGATCGGCGAAACCCATCAGAAGCTGAATCCTCGGCTGACGTCTTTTCGGCGCCGCCCCCCGAAGGAGACGGGATCTGTGTGCGTACCCCGTCCGAGCGCCCCGTACTTCGTGCCCTCCCGAGTCGTGTCGGCCCGATCGACGACGTTTCGGCACGGTCGCCGGAGTTCCGCGCGGAAGCCGGTCCGTCCGGGTCGGGTTCCGCGCGAGGGGAGTCGAGGAGGGCGGGGTCGTCCCAGGAACTCCTCGCTGCTCATCGACACCATCCCCGTCGTCGTCCGGCCGATTGCTGATCGGACGTGTGGACGGTGCGCTGGGTTCCCTCCTCCCTCGACGGTGCGAAGGAGGAGGGAGTGGGGTGAGGAGAGGGTGTACGGCGGTATGCCGTCGGTGAGGGTGTTGGCGGAAGACCTGACGATTCTCATCGCCGTCTCGCTCTGCAATCCCGCCGATCCCGGCGCCCCGATCCGCTAAGACGCGACGGCCGGTTCGGCGGTCCCCTTCCCGACAGCTGCCGTGTCCGCCGCACCGTGGCGTGTGTCGTGGGCCCGTGCCGGGGGCGCTCGTGGGGTGGGGACGCGACGACGTGTTATGACACGAAAGGCTCCATGTTCTCCCGCTCGGCCTCCCCTGTGGCACGGGGACGAAAACGGCCGGTAGCTTACGGAGCGGGCCGTCGACGGGCCGAACGAGTTGAGCGGATATGGCAGCGGAGATCGACAGAAAGCCGGACGAACTTCAGGTGGAGGACGTGCGCGCCGACAGCGGTGGACGTACCGAGACACGTCCGTCGTCGGTCCGCCGCGATCGCGCGGCCTGGCTCGTCGGCGCGTTGGCCCTGGTCCTGGGTGGTGTGTTCGTCGTCGTCGACCTCGCCTACAACGAGGGCAAGCTCATCGCGCCCATCGACGACGCCTACATCCATCTGCAGTACGCGGCCCAACTCGGTTCGGGACACCCGTTCGAGTACAACACGGGCGATCCGGTGTCGACCGGTGCGAGCAGCCTGCTGTACGCGTTCGTGCTCGCGGCCGCTCACGCGGTCGGGTTCACCGGTACGGCGCTGCTGGCGTTCGCCGTGGCGTTCGGTGTGGTGTGTTGCGCCGTCACGGCCGGTCTGGCGTGCAGGCGCCGTGTCGGCGTTCGTCCGGGAACGTGGCTGTGCACGGTTCCGCTGGACTCCCGTGGTGGCCGCGCTGCTCGCGCTCGTCCGACCCGAGGGCTTGCTCTTCGCCGTCATGCTGTGCGGGGCGATGGCCTGGACCGTGGTCGTTGCGCGGCGCGCGGGTACGGTCACCACCCGCCGGGCCGTGGGTCGTGTCGCCGTCGGGTTGGCGCCGCTGCTCGTCGGCGTGGCCCAGTACGCGTTCTACCTGCTGGCCACGGGCACGCCGCGGGCCAACGGCGTCCAGTCGAAGTCGCACCTGTACGACCGGCCGATCTTCTACCTCGGCGAGTTCGTGGACCGCACGGTCGCCAACGTGCGAGGCGTCGTCGACCACTTCAACGGCCTGAACAACACCGACTTCGCGTTCCCGTTCGCGTTGGTGTTCTTCCTCGTCGGCCTCGGCTACCTTTTTGCGAACCGACCCGAGTGCGGCCAGCGCCGTGGTGGCCTCGGCGTCCACGTTGAGTACCGCGCTGCTGCACGAACTGCGGTACTTCCAGCCGTTCCTGCCGTTGTTCTTCGTGTTCGCCGTGGGCGGTGGTTACGCGCTCACCCGACTGCTCCCGCGGGAGGGGCCGCGCCGGTTCGCGCTGCACGCCGTGTTCCTGGTGATGGTGCTTTTCACCGTGGTGGCCACCCCGACGTGGGCGGTGCGGCTGGGCAGGCAGGCGGCGACCATCCGGGACACGGACATCTCCGTGGGCGCGTGGATCAGCGGAAATCTGCCCGAGGACGCGATCGTCGGGGTGAAGGACGTGGGTGCCGTCGCCTACTTCGGGGAGCGACGCGTGGTGGACACCATCGGACTGACCACCAACGGGATGGCCGAGGCCAGCAACAACGGACCGGGGAGTCTGTACGAGGCGCTGCGGACGTTGCCGGAGGGGCAGCGGCCCACCCATTTCGCGATGTACGAACCGTGGCCGGGTGTCCCCATGCAGCCGTTCGTGGACGCGGGGGTGTTCGTCTCACCACCGCTGCGGGTCTTCCCCGTGCGCACGCCCCCGGATCTGAACGACCGCCGTATCGTGCCGTTCAACGACGTGCGGGTGTACGAGGCCGACTGGACTCTCGCGGCCAGCGGTGATCGCGCGCCCGTGCCGGGCCAGGTGCGGGACTATCTCAACGTCGGTTCACTGGAGAGCGAGCGCGGCCACGGCTACGAGGTGGTCTCCGCACAGCCGGGACTGCAGCCGTACACGGTGCTGCGCCGCCACGGAGACGTCATCGACAGCGGACGTGTGATCGTCGGCGGGGAGCGTTTCACCGTGCGTGGTCTCGACCCCGGCA
>SMEZ01000119.1_pt1 | contig 29034 bp, 28 predicted proteins | sample 2456351 | NCBI WGS metagenome assembly SMEZ01 (sample SAMN10132605, study PRJNA489261) | soil metagenome | isolation source: day120 antibiotic-loamy sand soil ammended with composted manure from dairy... | place: USA | collected 2015-04-01 | reverse complement strand
AATAAAGTATAGTATATCATATCCATTAAATTTTTCTACCTATTGTTTGTGATTTGATTAAAATTATTTCCTAACAACTGATAAAAGGGACAAAACTCACATAAAACACGAACGATATATATGGATAAACAAAAAAAGGTTGCCTGTATAACAAACATTATACAGACAACCTATTATAAATGTAATATAAATAATTGATTATCCGATAGAACCTTCCATATTGAAACTGATTAATCGGTTCATCTCAACGGCATATTCCATTGGTAACTCTCTTGTAAATGGTTCAATAAAGCCCATTACAATCATTTCCGCTGCTTCTTCTTCAGATAGACCACGACTCATTAAGTAGAATAATTGTTCTTCAGATACTTTGGATACTTTTGCTTCATGCTCTAATGAAATATTATTGTTTAATACTTCATTATATGGAATCGTATCAGAGAATGATTCATTGTCTAAAATTAACGTATCACACTCAATTTTTGAACGTGAACCGTCTGATTTACGTCCGAAATGAGTAAGACCACGATAAGAAACTTTACCGCCATGTTGTGAAATTGACTTCGAGATAATGGTTGAGGAAGTGTTAGGTGCTAAATGATACATTTTTGATCCTGTATCTTGGAATTGTCCTTTACCAGCAAAGGCAATTGACAATGTGTACCCACGTGCACCTTCTCCTTTTAACATAACAGATGGGTATTTCATGGTTACTTTTGAACCTAAGTTACCGTCGATCCATTCCATTGTCGCGTTTTCTTCACAAACAGCACGTTTTGTAACTAGGTTGTATACGTTATTTGACCAGTTTTGGATCGTAGTATAACGGCAGTAAGCATCTTTTTTAACAACGATTTCAACAACTGCAGCATGGAGTGAGCTTGTTGTGTAAATCGGAGCAGTACATCCTTCTACATAGTTTACAGAAGCTCCTTCATCAACAACAATTAATGTACGTTCAAATTGTCCCATTTTTTCCGTATTAATACGGAAATAAGCTTGAAGAGGTGTTTCGACTTTTACACCTTTAGGAACATAAATGAATGAACCTCCAGACCAAACTGCTGAGTTCAATGCCGCAAACTTATTATCACTATATGGCACAACGGTGCCGAAGTATTCTTTAAAGATATCTTCATTTTCTTGAAGAGCAGAATCTGTATCTTTAAAGACAATGCCTTGTTTTTCTAACTCTTCTCTCATGTTGTGATAAACAACTTCCGATTCATACTGGGCAGATACCCCAGCTAAATATTTTTGTTCCGCTTCTGGGATACCTAATTTATCAAATGTACGTTTAATTTCTTCAGGAACCTCATCCCAAGAACGTCCTTGTTCCTCAGTCGGTTTTACATAGTACGTAATATCATCAAAGTTTAATTCAGATAAGTCTCCACCCCAAGTAGGCATGGGTCTTTTATAGAAATGGTCTAAAGCTTTCAAGCGATATTTCAGCATCCATTCGGGCTCGTTTTTCATTTCAGAAATTTTTTCAACGACTTCTCTCGTTAAGCCTTTTTCAGTTTTAAAAACAGATATGTCACGTTCACGAAACCCGTACTGGTATTCGCCAATTTCCGGTGCTTTTTTAGCCATTTTACTTCCTCCATTCTTTCTAAAAATTAAATTTATAGTAACACGTCTTAATTCTCTTCATCGTTGCCATTTTGTTGAAGACCTTTTTCAAGGGCTTTCCAAGCTAGAGTTGCACATTTTATGCGTGCTGGAAATTTCGATACTCCTTGAAGAGCTTCAATATCGCCTAAGTCAATAGAAGCGTCGTATTCTCTCCCTTGGATCATTTCTGAAAAAATAGCAGCAAGTTTTAGAGCAGTTTCGACATCTTTACCTTTAACTAAACTTGTCATCATAGATGCTGATGACATCGAGATAGAACATCCTTCTCCTTCAAACATAACATCTTTAATAATACCGTCTTCCTCTTTCATTGTTAAACGAATCCGGTCTCCACAAGTTGGATTATTCATATCGATTATTAAACTACTATCTTTTAATACACCTTTATTACGCGGGTTTTTAAAATGATCCATGATTACTTGTCGGTATAAGCTATCTAATTGATTAAAAGACATTGCTGAAGAACTCCTTTGCTTTTACAAGTCCATCTGCTAAAGCATCAATATCTTCTTTTGTATTATAGAGATAAAAGCTTGCTCTTGCAGTTGCTGTCTGATTTAAAACCTTCATTAATGGTTGTGCACAGTGATGACCTGCACGGATAGCAATCCCTTCCATATCAAGTGCTGTTGAAACATCATGAGGATGCACACCATCAATATTAAAGGTTACAACACCACCTTTTTTCGAGGCATCAAGAGGACCGAAAATAGTAACGCCCTCAATTTCAGACAACTTTTTCAAAGCATATTCTACTAGATCATATTCATGTTGATGAATGTTATCCATTCCAATTTCTTCAAGAAAATCAATAGCAGCTCCTAAACCTATAGCTTGAGCAATTGATGGAGTTCCTGCTTCGAATTTCCATGGCAATTCCTTCCATGTTGAATCATAAAGATTCACAAAATCAATCATTTCCCCACCAAATTCGACTGGTTCCATTTGCTCTAGCAAATCTTTTTTCCCATATAAAACACCAATTCCTGTTGGTCCACACATTTTATGGGAAGAAAACGCATAGAAATCTACATCTAAATCTTGTACATCAACTTTAATATGTGGCGCAGCCTGGGCACCGTCAACTACAATGACAGCACCTTTTGCATGTGCGATTTTAGCAATCTCTTTAATCGGATTAATTGTTCCAAGTACATTAGAAACGTGAGTAATAGCAACAATTTTTGTCCGGTCTGTAATTGTTTTTTCAACATCTTCTAAATTTAATGTCCCATCTTTTTGAAGTGGAATATATTTTAAAGTTGCCCCTGTGACCTTTGCAACTTGTTGCCACGGTATTAAATTACTATGATGTTCCATATATGAAATGACAATTTCATCGCCTTCTTTACAGAAAGCACGCCCATAACTAGTCGCAACAATATTAAGGGAAGTTGTTGTTCCTCTCGAAAAAATCACTTCTTCTCGTGAAGCAGCATTAATAAATTTTCGTACCTTATCGCGGGCTCCCTCGAATCCATCCGTTGCTTTCGTCCCTAACGTGTGTACACCTCGATGGACGTTCGAATTGTACTCTCTATAATACCTTTCCACTGATTCAATAACGGACAACGGTTTTTGGGAAGTAGCTGCACTATCCAAATAGACAAGTGGACGACCATTAACCTCTTGATCTAAAATTGGAAATTGGCTACGAATGTTCTTCATATCCATTAGCGGATTTTCCTTTCAATTACCTCAGTTAATTGTTTTTTAACACCTTCAATTGGCAATTGAGTAACAACCGGTGCTAGGAAACCATGAATAATCAAGCGTTCTGCTTCATCCTTTGGAATTCCTCTTGATTGTAAGTAATATAATTGAATCGGATCAACACGTCCAATGGATGCAGCATGTCCTGCTTGCACATCATCTTCATCTATGAGAAGGATTGGATTTGCATCTGCACGTGCTTTTTCACTTAACATCAATGCTCGAGATTCCTGTTGTGCATTTGCTCCACTTGCACCATGTTCAATTTTACCGATTCCGTTAAAGATAATTGTGGAGTTCTCTTTCGCAATCCCGTGTTTTAAAATGTAACCTTCGGATTTTTTACCATGGTTGATGACGGCTGTAGTGAAGTTTTCCGTCTGTTTACCTGTACCAGCAACAACAGTTTTAGCATCACCAACTGAACCATCGCCGTATAAGTTTGTAATATTTTCAGAGATCGTATCTCCGTCGTTCATTAAACCTAAAGACCATTCTAAGCGAGCATCTTTTTCCGTATAACCTCTTCGATTCACATAAGTTGTAATCCCACTTGCTAACGTATCAACCGCACCGAATTTGACATTGGCACCTTCGTTAACTACAACTTCTGCAATAATATTAGCGACACCTTCTGTTTCTACGTCAATGGATAAATAGTTTTCAACGTATGTGACCGAACTATTTGTATCAGCTACGATTAAGACATGGTTGATTAATGGCGCATCTGCATTGTCTTGAACAAAAATAGCTTGAACTGGCTCTTCAACTTGTACGTTTTTCGGAACATATAAGAACACTCCACCATTGACAAGAGCTGCATGGAATGCTGCTAATTTATGTTCATCAACTTTTACAGCTTCAGTCATCAAATATTTTTGTACTAGCTCTGGATGTTCTTTAACTGCTGTTAGAAGGTCAGTGAAAATAACACCTTTTTCTTTTAATGTTTTAGAAACTTTTAATAAAGCCGGCGTTTGGTTCCGTTGAACATATAAGTTTGTCACTTCTCCTTCTAAATCTAGTAAAGCCTTTACTTCTTCAGGCAATTCATCTACAGAATTATACGCTTGGTTTGTTACTGTATGTTGTTTAAAACTAGTAAAATTCCATCTGTCAATTTTCGTCTTATCCGGTTTTGGCATTTCTAACGTATCCATTTTCTCTAATGCACTCAACCGAAAATTTGTAAACCATTCTGGTTCATTGTTTGCTTTCGAGTAAGACTCGATGTAGCTTCTTTCCAATGAATGTTGTGTATCAGTTGTCATGATTATCCTCCTTACATTACGTATTTAGGCGTTTAATTCCGCTTCATCTTTAATGCCGAGCTCTTCTTTAATCCATTCATATCCTTCTTCTTCAAGACGTTTTGCTAATTCTGGTCCACCAGATTTAACAATTCGGCCATTCATCATAACATGTACGTAATCAGGAGTAATATAGTTTAATAAACGTTGATAGTGTGTAATCATTAAGCATGAGAAGTCTTCACTGCGCATGGAGTTAATTCCTTTTGCAACAACTTTCAACGCATCAATGTCAAGACCTGAGTCGATTTCATCTAAAATTGCGATGGATGGCTCAAGCATCATTAATTGTAAAATTTCGTTACGTTTTTTCTCACCACCGGAGAAACCTTCGTTCACATAGCGTTGCGCCATATTTAAATCCATTTCTAAATATTCCATCGTCTTATCTAATTTTTTAATAAATTGCATTAATGGGATTTCGTTTCCTTCCTCACGTCGTGCATTAATCGATGAACGTATAAAATCAGCATTTGTTACACCGCTAATTTCACTTGGATATTGCATCGCTAGGAACAGACCTGCTTTTGCTCTTTCATCTACTTCCATTTCAAGTACATCTTGACCATCTAATGTAACGCTTCCGCTTGTCACTTCATAAGCTGGGTGTCCCATAATAGCAGATGCTAAAGTAGACTTACCTGCACCGTTCGGACCCATAATCGCGTGAAATTCGCCCGGTTTAATTTCTAAATTTACACCTTTTAAGATTTCTTTATCTTCAATTGATACATGAAGATCTTTTAAAACTAAAGTTGATCCAGCCATTTTGTATACCTCCATTTTTTATGTATAAGAATATTACTCATTCTCAAATTATTATCATTATTATCTTATAACAAATAAAAAGTATTATCAACTCTTGTGAAACTTGAAAAATTAGGATTCTCAAAAGATTTCTATATAATTGAATTGAGAATTTGAAAAGTAAATGATAAATATTTTTAAAAGTTGTTTCCCATTTACTATTTTTTGAAAAAACATATATTTGTAAGTTATATATAAACACATATTTCTGTACAAGAGCTTTTTATCGTTACTTGCAATGAATAAGGGACTAGGTAAATTCCTAGTCCCTTCCATTTTACACTTAATAATTTTCAATTACAAATTTCAACATTGATTTTTAATTTACCACTTTTTGAGAAAATTATTCGCTTGCAGGCACAACTGCACCGTCATAATTTTCTAAAATAAAGTCTTGAATCTCTTTTGATTGAAGTACTTCAACTAACGTCTTAATTTCTTCTTTATCCTCATCACCAGCATTCACAGCAATGATGTTTACATAAGGATTATCCTGACTGCCTTCTTCGATTGCAAGACTGTCTTCTATTGGATTAATATCAAACTCTAATGCATAGTTAGAATTAATGACAACTAGGTCGCCTTCACCTTGATTGTAAACTTGCGGAAGGATTTCTGGTGCATATTCAAAATCAAATTTTAAGTTTTTTGGATTTTCGACAATATCATCTAATGTTGCAGATCCTTTTTCCACACCATCTGCTAATTTAATTAACCCTTCTTTTTCAAATAAGGCCAATATTCTTCCATGATCCGGTTTATTACTACTAATTAATACAGTTGCACCATCTTCAACATCTTCTAATTTATCATATTTTTTTGAATAAATACCGATTGGCTCAATATGGATACCACCGGCATTTACAATATCATAACCTTTTTCTTCTTTTTCAAGCTCTAAGTACGGAATATGTTGGAAAAAGTTCGCATCTAAATCCCCTTCAACAAGGGCTTGGTTAATTAATTCGTAACCGGAGAACTCTGTAATTTCTAATTCAATACCTTTCTCCTTCAAAATAGGTGCTGCTTGTTCTAAAATTTCAGCATGTGGAACTGCTGTTGCTCCAACAACTATTTTTTTAGACTCTCCATCACTTGATTCACTCGTATTCCCTTCGTCTCCACCACACGCAGCCAACGTAACAGTTAAAAAAGCTGTAAATATTAATGTTAATAGTTTTTTCATTTGAATTTCCCCCTCTTATCTTTTATCTAATCTCTTTGTTATAAAGTCTCCAATAAATTGGATGATAAATACAATAATTAAGATTGCAATTGTCCCAAATAGCGTCACGTCGTTATTTCCACGGACAAATCCATATTGGTGAGCATAATTCCCTAATCCACCTGCTCCAATAATTCCAGCAATGGCTGTATAACCAACTAATGCTATTGCGGTTACGGTTAAACCAGATACAATCGCAGGCATTGATTCCGGAAGTAATACTTTAAAAATAATTGTACTTGTTCTTGCTCCCATCGCTTGGGCTGCTTCAATAACCCCTTTATTGACTTCTCTAAGTCCAATTTCCACCATTCGCGCATAAAATGGTGCAGAACCAATAATTAATGCAGGCAAAGCTGCATTCGGTCCAATCATTGTACCCATAATGCCTTTCGTAAATGGAATTAGTAAAATGATTAAAATGACAAAAGGAATAGCGCGGAATATATTCACAACAGCCGCAATCATCCAATTAATAAACTGATTATGCCAAATATTCCCTTTAGAAGTTAAAAACAATAGTAAACCTAGTAATATACCGAATATAAAAATAAAAACAAGTGAGATTCCCGTCATATAGAGAGTTTCATATGTTTTTTCCCAAAACTTATCCATTTCAACATTTGGAAAGAGGGCCTCAATCATGACTAATCACCTCCACTCCAACTTGTTGTTTTTTTAACTGTTCGATTGCCTTATCAATATGTTCGGTATCTCCTACTAACTGGATAAGTAATGTTCCATAAGATCCAGTACGTGTTTGAGAAATTTTACCTTGAAGAATATTAATAGAGATCGATTGTTCTTTTATAAGTTCTGAAATAATGGGTTGCTCCGCAGTTTCCCCGATAAATGTCAATTTTACGATCTTACCTGTAGAATATTTCTCAAGAAGATGTTGTACAGCCTCCATCGTTTCTTCTTCATCCGTAATTTGTTGTACAAAGCGTTTAGTTATGTCAGTTTTTGGGTTTTTGAAAATCTCCATCACTGGCGCTACTTCAACAACTTTACCATTCTCCATTACTGCAACACGATGAGCAATCTTACGAATGACATGCATTTCATGGGTAATGAGAATGATCGTAAGTCCCATTTTTTTATTAATGTCAAGAAGCAAATCAAGGATAGAATCCGTTGTTTCCGGATCAAGTGCTGATGTGGCTTCATCACAAAGTAAAACTTTCGGATTATTTGCTAAAGCTCTGGCAATTCCGACTCTTTGTTTTTGACCTCCACTTAATTGAGAGGGATAAGCGTCTTCTCTCCCTTCAAGTCCTACTAATTTTATTAACTCTTCAACACGTTTTTTCCTTTTCGCCTTAGGAACACCAGCGATTTCCAACGGAAACGAAATATTATCTCGAACCGTACGTGACCATAGTAAGTTAAAGTGTTGGAATATCATTCCAATCTCTTGTCGTGCCTTTCGTAATTCGGCACCTCTTATCTTTGAAATTTCTTTCCCGTCAATTGTAATGGTCCCTTTTGTTGGCCTTTCTAAACCATTAAACATCCGGACTAACGTGCTCTTACCCGCACCAGAATACCCGATAATTCCGAATATTTCTCCTTCTTTTATATTTATTTTTACATTATCTACCGCAGTAATCATGCCGGATTTTGTCTTAAACACTTTTGTTACATTGTTTAAGGAGATCATCATGCTCCTCCTTCCTTCTCTGATGTCCTTACTTTTATTTCTCTAAAACAACAAAGTCAACATGTAAAAATACAATTTTCATTGAGTAAAAGAATAGAATGAATAAAATAAAAAATACCTTTCTACTAAGATAAGTAGAAAGGCACGCGAATATATATCGTATGTCCTTTCTCTTATCTTTCAAAGCAAAAAATTGCTTTGTGTGACTTGGCACCATTTCAATACCATTGTATTGACGGTTGCCGGGTTTCATAGGGCACATCCCTCCACCTCTCTTGATAAGAGCAAGACCTAACTATTCAATTATTGATTATGTTTAGAATTGTAGCACCTATTTATTTAGACGTCAACAATTTTTTAAACGTTTTTACAGTTTGATAAATTTTAATATTCCGTCATTTTTTATTCATTTTTTCAATAAGAAACCACCGCCCTTTTTAAAATCATTGACTTGTTAATGGTAGTTTTTGGTTAAACCAAAGGATCGCTTCCATCATGAGTTGATGACGGAAGCTCCCCTCAACGATAATAGAATTTAATTCTTTAGCATCTTGTAATTTCATATGTCCATATAAAATTTCATTTAATACTGTTGAATCCCCTGATAACACTACATCCGATGTTCCTTCCCAATTATCAATAATTTCAATACATTCTTTTGACAATTGGATAGTAAACAGCTGATCTTTTGTTTTTATTTTCAAATATGTTGATTCGTTTGGAAATAAGAGGGCACGAAATTTATGGTTCACCAAGGTCTTTTTTAGTCGAGCGGTATCAATCATCGGATTCCTCCTAACCAGTTTGTTATCTTTTTCTGCGTTTAGGTAGGAAATCCTTTTTTTGAAATGATGATTCGTTTAACTTTTTACATTTAACTTTTCATAAATATAAGTAACAGAATGGAAGGCATATATTTTTTCTTTAATTTCACCTTCATAAAAGATTAAAAGGCACGGCACACTTTCTACTTGAAAGGATTTCGCAAGTTCTGGCAAGTAATTTAAATCCGCTTTGCCAATAAGGAAATCCGGCATTGTATTGCTTACAATCTCTAACATCTTTCCTGCCAATTGACAAGTGCCGCACATCGGAGTGTATAAATAAAACGCACCCTTTTTTCCAGAATTTAAATGTTCAAAAAACAATTCCTTCGTCCATTGTTCCATGATGTTCATCCTTTATTCCCGACTCTAAAAATAATACGATAATATGTTAACAATTTATATTATTAATTAAATATTTTGTGTGAACGTGTATATTTGCCTGTAATAAAACGGAAGCAATATGTTTATCCGGTGCAGTTGCTACTTCGCGATACATACGGTCAATATATAAATGCTTTGCCTCAGGAAACTCCCGTTTAAATTGTTTTCGTAATTTTTCTCCTGAATTATCAGCATCTACAAGTATAAACACTTCCTTGTCATAAAGACAATCGATAAGCTCATCTAATCGACTTAAACTTAATGTGCCATTGGTACAAATGATTTCTACTGGTTCATTCACAACTGATTGTACTTTTTTCTTATCCGTTTTGCCTTCCACAATAATTACCTTCTCAACATAACGAATCATAATTATCACCTGTTTATTTGTAGTATAATTAAAACGTTATTTCTTAATAAACTATGCAATAAATGCAAAATATTGAGAGATTCAACGAAAATGATTCATTTGTTCTAATGTTATTATATGCGAGTAAAATAAAAACGCCTGACCAATCAGACGTTTTTATATGGACTTATAAAATAAAAAATATATCAGTCCTTTTCTTTATTATTCACTAATTAATTTATCATAACCTTCCGAAGATAAAAGATGATCCACTTCACTTAAATCATTTGCCTCAAGTTCAATCATCCACGCCTTTTCATAAGGTGATTCATTGACAAGTTCTGGGCTATCATTTAACTCTTCATTAACAGCAACAACTTTACCGCTAACCGGTGCATATAATTCAGAAACTGTTTTAACCGATTCTACACTTCCAAAAGGTTCATTCACTTTTAACTCAGTACCTACTTCTGGTAGTTCTACGAAAACGATATCTCCTAGTTCGGATTGTGCAAAGTCAGTGATACCGACACGCACGATGTTTCCTTCAACTTTTACCCATTCATGTTCTTCAGAATAACGTAATTCCTTTGGCGAAGCCATGTTCATCCCTCCAAGAAAATATGTATCAAGTCCATCATACAAGATGTGATCTCTTTCTGACAATCATTATGTAAAAGTGTTAGGACCAATTTTTTGCAAATTCTTCTTCTTTAAAACCAACGGTAACTTTATGACCATCCGTAACAATTGGCCGTTTTATCAAATAACCATCCGAGGCAAGTAACTCAAGTAACTCTTCCTCACTTGCTGTTTTTACACGGTCCTTCAAACCGAGTTCACGATATTTTTTACCACTTGTATTAAAAAACTTTTTCAATTCTAAACCGCTTTTTTTGTATAAATCTTCTAACTGTTCTTTTGAAGGCGGATTATCTATAATATGCACAGCTTCATATTCAATTTGATGTTCATCTAACCAGTTTTTTGCTTTTCGGCATGTGCCACATTTAGGATACCAATAAAATGTAAGCGACATTACATTCACCACCAATAATAGAAATTCCTTAAATTACTATTTATTATATCACGAATAAGTGTAAATTCTAAATTTTAAGTAACGTATGAATCGATCCTTTTATTTTTTCACAATTCCTATTCCCGAAATAAAAGAAACCCGAGAATCGTCAAATAATCTTTCTCGGGTTTCTTATTGCTAACCTTTTTCAATTTTGATGTCGTTACACAACATATTTTTCCTTGTCAATAATTGTTGCAGCGGCCTCACGCTTTTTCGCAATTACATTGATTGGCGTATGGCGAGTTAATTTACGTAAAGCAGATAATGTCATACGCAGATTATCGCCACTTGCAATCGCAACAACCGTTTCTTTAGCATCATTCTCAATGCGGTTGAATGCTTCTTGACAGAAGATTTCAGTATAAAGTAACTTCTGTTTGCTATTTTCTAAACCATCACGGTGAACGGCTTTTTCAGTACGTAAAACAACAGATTCCATTGCATAAATGTTAGAAACGATATCAGCAAAGTTTACTAATATTTCTTGTTCTTTTTCAAGTTCTTGGCCATATTTTTGTAAAGCCAATCCAGCTGTCATTAGAGCAACTTTCTTAGCATTTCGTACTAAATATTTTTCTTGTGCTAGTGGCTCGTCACCTGGTTCTTCAGGCATTAACATCATAATTTCTTCTTGGAGACTTTGAGCTTTTTCAAGTAAAGGCAATTCACCTTTAAAAGCTTTTTTCACGAAAGTACCTGGCACGAGTAAACGGTTGATTTCGTTGGTCCCTTCGAAGATACGATTAATGCGTGAATCACGGTATGCACGTTCTATTTCATACTCTTGCATAAAACCGTAACCACCATGAATTTGAACACCTTCATCAACAACATGATCTAATACTTCCGTGTTGAAAAATTTATTTAACGAGCATTCAATGGCATATTCAGCAATAGCTGCAGCGATTTCTTTTCCATCTTTTTGCTGTTCCTCAGTTAAATGGCTCATTCTTTCCTCGAACAGTCCTACCGTACGATACACAGCACTTTCAGCTGCATAAATTTCGGAAGCAAGTGTCGCAAGTTTTTCTTTTGTTAAATTGAAACCGGAAATAGGTGTATTAAATTGTTTTCGTTCATTTGCATATTTAACTGTTAATTCAAAGGCAGTTTTTGCGCCACCTACAGCACCTACACCTAATTTATAACGGCCGATGTTTAAAATATTAAAAGCAATTTTATGACCTTTTCCAATTTCACCAAGTACATTTTCAACCGGTACAGGTACATCTTCTAAAATTAATGTTCGAGTTGAAGAACTCTTGATTCCCATTTTCTTTTCTTCTGCACCTGTAGAAACTCCTGGAAAGTCGCGTTCAACGATAAAAGCAGTAAATTTATCTCCATCCACTTTCGCATATACGACAAATACATCCGCAAAACCTGCGTTTGTAATCCATTGTTTTTCCCCGTTTAAAATATAATGAGTTCCTTCTGCATTAAGCTTTGCTGTTGTTTTTGCACCTAGCGCATCAGAACCGGAACCAGGCTCAGTTAATGCATATGCAGCCAACAATTCACCTGTAGCTAATTTTGGTAAATATTTTTTCTTTTGTTCTTCATTTCCAAATAATACGATTGGTAAAGAGCCGATACCAACATGAGCACCATGGGTAATTGAAAAACCACCGGCACGTGCCATTTTTTCACCAATTAAAGCAGAAGTAATTTTATCTAGTCCAAAACCCCCGTATTCTTCAGGTACATCTGTTCCTAGTAAGCCAAGTTCACCAGCTTTTTTTAGTAACCGAACCGAATGTTCAAATTCATGGTTTTCTAAATGATCAATAACAGGTAAAACTTCATTTTCAACGAATTCTTCTGTCGTTTTTGCGATCATTTTATGTTCTTCAGTGAAATCTTCCGGTGTATACACCTGCTCTGGAAGAATTTCATCAATTATAAAACTTCCACCTTTTACTACTTGATCGATAGATTTTGTCATTTACAAACTTCCCCCTTATTCATTTTTACTTTGTTCGTAAGCAATTAGTTGATAATGGCAGGCTTTCTCCACTATAGAAAAAGCCAAAAAATACAATTTTTCTACTGCGTGAGTGTTTGAGTGTATAGAGCTGAAGGTAGATATTGTATATGTTAATAATTAAGAATTTATAATAATTCAAATACACCGGCAGCCCCCATGCCACCACCGATACACATAGTCACAACACCAAATTGAACATCTCTTCTACGCATCTCATGGATTAACGATAACGTTAATTTTGCTCCTGTACATCCAAGTGGATGACCAAGGGCAATAGCGCCTCCGTTAACATTCACAATTTCTTCATCCAGACCTAATTCTCGAATAACTTGAATGGACTGGGAAGCAAAAGCTTCATTAAGTTCAAATAAACCAATATCAGATAATTCTAATCCAGCTAATTCTAAAGCTTTTGGTACAGCTACAATTGGACCAATTCCCATTACTTCCGGCGGAACACCACCAACAGCAAAGGAACGGAATTTTGCTAAAGGTTTCAATCCTTCAGCCTCCGCTTTTTCACGGTCCATTAATAGCACACTTGCTGCACCGTCACTCATTTGAGAAGAATTCCCGGCTGTAACCGATCCTTTAGCAGCAAAGGCAGGTCGCAAGTTTGCTAAAATTTCCATCGTTGTATTTGGTCTAACCCCTTCATCAGTATCAAACACAACTTGTTTTTCTACTAGTTTATTATTTTTATCAATCGAACGGAGCGTGACTTCAACTGGAACGATTTCTTCTTTAAACTTTTCATTTTCAATTGCTGCCGCTGCTCTTTGGTGACTGCGAACAGCAAAAGCATCCTGTTCTTCACGAGAAATACCGTATTTATTTGCGACTTGTTCCGCTGTATGACCCATACTCATGTAGTATTCTGGTGCGGTTTCTACCAATGTTGCATTTGGACGAATAACATTTCCCGTCATCGGAACCAGACTCATAGACTCTACGCCACCTGCAAGTACTGCTTCAGCACCGCCGAGCATAATTTTTTCAGCACCGTAAGCGATTGATTGAAGTCCTGATGAACAAAAACGGTTTATCGTAATAGCAGGTGTCGTATATGGTACGCCAGCTAGAGCACCTATATTTCTTGCAATATTTAATCCTTGTTCTGCTTCAGGCATAGCACACCCCATTATAAGGTCATCGATCGGCCCATCGTAATTATCTGCTCGTTTTAACGTTTCTTTCACTACTAGTGCACCTAAGTCATCCGGTCGAACATGGGCAAGTGTACCCTTATTCGCACGTCCAACAGGGGTACGTGCACCGGAGACGATAACCGCTTCTCTCATTTTAGCTCCCCCTTTGTTTGTAAATTGCAATTGTTTTTGGTTACTTGTCGTTGCGTTCTGTAGGTATTTTTATACTCATGTCTTTTATTAAGGCCATTCCTTTCGACATTTATACTGATTTTCTCTTATTGTGTCCGCGAGAATGCCTATCGCGGACATTTCTTCCTGTTTTTCTCTCTATTTTGTCCGCGATAACGTGTATCGTAGACATTTCACGTCGTTTTTCTCTCTGTTTTATTTACAATATCTCCTATCGTGGACAATTTACGCTAGATCTTAGAGGTTATGTCCGCGAAAGCACTTCGAAAATACCTCGATTGGAAATCTCATCACACTGTCAACAGAAATGTCTATCAATTCCGCAATGGTTTTCCTTTCATAAGCATATGTTGCATTCTTTGTTGTGTTTTTACTTCACCAATTAAGCTAATAAAGGCTTCTCTTTCTAAATCTAATAGATATTGTTCATCGACTTCTGTTCCATAAGGTAACTTCCCACCAGCTAATACATATGCTAATTTCCCACTGTCATGAAGGTCAATAATCCATTGCTTTGCATCATGAATGCGATGGTCTGGATTTTTACTAATGCGGTCTAAATTATTCAAGAATCCATTTTCTCTTGCTTCAGCAGCTGAAGTCGAAACTTTTGCCATCGCTACTGTTTCAAAAACTTTATTCGCTACATTTTGTAAATCAATTTTGACCCCTTTCGGAAGGCTATTTAAATGTTTAATATACAGTTCTTTTGTTCCGCCACCACCAGGGATTAATCCGACACCTACTTCAACTAGACCTATATAACTTTCCGGTGAAGCTTGAACTCTAGCCGCAGGTAAAATAACCTCTGCTCCACCACCAAGAGCCATTTGGTGAGGTGCAACGACTACTGGTTTTACGCTATATTTAATTTTCATCATTGCTTGTTGGAACTGTCGAATAACAAAATCTAGTTCATCAAAGTTACCATCTTGAGCTTCCATAAGCATAAGTGCAATATTTGCTCCTACACAGAAGTTTTTACCTTGATTAGCAATAACTAACCCTTTATAGTTTTTCTCAACTTCATCGATCGCTTTATTAATCATTTGTATAATATCTAAACCAATAGCATTGTTTGGCGAGTGAAATTCTAGCAAGGCAACATCGTCACCAATATCAATGAGACTTGCGCCTGAATTTTTCTGAATAATTCGATTTTGTTTTTTCAATAATTGTAAATTGATGTATTTTTCATTTTGTTGGACCGGTTTATATTCACCGCTGTCATAAAAATACATTGTTCCATCTTCTTCTTTGTAAAATGAAGTAAACCCTGAGCTTACCATTTCTTTTACCCAATCTGGTACGATAAGACCGTCTTTTTCCATTCGTTCAATTGATGCTTCTAGGCCAATTGCATCCCAAGCTTCAAATGGTCCTTGTTCCCAACCAAAGCCCCACTTCATTGCATTGTCTATGGAAACGATATCATCGGCAATTTCATTTAATAGTGACGCACTGTATATTAATGTTGGTGCAAACACATTCCATAATAGTTGACCTGTACGATCCTTCGCATAAATTAAAGTTTTTAATTTCGCACTGGTTCCTTTTTGTTGTTTAGCAAGTTCGATGGATGGGGTTTTCATTTTCTTACGTGGCTCATACTCTAATGTAGTAGGATTTAACTCTAAAATTTCTTTTCCTTTTTTCAAGTAAAAACCTTGACCCGTTTTTGAGCCGAGCCATCCTTTGTCCAACATCTTTTGTAAAAATTCAGGAACAGTAAATACTTCTTTTTCTTCTCCTTCCACCTGTTCACGAACATTATTTGCTACATGAACAAATGTATCAAGACCAACAACATCTAAAGTACGGAATGTGGCACTTTTTGGACGACCAATGATTGGACCCGTAACAGAATCAACTTCACCAATTGAATAACCATTTTGTAAAACTTCACGTAGTGTGATTAACAATCCATATGTTCCTATGCGGTTAGCAATAAAGTTTGGTGTATCTTTCGCAAGAACAACACCTTTACCGAGCACATCCTCGCCAAATTTTTGCATAAAAGAAACAACTTCTGGATCCGTATCTTTTGTTGGTATCACTTCCAAAAGTTTCAAATATCGTGGTGGGTTGAAAAAGTGAGTGCCTAAAAAGTGCTTTTTAAAATCTTCCGAACGACCTTCAGCCATTGCATTTACAGAAATTCCGGATGTATTAGAGCTAACGATAGAACCTGGTCTTCGGAATTGATCTACTTTTTCAAATACGGATCTTTTTATATCAAGTCTTTCAGTAACAACCTCAATGATCCAGTCAGCTTCTTTTAATTTTTCTATGTCATCTTCTAAATTTCCAGTTTCTATTAAAGCGATATTTTCTTTTGCAGTTAGTGGCGCAGGTTTTTGTTTTAAAAGTTTTTGCCTACCAGCATCAGCAATCCGATTGCGTACTTTTCGGTCAGAAAGTGTCAGACCTTGAGATTCTTCTTCCTTAGTTAATTGATTAGGGACAATATCAAGTAGTAAAGTTTGTATTCCAATATTTGCTAAATGTGCAGCAATGCCAGACCCCATAACACCTGATCCGATCACAGCCGCTTTTCGAATCTGTAGTGTCAAAATTCTTCCCCCTTTGCCGTCTTGAATGAATACTCATTCATTTTATGTTAAAAAAATAATCCATCTGACTCTACATAAACAAATATATAAGAATTTTAAGAACAATGCAATAAAAATGTTTCTGTTTTTACTATATTTTATGAAAAATAAAAAATATTGCTATTACACCAGAAAGAACAGATATTAATTTATATAAATGGGGGAAATGATGAATCCCCCTTTTTTTACTTTTTAAACATATTTTTAACAACAAACCACACATTTGCTGGCCGTTCCGCAAGTCTTCTCATGTAATAACCATACCAGTCTGTCCCATAAGGTACGTACACACGCATTGGATATCCCTCTTGAATGAGTTCAAACTGTCTATCGGTACGAATCCCATAAAGCATTTGAAATTCATATTGATCTTTCGGTATATTTAATTCCTTTACCAATTGTTTTGTATACTCAATGATCGCATCATCGTGGGTAGCAATGGCAGTAAAATTACCGTTTTCCAAGTGTAAACGAATCAATTTCTTGAAATTTTCATCAACATCTTTTTTATCTGGAAAGGCTACTTCCGATGATTCTTTATAGGCACCCTTTACTAGGCGTAGACTTGCATCATACGCATCCAACTCTTTTATATCTTTTTCAGCTCTGTATAAATATGCTTGAATAACGGTACCAAGATGTTCATATTCTTTTTTAAAAGTTTTATAGATTTCTAATGTCTTTTCACAGCGTTCATAGTCTTCCATATCAATCGTCACAAAAACTTGATATTCTCTTGCTTTATTAATAATCCGTCTAAAATTAGTCATTACTAGTTCTTCTGAAATATCCAAACCTAGCGACGTTAATTTTAATGAAACTTGTGCATCTAAGTTTTCCTTTCCTATAGCCTCAATTGTCTTAATTGTTTGATTTGTCATGTTGAGTGCCTCATTTTCACTATTTACAAATTCCCCTAAATAATCAACTGTGACCACTAACCCTTTCTTATTCATATTCTTTATAATTTGAACAGCCTGATCAACCGACTCACCAGCAACAAATCGTGATGCACCCAGTCGCAACCCATATTTTTTAGCCAATTTTGTTATTGTTTTATTTTTGGATAAAAATAAAAAGCAATTCCGCATCAAATTCTCCATGTTGCATCCCCCTTTAGTAGGCTGAATTAAGAGAATTTTCCAAAAGGTATTCTCAAAAATTATTTTATCATGAAATTGATAGTATGGGTATGAAAACGATTACAAAAAAGTAAAAAACTGAACAATGAGAATATCATAGTCGCAAACATGACACAAACGAAAATTTTATATTTTTACATAGAATTTCGTTTAATTGGAAACCTATATTTGACAAAAAAGTTACGTTTAGGAGGTTAAAAATGGAACAACAACCTATCCATCAAAATCAGCAACCGATCAAGATGACACCACCAGAAGTTGTCACTGTAAAAGATTCCTTATATTTAACGGATATGCTTTCTTGGAATTTACTAGCGATGAAAAAGGCTCATTTTTATGCTCAACAATGCCAAGATCAAGAAATTAAAGCAGCATTAGATAAAGTAGGGATGATGCATCAAAAGCACTATAATCAAATTCTTCGTCATTTAAATAAACAAAACAATCAGCCTATGGGCAAGACACAATAAAAAAATATGAATAAAGGTGGGGTAAAAGAATGAATCAACAAAACCAGCAAAATAAAATCCAAAATCCAGCTGTCCAAATAGAAAAGACTCCGCAAATGAATGATCGAGATTTTACCAATGATATGCTCGCAACAGAAAAATATATGACTGATGCTTATAGCACTGCATTAAATGAGGCGAGTCACCGTTCTCTATATCAAGAGATTTTGTCGATTTACAACGAAACACAAAATTGTCAACGTGAACTGTTCGAACTCATGTTTAAAAAAGGTTGGTACAGCTTTGAGGCAGCAGAAACGCAAAAATTACAACAATCTTACCAACAGTTCCAAGGATATACGAACCAGTTTCCATATCACAACCAACACTTGCAATAATAGGGGCCAATTTTAGCCCCTTTTTTTAATGCGAAAAAATATCGGTAATTTCTGAATGAATATCAGTTTTAATTTACATGTTCTTATTTTCTTTATCTTTTCCTATACAAATTTATAAAAATGTGGAAATCTAAACATTTTTTCATTACTATTAAGTTAGATTGAAAATCGGGAAGGAGTAAACGGTATTGTTCAAGTCAAAATTACAATTCTGGACGTTAGAAATTTTACTAATCGTAGCGATTATCTACATACTGACAAAAATATCATTTTTATTTGATCCCGTTGTTGTGTTTATGTCAACCTTGTTTTTCCCTATATTAATTTCTGGGTTTCTTTACTTTTTATTTAATCCACTCGTTTCTCTTGCCCAAAATAAGTTAAAGATCCCACGTACATTAGGTATTATCATACTTTACCTTCTATTCATTGGACTGCTTGTTTTTGTTATTGCAACTGTCGTCCCAATCCTTACACGACAAATTAAAGAATTAATTAACAATATCCCTTTCTATATTGATGAAATTCAGTTCTTTTTTGAACAATTTTTACGTTCAGAAGCATTTCACTGGGTACAAACCCAACAATATGTCGATATAGACCAAGTCATAGATACATTAACAAGCTATTTATCAGCCATTCCTTCTACGATAACGAGTAGTATTTCTGGTATTTTTGGTGTCATTGCCAATACCGCAATCGTGATCGTTACAGTTCCATTTCTTTTGTTCTTTTTATTAAAAGATGGACATAAATTGCCAAATGCAATTGTAAAATTTATTCCTTCATCCTATCGTAAAGAAGGCTTATCAATTCTAAAAAATACAACAGACACATTAGCTGCCTATATTCAAGGGCAAATGATTGTTTCCCTTTGTGTCGGAACGTTATCTTACATTGGTTATTTAATTATCGGCTTGGACTATGCACTTATCTTAGCTATTGCCGTAGCCGTTACTAATATTATTCCTTATCTTGGACCGATTCTTGGGGCTGCACCTGCTGTGATTGTGGCGATGTTTGATTCCCCTATCATGGTAGGGTTAGTGATTGTTGTTGCTGTTATAGCTCAACAAATTGAAAGTAGTCTCATTTCACCACTTGTGATTGGTAAACGATTAGACACCCATCCAGCAACCATTATCATCATCTTATTAGTAGCTGGCAATCTCGCAGGTGTGCTCGGTATGATTCTTGGTGTCCCTGTATACGCTGTATGTAAAACAATCGCCCTAAATATTGTCCGTCTTATAAAACTCCACCGAAATTATAAGAGGGAACTTGAAACAAATAATCCAACACAAACATAACCATTAAAAAAGGGTTGTCCGAACGGAAGATCAAGGACAACCCTAATTATTGTAATCAATAGAAATATGAGTATCTAAATTTCTAAAGTTATAAAATAAACTTATCGATTTCTTTTACTAAATTTACTAAATCAGGTTTACTAATTTGCGCACTTGCTCCTACCGCTTCCCCTTTATGATATAAGTCTTCTGTGATTAAAGAAGAGAAAATAATGACAGGTATATCTTTTAATTTCGGATGGTTTTTCACTCGATATGTTAAGTGATGTCCATCCATCTGTGGCATCTCAATATCTGTTAGAAGTAAATGAACCTTATCTGTCGGACGAACGGTTTCATCTTCCGCATAGTTTTCTAAGTATTCCCAAGCCTCTTTACCATTTTGGAAAAAGGTGACGTTGTCATAGCCAGCCTCTGTTAAGGTATCCTTTAATAAAGCTCGTAAAACTCCTGAGTCTTCTGCTACAACAATTTTTTTAGTTGAACGTTCACGATGACCAAGCATTTTGATACTCTCGGCACTTCCACCTAATGCTGGATTAATCTCTACGACTATTTTTTCTATATCCAATAAAATCGACATTTCTCTTTCATCCAACTTAATAACCCCGGTAGCATATGGTTGGTCACTAATCGTTAAATCGTTCGGCTTTTCTATTTGTTCCCATGATATACGGCTAATGCGATCAATTCCATGAACACGAAAGGCAATTTTCGTTTGATTTAATTCGGCAACGATAAAACGGTCCGAATCATGAATACTAGACGGAGCATTAATCATTTTGGCCAAGTTGACAACGGCAATTAGTTCACCGCGTAAATTAATGATTCCCTCTACCGCTTCATGTGAGTTCGGAACTTTTGTAATCGGTGCCGGCATAATAATTTCACGGACCTTCAAGACATTAATCGCATAAGTTTGACTACCGATATGAAACAAAATAACTTCTAATTCATTAGTCCCGCTTTGTAACAAAATTCCTTCCTTGCTATGTTCCATTTCCCAAATCCTCCAGTAGCTATATTAAAAAACGGCTTTCTCATGTATTAACTGTATATTATTTATCGGCACTAAATTCATTTTTTTAAAAGTTAGAGATTAAACACACGATATATATTTATTTTATCATTCGTTCATATATAATTTGCTAGTTTTAATAATTATATAAACATTGAATTATCATCTTTTACCAGTGTAAAAAGTCAGAAACATAACATTATAAAAAACATTACAAAAAATAGTATAATAAAGAATAAATACACCAATGGAAAAGAACAAAACGGTTTTAGGAATCAAATAATTTTTTTATAAAATCAAAGGTCGGTGATAGGTAATGGGACTATTTTCAATCCGGAAAAAAACGGCAAAATTACAAGTATGTACGAATAATCTAAATTTATTTTTCGATGACGAGATGATTGAAGAATTAGAGGAAATAATAGATGAAAAAGGAATAATCACGAAGGAAATGGATTGTTTGGACTACTGTGAAGAATGCACCTGCCAGCCTCATGCGCTTTTAAACAAAAAGTATATATATGCGGAGAAACCAGAAGAACTGCTGAATATAATAAAGGAAAATATTTCTTAAAAACACATAAAATTGACTCTATTCTTTAAATCATAATCGATGTGACATAAATAAAGAAACTCCCTAATCTTATATTCGGAGTTTCATTTTAGAATCATTTATTCTTCATCTGTTTTAAATTGATTAAAATAACGCATTCGCTTCATTCGATCTTCCTCTTGAAGGAATTTAACAAAATTTTCCATCGCCAAAATAGGTTTATCATTAACAATACGGATATAATGTTTTTTCCGTTCATCTGTCATAATCGAACTTTTATTAATTCTCTCTATAATATAACGAAGACCGATGTTTCGAATTTCTTTGCGGTTAATTTTTGCTTCTTTTAATAAAGCAAAGCCCACCGCACCAACAATGGCAAATACAAATAACAAAATATATACATTCGAATCCTTTGGCGTAAAGAAGAGTAGAACGACTAAATTAATAACCGCAATGCCGATCAGCGGAAACGTCCAAAACATATATTTCGAGGTTTTCTTTGCAAGAGGAAGGATTAATTTTTGGATTTGCTCAATTTCTTTTTTTATATTTTCTGGAAAACTATTCATTAAAAAGTTATCCAACATCATCATCCTTTTTTGAAAATCTATATATAATCATATCCCATTAAAAATAAACTTTTAGATTCAATTTATTCTAATTAAACCAAAAATATGATAAAAAGGAAAGCGAAAGGAACCTTCTAAAGCATAAAGTTTTTAACAACTTTGTCAATTTCATGAAATGAAAAGACCTACCTATGTAACTCAAGGTAGGACTTTTTAACAATACACCTGTCTGAAACGGTATAATAAATTGCCAAAAGTTATGCACAAACTAATTCAATAGAAGCAAAACTGATAAAAGTTAGTTATGAACGAGTATTTATCTTTCAATAATTAATTTATAAATTTGGATGCTAATCAATGGGAATAAAGATAAACCGAAAATCGTCCAATAATAGGTTGCCTCTAATGGCACAACTTCAAAAACTCCCATTACACCTGGAGTCAATACAACAAAGGCCAGCAGCAAGACTCCGATAAAGACTGCACCCCAAACAAATTTATTCTTAAATATACCTGTTTTAATAATCGATCGATTTGTTCGACAATTGAAACTATGCAAAAGCCGAGAAAAGCAAAGAGTAGTAAAGGCCATTGTCATGGCAGTTAAACCACCATCATCTACTTGTAGACCGATTAAAAAAGCTGCAATAACACTAATTGAAATAATTACACCACCAATAACGACCTGTGCCATAAATTTTTTATTTAATAAAGGTTCATTAATATTACGTGGTTTTTGTTTCATTAAACTTTCATCCATTGGCTCTAAGCCAATGCCGATTGCCGGTAAGCTATCCGTCAACAAGTTAATGAACAATAGTTGTACCGGTGCAAATGGGACTGGAAAGCCGCCTAATGATGCAAATAGTACTGCTATTATCGCCGCCGTATTCCCAGAAAGTAAAAATTTAATTGCATTTTTAATATTGGCATAAATACTGCGGCCGTTAGAAATTGCCTTAACAATTGTAGAGAAGTTATCATCGGTTAAAACCATGGAAGCTGCATCTTTAGCAACTTCGGTACCCGTTATTCCCATTGCAATACCAATATCTGATTGTTTTAAAGCTGGTGCATCATTGACACCGTCACCAGTCATCGCAACAAGGTGGCCAGTATCTTGCCAAGCACGAACGATGCGAATTTTATGTTCTGGCGATACTCTTGCGTATACGGAAATATTTTTGACACGTCTTCGTAATTCTTCGTCACTCATTTGCTCAACTTCTGCACCTTCCACCGCTTCTCCACCTTCAGATAAAATACCAATTTGCTTTGCAATGGCAGAAGCTGTTACCTTATGATCTCCAGTAATCATAACCGGTGTAATACCGGCTGCCTTCGCCTTCTCTACAGCCTCTTTCGACTCAGGTCTAGGTGGGTCCATCATGGCAAGTAAACCGACAAAAATTAAATCTGATTCATCATCTGTTGATACGTTGTGATGATCAGGAAGGATTTTATAACCAAGAGCTAACACTCGAAGACCATCTTTAGAAAATTCAAGGTTTGCTTGTAAAATTTTATGACGATCCTCATCCGTTAAATCTCTTATTCCATTAGATGTGGCCATCTTTACAACACGACTTAATAGGACATCTGGTGCACCTTTTGTAATCATTCGAGTCTCATCATTAATTTTATGTACCGTACTCATTAATTTACGGTCTGAATCAAAAGGCACTTCCGCTAACCTTGGATATTGTTTTCGTAAATCAAGTTCATCATCAAGTCCGATTTTTTCACCTAAATTAACCATAGCCACTTCCGTTGGGTCTCCAATTTCCTTCCCATCTTCGGTTATGGCATCATTACATAAAATAGACATCGTCACAAACTTTTTACCAAAATCATTGTCAGCATCCCAATTATTTTTATCAATGATTTTATTATCGACATATAATTTCTGAATAGTCATTTTATTTTGAGTCAATGTTCCTGTTTTATCGGAACAGATAACCGATACACTACCTAAACTTTCAACCGAATGAAGCTTTCGAATAATCGCATTTTCCTTTGCAAGTTTCTGCGTGCCAAAGGCAAGTACAATTGTAACGATAGAGCTTAATGCCTCAGGGATCGCTGCAACAGCTAGTGAAACAGCAAACATAAATGAATCGACAAGCTCTCGTCCACGAAACATATCTAAGGCAAAAATAATAATAGCGATGAGAATAACAATAATGGCAAGTTTCTTACCAAAATTATCGAGACTTACTTGTAACGGTGTTTTCTTTTCTTTAGCACTACCTAGTAAATTGGCAATTTTTCCGATTTCCGTTTGCATACCAATATCGGTGACAACTATTGTTCCTCTTCCATAAGTAACAAAACTACCGGAAAATGCCATATTTGTTCGATCACCTATACCAACTTCTTCTGGAATCGCCTCAATGGTTTTATTCACACTCTCCGATTCACCTGTAAGAGAACTCTCGTTTATTTGTAAGCTGGCACTTTCAAGAACACGTCCGTCCGCACTAACATAGTCGCCTGCTTCTAAGAATAAAATATCACCCACAATAACTTCCCTTGATGGAATTTCAATTTTTTTACCATCCCGTAATACTTTCGCAGAAGGGGAAGATAACGCTTTTAAACTATTTAAAGATTGCTCAGCCTTTACGTGTTGGATTGTGCCTAAAATCGCATTTAATATTAAAACAACAAGGATAACGATTGAACTTTCAAACTCTCCAATAAAAGCTGAAATAAGTGCTGCAACTAATAAAATAATGACTAGAAAATCTTTAAATTGTTCAAAAAACACTTGGACTGTGCTTTTCTTTTTCGCTTCCTCTAATTCATTAAAACCATATTCTTGTCTTCTTTTTTTTACTTTTTCATTCGTTAGACCTTGATCCGTAACCCCTAATTCTTCTAATGTCTCTTGAACGGACTTTTTATAAAACTGGGTCATTTTCATTCTCCTTTTACTTAGAAAAATTCCATATTTATATGATTTTATCTATTGACATTTTTATACATGAATCTCTTTCACTTATTTAGAAACCTTCACTTTTTTAATCTATTCCACGTTATATAAGAATGGATATAAAAAAGCTATATTTAGGGGTTTTCCTAAATATAGCACAATAATCGATCAAGTAAAGGAATCAATTTTGTCAATATTAGTACATACATATAGAATCACTGATCATAATATTTACATAACAAATACTATTTTTGTACCCTCATTAAAAATGTCTTCGTCCGTTCCGTTTTCGGATTTTCAAATATTTCTTCAGGTGAACCAGATTCAACAATTTCACCCTTGTCCATAAAGATAATACGATCGGCAACTTCACGAGCAAACCCCATTTCATGAGTAACAACAACCATTGTCATTTGTTCCTCCGGATTCATCATGAGCGCTCTCGCAATGGCAACCCGTTGTTTTTGCCCACCGGAAAGCTTAGCTGGATAAGCATCGGCACGGTCCGCTAAACCTACCTTTTCAAGTAACTCTCTTCTTCTCCTTTCAACTACACTTGCACCTTCTTTTTTTACAAGTTTCGGTGCTAACTCTAAATTATCCTTAACTGTTAAATGAGGAAATAAATGAAAATGTTGGAATACCATGCCCATTTTACTTAAAATTTTTTGAATATCCTTCTGTTTTGCATATTGCCCATTTTTCACTAAATATTCACCGTCAATGGCTATATTGCCATCATCGATTGTTTCTAAATTAGCAATACTTCTTAATAATGTGCTTTTACCTGAACCAGATGGCCCGATAATGGCAACTACTTCTTTACGTTCTACTTGAAAACTGATTTGCTTTAATACGTCTAATTTCCCATATGATTTTTGCAAATTCTCTACCTTAATAATAGACACGTCGATCCCTCCTTTATTCGAATCGATATTTTCGTTCGATTCGTTTTAAAACCCAAGTCAAAGCAAGTGTAATCATTAAATATATAAAACCAGCTACAAAATAGGGTACGATTGTCGCATCTCTGTTAACGGCAGTTTGCGCAAAATGCAACAATTCGGGTACCGCTACAGCGTATAGTAAAGATGTATCTTTTACTAATGTAATAGACTCATTGGATACCGTTGGTAATGATACACGGATCATTTGAGGAATAATAATTTTTGTCATCGTTTGCCAACGATTGAAACCTAACACTTTGGCTGCTTCATATTGTCCGTTATCAATTGCTAGAAGGCCTCCACGGAAAATCTCAGCGAAATAAGCCGAATAGTTCAAAACAAAACCAACACATGCCGCTACAAAGCGATCTAACACTAAGTATTCCCCGATCACCGGTATTAATGGTAACCCGAAACAAATAAATAATAGTTGTAAAAGTAAAGGTGTTCCCCGCATGACATATATAAAACCTTGGACTAACCAAGATAGAGGTTTTATCCGGCTTCGAACAGCCAATGTCAGAACAAAGCCAATCGGTATCGATAACAAAATGACAATAGCAAATAGTAATAATGTAATCTTAGCTCCTTCCAACATTGGCATGATTATCATTTCAAAATAATCGATTGACATACAAATCCTCCTTATTCCAGCATGTTTCATGCTAAACAAAGTCATCTTAAATGCGATTTATAACGATAAAATGGCTGTCCAACGACAGCCCTAATTATTCCCTTTCCATTTGGTATTAATTCAATATTTTGTTTTCGCCAAACCACTTTTCAGATATTTCTGCTGCAGTTCCGTTTTTAATAATTTCATCCATTGCTTTTTGTACTTTTTCTAATAATTCATTGTTTCCTTTTTTTACACCAACTGCATATAATTCGGGAGCTAAAGATTCTTCTAAAACTTTATAAGTATCTGGTTTCAATGTCATATAATAATCAATGACTACCTCATCAATAACTACTGCATCGATTCTCCCATTATCTAGATCTTGTAAAGCTAGAACATTTGTTTTAAATTCCGTGATATCTTTTATTTCTGAAGCAATTTCAGAATTGTTTAATGCATTACTTGCTGAAGACTGGGCTTGTAATCCGACCGATTTACCAGCCAAATCATTTAAACTATTAATTTCTGAATCTTTTAAAGTCACAATGACTTGTGCATTGGCTAGGTATGGCTCAGTAAAAAGAACCTTTTGTTTCCGTTCTTCCGTTACTGTATAACCGTTCCAAATTAAATCGATTCTTCCGCTTTGTAGTTCTGTTTCCTTTGAACCCCAATCTATCGGTTGAAAGACAACTTTTGTATCCATTTGTTCACCAACCGCTTTCGCTAAATCAATATCAAAACCAACGATATCATTATTTTCATCACGAAATCCCATCGGTGCAAAGGCATCATCTATCCCAATTATTAATTGATCATTGCTATCCGTACTAGAAGAATCCGTGGAACATGCTCCAAGGGTTAGAATTACAATGAAGAGAAGAAAAATTTTTGTTAACCGTTTCATGTCTAGGTCACCTACTTTGAATTATTTAATCGTTTGATTCTATCGAACGAACTTTCATTGTTTAATTCTTTAACAAACTAAAATATTTGTGTTACATTCACATAGTAACATTTCTATTAATCTTAGTCAATAAATAAATTTACTGTATTAGCAAACTAAAGAATTGTGATTATGAAAATCCTACGATAGAGTTACTGCTAATCAGTGTAACTCGCATCCTTCATATTTTCACAAAAAAAACCACCATTCTCTCAATGAGAATTTGAGAATGGCGTAAGTATTTATTCATACTCTTTTTCAAAAACTTTATTGCTACGTACTGTATCGAAATGGCGAACTAGTTTTTCAATTTCTGCTCGTTTAGATTCAAAAAATGGTGGCAACGACAATTTTTCCCCCAATGTTTCATACGACTCATCGCCCATAAAACCTGGACCATCGGTTGCAAGTTCAAATAGTATTTCTGGTGAAACCCGGGTATATAAGGAACCGAAATAATATCTTTCTACAAATCCAGAAGTACCAAAACGATACTCTCTTAAATGTTTATCCCATTCTTCTAAATCTTTTTTTTCATCAACTCGGAAAGCAGCGTGGTGAACCGTACCAAAACCTTGTCTGCCTGGAGGTAAAGTTGTATTATGTTCTAACCATACTTGGGCTCCATTTCCTCCTTCGCCGACTTCAAAATTATAAAGATCCCCTTCTTTTCCAACTTGTCGAAAGCCGAAAACCGACTCTAAAACTTGTTTGAAATAATCCAAATAAGATACTCGAACAACGATTGGCCCAAGACCAGTAATTGCAAATTCTTCTGGGATTGGACCTTTTTTCCAAGGCGTGCCAGAAGGAACCCCTTTATTGTTTTCATCAGAAATTAATTGATAGTTCTGATCATCAAAATCAACAAATGATAACGATTTTTTACCAAACTGCTCTTTTATACCAAAATTTTTAACACCTAAACGGTTAAAACGTTTTTGCCAATATTCCAAAGCAGCATCATTTGGAACACGAAATGAAGTTTTAAATATTTCATTTGTTCCATGGACACCTTTCGGAATTCCAGGAAAATCAAAAAATGTCATATCTGTCCCAGGTGCACCAACATCATCTGTAAAGTAGAGATGATAGGTTTGGATATCATCTTGGTTCACCGTTTTTTTTACGAGACGCATACCTAACACATACGTAAAAAATTCATATATCTTTTCTGCACTGCTTGTAATCGCAGTTACATGATGCAATCCT
>SMEZ01000038.1_pt1 | contig 29267 bp, 19 predicted proteins | sample 2456351 | NCBI WGS metagenome assembly SMEZ01 (sample SAMN10132605, study PRJNA489261) | soil metagenome | isolation source: day120 antibiotic-loamy sand soil ammended with composted manure from dairy... | place: USA | collected 2015-04-01 | reverse complement strand
GGCCCGTGCGTGCTCACCGGCAACGTCCACATCGTCCAGGGCTCGCTGGTGATCGAGGCCGCGCGTGCCGACATCCGCCAGGGCGACGGCGACATCCAGAGCGCCAGGCTCACCGGTTCGCCGGTCAAGCTGCGCCAGGAGATGGACAACGGCGGCACCATGAACGCGACCGCCGCCCAGGTCGACTACGACCTGCGCCAGGACACGGTGGTGTTCACCGGCGGCGCGGTCGTGCAGCAGCCCGGCCGCGGCAGCATCGCCGGCGAGCGCATCGTCTACAACATGCGCACCGGCCAGGTGCAGGGCGGCGGCGGCGAGAACGGCGGCCGGGTGACCCTGCAGTTCGAGCCGCGCAACCGCACCGGCGCCTCGGCGGGGCGCCGGCCGCACCCCGCCCCGAGCATCCGCTCCCCGCTGCGCCGCCGGTTCCGCCGCGGCGCGATCCAGCCGCGCATCCGGGTCATGGGCGCCATCCTCGGCACCGTGCTGCTCCTTTTCGCGGCCCGGCTGGTGCAGATCCAAGGCTTCAACGCCGACGACTACGCCGAGGCGGCCGCCAACCTGCGTCTCACCACCATCGAAATCCCCACCGTGCGCGGCGATATCACCGACATGGCGGGGCGGCCCTTCGCCATGTCCGTGGAGGTCCGCACCGTCTTCCTCGACCCGGCTGAAGTACGCGACGACCAGCGCGAAGAGATCGTCCAGGAACTGTCCCGCCGCTTCGACCTGCCTCCCGAGGAGATCGTCGCCAAGCTCAACGCCCGCGTCGACGGCCGCCCGTCCCGTTACGAGGTCGTGCAGCGCGGCGTGCCGATCGAAGAATGGAAGGAGATCCGCGAACTCGGCTTCCACGGCGTCTCCGCGGAACGCGACTACAAGCGCGTCTACCCGGAAGAGACCGGCGCCGCCAACCTCGTCGGCTTCGTGGGCCTCGACGGCCACGGCCTGGAAGGACTGGAAGCCGTCCTGGACTCCACACTCGCCGGGGAGGCCGGCCAGCAACAGGTGGAGGTGGGCAGCGACGGCACCCAGATTCCCATGGCGGGCGGCCTCATCCGGGAGCCGGTCCCGGGCCGCACCGTCCGGCTCACCCTCGACCTGGACCTGCAGTGGTACGCCCAGCAGGCGTTGAACAGGCGCGTGGAGGAGCTCGACGCGGAAGCAGGCTCCGTGGTGGTGATGACCCGCGACGGCCAGATCAGAGCGATGGCCAACTACCCCACCTACGATCCGAACAACTTCTCCGCGGTCAGCGCCGAACAGCGCCGCAACGGCGCTGTGGCGGACGCGTTCGAACCGGGCAGCACCGCCAAAGTCATCACCGTGGCCGCGGCCCTCGAAGAAGGACTGGTGACCCCGGACACCGTCTTCACCGTGCCCAGCTCGATCCGCCGCTACGACCAGGTGTTCCGGGACGCCAACCCGCACCCAACCCAGCGGCTCACCGTCAACGGGATCATGGCCACCTCCAGCAACGTGGGGGCCATCCAGATCGGTGAAAAGGTGGGTGCCGAGAAAATGTACGAGTACCTGCGGCGTTTCGGTGTCGGCCAGCCCACCGGGCTGGACCTTCCCGGGGAGAACACGGGCATCCTCACCGCGCCGGAGCACTGGTCCGGCACTGACCTGCCGTCGGTCTCCTTCGGCCACAGCGTGTCGGTCAACGCCGTGCAACTGGCCAGCGTGTACGCCACGATCGCCAACGACGGGGTCCGCGTGGCCCCCACACTCATCGCGGGCATGGAGGACGCCGACGGCGAATTCGAAGCCGCACCCGACCCGGAAAGCGAACGGGTGATCAGCGCGGACACCGCTGCCGACCTCCGGTTGATGCTGGAAGCCGTCACCGAGGAGACGGGCACCGCCCCCCAAGCCCGCGTCGAGGGCTACCGGGTCGGCGGCAAAACCGGCACCGCCAACCGGATCAACCCGGAAACCGGCAAATACCAGGGCGGCGGCTACGTCAGCTCCTTTGTGGGTTTCGCCCCCGCCGACGACCCCGAACTCGTGGTCTCCGTGGTCCTGCACAGCCCGAAAGGCGAGTACTACGGGGGTGAGGCGGCGACCCCGGTCTTCACCGACGTGATGTCGTTCGCGCTCAAAACCGCGCGCATCCCCCCGACCCAGACCGAGCGTCCCCCGCTGCGTCTCATGGAGTGATCCACGCCCGGCCTCCTACGAAACAGGACACACCGGCCGGAGACGCTTGCCACACCACCGCGCGGTACCCGATGCTGTCGGGCATCCGCACGATACGAGGTCAACGGCCCAATCCCGGCTCTACCCGCACGTTGCGCCGCGGCGGGCCCGGAAGCCGGGGGCGGTACCGGTGCGCCCCGGCTCCTGCGCGACGTTGACCTCCACTAGCGGTGAACCGATAACCTCACGAGGTGTCACCCGTAATGCGACCCGAACACGTCCAGCCACGTCTGCTCTCCGAACTCGTCCCACTGCTCGGACCGGACGCCTTCGTTACTTGTGTCGACCCCGCGGAGCCGCCCCTGGGCACCGCGCCCACCCCTGCCGCTACTGACCTCGAACAGGCCAGCAGCGTGGACTCGGTGGTGGTGACCGGTGTCACCCACGACTCCCGCGCGGTACGCCCCGGGGACCTGTACGTGGCCGTCCAAGGGCAGCGTGTCCACGGCGCTAAATTCGCCGCCCAGGCAGCCCGCGCCGGCGCGGCGGCTGTGCTCACCGACCCCGCTGGATACGACCGCGCCGCCGCCACCCGGCTGCCCGTCATCACCGTGCCCGACCCCCGCTCCCGGCTCGGGGACGTGGCCGCCTGGATCTACGGCCATCCGGCTCGGGAACTGCTGCTCATCGGCACCACCGGAACCAGCGGCAAGACCACGGTCAGCTACCTGGTGGAATCCGGGCTGCGCGAGGCAGGAATGCGCACCGGTCTGGTCGGCACCGTGGAGATCCGGGTCGACGACGAGCGCATCGACTCTTCCCTGACCACCCCGGAGGCCACCGAACTGCACGGCCTGTTCGCCCTCATGCGGGAGCGCGACGTGGCCGGCGCCGCCATGGAAGTCTCCAGCCACGCCCTGGCCCTGGGCCGGGTGGCCGGAGTGCGCTACGACGTCGCCGTGTTCACCAACCTCTCCCAGGACCACTTGGACTTCCACGCCGACCTGCACGACTACTTCGAAACCAAAGCGCGGCTGTTCACTCCCGAATTCGCCAAAGTCGCCGTGGTCAACCGGGACGACTCCTTCGGGCGGACCCTCATCGACCGGATCACCGAACAGGGCGCGATCCCCGTCACCACGTTCTCCGCCACCGGCGACACGGCAGCGGACTGGTATGCCACCGACGTCGTGCTCGAAGCGGGCGGCAGCCGGTTCCGGGTGGTCGGCCCCGGAGGCATGGCCATGGACGCTTCCGTGCGGCTGCCGGGCCCGTTCAACGTCGCCAACGCCATGGCCGCGATCGTCGCCCTCATCGAAGCGGGAGTGCCGCTCCCCACCGCGGTGGCAGGCGTGGCCGCGGCCCGCGGCGTGCCGGGCCGCATGGAACGGGTCGACGAAGGACAGGACTTCACCGCCATCGTCGACTATTCGCACAAACCCGGGGCGATTGAGGCGGTTCTCACATCGCTGCGCCCCATCACCGAAGGGCGCCTCACCATCGTCGTGGGCTGCGGCGGCGACCGCGACCGGGGGAAACGCCCGCTCATGGGCGAGGCAGCGGCCCGCCTGGCCGACGCGGTCATCCTCACCGACGACAACCCGCGCAGCGAAGACCCGGTCACCATTATCACCAGCATGCTTGAAGGCGTGGCGAAAGTGCCTGTCGCGCAGCGCGCCCGCATCACCGTGGAACCGGACCGGCGGACCGCGATCGAACTGGCCGTGGCCCGTGCCCAGCCCGGAGACGTCGTGGTCGTGGCCGGCAAAGGGCACGAACGCGGCCAGCACGTGGGGGACCGCATCCTCCCCTTCGACGACCGGGACGTGCTCCGCGAAGCGATCCGCGCCCGACTCGACACCGACTGACCTGCGCAGACCCCGCAAGGGAATGACGCCGGCGCGGGTGGGGACTCCGCGTGAGGGCCCGCAGCCCGCTGCCGTTCGCCACGCGCGGACGGCGTGTCGGACACTTCCCCACCCTGCCGGTTTTTTCGGCGTTAAGGTTCAAAACGGATCTCACTCATGCCACATTCGGGTCTGAGCGCAACCCGGGTGGGCGATCTTGTTCTAAGGTTAGGTGCGGCAATTCTCAGCCCGGCACCGTGGCGTCCGCATGCCGCTTTCGCGGCTTTTGGGCAGCATCCCCATTTCTCGCACGCTGTTCACTGGCAATCACGACGCTTCCAGCGTGGTGGACCGGGCCCGACATGAGGAGTGGATTTGATCGCGCTGACGCTCGATCGGATCGCCAAGATCACCCGATCACGACTACGCGGATCGGCGCAGCCCACGGACACTGTCGACGGCCCGGTGGTCATCGACTCGCGGGAGGCCGCTCCTGGTTCGCTGTTCGTTGCCTTGCGAGGCAGCCGTGTCGACGGCCACGACTTCGCTGAGGCCGCGGTCAGAGCCGGAGCGACAGCCGTTCTGTGCTCCCGCCCCGTGGACGCGCCCCATCTGCTCGTCGACGGCGGCGACGACGCGGTAGTAGCGGCACTGGCGAAGCTGGCGCGCGCGGTCGTAGCGGAACTCCCCGACGCGGACATCATCGGCGTCACCGGGTCGTCGGGGAAGACCACGACAAAAGACCTGCTCGCTCAGACGCTGCAGCGGATCGGCCCCACCGTCGCGCCCCCGGGATCGTTCAACAACGAAATCGGTCATCCGCTCACCGTGTTGCGGGCGGACCAGACCACCCGTTTCATCGCGTTGGAGGTCGCCGCGCGCGGCGTGGGACACATCGCGCACCTGTGCCAGATCGCGCCGCCACGCATCGGAGTCGTGCTCAATGTCGGCAGCGCCCACATGGGCGAGTTCGGCAGCCGGGACACCATCGCCCAGGCCAAAGGCGAACTCGTGGAAGCGCTTCCCGCGGCCGCGCAAGGAGGGGTCGCCGTCCTCAACGCCGACGACGACGCCGTCATCGGCATGGCCTCGCGCACCGCAGCGCGAGTCGTGAGCTACGGCCTGGCCCCCGACGCCGACGTGCGGGCTGAAGGCATCGCCCTAGACGAACGCGGGCGTCCTCGCTTCACCCTCGCCATCGGCGAGGACACCGCCCCCGTGAGTCTGCGGCTCGTCGGCACCCACCAAGTGCACAACGCCCTGGCCGTCGCCGCAGTCCTCCGCGAACTCGGCGAACCGGTCACCGCTATCGCCGCGGCACTGAGCGAAGCCGGACCGGTGAGCCGCTGGCGCATGGAGGTCACCGAGCGGCCTGACGGCGTAACCATCGTCAACGACGCCTACAACGCCAACCCCGAATCCATGAGTGCGGCACTGCGCACCCTGGCGACGCTGGCCTCCGGCCGCCGCGCTTTCGCGGTCCTCGGCCACATGGCCGAACTCGGCTCCGCGCACCGGACCGAACACGAACGGATCGGACGGCTGGTGACCGAAAGCGGAGTGGACGTCCTCATCACCGTCGGAGAGCAGGCCGCGAGCATCGCGGACGGCGCCGCCTCCGTTGCCGACTGGAAAGGGGAGACCGTCACGGTCGCCGACGTGACCGAGGCGGTCGCGGTGCTCAAAGAGCGTCTCAGACCCAAGGACATCGTCATGTTGAAGGGATCACGAGTGGCTGGGCTGGAGCAGGTAGCCGAGCAGCTGATCGATGTGGAGGCGGCTGAATGACCGGCATCATCGCAGCTGCGGGGATCTCCCTGCTGGTCTCCTTCCTCCTCCTGCCCCCTCTGATCAGGATCCTCTACCGGTTCAAGTTTGGACAAGAGATCCGCGACGACGGTCCGCAAGGCCACAAGACCAAGCAGGGCACGCCCACCATGGGCGGTATCGCCATCATCTTCGGCACGGTCGTCGGCTACTTCGGCGCGCACGCGGTCACCATGACACCGCCGACCGTCTCCGGCGTGCTGGTGATCCTCCTGTTCGTCGGGCTGGGCTGCGTAGGATTCCTCGACGACTTCATCAAGATCTACAAGCGCCGCAGCCTGGGCCTGCGCAGCGGTGCGAAAATGCTCGGCCAGATCATCGTGGGCGTAGGGTTCGCCATCGGCGTCACCATGTTCCCCAACTCCTACACCTACACGCCGGGCTCCACCCACCTGTCCCTGCTGCGCGACTTCGGTCCCCCCATGGCCGTGTGGCTGTTCGTGATCTGGGCGCTGCTGCTGATCGTGGCCACCTCCAACGCGGTGAACCTCACCGACGGCCTCGACGGCCTGGCCACCGGAGCGACCATCCTCTCCCTCGTCGCCTACGTCATCATCGGCAACTGGCAGCTCCGCCAGAGCTGCATCAACGCCCTGGAGCCCAACTGCTACACGGTGCGCGACCCCCTCGACCTGGCCGTGGTCGCCGCAGCCGCGCTCGGCGGGTGCATCGCCTTCCTCTGGTTCAACGCACCCCCCGCCAAGATCTTCATGGGCGACACCGGCTCGCTCGCGCTCGGCGGCCTGCTCGTGGGACTGGCCATCACCACCCGCACCCAGCTGCTGCTGCTGGTCATCGGAGGTCTGTTCGTCCTCATCACCGCCTCGGTGATCATCCAGGTCGGCTCCTTCCGCCTCACCGGGAAACGGGTGTTCCGCATGGCGCCCCTCCAGCACCACTTCGAGCTGAAAGGGTGGGCCGAAACCACGATCGTGATCCGGTTCTGGATCATTCAAGGGCTGTTCGTCGCCGCAGCGATGGCCTTGTTCTACCTGGAATGGATGCCTCGATAAGCGATGAGTGACACCGCGATGGAGCTGAGGGGACGCCGGGTCTGCGTCACAGGACTGGGGGTCTCCGGACCCCCTGTCGCCCGAGCACTGCTGAAACACGGGGCGCACGTCACCGTCGTGGAAGGCCGCGACGACGACGTGAACCGGGAACGCGCCCGCACCCTGCGGGAACTCGGCGCCACCGTGGAACTCGGTGAGCCCACCACACTCCCCGCGGGAACCGACCTCGTCGTCACCTCACCCGGCTGGCGGCCCGACGCGCCCGTCCTGGTCGCGGCGGCCGACGCCGGGGTCGAGGTGATCGGCGACGTCGAACTGGCCTGGCGGCTCCGCCCCGCCGGCCAGGTCTGGCTGGCCGTCACCGGCACCAACGGCAAGACCACCACGGTGCGCATGCTCGAAGCGATGCTGCGGGCCGACGGGCGGCGCGCCCTCGCCGTCGGCAACGTGGGCACCCCCGTCATCGACGCGGCGCTCGCCGACGGCCCCGACCGCTGGGACATCCTCGCCGTGGAACTCTCCAGCTTCCAACTCCACTGGTCCGCCACCGTGCAGCCGCACGCGGCCGCGATCATCAACCTCGCCCCCGACCACTTGGACTGGCACGGAGGCATGGAACCCTACGCGGCCGCCAAGGCCAAGGTCTACGGCGCCGGCACCATCCGCATCGTCAACGCCGCCGACCCTGCGCTGCGCGAGCTCGCCGAAACCCACGGCGACCCCGCTGCACCGCTCGTCGGATTCAGCCTGGACGTGCCGCGCGCCGGAGAACTCGGACTCGTCGAGGACCTGCTCGTCGACCGCGCTTTCGTCGCCAACCCGCGCACCGAGGCCACCGAACTCGCCACCCTGGCCGACGTCACCCCCCGCGCACCGCACAACGTGGCGAACGCGCTGGCCGCCGCCGCACTCGCCCGGTCGATCGGCGTCGCCCCGGAGGCGGTGCGCACCGGACTGCGGAACTTCCAGCCCGAACCGCACCGCATCGCCCACGTGGCCACCATCGACGGGGTCGACTACGTCGACGACTCCAAAGCGACGAACGCGCACGCCGCCGCCGCTTCGCTGGCCGCCTACCCCTCGGTGGTGTGGATCGCCGGCGGCCTCCTCAAAGGCGCCGACGTCACCGGCCTGGTGCGGCAGGCCGCGAGCCGGCTGCGCGGCGTCGTCCTGCTCGGCGCCGACCGGCACCAGTTGCGGGAAGCGCTCGACACGCACGCCCCCCACGTGCCTGTCGTGGACGTGGCCCGCACCGACGAAGGCGCCATGGCTGAAGTGGTGGCCGCCGCGGCCCGGCTCGCCCAGAAAGGCGACACCGTGCTCCTCGCCCCCGCAGCAGCCTCCATGGACATGTTCACCAACTACATCGAACGGGGTGAAGCGTTCGCCCGAGAAGTCCGTGCACTCGCCGGCTGAACCCTCAACCGCCACCGGCCCCGCCGAAAACCCGTGAACTTTTTGGCGGGCCGGTGCGTCTGCGAAGACATGGAGTCAGAAAAAACCCCAACACGCCGGTTATGTGCATGTCCTCGGCCCTGCTAACCGCCAAACTGGTGCAGCACGGTGCATCACGCACCCCATGGAGTGCTCAGGCGGCGTGGGAGGGAGGAGGGACATGGCGGCCACCACACCGGTTTCCTCGGCTACGGGGGGAAGAGGCGCCGGCGCGCGCAGAAGAACGCGGAACGCGAAGACGGACGGCGCCGTGCTCAGCCGGGTCAAGGAGTTCACCCGGCTGCTGGACCGTCCCCTGACCTCCTACTACCTGCTGGTCGGCAGCAGCGTCCTGCTCATCGTGCTCGGCCTGGTCATGGTGCTGTCCTCCTCCATGGTCGACTCCTACACCGAGACCGGCTCCGCGTTCTCCCTCTTCTTGAAGCAGGCGGTTGCCGCGCTCATCGGCATCCCGCTGATGCTGCTGGCCTCCCGGCTGCCTCCGCGGACTCTGCGGCTGCTCGGCGGACCGCTGCTCCTGGTGTCCATCGTGCTCCTGGTGATCACCACGTTCCGCGGGGTCGAATACTACGGGGCCACCCGCTGGCTCAACATCGGCGGGATCACCGTGCAGGCGTCCGAACCAGCCAAGCTCGCCTTCGCGCTGTGGGGAGCGAACCTGCTGGCCCGCAAAGAAGAACTCCGGGAACTGACCGAATGGCGGCACCTGCTGGTCCCGCTGCTGCCCGTCTGCGGAATCCTGGTGCTGCTCGTCCTCATGGGCAGCGACCTGGGCACCTCGTTCGTGCTGATGGCTGTCCTCGTGGCGCTGCTGTGGATCATCGGCGCCCCCGGCCGCCTGTTCTTCGGAGTGGTCGGCCTCGTCGGACTCCTGGTCGCCATCATGATCGCGGTCGAACCCTACCGGCTGAAACGCCTCACCGCCTTCCTCAACCCGGAAGCCGACCCGTTCAACAGCGGCTACCAGTTGCTGCACGGCCTGTACGCGCTGGGCACCGGCGGCCTCCTGGGCGTCGGTATCGGGGCGAGCCGAGAGAAGTGGGGCCACCTGCCCCACCCGGAGAGCGACTTCATCTTCGCCATCATCGGCGAAGAGTTCGGCCTGCTCGGTACGCTGCTGGTGATCGGGCTTTTCGGGGTTCTTGGCTACTCGGGGCTGCGGGTCGCGGCCCGGACCACCGACCCGTTCGTCCGACTGTCCGCGGTGGCGATCACCACGTGGATCTGTGTGCAGGCGATGGTCAACATCGGCACGGTCATCGGGGTGCTCCCGGTGACGGGCATCCCGCTACCCTTCGTTTCAGCCGGGGGATCGTCACTCATCCCCACAATGTTGGGCATGGGGGTCCTACTGGCGCTAGCCCGGAACGAGCCCGCCGCACGCAGCGCACTCAGTGCTCGAGGCCCTACATACCCCCAAAGGGCTCTAAGCTGGCTTGGCCTGGGTAACAGCGCGGGCCGCACAGCCCCAGGCGCTGACCGGGCTCCTAAGACACGCCCGACGCAGGTTCAAGCGAGGAGGAATCGGCGACGATGAGGGTAGTCCTCGCCGGCGGCGGCACGGCCGGACATGTGGAACCCGCACTGGCACTGGCCGATGCGCTACGGCGGATCAACCCTGACACCCAGGTGCTGTGCCTGGGTACGAAGCGAGGACTGGAGCAGCGGCTCGTCCCCATGCGGGGCTACGAACTGGCGGAGATCCCCGCTGTCCCGCTGCCCCGGAAGCTCACCCCCCAGTTGCTTTCCGTCCCCGGCAGGCTGGCCAACGCGATCAGCACCGCAGCCAAGCACCTGGACCGTGTCCAGGCCGACATCCTGGTCGGTTTCGGCGGCTACGTGGCCACCCCGGGATACTTGGCTGCACGCAGTCGCCGCATCCCGATTGTGGTCCACGAAGCCAACCCGCTGCCCGGCCTGGCCAACCGGCTCGGCGCCCGGCTCACCCCCCACGTGTTCACCGGGCATCCGCACACGGAGATCCGCAACGGCCGCTACATCGGCATCCCCCTGCGGACCCGGATCTCCAACCTGGACCGGCTCGCTGTGGGCGACAAAGCCCGCTCCAAGTTCGGGCTCCGCCCCGACCTGCCGACCCTGCTGATCTTCGGCGGCTCCCAGGGGGCCCAGGCCATCAACCAGGCCGCTTTCGACAGCGCCGAAGACTTCTACCAGGCAGGCATCCAGGTGCTGCACGTGGTCGGCCCCAAGAACGCGGACGGCCCCGAAGACCGCACTCGGGGCGGCGTGCCCTACGTGGTGGTGCCCTACGTCGACGAGATGGAGCTCGCGTACGCAGCGGCCGACATCGCCATGTGCCGCTCGGGGGCGCTCACCTGTGCGGAACTGACCGCGGTGGGCCTGCCCGCCGTGTTCGTCCCGCTCGCGATCGGTAACGGGGAGCAGCGGCTCAACGCTGAACCGATCGTGCAGGCGGGCGGCGGCCTCATGGTCGCCAACTCGGAGCTGAGCCGCGACTGGATCAGAGAGCACCTCATCCCGCTGCTCACAGACACTGATCGAATCGTGGCCATGTCGGAGGCCGCGGCGCGGCTGGGACGCCGGGACGCCGACATGGCGCTGGCCCGCGAGGTCATCGCGATCGCCCGCGGGGAACGGCCGACTCCAGAGATGCCCATCGACTATTCGGAGGAATCGGGGGACACCCGATGAGCCTGGTCGAACCGACCGAACCGGTCGAAGTCGACAAGCTGGGCCGCGTCCACTTCATCGGCATGGGGGGCGCGGGCATGTCCGGAATCGCGCGCGTGCTGCTGCAGCGCGGCGTGGAAGTGTCCGGCAGTGACGCACGGGACAGCGCCCTGCTCCGGGAACTGGAGGAGCTCGGCGCGACCGTCCACGTCGGCCACGCCGCCGAGCACGTGGGGGACGCCGACACGGTCGTCGTCTCCTCCGCGATCCGCGACACCAACCCGGAGCTCGTGGAAGCACGCGCCCGCAACCTGCGCATCCTGCCGCGCGCCGCGGCCCTCGGCGCACTGCTGCTGGGCCGCTACGGGGTCGCCGTCGCGGGAACCCACGGCAAGACCACCACCACGTCCATGATCACCGTGGTGTTGCAGCACCTGGGGGCCATGCCCGGGTATGTCATCGGCGGGCAGCTGGTCACCACCGGGCTCGGCGCTGATGCGGGCGCGGACGACATCATCGTGGTGGAGGCCGACGAAAGCGACGGCTCCTTCCTCATGCTTTCGCCCCGCGTCGCCGTGATCACCAACGTCGAAGCCGACCACTTGGACAACTACGGCGACCTGGAAGAGATCCACGACAAGTTCGCCGCATTCATCGGCCGCGTGTCCGAAACCGTGGTGGTAGGGGTGGACGACCCGGGGGCGCGCCGGGTCGCCGAGGTCGCCCGCCAGCGGGGGCTGAAAGTCCTCACCTACGGCGAAGCCGACACGGCCGACTACCGGGTCCGCGACATCACCGTGGACGGGTTCACCACGATGTTCACCATCGACCCGCCCACCGGGGACCCGGTGCACTGCACCCTTCCCCTGCCCGGCCGGCACAACACGCTCAACGCCGCTGCCGCTGTCGCTGTCGCCGACACCATCGGCTACGACCCTGAAGTCGCGGTGGAAGGACTCGCCGAATTCGCGGGGGCGGCCCGCCGCTTCGAATTCAAGGGCGAAGCGAACGGGGTGAGCGTCTACGACAGCTACGCCCACCACCCCACCGAGATCGCCGCCGATTTGGACGCCGCACGCGCCGCACTCGACTCGCAGGCCGCCAAGGGCGGGAAGGCCGGCCGGATCGTGGTGCTGTTCCAGCCCCACTTGTACAGCCGGACCCGCATCTTCGCCGAAGAGTTCGCTGCCGCGCTCACCAAGGCGGACGAGGTCGTCGTCCTCGGGATCTACGCTGCCCGCGAAGACCCCGAGCCGGGGGTCACCGCCGAGCTGATCACCGAGCGCATCGGCCACGACCGGGTCTACTACCGTCCCGACCGCGACGCCGCGGTCGAATGCGTGGTGTCGGTGGCGCAGCCAGGCGACATCGTGCTGACCATGGGCGCCGGGGACGTGACGGAGCTCGGCCCGCGCATCGTCGAAGCCCTCGGATAAGCCGGGCCCGGCGCGGGCGCCGCGGTATGCTGCCGCAGTCGACCACCGGGGAGCGGAGGGAGGAGGGTGACGGTCGAAGAGCGGAGCAGCGCAGCGGTCTCCGACGAGGGCGCGTCCCGGCCGGACCCGTGGCAGGCCGCCTTCATCATCCTGCTGGTGAGCGGCCTGGTCGGGGCAGTGCTGTGGGTGCTGTTCGGCTCGCGCCTGCTCGCCGTCCGCCAGATTGAGGTCACCGGCCTGGACCGCCTCGCGGAGACCGAAGTGCTGGCGGCCGTGGATGTGACCCCGGGGACCCCGCTGGCCCGGGTGGACACCGACGCTGTGGCGGCGCGAGTGTCCGAACTGCGCCTCGTGGACTCCGTGGACGTGCAGCGCGGCTGGCCCGCCACGCTCCGTGTCGCGGTGACCGAACGCGTCCCTGTCTTCGCGCTGGCCGCAGCAGACGGCGGCTACCTCCTCGTGGACCGGGAAGGGGTGTGGGTGGAGAAGAGCGAAGCGGAGCCGGAAGGCTACCCACTGCTCCACGTATCCGGCGACGTCGAAGGCAACCCCGCGGTGGCCGACAGCGCGCTGGTGCTTGCCGCACTCCCCGACGCTCTGGCCGCGGATGTGGCAGCCGTGGTGGCGACCGACCGGGCCCGTCTCACCCTGGAGTTCACCACCGGGGCCACAGCGATGTGGGGAGACACCGAACGGGCAGCGGACAAGGCCCGCGCCCTGGAAGTGCTCATGGCGCAGCATCCCCCTGAACCGGGACGCCACTACGACGTGAGCGCTGAAGGGGTGGCGGTGGTCCGGTGATCTTCCTAACCCTGCCTGCCCAGGGCGGGATGGACGGTGCGCTTACTGGCGTATCCGACACCGAAGTGCGCGACACGCCGATAGGCTGAAGCGGTGGTTAGTTGCCCGTTACCAGGGTGGCGGCTTACTGTCAGAAAGCACAGTCTTTAGTTGACATAACGACAAGCATTCCCGTGCCACAGTGGTGGTGCGGGCGGGACGTGGACGTGCCCGCACGGTCCATGCCCCACCCGGGCATCTCCCCGGAGGCGCCCGGAACCACGAAGCAAGCAGAACCGGACAGCTTTCGCGCCGAACCGGTTCCGGGAGGGACGTCCCCCACGGCCGATCCTCCCGGAGGGGCGGCGCGGCTGGCAAGAAGCGAGCGGAAAGGCCCCTCGTCGTGGCAGCACCGCAGAACTACCTCGCGGTCATCAAAGTCGTCGGGATCGGCGGCGGCGGTGTCAACGCCGTCAATCGCATGATCGAAGAGGGTCTCAAGGGCGTCGAATTCATCGCCATCAACACCGACGCTCAGGCGCTGCTCATGAGCGACGCCGACGTGAAACTGGACGTCGGCCGTGAACTTACTCGAGGTTTGGGAGCGGGCGCCAACCCCGATGTGGGGCGTAAGGCGGCTGAGGACCACCGCGAAGAGATCGAAGAGGTCCTCAAGGGCGCCGACATGGTCTTCGTGACCGCCGGTGAGGGAGGAGGCACCGGCACGGGCGGCGCCCCCGTAGTCGCCAACATCGCTCGCTCCCTTGGAGCGCTCACCATCGGTGTCGTCACCCGCCCGTTCAGTTTCGAAGGCAAGCGGCGCGCCACCCAGGCTGAGGCGGGGATCGCGATGCTGCGTGAGGAAGTAGACACGCTCATCGTCATCCCCAACGACCGCCTCCTGTCGATCTCGGACCGGCAGGTGAGCGTCCTCGACGCCTTCAAAGCCGCCGACCAGGTGCTGCTGTCGGGTGTGCAAGGCATCACCGACCTGATCACCACCCCCGGGCTGATCAACCTGGACTTCGCCGACGTCAAGTCGGTCATGTCCGGGGCGGGCTCGGCTCTCATGGGGATCGGATCGGCACGCGGAGACGACCGCGCGGTCGCAGCAGCCGAGATGGCGATCTCCTCGCCGCTGCTGGAAGCCAGCATCGACGGCGCCCACGGAGTGCTGCTGTCGATCCAAGGCGGTTCCGACCTCGGCCTGTTCGAGATCAACGAGGCAGCACAGCTCGTCGCCAACTCCGCGGCCGCGGAGGCGAACATCATCTTCGGTGCGGTCATCGACGACGCGCTCGGCGACGAAGTGCGGGTCACGGTTATCGCCGCCGGGTTCGACGAACCCCAGGTGGAGTCGCCATCCCCCACCCCCTCCCGTGCGGTCAGCGCACCGACCACGCCCGCGGCGCCAGAGCGGTTCACCCCGCCACCGCCTCCTCCGCCGCCGCTGCGTACTGTGGAGCCGCCCCGCTCCGAACCGCCGACGCCGAGCCTGGCGCGCGACCCCCGTCCCACGACGGAACCGGACAGCGGGGCTGAGACGGCAGCGGAACCGGCCGCAACAGAGGAACCGCAGTCGGACAGCGCGGCAGCCAGCGAGGCCAAGGAGACCAAGGACACGCCGGCGAATCGGGACGAAGACCGGCCCTACCGGCCCGGAGGCCTCTACCCCATGGGAGGGGAGGGCGGGTACACCCGTCCCCGGGTCTCCGACAGCCCGTTCTCCCGCAGCGGTGAGATCCCCACACCGCGACGCCGCGTCGTCTTCGACGAAGGCGACGACCTCGACGTCCCCGACTTCCTCAAATAGCCGCATCCGGGCCGGTCCTCGCGGACCGGCCGCACCGTTCGCTCCCCCACGAATCGGATAAGGAGGTGCTCCCCGTGACGGGCACCGTGGTCGAGTTGGCCCCCGGGATACACGCCGGATTCACCGGCCGTGCCGGAGGAGTCAGCGGGGAGCCGTACGCGACCCTGAACCTGGGCGACCACGTGGGTGACGACCCTGCAGCGGTGGCGGAGAACCGGAAACGGGCCGCCCTCGGGTTCGGGATCTCCCCCGACCGCGTGGTGTGGATGAACCAGGTGCACGGCGCCACCGCGGTGACCGTGACCGGATCCGGCCAGGCGGGGGACGTCGACGCAGTCGTCACCCCGGAAGCAGGCCTCGCCTTGGCGGTGCTGGTGGCGGACTGCCTGCCCCTGCTGGTCGCGGACGCCGCAGCCGGGGTGATCGGCGCGGCGCACGCGGGACGCCCGGGCATGGCGGCGGGAGTGGTGCCTGCCCTGGTGGCGGAGATGGCCCGGCACGGGGCGCGCCCCGAGCGGTGTGTTGCCCTCCTGGGGCCCGCGATCTGCGGCCGCTGCTACGAGGTGCCCCGCGACCTGCAGGACAGGGTGGCCCGCACGGTTCCAGAAGCCCGCTGCACAACCGCGGAAGGCACACCAGGACTAGACATTCGAGCCGGAGTCACCGCACAGTTGACGAACTTGGGCGTGACGAATATCACTCATGACAGTCGGTGTACTCGGGAGAGCGCCGACTTGTTCTCCTACCGCAGAGACGCGACCACCGGACGGTTCGCCGGATATGTCTGGAGGGTCCCATGAGCGGGGAGGCACGACGCGCAGAGCTCGCCGCGAACCTGGAACGGGTCCGCGAGCGGGTCGCTGCCGCCTGCGCGGCGGCAGGACGCAAGCCCGAGGAGATCACCATCGTCGCGGTGACCAAACAGTATCCGGCCTCTGACGTGCGTCTTCTCGCGGAACTGGGTATCCGCGACATCGGCGAGAACCGCGACCAGGAGGCGGCGCCGAAAGCAGCCGAATGCCGTGATCTCGATCTCACCTGGCATTTTGTCGGTCAACTGCAGACAAACAAAGCCCGCTCGGTGGCCCGCTACGCTGACGTGGTCCACTCCGTGGACCGGATGCGGCTCGTCACTGAGCTGGGACGCCGGGTCCGCGCCGCGGAACGTACGGTGACCTGCCTCATCCAAGTCAACCTGGACCCCGACTCCGAACAGGGCGTCCTAGGCCCCCGGGGCGGTGCCGACCCCGGTGACGTGCCCGCCCTCGCGGAGGCAGTGGAAGCCGAGGAAGGACTTGCCCTGGGAGGTGTGATGGCCGTCGCACCGCGCCAGGGTGATCCACGAGAAGCCTTCGACCGGCTTAAAACGGTCGCTGAGGAACTCCAAGCTCGCTACCCTCATGCCACGGTGATTTCCGCCGGGATGAGCGGAGACCTAGAAGCCGCAATTGAGCGGGGAGCGACACATCTGAGAATAGGTACGGCGTTGCTTGGCAATCGGAGGTTGATCGTGGGGTAATGTCCCCAGATGAACCCTGGGGCATACGCTGTTCCCTCCTCCGCTCAGGGGTGGACGGGGACCGAATCCATCGGCAAGTCATCTGCGGTGAATCACCACAGGGACGACGGAGGACAAGAGATGGCCGGCGCGCTGCGCAAGATGGCGGTCTACCTCGGCCTCGTGGAGGACGACCGTTACGATCACCGTTACGCGGACGAATACGATGACTTCGAGGACTTCGACGAGCCTCTCGACGAGCGGCCCAGTCGGAATCGTAGTCCCCGCGACGACTCTCGAAACAATGCTGTGACGGATTCCTCTGATCACTCTCCGTCACGAAATGAGCGACGTTCCCCCGCTCCGGCGCCCGCTACCGCAGATCTCGCCCGTATTACGACACTCCATCCCCGCACGTACAACGAAGCGCGTACCATCGGAGAGCATTTCCGTGAAGGTATTCCGGTGATCATGAACCTCACCGAGATGGTCGACAGCGACGCTAAGCGACTGGTCGACTTCGCGGCGGGTTTGATCTTCGGCCTGCACGGAAGCATCGAGCGTGTGACGAATAAAGTGTTTCTGTTGTCTCCGGCTAATGTTGAGGTGACCGCTGAAGACAAGGCACGTATCGCGGAGCGAGGGTTCTTCAATCAGAGTTAGAGCAGCACACACATCCAGCGAGGCAGCCGGAGTACGAGAGTGAACATCGTCCAAGTCGTGCTCGGCAACGTTCTGATCTTCGTCCTGTACCTCTTCCTGATCGCGCTGATCGGACGGTTGGTGTTCGACCTGGTTCGGATGTATGCCCGATCCTGGCGGCCCGCCGGGTTGGTATTGGTCTTGGCCGAGACGACCTATACGATCACGGACCCACCGCTCAAGTTCCTGCGCCGCTTCATCAAACCCATCCGGTTGGGGAGTGTCGCACTCGACTTGAGCTTCATGATCCTGTTCCTTGTGGTGATGATCCTCCTCCAGATCGTGGCGTCTGTCATGACCGTGTAGCAAGATCCGAGAGGCAGGAAGGTAGGCTCCGGTTCCAATACATGCGTCTTAACCATGATCTGGAGTGCCATAAGGTCACGATCAGGTAGCGTCCCTACGGACAGAGTCCAAGCGCGCCAAGGAGACGAACATGCCGCTGACACCTGCGGATGTACGCAATAAGCAATTCAGTACAACCCGGCTACGACCGGGATACGACGAAGAAGAGGTCGACGCCTTCCTCGACGAGGTTGAGGCTGAGCTCGACCGTCTGATCCAGGAGAACGAGGAACTGCGCGGCAAACTCGCTGAGTGCCTGCGCGGCAAGGTTCCCCCTGCGGGAATGAACGACTTCCAGCCCCAGGAGCCCCCCGCTCCTCAGGAGGCCCCCCAGCCTGAAATGCCGATGCGGCAGCCTGAGCCTGCCCCGGCAGCCGCCATGGGCCTGCCCGGCGGCGAAGACAACATGGACACCGCGGCACGGGTGCTGGCTCTCGCACAGCAGACCGCTGACCAGGCCATCTCGGACGCCCGCCGCGAGGCCGACGAGACCCTGGGCCGGGCCCGCCACGAGGCCGAGGACATCCTCAGCAAGGCCCGCCGCCAGGCCGAGCAGATCATCAACGAGGCTCGCGCCCGGTCGGAGAACCTTGATCGGGATGCCCAGGAGCGCCACCGCCAGGTCATGGGCTCGCTCGTGCAGCAGCGCGACGAGCTGGAGCACAAGGTCGCCGCGCTCAAGGACTTCGAACGCGAGTACCGCAGCCGGCTCAAGGAGTACTTCGAACGGCAGTTGCGGGAGCTCAACGAGGGAGCGCCCGACTACGGCAACAACCCGAACACCACGGGCGGTTTCCAGACCATGTCTGCTCCCACGGGAGGTAGCCCGTCGCTGCAGCACACCAACCCGGGCACGGGGAGCACGAACCCGTTCGCGTCACCCGAACCGGCACCGCATGGCTACCACCCGGGTGATCCGCACGATCGCCACTGAGTGACGGTCGACGGTCACCCCGGTCCTGTCCGTTCTCTCGATTCCTAAGTAAGGCGCTCACCCGGTGATCATCGTCTGCCTGGTGCTGGTCATAGCGGCGTTCGTCGTGATGGGCACAGCACTAGCCCTCGCAGAGCTGACTCTGGTCAACATCGCGCTCGGTCTCGGCGGGCTCGCCGCTGTACTGCTCGCGGTGGAGTTCGTCCGCAACAGGAAAGCCCTGTTTGGGCCGGGCCGTGCGGAGTCACTGCCCGATCACCGGAGTGCCGGACTCCCCGGGGCCGTGACCGGACCGGTACGGACGGACGATGTGGGGAAGGCGTCCGTCCCGCCTCTGGGCACGGCAGCGGCTACCGGCCAGGTGGCAGCCCCGACCACCAGCGTCGGCAGCCCTCCCGTGGCAGTCCAGGACGACGGAGACAGGACCGCGGTAGTCGGGATCTCCGTCCCCGCGCCGGTTTCCGAACCGGTGCGGGAGGCATCCATTCCACCCCCTGCGGAGGCACGCGACGCTACGCTGTCCGAGCCTCCCCAGGAGGAGCAGCACGAATCCGCCGAATCCAGCAGCGGTAGCTCTGCGGACGACACCCCCACTGCCGCGGCATCCCAAGAGGACGCCGACGACGCAGTCGAGGCCGTCCCAGCCTCCGAGCCGGAGGACCGTGCGGCGGGAACGGCGGAGGACACCGACCCGGTCGACACCGACGACCCGGTCGACGAAAACCCGCCCGTGGAGACTGTCGCGGAACCTCCCTGCTCCGACAGCGACTCCGACGACAGCGCGGCAGAGCATTCCCCGGATATGGAAGCCACCCAGGAGCTCCCTGTCCTCGCCGACCAGCTGCACGGGGCAACCGCGGTCGACACCGACGGTCCTGCAGCCGACAGCGAGGAAACCCCGGACTCTGCTGCGGAGGAGCTGACAGTCGACTCCGAGCGGGACGCGGAAGCGGACGACGGCGAGTCCGAGGACACCGCGTCTGTCGACGCCGCCACCGCGGAACCGGATTCCGAGACTGCAGACAGCGACGAGGAGTCCGAGGCCGCAGACAGCGGCAGCGCTGACACCGCCGAATCCGATCCGTCCGGTGACGACGGCGCCGCGCCCGGCAGCGCCGACCACGACGACTCCCCGGCGGATCCTGCGGACGACACTGATCCGGACGTCGACGAGACGGCCGTGATCACCTTCCGCGAACCAGCCGAATGGAATCCGCCTTTCACACTGCCATCCCAAGAGCAGTACGAAAACAAGAGCGTTTCCGCTGCGGCGATCGCCGAGCTCGCCGCCCGGTGGACCCCCACGGGCAGCGACCTGGGCACGGAAGCGGCTGCCGCTGAGACGGAACCGGACCAGACCGGATCCGACACATCCACCGACTCCGAGGACGGTTCCGACCCTGCCGACCCGCCTCGCGGCAGTACCACCGCCGCTGCAGACGACGCCACATCCTGAGACGTCGCCGTCCCGGCCCACCCGCCCCCGCGAGTATCCCCACCGGGGCCGCGGTGCCCGCCGACGGTCGGATTGAGGAAACGACTCCACGACAACGGGGCCGTGAACCCGAAAGGTCCACGGCCCCGTGCGACGTGTCTTAGGCCTTCCGCAGCCGCAGGGTGATCCCGAACTCCTCCGAGACGACCTCGTAGGCGTCGGCGTCGCCAGTGCCCTCGGTGAAGGACACCGCCAGCACTTCGCTGCTGATCGCCTCCGCGTGCTCAGCCATGGCCTGCGCTGTCATCTCGTCGGTCGCCGACCACCACAGGTGGATACGGTCGGAGATGTTCAACCCGCTGGACTTGCGCGCATCCTGCACCAGACGGATCACCTCGCGGGCAACACCGGCCCGGCGCAGCTCCGGCGTCAACTCCAAGTCCAACGCCACCGTCTCACCGGCCTCCGACGCCACCGTCCAGCCTTCCCGCGGCTGCTCGGTGACCACCACTTCGTCAGCGGAGAGCACCACCTGCTCCCCGTCGACGTCCACGGTCGCCGCATTGTCCGCGCGCAGCCGCTCCACCAGCGTCTTAGCGTCGGCCTCCCGGATCGCCTGGGCGACCCGCGGCGTGGTCTTGCCGAACCGCTTGCCCAGGGCACGGAAGTTCGGCTTCACCGAGTAGTCCACCAGGTCGCCGCCGACCACCGACAGCGGGTCGAGCTGCACCACGTTGAGCTCTTCCGCGATCTGCGCGCGCAACTGCTCCGGCAGCTCCGCAAAACCCGGGGCACCCACGAGCGCCCGCGCCAGCGGCTGGCGGACCCGCTGCCCCGAGTCCACCCGGGCCGCCCGGCCCAGCTCCACCAGGCGGCGCACCAGCGCCATCTGCTCCGACAGCGCAGGGTCGATCAGCGACTCGTCGGCCTTCGGCCACGACGCCAAGTGCACCGACTCCGGAGCATCCGGACGGCGCAGCGCCTGCCACACGTGGTCGGTGATGAACGGCACGATCGGCGCCATCAGCAGGGTGAGGGTCTCCAAGCATTCGAACAGGGTCGCGAATGCCGCAGCCCCCTCAGGCGTGCCCGCACCCGCCCAGAACCGGCGGCGCGACCGGCGCACATACCAGTTGGACAGGTCGTCGATGAACGTGGTCAACGCCCGGCCCGCCAGCGCCGTGTCGAACCGCTCCAACGCGTCGTCCACGGTCTTGATCAGCGAGTGCAGCTCGGAGAGGATCCAGCGGTCCAGCAGCGGCCGGTCCTGCGGCGCCGGCGCGTCCGCCAACTGCTCGTGGCTCCACCCGTCGCCCGCACCCGCGTACAAGGTGAAGAAGGACGCCGAGTTGTAGTAGGTGAGCAGGACCTTGCGGACAATCTCCTCCAGGACCGTGTGCCCGACCCGGCGCGGCATCCACGGCGAACCGCTGGCCGCCATGAACCAGCGCAGCGCGTCAGCGCCGTGCCGGTCCATGACAGGGATCGGCTCCAGGATGTTGCCCAGGTGCTTGCTCATCTTGCGGCCGTCTTCGGCGAGGATGTGGCCCAGGCAGACCACGTTCTCGTACGAGGAGCGGCCGAAGACCAGCGTGCTGACCGCCATCAGCGAATAGAACCAGCCGCGGGTCTGGTCGATCGCCTCGCAGATGTACTGGGCGGGGAAGTTTGCTTCGAACTTCTCCTGGTTGCGGTGCGGGGCACCCCACTGCGCGAACGGCATCGCACCGGAGTCGAACCACACGTCGATGACTTCCGGCACCCGGCGGGCCACCCGCTGCTCCAGCGGCAGCGACGGGTCCGCGTCCGGGTCGGGGATGACGATGTCGTCCACGTACGGGCGGTGCGGGTCCAGGTCGGACAAGTCCTGCCCGCTCAGCTCGCTCAGCTCCTTCAAGGAGCCCACACAGATCCGCCGACCGTCCGGGAACTCCCAGATCGGCAGCGGTGTGCCCCAGTAGCGGCTGCGGGACAGCGCCCAGTCGACGTTGTTGCGCAGCCACTCCCCGTAACGTCCGTCCTTGACGTTCGCCGGAACCCAGTTGGTCTTGGCGTTCTCCGCCAGCAACTGGTCCTTGATCGCGGTCGTCTTGATGTACCACGACGGCACCGCGTAGTACATCAGCGGAGTGTGGCAACGCCAGCAGTGCGGATAGCTGTGCTCGTAGTCGAGGTGCTTGAACAGCAGGCCGCGGTCCTTCAGGTCCGCCACGAGGGCAGCGTCCGCGGTCTTGAAGAACTCGCCACCCACCAGGTCCAGGTGCTCCTCGAACGTGCCGTCGTTGCGCACCGGGTTGACCACGGGCAGCCCGTAAGCGCGGCAGACCTGCATGTCGTCCGCACCGAACGCGGGCGCCTGGTGCACCAGGCCGGTACCGTCCTCGACGGTCACATAGTCGCCGAGCACCACGAAATGCGCGGGGGAGTCGAACTCCACCAGCTCGAACGGCCGCTGGTAGGTCCAGCGTTCCAGCTCCGCGCCTTTGAACCGCTGCCCGGTCAGCGTCCAGCCGTCACCCAGCGCCGCACCCACCAGCGGCTCGGCCACGACCAACTGCTCAGAACCGTCCGTGGCCACCACATAGTCCACCTCGGGGTGCACGGCCACAGCCGTGTTGGACACCAGGGTCCACGGGGTCGTGGTCCACACCAGCAGCGCGGCCTGCCCGGCGAGCGGGCCGGACGTCAGCGGGAACCGCACATACACCGACGGGTCGGTGACCGTCTCATAGCCCTGCGCGAGCTCGTGGTCGGACAGGGTGGTGCCGCAACGCGGACAGTACGGGCTGATCCGGTAGTCCTGGACCAGCAGGCCCTTGTCCCAGATCTGCTTGATCGCCCACCACACCGACTCCACGTATTCGCGGTCCATGGTGCGGTAGGCCTCGTCCATGTTGACCCAGTAGCCCATGCGCCGCGTCATCTCGGTGAACGCGTCCACGTTCCGCAGCACCGACTCGCGGCAGCGGGCGTTGAACTCGGCGATCCCGAACGCCTCGATGTCCTTCTTGCCGGAGATCCCCAGTTCTTTTTCGACGGCGACCTCAACGGGCAGGCCGTGGCAGTCCCACCCGGCCTTGCGTTCGACGTAGAACCCCTTCATCGTCTTGAACCGGGGGAACACGTCCTTGAATACGCGCGCCTCGACGTGGTGCACGCCGGGCGTCCCGTTCGCGGTCGGGGGACCCTCGTAGAACACCCAGGTCGGGCCGCCCTGTGTCTGCTCTAGGGACCGTTCGAAGATCTTGTGTTCTTCCCACCGCCGCAGCACCTCGTGCTCCATCGCAGGCAGGTCGATCTGGGCGGGAAGCGTGGGGAACGGTCGAGTCGACTCCTTCGACACGTGGCGTACCTTTCCATCAGGGGTGCTGGTCACCTGACGGAGGGACGAGGCAGACGCCCCGCGGTACCACCCTCCTTGGCCGCGCGGCCGTCGTCCTGCCGCGCGCCCCACTCGTTGCTGATCGGCCGGTTCTACTGAGCGTCCGCACAGACGCCGTTCTTCCGGCGGCTCCGGGGTGATCTTCCCGTGCGGTCATACCCCCAGGCTTCCACCGTCCCCGGGTCGCTCATGGCTGTGTCCGCCGGTACTCGTCCCCATCAACGCCTTGCTGGGTTGAGGATATCCCAGGAAGCAGCACCGTCCGGCCGCCGTTTTCCGGCTGTAACGTGACCGGGGCATACTTGCGCCGAAAACCGCGAGACCGAGGAGGAAACGGTGACCCGAGCGACCCACGAGGGAGCCGTCCTGGTGACGCTGGCGGAACGCGACGCCGCGGAAGAACTCGCCGAGCAGTTGCAAGAGCAGGGGTACGCGCCCTGCACCGTGCACCGGGACATGTACGCGGGGGAAGACGACGCCGAAGACGTGGACTGGATCGTGGAAGTCCGCACCGGCCCGGACGGTGCTCCCGCCGTCATGGATGAGGAAGGGCTTGCCGCGCTCGCCGAAGAATACGGCGGGTTCGTGCACGTCGAAGAGTAACGGCCGCTGCGCAGCCAGATGAGGGAATCAGGTTGGCGCATAGAATGAGGGCTGGCCCGCACGCCACGCGGACGGAACACCGACGGCCGCGAGACCACGGAGGCGGCGGTACGCCGTATCCCACGTTGAGGAGTTCCCGCTGAGTGACGTCGACCCCGCTCAGGGCATCGAGAGTACTGAGGCTGAGAACGCGTCCCCACAGGACCGCCCGCGCCGGATAGGGCTGCTGCTGGCGGTTGCCGCCGGGCCCTTGGTTGCCGACTTCGTCACCAAGGAGATCGCGCTCGCGTACTTCTCCCCCCGCGACCCGATCGTGCTTCTCGGCGGCCTGCTCAAGCTGACACTCGTGTTCAACCCGGGGGCAGCGTTCTCCATCGGTACCGGGATGACCTGGGTGTTCAGCCTGATCATGGTGGCGGTCATCGGCACCATCCTGTGGACGGCACCTCGGCTGCGCAGCGCCGGATGGGCGGTGTCGCTGGGGTTGATCCTCAGTGGCGCCATAGGCAATTTCATCGACCGCGTGTGGCGTCCCGACACTCGGGAGATACCGGCGGCACTCGTGGGTCCGGACGCGCCAGGGACGTGGGTGGACCGGCTGTTCCATCCGCCGTCCCCGTTGCACGGTCACGTCGTGGACTGGATTCAGGTGCCCTACTGGCCGGTGTTCAACATCGCCGACTCCGCGATCGTGTGCGGCGGTGTCCTCGCCGTGCTGTTGGCTTTCCGTGGGATCAACATTGACGGCACGCGCGAGACAGACGACAAACGCGGTGCGACGCGAGGAGACGAAGCGTGAGTGATCACCGGAGCATGCCGGTACCTGACGGGTTGGAAGGCGATCGGCTCGATACGGCAATCGCCCGCCTCTTCGGCCTGTCGCGGACCCGTGCAGCCGAGCTGATCGCTGAAGGCAATGTGCTGGTCGATGGTGCGCCAGCAGCGAAGTCCGACCGGGTGAACGCCGGGGCGTGGCTGGACATCACCCTGCCCCCGCCCCCGAACCCCCCTGCGCCGCGTCCCGAGCCGGTGCCGGGGATGCGCATCGTGTACGAGGACGCCGACATTGTCGTGGTGGACAAGCCCGCGGGCGTGGTCGCCCACCCCACGATCGGCTGGTCGGGGCCGACCGTGGTGGACGGGCTGCTGGCCGCAGGGGTCGCGGTCGCGACCAGTGGTGCCGCCGAACGGCAGGGCATCGTGCACCGCTTGGACGCCAACACCACGGGGCTGATGGTGGTCGCGAAAAGCGAGATCGCCTACAGCTCGCTGAAACGCGCGTTCAAGGAGCGCACAGTGGAGAAGGTCTACCACGCGCTCGTGCAGGGGCACCCTGATCCGCTGCGCGGCACGATCGACGCGCCGATCGACCGGCACCCGTCAGGGGACGGCCGGTTCGCGGTGGTGGCGGGCGGCCGCCCGTCGGTGACCCACTACACCACGTTGGAGGCGTTCCGCGCGGCCAGCCTGCTGGAAATCGACTTGGAGACGGGCCGCACCCACCAGATCCGCGTCCACATGTCGGCGATCCGCCACCCGTGCGTGGGGGACACCCTGTACGGGGCGGATCCCACGTTGGCGGAGCGGCTGGGGGTGCACCGGCAGTGGCTGCACGCGATCCGGTTGGCGTTCACCCACCCCACGCAGTACCGCCGGGTGGAGTTCACCAGCTCGTATCCGGAGGATTTGGCGAAGTCGCTGGAGATTCTCCGCGCAGAGTCGTGACGGCATGCACGGCCCCCTCCCCGACCGGTCAGGTCAGCGAGTGCAGCGCGGCGAGCGCGTCCCTGCGCACCAGCAGGTCGTGGCGGGTCTGGTTGCGATAGGTGCGCAGACACCCGTAGCAGGACGTCTCTTCCCCGCACTCGCAGTTCTCCACCCGTTTCCGGGCGGCGAGCAGCACTTCGCGGAAGTGCGTGGCAATCCGGACGGCGCCGCCTGCCCCGCCAGGCACCGTGTCGAACAGCACCAGGCTGGTGGTCTGCCCGGCCTGGAAGAACAGGGTGCCGTCGATGTCGTCGCGGCTGATCTCCAACGCGGCTGACGCGCCTTCCAGCAGAGCGTACAGCAGCGAATACCGGGTCTGGGGCGACGCTGTGGTGATGTTCAGCTTCCCGTGGAAGGTGATGTCCACGAGGTCGGTTTCGTACTTGTGCCCCAAGGACAGGCGGCTGAGCGGGCCGGTGCACGGGATGCCTTTGAGCGGGTGCGTGTGCTCTTTAGGACGCTTCTGGGCTGCTCTGCCGCCCCAGCCGCACCATTCACAGATCCAGAATCCGCGTCCAGACGGCCCTTCGGAGAGCGCCACGAGTTCCCCGCGGCTGCCTGCCAGGCACACCACTTCGCCTCCGCTGGGCAGCGGCCACCGTCGTTCCACGGGGTCGACCGCGAGCCGGAGCACGTGGGTAGAGCCGTGCCAGGACCGCTGCGGCGGAGTTAGGCCCGCGGCTTCCGTCTTGGGCAGGGCCACGAAACCGAACTCGGGAATGCAGTACTCGGTGGGCGTGCCGGTGGCTGCGGTCCCGCAGGCCGCACAGACTTCAGCGAGCCGTTCCGTGCTCTCCGCGTAGTAGCCGCAGGTGTCGCACACCCGGTAGGAGAAGCGGCGCAGCTCCCGCCCGGGCAGCCGGTACACCCCGCCCGACTGCCATTTTCTGCTGCCCGCCACGATCTCCACGCCTGGCGCGTACTCGTAGATCGCTGAGGTGAGGTCGCGGGCCAGCTCAAGTTTGCTGCCCACCGGCTCTTCGGCATGGTGGGTGCGCAGTTCCACGGTGTCGACGGGGAATCCGTACTTGGGCAGCACGTTGCGGGTCGCCAGGAAGCTGAGCAGCGAGCGGCGCACGATGGTGTTGATGGTCTTCCCGAACCGCCCAGCCAGCAGGTCGTTGCGTTTCTCAAAGGCTGCCACGCGGCGGCGTTCAAAGTCGGCGACGTCCTGGTCGACTTCGAGACGCAACTGCTCCAAGTGTTCGCACAGTTCGGCAACCCACCGGTCGTCGTCCACCCCGATGTCGGCGGCCACGTTGCTCGGCAGAATGCGCCGCAGTGCGGCCCTGATCTCCTCAGGGACCGGGGTGAGGAAGTCAGCCACGCGGGTCACCGGTGCGGGTGCTCCGTTCTCCCCGGGCAGGAAGAACGCGCCGACGGTGGCCCAGGCCTCCCCGGTGGCGCGGTGCCAGTGCCGGAAGAACGCGGCCAGCGCCACCGAGTGGGCGTGGCGGCGGGCGATGCGCTCGTTGGCGAGCGGCACGTAGGGCGCGCGCACCTGCCCGGCGATCATCTGCTCGGGCTCCTGGTAGCGGAACAGGTCGTGGGAGCGGCGCTGGGCGTGCGTGACCACCAGCGCGGCCGAGTCGGTGCGCCGCCCGGCGCGTCCGGCGCGCTGCACGTAGTTGGCGGTGGTGGGCGGCATGTTGTGCAGCAGCACCGCCTGGAGCTCGCCCACGTCCACGCCGAGCTCGAAGGTGGTGGAGCAGGACAGCATGTTGACGCGGCCCTCGACGAAGTCCTCCTGGATGCGGGCGGCCTCCTCGGTGGACCACTGCGCGGTGTGCTCCTGGGCGCGCAGCACCACCGGGTTGAGGCTGCGGTAGAGGCGCCGGTAGTGGTCGTCGTCCGCCTCGGGGGCGGGCGGCGTGAACGGGTGGAGCGTGCCGGGGCAGTTGAGGGTGGGGCACACCCCGCGCACCGACACCGGGTGCAGGCGGCGGCAGCTGTCGCACTGGTGGAGCGGGGCGTGCGCGCCCACGGGGGCCAGCAGCAGGGCGGTGTGGTCGACCCGCCACACCGTGCCGAGGACGCGGTCGCTGTCCGAGCACAGCCACCCCTCGCCCTCGCGCCCGCCGCCCAGCCCGGTGAGCAGCTTCCAGGCGCCGCGCAGCAGGTCCTCGGGGGTGAGCGAGGGGTCGGCGACGCCGAGCCGGTCCAGCAGCCGCCGCAGGTAGTCGACGCGGCGGTTGCTGGCCTGGCCGGGCAGCCAGGAGATCACCTTCCGCTTGGGGGCGGGGCCGCTCTCCCGCACGTAGACGGGGCCGCGCCGGGGCGCGAACGCCTCGTCGTCGGGGGCCACCCCCTCGGGCATGGTCAGCGCGCCCTGCTGGCGCAGGGTGCGCACGAGCTCGCCGAGCAGGTCCCACGCCTCGTCCTCGTCCAGCCCGAGCATCCGGGTCAGCGCCGGGGGCAGCCGCACGCCCTCGGGGCGTTCCATGCGGACGCGCAGCAGGCCGCGCCCCTCCAGGGACTGCCGGTCGTCGGTGGCGACGAGCTCCCGCATCACCCACAGGCCGGCGGCGTGCTCCCGGCGCTGGCGGGAGACGCGCCGCTCGAAGCTCCCGGCGCGCGCGGCCCGCCGCGCGGTGTGGCCGATCAGGTCGTCGACCCGGAAGTCGTCGGCGGCGTCGAAGCCGTGCTCCAGCCCCTCGAGGATGAGCCGCCGCTGCTGCAGCAGCGAGTAGCTGTGCTCCAGGTAGGGCGCGAAGAACGCGGCGGCCTGGCGGCTGTCGCTGAACGTGAGCAGTTTGCGGCCCCCGCCGGGGCGGTCGGCGCGCCCGGCGTCGGCGTCCTCGGGCAGCGCCTGGTAGAGCGCGGTCGCCACCACGGCCGCCGCGGCCTCGTTGCCGCTCTCCAGGCGGCGCACCGTGTCGAGGCCGCGCGCCCCGCAGGACAGGCAGCCGCTGGGGCGGCCGTTCCTGCTGCGCAGCTTCCGCACCGCGCGCACGGCACGGCCCGGGCAGGTGGGGACGCAGGCGCGCGCCGCGGTGCCGAGCGCGCCGCAGCCGACGCACAGGTGGTCGTCCTCGGGGGTGGTCCGCGCGACGGGCTCCTCCAGGGTGTCGTCATCGTCGTCGACGGCGATCGGGGAGTCGCCCAGGTGCAGCCACAGGACCTGGTCCTGGGGGCGGCGCTGGGGCAGGAAGCGGACCGCCGCGTCCTCGGCCGCCGTGGTGCCCACCAGGTAGGCGTCGCCGCAGCGTTTGCAGGCGGCGAGCTCGAACGCGGGCGCGTGGCAGTCGGGGCAGTGCTCGTGGCGGGAGAGCCAGACGTGCGGCCCCTTCCCGGACAGGCAGGTGAACGCGCCCTCGGTGGCGCGGGTGAACAGGTGGTAGCGCGCGGAGAGCAGCGGGTTGCCGTCGGGGTCGCGCACCCGGCTGCCCAGGGCGACCAGGGCGGCCAGCGCGGCGGCGGGCCGCACGGTGCCGTCGTGCTCTCCGGCGAAGACCCGCACGGCCAGGTCCTCCAGCGGCTGCGGGCCGCCGTCGGCGAGCAGGGCGCGCAGTTTCCGCATGCGCTGTTCGGCGGCGAGCACCCGGTAGGCGTCGCCGTCGGGGACGCCGTGCCGCCGGGCGGCGGCGACGAGCTCGGCCCCGGGGTCGGCGGCGCGGCCGATCGCCGCGTAGTCGG
>SMEZ01000039.1_pt1 | contig 29563 bp, 20 predicted proteins | sample 2456351 | NCBI WGS metagenome assembly SMEZ01 (sample SAMN10132605, study PRJNA489261) | soil metagenome | isolation source: day120 antibiotic-loamy sand soil ammended with composted manure from dairy... | place: USA | collected 2015-04-01 | reverse complement strand
GCGGGCATCGAATCGTACTTCGCCGACGACTCGATGCAGCAGCTGTTGCTCGACCTGCTGCGCAAGCGGCGGGCCGAGCCGCGGGACGACATGACGTCGATGCTGGTGCAGCACCCCAACATGCACAGCGAGGACGAGGTGCTCCACGCCATGATGATGATCATCGGCATGGGGTACGAGGTGACCGGCATCTGGATCGCCATGGCGTTGCAGCTGATGCTGACCGATCCCCGGTTCACGGCTCGGCTGCGCGGTGGTCGACTGGGGGTCGACGAAGCCCTGGACGAGGTGTTGTGGCGGGACCCGCCCGTGGCGAACCTGATGGGCCGGTACGCCGCGGCCGATTGTGAGCTGGCCGGTCAGTGGATCAGCAGGGGTGACGCGGTCATCCTCAGTTTCGCGGCGGGTAACGCGGACTACCGGGTGCACAGCAACGATCCGTGGCTGGAGATCGGCAACCGGGCGTACCTGTCGTTCAGCGCGGGTTCGCATGCCTGCCCAGCGCAGCGGGCGGCGCGGCTCATCGCCCGTATCGCGGTGGAGACGGCGTTGCACTCGCTGGACGACGTCACGGTCACGGTACCCGTGGAGGAGCTGACGTTCACGCCGTCGCTGTGGAACCGGCACCTGACGTCGCTGCCCGTGCGGTTCCGCCCGGTGCCCGGGTACAAGCGCTGACGGGTGCTCGGCGACTTCGGCGGGACTGCTTGGGTCCGATGAGGACCAGACTCACGTCCCGTTTTCCGTGCGCTGTCCGGTGTTCGCAGCAGGGATTCCCACATGCGGGGCAGGCTAGGACCGTGATGGCACGGCCGCGCCGATGGTCCTCTGCGTTGGTCGGTGGCTGATGTGTTGGCAGCGGGACCGATAGGTGCTCGACCCCATGCCGGATCATCGGTGAATGGGTGCGGACGTGATACAGCATGCTCCGCGGCGGTGAGCGATCGTAGCTACGCCGGTTCTCCCGGTAAGCCGGGAAACCACAGGTTGCCTGCGTCGGTACCCGGTCTGTGCAACGGACGCTCCGGCGCGCCGGGGGAGTCATGCGGCGGCAGATCTAGGAGATCGTTGATTACGTCGGCTGACTCGCCGGAAGCTGCCGCAGAGGCGTTCCCCTGCCGTAGTCACTGGTGCGGAACCGGCAGCGTAGGCTTCGTCCACCGCCCGGACCAAGAAGACATCGACGGCACCCACATGACGTCGTTCTCCGTGTATGGCCACCACTTCGTCAGCTGAACACATGTGTGTGAACCGGAATCCGGCTTCACGGCTGCGGATGATTGCCTCGATGCCGGCTTCGTCGTCGAAATCGAACCCGTTCACCTCAGCACCGCTTCCTGAAGGGCGCGACGTAGCCGACCTGCCTGTAACGGTGTGAGTGACCCACCCTGCTGGCGTGGATCTACCACCGACACTCGGTCGCCCGACAACTTTATGGTGAGCTGCTGCCTTCGCCCGCGCTCATCTCGGCACGGCACTACGAACGCCACGTTTTCGCCGGACCCACTCCATATGGGGTCATGCTGCTCCATCCATTCCTCCGAGTCGTATGTGTTCCATGTCGGTGGACCGTTACGAGAACCGGTTTGAGACGTCCGTGATCACGCTCTCTGGGTAAAGCGGCTTGAGCCAGTGCACTGAATTGCGATGGAGACAGGTCCGCTGACCGCAATCGAGGCGTCGTGAACAGTTCTCAGAGCCGCCCCGGAGGCGGAACACAGCTTCCGAGCCGTCGGGTGGCGAGCGAGTTGCGCAGCGCAATCGCCTCGGGTGACTTGTCTCCCGGTGCCAAGCTGCCGTCCGAGCGCGCATTGGCCGCCCGGTACGGGGTGGCCCGCAACACCGCCCGCGAGGCCATTCGCCTGCTCGCCGAGGAGGGCCTGGTCACCGCGCACCACGGCAAGGGTGTGTTCGTCCGTGAGAAGCGACGCCTTCTCCGCTTCGGCAGCGAGCGCTACTCGCACCGGCTACGCAAGGAGACGGGGTTGTCGCCTTACCGCGCCGAGGTGGCCAAGCAAGGCCGCACGGCCCGCGTGGACTGCACGTCGATCGAGCGGGTCCGGCCGCCCGAGGACGTCGCCGAACGTCTGGGCGTCGACCCGGCCGAGCCGTCTGTGGTGCGGCGGGAGAACTGGTACTACGCCGACGACGAACCCGTTCAGATCGGCGTCACCTACATCCCGTGGGAGATCGCCGAAGGCTCGGTGCTGGCCACGTCGGCGAACATGGGCAAAGGCAGCCTGTACGCGCGGTTCGAGGAGCTCGGGCACCCGATCACCCGCATCCGTGAAGAGGTGTCCGCCCGCATGCCCACGCACGAGGAAGCCATAGGGCTGTCCATCCCGGACGGTGTTCCGGTGGTGGAGGTCCTCCACACCGGCATCGACCATCTCGACCGCCCGTTCGAGGTGACCAGGTTCGTCATGCGCGCCGACCTGACCGGACTGGACTACACCATGCCCGTGGAGGACTGATGTTCGAGCCGCACCAGCAGCCGACGTCCGTTGTGCGCCCCCGCAGCGAGGACGACCTCCCCGCGTGTGCCGCCGTGCTGGTGGCCGTGTACGAGGCGGACGGCTATCCCGTCGAGGGCGTCGCCGAACCGGAAGCGTGGCTGACCCCCACCGGACTGCTGCAAGCATGGGTGGCCGAACTGGCCGGGGAGGTGATCGGTCACGTCTGCCTCACCGAACCCACAGACACCGATGCCGCAGCCACCGTGTTCCGCCGGACGCCCGAGGGCTCAGCCGCGGACATCGCCGTTTTAGGTCGTCTGTTCGTCCACCCCGAAGCCCGCGGACATCGCGCCGGTGAACTACTCACCCGCACCGCGATGAACCACGCCACCACTCACGGTCTCCGCCTCGTGCTGGACGTCATGGAGAAGGACCAGGCCGCGATCCGTCTCTACGAACGTCTCGGATGGCACAGGATCGGAACCACCGACCACGACTCGGGCCACGGCCTCGTACCCGCCTACTGCTACGTCAGCCCCACCCCATAACTCACCCGGCACACACGCGGCGAGGGTCCATGGAGGCACCGAGACGGGCCCGTTTCCAGTGGGTACGCTCGCTGGCGGCTATCCGCCGAGCTCGATGTAGGGATGGGGCTTCGGCCGTCGGGTCTTATCGAGCAGCCACAGTGACACGACGACGGTCGCGGCCAGGAGCAGGATCGCTGCCGTGACCTCGGCGGGGGACACGATGTCCGTGACGATGCGGCCCGGCAGGCTCGTCGGGGACAGCAAGGGCAGTGACGACAACACCGTCGACGTCGCATTCCCCGGTAGGCGCAGTACCACCACACTCACGGTGAACGCCCCCAGCAGCCACGGCATCGCGGATAGGGGGTGCGGTCGGGGGCCCGCGTCACGGCGAAGCCACACGGTCGTCAACACCGTCGAGTACAGGGCGAAACCCAGCGTGTAACACAGCAGACCCCACGACAGAGCCTCCGCCAGGACGTCGACACCGACATCACCCGGAACCCCGGCCACCGAGAGCGCCCCGACGGAGACCACACCGACAGCCGCGAACTGGACCAGTCCGGCCAGGCCCACTCCGCCGAGCATTCCGAACAGTGCCTGCCGACCCGGCGCGGCGCACTGTTCGGACGCCCAGGTCACCACCCGCCGTGCCGCATGGGTCCCGTGCGTCGCGATCGCGGTGAACACCGCGAACGACAGCACCATCGCGAGCACGGGTCGATGTCGATGCGACACGGACTCCGACACGGTCACCCGCACGTCCGTCGCGTCCAGTTCCCGGCGCACATCCGTGGGATCGAGTCCGATCTCCGCGAGTTTCGCTTCCAGCACCACATCGCGCGAGATGCCGGTGAGCACAGCGCGGACGAACGGGTCCACTGAGGAGCCGGAAAGTACGCGCAGATCCGACGTACTGCCGGAGACGAGGACGTCCAGTCTGCCGTCGGCGACCTCCCGACGTGCCCGTTCGGGGTCCCGGTAGGGGATGACGGTGACCTCGGCGTCGAGTTCGGAGGCGACCGCGCGTAGCGAGTCACCGATCGCTGTCGCCTGTCCGATGAGGCCGATCGTGACCCCGTCGGAGGTGGGTGTGGCCAGCCATCCGTGCAGTCCCACGTACCCGATCAACGCCGCCAGGGCCGTGGCGACACCCACCACGAAACCCGGCGCCCGGGTCCGCACGCGGAATCCGTGTCCCACGCTCTCCCGCCATCCGGCCGTCGGTGAGACACCCAGCTCGAGTTCCGGCACCCGTTCCGACACGGCATCCCTTTCGCCTCCGCAGTGCCGCGCAGCCTACGCCGACCGAGCCCGGTCGACCCGCCGGACGAGGCGACGACCACCGGCCGGGTGATGCGGATCCGGAAGACGGGGCACTCCTTCCGACCGTCGCCTGCCCGACGGCCGGTGGGGCAGGCGACGGGACCGGGCGCCGATCAGGGTTGGTCGGTCGGCCGGATGAGGATCTCGTTCACGGACACGTGTGGGGGAGCGGTCACGGCATACCGCACGGACTCGGCGATGTCCTCGGCCTGCAACTGTCGGATCTTGCTGACCCGTTCCTCGATCGCGGCCTTGCTGGGTGCGTGCGTGATGTGATCGCGAAGTTCGGTGGCCACCGAGCCGGGCTCGATGACGACGACCCGCACCCCGCGTTCGGTGACCTCGTGTCGAACCCCCTCGCTGAACCCGTTCACCGCGAACTTGCTCGCGTTGTAGACCGCGGCGCCCTTGCCCACCACGCGAGCGGCGACGGAGGAGATCTGCACCAGCGTGCCCTTGCGCTCCAACAGGTGCGGCAGGGCCGCATGGGTCAGGTACATCAGGCCCAGGACGTTCACTTCGATCATCCTGGTCCAGTCGGTGATGTCGGCGCCTTCCACGGGGCCGAGCAGCATCACGCCCGCGTTGTTCACCAGTATGTCCAGCCCACCAAAGGTGTCCACTGTGGAAGCAATGGCGTCGCGGCAGGCCTGTTCGCCGGTGACGTCGAGCTTGATCACGTGAACGTCGGCCCCGTTCGCCGTCAACTCGTCGCGCAAGGCGAGGAGTCGGTCGGTGCGCCGTGCCGCGATCGCCACCGAGGCGCCTTGTTCAGCCAGCATGCGAGCGGTGGCCGCGCCGATACCCGAACTGGCTCCGCTGACGAAAGCGACCTTACCGTGGAGTGCTGCGGTCACGACTTCCCTCCTCTGCTCCGGATGGGCCCGAGCGTAATGACGTTCGACCCACCGGTGTCGGGTTTCGGTTATGCGCGATACCGCGTGAGGTATGCATGTGTGCCCGCGACGGCCGTGTCGACGCTTCGGGGCGACCTATCGTGATCGAGGTCAACACGATGTCGACAATGGACGGTGAATGGTGGACGTGGTGCAGCAGACGTCGGTGCCGTCGTATCCGATGCGGCGTGGTGCGTGCCCGTTGCATCCGCCGCCGGAGTTGGCGGCCATGCGGAACGGACCCGCGGCGCGTCCGGTGCGGTTGTGGGACGGCAGCCAGGTCTGGTTGGTCACCGCGTACGAGCACATCCGCGCGGTGCTCGGTGATCGCCGGTTCACCGCGGTGACCAGCGCCCCAGGCTTCCCGATGATGACGCGCACCTCGAAGTTGGTGCGGGCACAGCCCCAGTCGGCGTCGTTCATCCGTATGGACGACCCGGAACATTCACGGCTGCGCTCGATGCTCGCGCGCGATTTCCTGCCCCGCGCCGTCGAGGAGTGGCGACCACGGATCCGGCGGCTGGTGGAGGAGATGCTCACCGAGATCGCGGCGAGCACACCCCCGGTGGACCTGGTGGCCACGTTCGCCCTGCCGCTGCCGTCCCAGGTGATCGCGTTCCTGCTCGACATCCCCGACGACGCGCACGCCTTCTTCCAGAACCGCAGCGCGATCCTGATCGACCGTGGCTACACCCCCGAACAGGTCAAGGCGGCCCGCGAGGACCTGGACGGCTACTTGAGGGAACTCGTCGAATCGCGCATCAACGAGCCGGGGTCCGACCTGGTGAGCCGACTCGTCGTCAACGAGGTGCAGACCGGACGGCTCACCGTCGAGGAACTGGTGCCGATGTGCCGGCTCCTGCTCGTGGCCGGTCACGGTACGACGTCCAGCCAGGCCGCGCTCAACCTGCTCAGCCTGCTCACCGACGAGAACCTGTCCACACAGCTGCGTCGTGACCCCACGCTCGTCCCCGGTGCCGTGGACGAACTGCTGCGTTTCCACTCGATCGTGCAGAACGGGCTGGCCCGGGCCGCCACCGAGGACGTGCAACTCGGTGACACGCTGATCCGAGCCGGAGAGGGAGTGGTGCTCTCACTCTCCGCGGGCAACCGGGACGAATCCCGGTTCCCCGACCCGGACACGATCGATCCTCGTCGGGACGCGCGCCGGCACCTGGCGTTCGGCCACGGCGTGCACCAATGCCTCGGCCAGTGGCTGGCCAAGGTCGAGCTCGAGGAGATGCTGTACGGGATGCTGCGCCTGCTGCCCCAGGCCCGCCTCGCCGTTCCCTTCGAGGAGCTGGAATTCCGGCACGAGGTGTCCAGTTACGGACTCGCGGCGTTACCGGTGACGTGGTGAGTGACATGGCCGAACTGACCGTGACGGTGGACCGGGATGCCTGCTGCGGCGTCGGCCGATGCGCGATGACCGCCCCCGAGGTGTTCGCCCAGCGTGATGCCGACGGCACCGTCGAGTTGCTCGAAAGCCAACCACCGCCTCGGCTGCACGAGGACGTCCTGCTGTGCGCCGAGCTGTGTCCGTGCTCGGCCATCAGCGTGCACCGGAGCTGACCACCCATCGAGGAGCCGATGTTGACCACTACCGAGACCAGCGGGGCGGATGCGACGACCGCGCGGCGCCCGCTCGTGGAAAGCCGTATGCGTTGGGCGGTCGAGATGCTCGCCGAGCCCGGGCCAGGACTCGCCGAGGACCCCCGGGACCACTTCGTCGCCGCCTTCGTGGACAAACACGGGGACGGGCTGTCCGCACTGCTGGATTCGTGGCGGGCGCAAGGCCCGTTCACCGTGGAGTCCTACACCCCCGTGGCGCACAAGGGGTGGGCCACGCTGATCGGTCCCACCGGTGACCGCTTCACGTTGTCCATCGTGATCGACAGTTCCGGGCTCATCCGCGGGCTGGGATTGGGGCCCGAGCTGGTGATACCGCCACTTCGTGACTGGGACGAACTCGACGCGGCACTCGACGTCCCCGGGGTGACCAGCACGGCGTTGGTCGCCCGGCTGGTCGACGATCGCTGGGTCAGCCTGTACGAGCGGTCGCCGGATCGGCTCATGCCCACCGGGTCGGCCTACAAGCTCTACCTGCTGCGCGCGCTCGCCCGAGCGATCGAGGCCGGGACGGTGCGATGGGACGAGGAACTCACCCTGCTCCCGCAGCTGCGTAGCCTGCCGACGGGGGAGATGCAGGATCTTCCCGACGGCGCCCGGGCCACGGTGCGGGAGGTCGCGCACAAGATGATCGCGATGAGCGACAACACGGCCGCCGACATGGTGCTGCACCGGCTCGGCCGGGACGCCGTGCACCGTGCCGTGGTGGACTCGGGCCATCAGGATCCCGACGTGTTGCGTCCGTTCCTCAGCAGTCGTGAGCTGTTCGAGATCGGCTGGGGCGATGATCCGTCGTTGTTGCCGGAATGGTCCGCCGGGGACCGGGCACAGCGGTACGAGTTGTTGCGACGCATCGAACGGCCGCTGACCACCCGGATGCGGGATCTGAACCGCCCCGTGTACCACCTGGGTTTGGACTGGTTCCTCAGCGCCCGCGACGTGGCTAACGCGTTGGCCGGGGTGTGGCGGGACACCACCCGGGACCGCACCGGCACGATCCGCGAGATCGTCACCACCTATCCGGGCGTGCCGATCGACGGGGAACGCTGGCCCGTCGCGGTGTTCAAAGGAGGGTCCAGTCCCGGCGTGGTGATGTTCTGTTGGTTGCTCGTCGATCCGGCCGGAGTGCCCCACGTCGTGGTGCTCCAGCAGTGCGGGGAGGACCCCGGCCAGGTCGGTGACGGCCTGCGGCTGCGTGGGCTCGGCGACCGGATCATCCACTCGTTGCTGCCGTGACCGCCCGCGACCGTATGCTCGCGGCCCTGGTGGCCGTGTTCTGGGGACTGAACTTCCTGGCGGTGCGGATCGGGCTGGATCATTTCCCGCCGTTCTTCCTGGCCGCGTTGCGCTACCTGGTCCTCGCCGTGCCGGTGGTGCTTTTCGTGCCGTTCCCGGACGTGCGGCTGAGATGGTTGCTCGGTTACGGGCTCGGTTTCGGCGCGTTCCAGTTCGGGCTGCTGTTTTTGGCCATCGACATGGGCATGCCCACAGGACTGTCCTCGGTGGTGGTCCAGGCCTCCGCGCCACTGACCGTGTTGCTCGGCGCGTTGCTGCTGAGCGAACGCGTGTCCGGACGCGGACTCGTCGGGATCGGTCTCGCCGTGCTGGGAATGGTGGCGATCGGCGTGGACCGGGCGCAGGCGACCACTTTGCTGCCGATGGCGTTGACCCTGCTGGCCGCGCTGGGTTGGGCGTTGGGCAATCTCTCCAGCCGGCTGGCCCGGCCGAGCAGTCCGCTGCGCTTCGCGTTGTGGATGTCGGTGGTGCCACCGGTGCCGTTGCTCGCGTTGTCCGCGGCCATGGAGGGGCCCACCACGGGGTGGGTGGCCCTCGGTGCCGCGCTGGGACCGCAGGGCTGGCCCGGTCTCGCCGCCTTGGCCTACATCGTGCTGTTGGGCACGGTCGCGGGTTCGGGGATCTGGACCGCGCTGCTCAAACGGTATCCGGCGGGTATGGTGGCCCCGTTCTCGATGCTCGTACCGGTGGTGGGGATCGCCGCGGCGTGGCTGGTGCTCTCCGAACGGCCGAGCGTGCTCGCGCTCGCCGGGGCGGCCTTGGTGATCGCCGGGGTCGGGGTGGGGACGTTACCCGGCGCTGCCGGCAAGGACGGCGGGGCGCAGGCCGTGGAGCCCGACGAGGTCGTCTCGACGGACAGGCCACCCGGTTCGACCGGTTGAGCGGCGAAGCCCTCGGTTCGGCCGGGCACCGGCACCGTCGCGAAACGACGGTGCCGGAAGGTTCGCGACGGTCGAGCCCCGGCAGCGGTCACGACTTTCGGGACAACGGCACCGAGGAGTCGACCTCCGGTGAGTACTCCCGACCCGAAGACGGGTCTAAAGAGGATCCGATTGTGGTGGTGGCCTGATCGCGTCGAGGGAATCGACGGCCGGCAAGGAGCCGGGAAGGCCGATCGGCGGCGGTGACGATCTTGCGGATGCGCTGCGCTCGTACGAATTCGCAGCGGTCCGCTCCCATGGGCCGCGGTGCATTCTGCGACGGCCGCAATCGTATGCCGTGGAACCGCGTGTCGATCCCGCAACAGCCCGAGAACGACGATCACCGCGCTTTCGGGCAAGTGGGCTCTCGGCTGGCTGGGGGAGGGGGCGGATTCGACGAGGGACCCGAGCCGGTGTCGCCCGCGTGGGAGAGTCGGATCGGGTCCCGTGTCACCGCGCGGGGCGGACGTCCCGGCAGACCTGGGTCAACACATGCGGTTCCACACCACCCAGCGGTCGTGTGGGCGGAATCCCAGCGCCTCGTTGACGGCGATCATCGCGGCGTTGTCCTCGGCGTTGGTGGTCTCCAGGAAGCGCAGCCGGGGCTCATGACGTCGAGCCAACTCGAGATTGGCCAGTTTGATGATCCGGCCGAGGCCGTGCCCGCGATGCTCGACATGGACGACGGTCATGCCCTGGAGTGCGTGTTCCGGATTGCCGGTGGTCTTGGAGATGCTGGTGTAGCCGATCAGTTGTCCACTGGGTTCGTGCAGCACTCCCGTGTGATAGGCGCGTCGGCCGCGGCCGATCCGCATCCGTTCGAATCGACGTGCGTAGCTGGTCTCGACCTCCCCGTCCGACCGCTGTTCGCCGCCCAGTGACTGTTCCAGCGTCGACACCGCCAGGGCGTACTCGTCCGGGGTCACCGTCCCCCAGGTGACCAGCCGATAGCCGGCGGGCACAGGGGGGATCCCGGCGGCGAGCGGATCGTGTTCGGAAAGATCCAGCCACTGGTGTATGCCGGCACCCTTTTCGGAGGGGACGGCTCCCATGGCGGTCGCGAACGCCGCGGGAGTCTCGTCCACCGGGGGACCGTCGGGCAGCGCGGCCGACAGCGTCGTGCTGAGCACGGACCGGTTGTGGTGGGCGGCCCGTTCGAGCGCTCGTTCGTGCAGTGCCCGGCCGATCCCGCGACGTCGGTGGTTCGGGTGCACGAGCAGTTGGTCGACCCGGACCACCGGTGCGGCCGCGGGCAGGGCGAGCCGTAACGCGCCGACCACGGCGCCGTCCCGGCACACCACCCAGTCCTCCAACTCGGTGTCCGGGGGAGCGAAACGCACCGAACCGACCAGATCCACCGGGCACGGCGGTGGGGTGTAACCGGAGGTGTCCGCCGACTCCGTGGACAGGGTGAGCCAACCGTCCAGCAGCTTCTCGGAGTCGGGGTCGAGCCGGTGCCATTCGAGGGTGTTCACGGTCAACTGTCCACTCCCATGGCTTGCACGTCGTAGAGGCCGAACGCCGGGTGCACGTAGACGTTGGTGACCCAGGGATTGCGGTAATGCAGCGTTTTGTCGTGGACCAGCGGGAGGAACACCGCCAGTTCCAACACACGCCGTTCCACCTTCCGCCACAGTTCGACCCGTTGGTGGGGCTCGGAGCAGGTGAGGGTGCTGTCGATCAACGTGTTGATCGTCGGGTCGTCCAGCTCGGCCAGGTTCCAGTTGCCACCCGCCGGTTTGATCTGTTCGCCGTGCACGAGTGGGGTCAAAAACCCGTACTCGGTGGGGAAATCGGCTCCCCAGTCGGTGACCACCAGGCCGAGTGAGCGGTCGCGGATCGTGGCGGGGGAGCCCACGCCCTGGCTGAAGTAGGTGGCCACGTCCAGTTCCGTCACCGACAGTCGGATGCCGACCCGGGCGACGGATTCGGCCAGCGCGTCGGCCACCAGTCGGAACTTGCCCCGTTGGGTACCGATCACGGCGGAGAAACCGTCCGGCAGTCCGGCCTTCGCCAGTTCGGCGCGGGCGGCGTCGAGATCGCCACGCAGATCGGGACCCGCCGGATAGAGGTCGAGGTCCTGGTGTGCCGCCAACCGGGGTGGGAACAGCACCGTGGTGATGTCCCCACCGGTGATCGGCCCGCCCCTGGCCTCCTGGAGGGCCACCCGGTCCGCGGCGAACTGGATCGCCCGGCGGACGTGTATGTCGTTGAACGGTGGGATCTGCGGTTGGATCGAGATGTACTGCAGGAAGTTGGTCTCCGGGTTGTCCGTGTTCGCCCGTAGCAGCGGGTCCGCCAACACTCGTCGCTGCGCCGCGTGCTGCAGACCACGGCCCTCGAGGTTGATGTCGAACTCCCCGGCGATCAGTCGGTCGTCCAGTTCGTCGACCCCCATGCCGATGGTCAACTCCACCCGGTCGGGCAGGGCGGGACGGATCGGGTCGGTGGCCGGGTCCCAGTGTGGATTGCGCTCCAACCGCAGTCGGGACCCGGCTCGATACTCGGCCACCCGGTACGGCCCGGAGCACAGTGGGGCCTCACCGTAGCGGGCGCCGGTGTCCGCCCACTGCGGCACCGGGGCGGTGCAGGGCTGGGCCATGAGGTGGTCGAAGTCCGGGAACGGGCTGCGGAGTCGGAACACGATCGTGCGGTCGTCCGGGGTGTGGACCGCGGGTAAGCCGTCGGGATCACGGTACGGCCCCGGATACGGCCGGGCCGGGTCGTCCAGCAGCGGGATGAGGTAGGTGGGCCCGCCCGGCAACACGTCCTGGGCGAAGACACGCTGCACCGCGTGCCGGATGTCGGCCGCGCGCACCTTCCTGCCGTTCTCGTAACGCACGTCGGGACGCAGTCGGTAGGTCCACGTCAGTCCGTCCGCGCTGACCTCTCCGGGTGCCTCGGCGAGGTCCGGGACCGGGGTCAGCCCCTTGGGGCCCGCCTCCGTCGGATAGGCCATCAGCGTGCGGTTGAGCAACCGTTGCAGCAACCACACCCACACGTAGTAGGTCCGCGCGGGGTCGAGTGAGTCGACGTCGGCGGAGGAGGCGAGGCGGAGGGTGCCGCCACGTCGTCGGGACGGGTTGACCACGGCTCCCACCGCGGCGTTCCACCCGGCACCCGCCCGAGCCGTGCGGCGATCGGCGTCCGTGGGGATCGTGCTCATGGGGTGACCTCCCGGGTGGAACGTGACTCGGCATGTGCTCGGGGGCTGGGAACCGTGAGAGTGGACGTGCTGTGCGGCAACGGCAGCAGGTAGGAGCGCTGCTCACTGGACAGGCAGCCACGGGCGAGTTTGGCCGCCGTGCTGCCGACACCCGCGTGCAGTACCGTCGCGCCCTGTTCGGCGGCGGCCTCCAGCACCCGGTAGTAGAGAACCTCGTAGTAGAGCGGGAGTTTGCCCTTGGCGGCGTAGTCGAATCCCGCCCGGTGTCCGAACCACTGCTGCTCGCCTCTGGCCGTGGAGCGCAACACCAAGCCGAACCCGATGATCTCTCCGTCCATTCTGGCCAGTGACACCATGGCGTCGTCACCCATCACCTCGGCGATCCAGGCCAGTAGTCCCGCCGAGTGTTCCGGGTCCGCGGGGTTGCCGTACTTGGCGAGCAGATTGGCGTCGAGTTGACCGAGTCGAGGCGCCAGCGCCGTGGTCAGCGGCTCCAGCCGAACCTCGACTCCCGCCGCGGCGAGTGCCCGGCGTTCCAACCGCACCCTGCGTCGCCGGTGTTGGGTCATGTCGGCGAGGTACTCGTCGAAGCCGCCGGGCGGTATCGGCAACCAGCAGTAGTGCTCGCTGGTGTGCCAGTCGTAGCCGCGTTCCTCGAGCACGTCGATCAGCCACGTGTCGCGGACGTCGACGTGGGGGAAACACACCGTCGCGGCACCCCGCTGTGTCGCGAGTCCCTCCGCGTGTTCCAGCAACGTGTGCAGGTCCTGGCGTGTCGCGGAGGGGGTGGTCAGCATCCGGGTCCGACCGAGATGCCGACCACCGAGCACGAGCGAAGGTAGGAGTGTCGAGGCGAGATCCGCTTCCTCTCCCGCCAGGGTTTTCCGGAGGCGACGTGCACCAGTCAGGTCCTCGTCGCAGGCGTTGGCGAGTAGCGTGTCCGGACGAGCGAGCAGCCACGGCACCCGCTCGTCCGCCCACGCCGCCACCAGCCCGGCGACGGGCTTGCCCGCCCGCCGCCGGATGAGGAAGTCCAGCGTCGTGCCGCCGTTGCGTTCCTGCACGGCCAGCCAACGCGGAGTCTGGAAGAAGTCCTCCGCGCTCAGCAGGTCGTTCCATCCGGCCGCGGGCAGGCCCGCGGCGTCGGCCACCCGCTGCACATCCCCGTGGTCTGGCAACTTCGCCCTCCGTCCTTCGGTGTCCGCGTCCTCAGTTCCGAGTGCGCGTTTACCGGGGCACGAACTTCACGACGTCGCCGGCCTCGCCGGTGCCGGACATGCGCTCCGGCACCCGGATGTACATCCGGTGCAGCCAGCGGTCCCGGCCGTCCCAACGCGGCTTGAACGGGGTCCGGGCGTGGGTGGTCCGGTAGTTGTCCACGATCAACAGGTCACCCGGCGACAGCTTGACCGGCTTGGTCACCTCGTCCAACGCCTTGGACAGCACGCTGAGGGCCTGTTCGTCCTCGGCGTTGTCCGGGGCCAGCAGTTCCCGGTCGTATCCCAGCATCGGGTCCTCGGGGTCGCCGGAGAGCACGCACACGCGAGCGGGCGGCCCCTTCTTCAGCTCCGGGTCGTCACCTCGGAAAGAAACGTCCACATTGCACGGGATGGGTCGGTCCATCAAGCGGGACTTGGTCTTCTCGTCGATCAGCTGGATGGCCCGGCGGATCGAGGCGACCAGGGTCGCCGCCTTGTTCTCGTGGTCGGACCGGGAACAGGCCAACATGACGTACTGCGGCTGGTGCTGGTGGTAAGCCATCTCGGTGTGGAACTCGAGCAGCGTCTCGGAGGTCTCCGACGACAGGTAGTGCGCACCCGGTGAGGGGTAGATGTCGTGGTAGACGGTGCCGAAACGCAGCTCGTGGTAACCCGTCGGCAGGCCGAGCACCCGGCCCACCAGGGCCAGCCACGCTTCCGAGGCGAGCAGCGGGCGGTCCACGGGGGCGGGGGTGCTGTTCGGGGTCTCGGGAAGATCGGCCTCCCTCGGAAGCCCACGCAGCAACAGGTACCCGTCCTCGTTTCCGTTGTCACGGAAGTCGGTCAGGCGTCGCACGAGGTCGGCGGGCAGCCGCTTGCTGGCCTCCAACGCTGCCGCGAAGTAGGCCTTCAGGTCCCGACGGGGGACCGAGGGCAGGGTCGCCCGCAGCTCGTTCAGTAGATCGTGATGCTCACTGCAGTCGATAACCGGTGATTCGGCGGTGGTGGTCACGGCTTTCCTTTCGACTCCGTGGGGAACGTCGCCCCGTTGGTCACATTGGTCCTGGAGAACGTCGGGCGTACCGTGGAGTCACCCCGGTGCGCCCGCAGGTACTGGTAAAGCAGTTCGGCGCCGACCTCAGCGGCGAGCAGCGCGGTGATGCCTGAATGGTCGAACGGTGGGCACACCTCCATCACGTCGAAGGCCACTGGATTCAGGTCCCCGACCGCGTTGAGCAGGCCGAGCAGTTCCCGGGAGGTCAACCCTCCGGGGGCCGGAGTGCCCGTGCCCGGGGCGAAGGCGGGGTCGACGACGTCCACGTCGACCGACACGTACAGCGGCCTGTCCCCGGCCACCTCGCGGATCAGTTGGGTGAGTCGTTCGACGGCGTCCGGGCCCTCGCATTCCTGGGCCGTCACCACGGTGACGCCGCGGCCGCGTGGGTAGTCCAACGAGTCCGGGCTCGGGTTGTGTCCGCGAATGCCGATCTGGATCATGCTGTGGGGGTCGATCAACCCCTCGTCGAGTCCCCACCGGAACGGGGTTCCGTGGTGGTGCAAACCCCCGTACACCGGCGGGAAGGTGTCACTGTGTGCGTCCAAATGCAGCACAGCCAGCGGCCCGTGCTTGGCGTAGGCCGCGCGCATTCCCGGCAGCGACAGCGAGTGGTCCCCGCCGAACATGAGGAACGCGTCGTTGTCCTGCAGCAACTCCGTCAGAGCTTGCGTGGCCGTTTCGATCGCCAGTTCCATCGAGAACGGGCTTAGGTCCAGGTCACCCGCGTCGACGACGTCGAGCACGTCGAAGATGTTCGGTCCGCGGTCGATGCCCGTGCCGTGGATCAGGCATGACTCGTGTCGGATGGCCCGAGGGGCGAGTCGGGCTCCCGGACGGTAGCTGGTGCCGCCGTCGTAGGGGGCGCCGATGACGGCGACGTCGTATCCCACGGCCTTCGGCACCAGGGGCAGCCGCATGTACGTCGCCACCTGCGCGTAACGGGGGGAGCTGGTGGCGCGGACGCGTTCGGGAACCTCGTTCATCACACATCCTCCCGCACCACGAAGTCCAGCCGGGACGCCGCGAGGTCGGCCGCGTCGCGCGCGGCGAGTCGATCGGGACCGGCGCAGTAGGTGAATCCGACACAGGACGAGTTGTCCATCCGTTCGAACAGTCGATCGCCCGGTTCCACGTGCAGCAGCACCTGCACTCCGGGGACCGACTTCGCCTCCTCCACGCCGTCCACCCGGGCGAGCACTCCCTTGCGTTTCGGGTAGAGCATTCGCACGGCGGCGCCACCGGAGTACGTCACCGGCTCGATGGGTGGTGTCTCGCCGAGCGCCAACAGCCAGCCGTCCAGGATCGGACTGCGACCGGTGACGTCGGCGACGAGCATCGTCATGCAGCTCGACGGGGTGCGCGGGTTCGCCTCGATGATGCGCGGCCCCTCGGCGGTGAGACGCACTTCGGTGTGACACGGCCCGTGGTCGAAGCCGATCAGTTCCAAGGTCCGTCGCACCGCGTGGTAGAGGAGTTCGCGTTCCTCGTCGGGGAGGGGGACGGGGAACGTGTGTCCGCACTCGATGTAGGCGGGGTCCCCGAAGAGGTCCTTGGAGGTCACTCCGAACACGTGCGTGTGGCCACGCACGGTCATCGTCTCCACGCTCACCTCGACGCCCTCGACGTACTTCTCCAGCAGGACGTCGCCGTTGCGGGGTTGTCCGCGCAGGCTGTGGCGCACGGCCGACAGCTCGGTCCAGGCGTCGATGAGCTGGGCCATGTCGTCCACCCGGCGGACGCCGTAGCTGATCGCCTCCGCGGGTGGTTTCGCGATCATGGGAAAGCCCAGCCGCTCGGCCGCCTCCTCCAGCTGGTCCCGGGAGGTGACCAGAAAGTGCGGGATGTTGAACGGCTCGTCACCGAGCGCGAGTCGCAGTCGGTCCTTGACATTGGCCGTCTCCACCGCCTTGGGATCGGGTCCGGGCAGTCCGAGCTTGCGGGCCACCTCGGCGGCGAGCACGGTGTGGTAGTCGGAGTAGGAGGCCAGACCGTCCACGATGGGGTTCCCGTCGCCGTCGCTGACGACGGCGGCCACGGCTTCGGGGTCATCGGTGTCCACATCGAACACCTTGTCCACGATGGATATGGGATGGCTGTCCCAGTCCCGGCCGTGGGTGTACCAGTCGCGGTCGCCGGTCAGCAGCCAGATCTCCAGGCCGTGCTCCTGCGCCTGGCGGATACCCAGGTAGTAGGGGTGGTGCAGCATGTGCTCGACGATCGCCAGTCGTTTGCCGGCGAACGCCGAGTAGTCGGCAAGCGGCGCGGTCATCGCGTCACCGCCAGATTCTGTTCGGACATAACCTCATCCAGCACGTCGTCGAAGGACACCTCGCCGGGTGGTTCCTGCTCCCGGACCGTCCGGCGGTGGAACACGGCCGCCATCGCCGTTTTGACCGAAGCCAGGTCGGACTCCGCGACGCCGACCCGGCGCAACAGTTGTGACCACGCGCTACTCGTCCCCGAGCCCTCGTGGATGCCGAGCTTGGGACGGGTCACGGTGGCGGTGGGCAGTAACTCCCGCATCGCTTCCCGCAGCACCCATTTGTCTCGCCCGTCACGGCGTTTGAGTCCCGGTTCGAGCGCGGTCAACAGATCCAGGACGTCGCGATCCCAGAACGGGTGCGTGGTCCAATGCCCCGCCATGCTGCCGAGCACCGGGGACAGTTCGTTCAGGCCGTCGAACGTGCCCATGTCGAAGGCGATCACCTCGTCCAACGAATGCAGCCGTTCGGTGGTCCGGTGCATGCCGCCGAGGGGGATGTCGGCGCCGTAGCCGGTCACGATGCGGGTGCCCTCGTTCGGGACCATGCGATAGAGCACGACCAGAGGCAGCAGGTACTCCAGCACCTCCGCGTCGACGATCTCGGCGGCAGCGACCGCCCACGGCAGTTGCCGGACGAGTTCTTCGCTGCTGCAACGGAACTCGTGGTGCCGAGTGCCCAGGTGTTCGGCGACGACACGAGCGGCGGCGAATTCGTCTCCGATGTCGGTGCCCAAGGAGATCGTCCGCACCGGCCGTCCCCCGCCGCTTGCCAGCGCCACCACCGAACTGGAGTCGATCCCACCCGAGAGCACGGCGGTGACCGGATCGTGTGGCCCGCCCAACCGGGTACGCACCGCCTTGTCGAGCACGTCCGCCACCCGGTTCACCGCTTCGTCCGGGGACACGATCAGGCGATGGTGCGGTGGCCGCCAGGTGCGTGCGGCTTCGGCCACGGTGGAACCCGGCACCAGGGTCACGGCCGTACCCGCCTGTACCCGACGTACGCCGGTGAGACCGGGGGCGGGTTCCGTGCCCGGGGCGGGGAATGAATCCCCCGCCCCTTCGGCAAGGACCTTGGCCTCGGTGGCGACGTCGACACCGTCGGGACGGGTCCGCAGGTAGAGCGGGATGGTCCCGGCGTGATCGGTGGCCACCACCACGCTGTCGTTCTCGGCGACGACGGCGGCGAACCGACCATTGCACAGCCGCAGCCCCGACGGCCCGTAACGCAGCCAGCAGGCCAGCAGCAACTCGGCGTCGGAGAGGCCATCGGCCGTTTCGCCCACCACGGACCCCAGTTCCGCCCGGTGGTAGAGCTCGCCCGCCAACAGCACGGTCACCCCGTCGTGGCTGGCCACGGCCGTCGCCCGGGAGTCACCCGCCAGGGCCCAGCCGCTCCAGTACGGTTCCCCGGAGGTCTTGGGTTCGACGAGCACGGGTATCGCGTGGCCGGTGCTCACCCACGGCGGGATCGACCCGGTGTCGGTCGGGGCGACGGTGCCGAGGTGTATCGAGAACCCGATGATCGGGGATGAGCCCATCCCGGAATCACTCCCTACGTCACTCATGGTCGGTTCACACTCGTGGGCGCGTCAGATGTCCAAAGCGGTGAACCCGTCCGCGGAGAACTCGTAGGTGATCGGCACCTCGATGAGGAACGGCCGACGCAGCTCCTGGCCCTTGCTCAGTGCCGAGGCGAGGCTCTTGCGGTCGGTGGCGCGCACCGCCTCGACCCCGTTGGCCTCGGCCAGCTGTACGAAGTCCACATTGGAGAATCCGACGGCCGGATTGTGCGAACGTCCGTGACCCTTGTTCTGGTACAGCTCGATCAGGCCGTTGCGGCTGTTGTTCACCACCACCATGACGACCGGCAGGTTCAGTCGCGCGGCGGTCTCCAGGTCGGCGCTGTTGGAGTGGAACCCGCCGTCCCCCGCGATCAGGAACACCGTGTCGTCCGGTCGGGCCAGTTGTGCCGCCATCGCGGCGGGCAGTCCGTAGCCGAAGCTGGAGCAGCCCGCGGAAGTGAGGAATCCGTAGGGCTGGTCGGACTTGGCGAACAGCACGCCGTAGTGGCGGAAGTAACCGATGTCGCTGACGAACGTGCTGTTGGGCGGGAGTGCGGCGTTCATCGTGTCGATCACCTGGTGTACCCGCATGCCGTCGGAGTACTCCTTGGAGTCGGACAGCAGCTCCGCGATCCGCGCCCGCAGCGGTTGGATGTCGTGTGCCTGTTTGGTGGGCATGTCCGTGGTGGCCCGGTCCAAGGCGGCGAGGAAGCTCGCCGGATCGACGACCACGTCGACATCGGGGCGGAACACCCGGGGGATGGGGTTCGGCGTCGCGGCCACGCGGACGACCTTCTTGGGGACACCGTGGGCCCACATCGGCGGGCGGAGGTCCTCGGCGTAGTCGTAACCCAGCGCGATGATCAGGTCCACGGGGCCGAAGAGCGTGTCCAGGGCGGGGAATTCGAGGATGCCGTCCATGTACCCGCTCACGGCGCCGTAGTTCAACGGATGTTCGTGCGGCAGTACACCCTTGGCCGTGTAAGTGGTGATCACCGGGATGCCGGTGCGGTCGACGAAGGCACGCAGGGCCTCCACCGCGCCCGCCCGGATCGTGGCACTGCCCACGACGAGCACCGGGTGCTTGGCCTGCTCCAGCAGCGGCACGACCCGGTCCAACTCCTTGGTCCAATTAGGATCGACAACGCCCCGGGGGGACTGCGGGGAGACGACGGCCGGAGTGTTCGGGGCATCCACCTCGGCGCTCAGCAGGTTCACCGGGAGGCTGAGGAAACTGGGACCGAGTGGTTCGACGGTGGCGGCCGACACGGCGGAGTCCACCAGGTCGACGATGTCGCCGGGGCGGGCGAGCTCCGCGGCGAACTTCGTCAGCGGGCGCATGAGCCCGACGGTGTCGACGCACTGGTGGGTGTCATTCGGGAAGATGTCGTGCGACTCCGATTGCGCGGCCAGCGCGATGACGGCACTGCGGTCCAATGCGGAGGTCGCCACACCGGTGGACAGGTTGGTGGCTCCAGGCCCGAGGGTCGCGAAGCACGCCTGCGGCCGGTTGGTGAGACGAGCGAGTACGTCGGCCATGATCCCGGCGGTGAACTCGTGTCGGGTGAGGATGAAATCGATTCCCTCGACCTCGTCGAACAGGATCGCTTCAGCCTCCCGGCCGACGATCCCGAAGACGTGTTCCACGCCGTGCTCTCGGAGGCGGGACAGCAACAATTTGGCAGTGGTGGACGACATGGGTTGGCTCCTCGGCAGAGTCGGGGCCGGCTCAGGTGCTCGGAGTTTCCGGCGGCACGTGTTCAGTCAAGCGGGACGGATGCCGGTGAATCCACTGTTCGGGGGTCGTGTGCATAGGTGCCCGCTCAGGGTGCATAGGCGGAGTCCGCAGGAGATGTACGAGTCTGGGCCGATTGGTTCAAAGATCCGCCGGGGCAACGGTTTTCGAGTCGATCACCGTCGCCCCGGCGAAAAAGGACCGTGGTTCAGCTCGCTCCCATCGCGACGTAGTCGTACATCCCGAAGGAACCGGTGACGAGCACGTTGCGCGTCTCCGGGGCTCGGTAGAGCAGGGAGCGCGGGTACAGGTACGGCACGATCACCGCGTGCTCCATGGCGAGCCGGTCGATTCGGTGCCAAATCTGGGCGCGTCGCACCGGGTCCGAACAGGCGGCACCCTCGTCCAGCAATTCGTTGATCTCTGGATCGTCGAGCTCGCCCATGTTCTGGTTGCCTCGGGGTTTGATCGCCCGACCGTCCAGGATCTGTTGCAGGAAGCCGTACCCGTCGGGGAAGTCGGCGCCCCAGCCGAACATGATGATGCCGATGCCGTGTTCCCGGAGGTAGGCCGGGCAGCCTCCGTAGGATTCGAAGTAGTCGCCGGAGGGGAAGTCCAACACCTCGGCCTCGATCCCCACTCGGGCCAGACCCGCGGCGAGGGCCTCGGCGGCGCGGTACTCCTTGAGTCGGTCCTTTCTGGCTGCGATCTTCGTGCGGAACCCGTCGGGCATCCCGGCCGCGGCCAGTTCGGCGCGAGCCGCTTCCAGGTCCCCGGTGCCGTCCTCGCCGACCGGATATCGGTCGAACGGTTCATAACCATCCAAAGTGGGCGGAAGGATCGTGGTGGCGATGTCGCCGCCGATCGGCCCACCGTAGGCCTTTTGCATGGCTGCTTTGTCGGTCGCGTACTGCACGGCCCGACGGCAGTGGATGTTGTCGAACGGGGGTATGCGGCTGGACATGCAGTAGATCCACGTGAACCCGGTGAGCGGATTGTCGGTGCGGGAACGTAGTACTGGGTCGGCGAGTATGCGTTCCTGGGTGCTCGGTTGAACACCGAATCCCGCGAGGTCCACGTGAGCCCGGCCGTCCAAGAGCATCTCGTCGACCTCGTGCGGGGCCACGCCGAGCGTGACCGTGATCCGGGAGGCCCGACGTTTGCGCACCGGGTCGGTGGCCGGATCCCAGTGCGGGTTCGGTTCCAGCACCGCCTGCTTGCCCGGTTCGTAGTGTGCGATCAGGTACGGCCCTGTGGAGACCGGGCGCAGTCGATAGTCGGCCCCCGTATCCGCCGAACGTGGGACGGGGGTCGTGCTCGGCATCGTGGCGAGCAGGTCCAACGCCGCGAAGGGGCGTTGCAGTCGGAACACCAGTGTGCGTTCGTCCGGCGTCTCCAACGTGACCGGCCCGTCGACGTCCGGCTCCCGCCACGGCCCTTGATAGTCGGTGCCGAGCAGGTGCCGGAAGTACATGGGGCCGCTGCCGAGGACATCGGAACCGTAGTTGCTTCGGGCGATCGCGTATTTCACGTCGGCGGCGGTCACCGGACTGCCGTCCTCGAAGCGGAGACCTTCACGCAGCCGATAGGTCCAAGTCCGCCCTCCGTCGGAGGATTCGCCGAGCGACTCGGCCAGGTCGGGTACCAGACGTTGCCCGGCCTTACCGGGTGCGGTGTCGAAGGTGACCAGGGTGCGGCCGATGAACCGGAGGAAGTTCCAGGTGTAGGCGTAGTAGGTGTTTCCGGGGTCCAGCGAGTCGAAGTCGTCGGTGCGGGCCAGCCGCAGGGTTCCGCCCGTCTCGTCACTCGGCCGAACCACGCTGGTGATCGCGGCGTTCCGGCCGGGCTCAATGTCCATCGGTCAGCGGTCCTTTCGTGATCGCGGTAAGGCTCTTTGCGCAGAGCCTGCGTGTCACGAGGCCGTTTTCCGCATACCGACGAAGAACCGCGCATAGCGAGCGGCCCGAAACGGATAACCCCCGGACGTCCCGTTCCAGCGCGTTGGATGTCCGTGAGCCGACGCGGGGTGGAAGGGTCGGGCCGAGCTTCAGGTGTCGTGCCGGGCTCGCCGCGTGTCCCGCACCTCGAGAAAGGCCGCATAGCCACGCAGCAGTGCCACGAACCCTCCGGGGCCGAGGAAGAACAGCCACACCTCCCACCTGGCGGGCAACAGGACGACCGCGACGATCGTCGCGACGACCTGCAGGCCGAGCAGGAACACGCGCAGCGGTAACGGCCGCCACGGGAGCAACGCCAGTCCCAGCCACACCACCATGGCGGGGAGGAAGACGGCGAGTAGGAGGCCGAGAGCCATCACGGACCTGCCCGGTTCATGTCAGCACATGCTCTTTCTGGGGATGGGGTATCCGGCCCGGCCCACCGGCGGGGGCCGAGGCTAAGACGGCACCGGTCGGTACGGGGGCCGATGGGATCAGGATGGGCACGGTGGTTCTCACAAGCGGTACTCCCCGCAGCGCACGGTGCGCTGCGGGGAGTGAGTTTAGTGCTTTCAGGGACTGCTGTGCGAGGGATCAGAAGGCAGATTCGGATCCAAGCAGAACCGTGCCTGGTCGGGGTTCACCCCGGGGCTGGACAGCGGTGCGATGTTCCAGGGGTTCCCATTGCGCCCCGACGTCGGTCCGCACTGGTTGTACGGCGTGTCGAGGTGGAACGGGGTCTTGCTGAAGTTGTGGAAGTCCCCGGTCATCACCGGTTCGCTGCTGCCGGAGTAGTTGCCCTCCAAATCCATCGCCCGATCGTTGTGGTACAGGTAGTGGTCCGGCATCCAGCTCGCCCGCAGGATGGGCCGTCCGGACACCTTGCGGACCGAGCCGTCGGCGCACAGCCGGAGGTTCAGCTCCTGCCAGATCGGGGGTGCGGACTTGAAGATACTCGCCCCCATGCCGGGGATCAGACCGTCGGCGAAGAACATCTGCCGGATGTCCTCGACCAGGTCCGCGACCGGCCTGGCGATCCGGTCGTCGTCCTTGAGGCTCTGGCTGAACTCGGCCATCGCCTCCGAGGGGCCCTCCGCGCCCAGCATCGGCCGGTAACCGATGGAACCGCCCGCGACGGTCAACACCGCGACACAGTCCCCACCGGAGTCGACGGGCTCCCCGGCGTAGTTGGTCACCACCGGTGCCTTCCCGGCTGTGGCGTACGCCCGTCCGGGAAGGATGCCGTCGCGCATCGGGTTGGCGCTCGTCCATGCTCCGTTATGGACGTTGAGATCCTGGAGTCGGTAGCTCAGATCCGGTTCGCTGATTCCCCAGGACCCGTATTCCTCGACCACGGCGCGGAACAGATCCAGCACGAATCCCGGTAGGTAGGTGTCCGCGGTGCGATGTTCGTAGACCGCCCACTCACTACCCGGAATGATCTTGTCGTTGTCGTCGGTGACGAAGGACACCGTGATCTTGGTCCGGATCTTGTACCGCGCGTCGTCGTCGAAGCTGGCCGGGCGTCGATCGGACGTCGGTCTATCCAGGTAGGAGTTGGCGAACCCGATCCAACGGGCGATGCTCTTGCCGTCCGGGTGGTCCACCGGATCGGTACCCGCTTCCTGGACCTCCTCTCGCCACTCCCGCACGGCATCGGCGATGCGTGGACGCAGGCAGTCGCCGACCATCGAATCGCACCACGGCATGCTCAGGATGTCCTCCGACTTCTCCATCGCCCAGTCGTAGAGGGCCTGCCGGTTGGCCAGGGGGCCACCGAGCCACGACTCGGGTGCCGCGGTGTCGATGTTCTGGTCCTCGTCGAACAGGGCCACCGCCTCGACGCTCTCCTCGTGGTACTTCCCGTTGACCGGGACGAAGGCCATCGCGTCGAACGCGATGTCGTGTCGACCGGTGCCGTCCGGGGTCACCGAACTGAGCGTGACCTCGGGTATCCCGTCGAACATGAACGTGCCGATGGGGACCCAGCGGTTGCCCTCGCCGGGCTGGCGCACGATCCGAGTTCGTTCACCCTGCGCGGTCTTCACCACGTACTTGGCGAGGTTGGTGTGCGCACCGTGGTCGGGTAGCGCCACCAGGATCGACATCGGCCCGGTATGTGGTTCGTTCAGTTTCCACGTGGCGTTGACCTCCAGTTTTCCGCCTTCGGCCTCCGCGGTCCGGGTGTGGGTGAACCAGAAGTGGCCGCCGAAGCCACCGCCGATCTGATGGATGTCGATCTTGCCCGGATAGTTGCCGTGTTCATCCTCTTTGAACGTGAACTGGAAGGTCCCCGCGTTGGTCCACGGGCGGCCGCAGTTCGGTCGGATCGAGGGCACGTCGTCCGGGACGTCATCGATGATCTTGGCGTTGGACGGCAGCCCGTCCAGGGTGCACCTCGGGGGATAGCTGGTGGCGTCCTCCTGGTACTCGTATCCGGGGTCGAAACGCAGCAGTTCGTTGCCGCAGCTGTAGTCGCAGTCCTCCTTCCACGTCGCCGGCTCGTGGTACCAGCACCGCAGGTCGTAGTAGCCGGAGCTGTTCTTGTGTGCGCACGGTCCCGCCGGCTCCCCGATCACGTCCGGGTCGTTCGGGACGAACTCCTCGCCCGGAAAGCACTGGTTGCTGCTGTCGCAGAACAGGTCCACCGGTGGCTTGACCCGTTGCCGGTTCAGCGGACCGGTGATCGCGTCCCCGTTCCACCACGCGGGTCGGAAGCCGGCGACCAACTCGCCCGGGGCTTCCAGCACCTCGACCGGGTGTCCGGCCCAACCCATGACCTTCTCCGGGTAGGGCCAGTTCTGCGGACGCGCCGCGTCCTCGTAGGTGAATTCCAGGAACGGGTCACGGTTGGCCGGGTAACGCGGGTTGACCGGGTTGTTCAGCCAACCCACCCCCCACGGGGAACCGTCGTTGCGGTTCGGGTAGAAGCCGGAGTTGTAGGCCCACACCGCGAAGAACCAGTTCTCGATCTTCGCCGGGTTGCCGTTGTTGATGATGAGTCCCGCGGCTCGGGTCTCGTTCCACTTGCTCTGCAGGATCCGCACTCCGGCGGCGATGTTGGCGGCGAAGTCCAACGCCACCGCGCGTTGGGTCTGGTAAGGCAGCGCGGTTTCGCCCGGCTTCTCCTTACCCGCAAGACGCATCCCGTCGGTGACCTGGGTGACGCCGTATCCGCAGTCCGCGTCGGCCCAGTTGATCGTCCAGTCGTCGCTCGGGTCGCTGTTGTAGATGTTGAGCCCGAAGTAGTTGCCGATCAGGGGGTTCGAGGTCACGCCGGGCACCGCGTAACGCGCCGCCTGCCACAGGTTGGATTCCTGGGCCGCCACCCCGAGCATCACCTGTGCCGGGACGTATCCGCCTCCGTCCAGGGCAATGGGTGGGAACAGTCCCTGGGGGGTGTAGGCGGGCATGCCCAGGTTCTTCCAGTTGGCCGGACGCTGGACGTTGAGCACACCGCGTACGGCTTGGTCGACCGCCCATTCCACCTGGCGGGGCTTGGGTTGCATCGCCTGGTTACGCGGGTCGGCCCGCGGTACCGAACAGTACCGTTCGTCGAAGTCGGCGGGATTGTGCGGATCGCCCGCGGCCTTCATCCGGGTGCTCGGAGCGTTGATGGCCGGGCTGAGCTCCCGACCCGCGGTGGGGCCCTGTTCGCCGTATTCGGCCTCGAGTTCGGACGCGGTGAGGGAGAACGTCGTCTTCTGCTCGGTTCTCGGCACAACGGCTGAGATCGTCAGCGGTCGCGGCGCACCCATGTCGGTCGCGGTGCTGGCGTCCGCGGTGGGCTTACCCTCCAACACCGAGGTCACCGCCAGCGTGCCCTGCATGGACAGGCGGGACCCCTTCGGCAACTCGGTGATCGTCACACTGTCGGGAAGCGACTTGGCGGACGCGGCGACAGGCGCCGTCTTGCCGGTGACGAACACCCGGCCACCCTTGCCGGAAGTGACGTCCACCTCGGTCAGACCGCCGATGGCCAGCGTCTTGACCTCGGCCGCGCGGGACGTCCCCTTGACGGGCTTGGTCGTCGCGCGCCGAACCCGAACGCTTTCGCCGTTGTGGCGTTCCATGAACACGACACCGCCGTCGCTGTCGGCGGCGACCTTGAACGGCACGCCCTTGGCGGGGGCGAGGATGCGCCGTGTGCCGTCCTTGTCGACTCGGACGAGGCCACCGCTGTCGGCCGCGACGATGCCGTCCTCGGTCGGCACCGCGGAGGTGAGTTGGCCGTCGACCTCGATCTTGTCGCCGACCTTGCCGGTGGCCGCGTTCAGTTCGAGCAACCGGGTACGGCCGAGATCCTCGTCCCCCTCCTGGGTCAGGATCACTTGCTCGCCCTCGCCGCAAGCCGGGTTGTAGTAGGCGAGACTGGTCTGAACGGGCAGTTTGGTGACCGTGCCGTCGGTCAGGTCGATCACCGCGGTGAATCCGCCGCGTAGTGCCAGTTCCGCCTTGTTGGTGAAGGTTCGCGGCGCGTAGACGACGACCGCGCGCTTACCGGACCCGGTGACGCAGGCGTTGCCGATCCACCGGTCCGCGGGAAGACCCGGTTCGGACAGCGTGGCGAGTCTGGTCCACCGATAGCCCTCGGCGGCGTCGGCCACCAGTAAGTGGAATCCGTCGGCGTCACCGGTGGTGAGCCACGCGCGGTCGGTGGAGTCCTCCCAGCCTTCTCCGAGGACCTCCGTCCGCTTCTTCTCCTCGACCGCGAGGGTCGTGGTGGGTGCGGGCTCCCCTGCGGGGAGGTCCTTCTCCGGGTCGGGTTGTTGTTGGGCCTGCGCCGGTAACTGCAGGCCGGTGGCGAGCATCGTCATGGCCACGGCGAGGACCGCCGCGCGTAGGCCGCGTCTTCGGCCCGCACGACCGTTCCCCGCCGAAGCGGCGAGTGGGGGAACTTTGTGGGTTCGGTTTCTCACGGCTCTCCTGTCTTTGCCCGGTTCGTCCAAAACCGCGCCGGATGCTAGGGGGCCGTGTTCTTGTCGGAACAGGTCATGCACGACGGGCGGGCTCGAACGTGCATGACTTACGGTGTGCGTCCGCGGCTATGACTCGTCCGACAGAAGTTATGCACTACGCGCGAATTCCAAGTCGTCCCCGCGATATCGGGTTACAGTTCGTGTTTGTGCCCATGCTCCAGGTAATAGCGGATCGGTACGACCGTCGAGACCGCGCTCGTCCCTGCGGTGGTGGAGGAGAGCCGGCGCGATGACGACTGCACGACCTGGGCCGGGGTGGGCCCGTCGGTGGCATGCGCTCGCCGTCTGGCTGGTGCCGTTCGTCGCCGCGATGCTGCTCACGGCGTGTTCGAACGACGGCGAGGACGAGGCGCGGAAAGTCCTGTCCTCTTTCCTCGACTCGTGGCAGAACGGCACGATTCCCGGGCACGAGGAGGAGTACCGGGAGCTGACGTCGGGGATGAAAGACCGCGTTCCCGATCTCCTTCTGGATGAACTCGACGTGGACGGTGATCGTGCGACCGCTGTGGTCACGGTGACCTGGCCTCTTGCTTCCGAGGTGAGCTGGGAGTATGAGACGGCGGTCGAGCTGGTCCGTGCGGACGACACGTGGCGGGTGGATTGGTCACCCGCCGTCGTACAACCGGAGTTGCGGGACGGCGATCGGCTGGTCGTGCGACGCGGCGAAGACGTTCGCGGGTCCATTTCGGATGCGAATGGGGACCCGATCACGAAACCGCGGCCGGTCGTGGTGGTCGGTGTCCAGCCCAGCAAAGTGGTCTCGGCACAGGAGTTGGCCGACGCGCTCGGCGCCGCCCTGGAGTCGGACGGGGTCGACACCACGGGATTGCCTTCCCGGATCAGCGAGGCCGACCCGGATGCCTTCGTCGAGGTCGTCACGTTGCGCAAGGAGCGTTACCTCGAAGTCCGGCCGCAGATCCACGACCTTCCCGGAACCGTGTTCCGGGAGGAGACCCGGGTACTGGCTCCCACCCGATCCTTCGCGCGGTCGCTGCTGGGGACCGTCGGTCCGGTCACCAAGGAGGACCTCGAGGCCGAGCCCGGCAAGTTCGAGGTGGGGGACCAGAAGGGGCACGGCGGGCTACAGGCACGTTACGACGAACTGTTGCGGGGATCGCCCGAGATCGTGGTGGCCATCGAGCGCGCGGAAGGCGACCGGGAGCTGTTCCGCGCGGAGGCGAGACCGGGTGCGGCCGTGCACACGACACTGGACCCGACTGTGCAGAACGCCGCCGATGCCGCCGTCGCGGACGCAGAGCACAACTCCGCTGTGGTGGCCATCAGGATCTCGGACGGGGCCGTGCTGGCGGTCGCGAACTCGCCCAGCGCGGGCGCGCAGAACCTCGCGATGAACGCACAGGTCCAGCCCGGCTCGACGTTCAAGATCGTCAGTGGCCTGAGCCTGCTCGATCGCGGTGCGGTCGGTCTGGACACCCCGGTCTCGTGTCCGGCGACCACGAACGTCGGGGGCCGGGTGTTCAAAAACGCCTGGGACGGTGGTATCGAGAACGGGACGTTCCGGGATGCCTTCGCCCAGTCCTGCAACACGGCGTTCGCCTTGCTGGCACCGAAACTCGGCGTGGACGGACTGGCGAAGACCGCGGCGAGCCTGGGCATCGGCGTCGAGTGGGATCTCGGAGCCGGGGTCTACACCGGTTCCGTGGCCTCCGATGCCGACCCGGTGGAACAGGCCGCGGCCGCCTTCGGACAGGGGAAGACGATGGTGAGTCCCACCGGGGACGGACCGAAGTTGAACGAGGAGTCGGTGCGCGCGTTGCACACCGCGATGCGAGCGGTGGTCACGGACGGCTCGGGACGGCAACTGAGCTCCGTGCGGGGTGACCCGGTCTACGGAAAGACGGGAACGGCCGAGTACGGGACGGAGACCCCTCCGCGCAGCCACAGTTGGTTCACCGGTTGGCGGGGAGACGTCGCTTTCGCGGTCTTCGTCGAGGACGGCGGTAACGACGTCAGTTTGGCGATCGACGTGACCGAACGGTTCCTGAACGGATTCCAATAGCGGTTCTGACGTATATCGGTATTTCGCGTGATGAATCGATTCACCGATCTGCCGGCGTCGGAATGATGACTTTATGGCTTGTGTGTCCAAATGGTGCTCGGTCGGGTGTTGAGTGAATTCGATCGGGATTTCCGATGTTGATGTCGAATGTCTTCCGGAAGGGAGGCCGCAATCGGATGTCGTTCCGTTTCCTGGATGGGTCCGGGCCGACCGGATCCCTCTCTCGGCGGCTTCGAGGCGGCCGCGTGTGGATGTGTTCAGAAACACAGCCGGTTTCCTTGCGAATCCCGTCTTGGAGGTATGTCCCTTATGGAGTGGCTGGGGTTTGACGTCGGGTGATGGGGGTCTCCGCCGTCCGATCATGATCAAGAAGGTCAACCGAGCGGGAAGTCCTGGTTAAATTTGCGTCACGGGTTCCAGTTATCCGATTAATCTAAAAGGGTTCGAGTACCAGCGTGTCGATGGGTTGTCAATGTATTCCTTGATTCTCGTATGAATCTAGTTGCAACAAACGGCTCAATGTGATGCCAACCTTTCACCCAACACAGCGACTCATTTTCTTCGATATTGTCCTCATGGCCCCCGGTCC